>OBLU010001290.1_pt1 | contig 23321 bp, 11 predicted proteins | sample 1518681 | NCBI WGS metagenome assembly OBLU01 (sample SAMEA3539304, study PRJEB22396) | soil metagenome | biome: tundra; feature: field; material: soil | place: USA | collected 2010-05 | depth 0.15 m
GTCGCTTCGGGCGTGGCCGGCGGCGGCCCGGACCCCGGCGCCGATCGCGGCGGATTCCGAGTCGGCGGCGACGATCAGCATCAGCGCCCATGGCGCCATCGCCGCCAGCGCGAAGATCGTGACCGCGGCGATGATCGTCCCCGCCGATGAGGCCAGGCTCCCGTTCAGCGACAGCCCGGCGAGCGCCGCGTTTCCGGCGAACGCAAGCACGATCAGCGTGACCGGCTTGAGGATCACGAACAGGAACAGCAGCCGCCCGAGCCGGCTCGTCCACCCCTCGAGGTTCGGCCAGATCGACGCCGCGAGCGCCACTGGGAGGAACAGGACAGCGAGGTAGATCGCCGCGTTGCGGACCGCCAGCTCAAGCCACACGATCACCCCCGCGATCACCTGAACGATCGCCATCAACATCGCCAGCGCCGAGGACCCGAACCCTCCGAACCCGCTCGAACCCCACGCGTGCCCCACCTGGGACCAGAACGTCTGATGCGAGCTGCGGATCACATCGGCCGAGATCGCGTCCGTGACGTCGAGCGCGAGCGTTGTCAATGCAATCAGCAGCGCCGTACCGAGCCCGGCACGGAGGATCCCGGTCAGCGTGCCAGCCAGCGCCGCCGGATCCCGCCGGACCGCGGCCGACGTCAGGGCGATCAGCGTGACCAGCAGCGCGAGCGCCGCGCCGAGACCGGCCATCGGCGCGAACGACCGCTGGAACCACGCCGAGGTCAGCTGCGGCGAGGTCGAGCTCGTGATCATCGAGACGATCGTGTCCGTGACCTTGGTCGCCGCACCGATCATCCAGTGCGCCGCCAGATCGAACACCGCCGCCCCCGCAAGCGCACCAACCGCCGCCTTCCCAAGCGTGCCCGCGACACCTCCACCGCCAGCGCCGGAGCAGATCACCTTCTCCACGAGCCCGGCGCCCTTCTTCACGATCCCGCCGACCGCGCCGCCCGCCGCCGCACCCGCGCCGGCGCCCGCACCACCTGTGTCGGCACCCCCGACCGCCGCACCCCCAACAGTCCCGGCGCCTTCCGCGACCGTTCCTGCTGCCGACAGGCCCTTGCACACGAGCGTCTTGCCGACGCCGAGGATCGTGCCGCCGACACCGCTGAGGATCCCGATGCCCGTCGAGAGCACACCGGCGTTCGCCGGCGCCGGCGACGAGAACACCAGCGTCGCCGCGAGTCCGAGCGCTGTCAGGGCGCTAACGAACCGAAGCATCGCCCGGTCCCGGGAAGGTCAGCTGGCTGCGCAGATCGGCGAGCGACTCGTTGGCCGATGGCGCGCCGCCGGTGATCGCGCTGACGCGCCAGTCGCCGTTCTGCCACGCGAGCGAGACGCGCTCGATCGCCCACAGGGCCTCCTGCGCACCGGCCGCGTAGATCCAGCTCTCGAGCACCGTCACCTGCGCCGCAGACGGGGAGTACGAGACCGGATCGGTCGAGATCGCGACGCGCCGCAGCGGCGCGCCGTGCGCTTGCTCGAGTGCGATCACCTCGCCAGCGTGGGCCTGGATCGCCTGCGCTTCGCTTCCGGTCGAGACGAGTCCGGCGACCGCTGCCGTGCGCTGAGCGCTCAGGGTGTCCATCGCCCGCTCGATCTCGAGCAGGTAGTGCGCGGCCGCCGCATCCGCCCCGGCCTGCGAGTGCACGAACCCGAGCGTCACGCCGTCGACCGTGTGGAACGGACCCGGCCCGGCCGGCTGCGTCGGCGCCGAGTTGGTTGTCGCCTGTCCTGCTAGGAACGCGACGACCAGGAACAGGGCCGCCGCGGCGGCAATCGCCGGGCGGGCGGCGGTGGGGGACTGGGCGAGCATCTACCCGAGCCCGAACGCGAAGTTGAGGATCGTCGCCGCCGAGCCGACGAGAAACGCGACCGCAAGCGAGGTGACCATCCCGAGCTTCCCGCCGACCGCGGTGAACTCGTTGCCGACGCGACCGCCGATCGCCCAGGTCGCGGCGCCGAGCAGGAAGCCCGCGGCCGCGGCCATCAGGGCGTAGACGGCAAAGACGTTGATCGCGTGCTGGATCCCATGCGCGCCCGGCGCGTTGAGATCGGGCGTCACGTGAAACGTGTAGCCCGCAGCGGCGATGAGCAGGGACATCAAGGGGTCCTCCATTCCGAGTGAGAGCCGGTTGCGATGCATCTAACCACTAGATTGCATAAAATGCAAAATCATGCGTTCTATGCTGTTAGCAAGCTGGCTCGCCTGCCTCGCCGCGATGGCGTGCCTGGCCGGATGCGCCTCCGGGAGCTCCGCCCCACCGGCCGTGGCCTCACGAACCACGAGGACGTCGACCGGAGCGCCGACCGTTGCGGTCGCGACCGTGCCGAGTCCGCGGCCGTCAGTGGGCGCGCCGGGCGCCCCGGACGAGGACGAGGAGCGACACGCCCGGCGATCTCAGCTCTCGACAGCCGGCACCGCCGCCCAAGCGTTCTTCAAGACGTATGTCGCGTACCTTTCCGGCCGACTTCCAGCCGAGGGCGTCGCCGACGTCAGTCCGGCGCTCCGCGCGCAGCTTCAATCGGGCCGAGCGGGGACGACTCCTGCAGAGCGCGCCTCGCACCCGCGGATCGGCCGCGTCTATGTAGCGATCGCAGGCCCACCGGTCAGCGTCACCGCCGTCGCGTTCGTCGAACCCGGGCCCGGTCAGCGGTCGCAGCTCACCGCGACCCTCGAGCCCACTGGCCGGACCTGGCGCGTCGTCGCGGTTGGCGGCTAGATGGCGATGCGCCGCTTCGCGCTGCTCGCGGTCACCCCCGTCCTCGGAATCTTCGTCGGCGCCACGGCGATAGCGATCATCGCCGCGATGGCTGCGAACGCTTGCCCGGGCATGCCGTCAGGGCCAGGCGACCAGCCCTCAGCGACAGCGATCCGCGCGATCCCGGCGCAACTGCTGCCGATCTACGAACAGGTCGGCGGGCAGTACGACATCCCTTGGGAGATCCTCGCCGGCATCGGCACCGAGGAATGCGCGCAGGGCCGCCTCACCGACCCCTCCTGCACGATCCAGCCCGGCGCCACCGGCCCCGGCGCGGCCAACTCCGCGGGCGCCTCCGGCCTGATGCAGATCGGAATCGGTGGCGCCGCCGGCGACTCCTACGACCCACTCCGGCAATACCTCCCGGACCCGTCCCTCGGCCCCCACGACCCGACCACCGCAATCCAGCTCGCCGCCCTCGTCCTGATCAAGGACAAAGGCGCTCCGACCGGCCAACCGATCGACGCTTACCTCCCCTATGCCGCTGCCTATAACGGCACGGGGCCGGCCGCGCAGGCGTACGCGGGCCGAGTGGTCGCCGACGCGCACAGCTACCAGGGCAGCGGCCAGACGGTCTTCGCCGGTGGCACCACAGGATGCTCCGCCGCCGTCAGCAGCGCGGGCTACGTCAACCCGTTCGCCCACGCCCAGGTCACGGCTTCCCGGATCGACCAGGGCGTCGACTACAGCGGCAGCGGACCGATCGACGCGCTCGGACCCGGCCGCGTCGTCCTTGTCAGCACCACCGACACCGGCTGGGGGAATGGCGACGGCTGGGTCTCCTACCAGCTCACCGGCGGCTCGTACGCGGGTGATTACGTCTACGTGGCCGAGGGGATCACTCCGACGGTCCAACAGAACCAAACGCTAGCCTCTGGTCAGCAGATCGGCTCGTTCAACGGCCACTCGATCGAAATCGGCTTCGCGCTCGGTCAAGGCGACCTCGCGCTAGCGCACAGCGTTTACCACGAGGGAGCCGATACCGCCGCCGGGAGGGCGATGAACGCGCTACTCGTCTCGCTCGGAGTACAAAGCGGCCATCAGGACTTGACGAGCTGTAGCGGACCATGTCCGATCGTTGGCGGGCCGATCCCGATGTCGACCTCAGCTGCTCCGTGACGCAAACCCGGCGGTAACTTTGGCCGGGTCGGTGACAGACGGCTTGACCTGGGCTGGCCGACCTTGCCGCGAGCATGAACGCGCCCGACGGGATCGCCTGACCTCAGTACTCGCGGACGTCCATCGCCCAGCCGGCGCTCCCGACCGCGGTCGCAGGCGGCCCACCCGCGAGCAGCGTCAGCCGGTCGCGGCCGCGGGTCATCCCGACGAACAGGGTTCGTCGCTGAAGGGCGACTCGATCCTGACGCTGCTCCTCTGGCAGGTCGGAAGGGACGAACCAGCGCGATGGCCACTCGGCGGCCGCCAGTCCGGGGATGAAGACTTCCTTGAACTCAAGCCCCTTCGCACGCTTCAGTGTCCCGACCAGCACGCCGTCGGCGTGCTCGCCCTCGTAACGCTCGAGCGGCATCGTCTTGATGCCGGCGGCCGAAAGGGCACGGGTCACATCTTCGCCCTTGCGGTTCACGTCGACCAACACGGCGATGTCACCCGGGTCGGTGCCGGCCGCGATTCGTTCCTCCACGAGGGCTGCGAGCAGCTCGAGCTCCTCTCCGGGGCTCCGGAGGACGTGGAGTTCGGCCGGTTCGCCTACGGTGAGCGGCTCCGGCTCGTCGCCCGTCGGGCGCAGCCCGACGTCCTCGTCGAGGTCGTCGAATGCCTCGCCTTCGATCACGGCTCGCGCGGCCGTCCAGACGTTCCAGGTGTTGCGCCAGTTCGTTGTGAGCACACGCGCGCGGCCGCGAACATCGATCCCGAGCGACCGCAGCGAGAAGCCACCCGGGTAGATCGACTGCTGGCCATCCCCGACGGCCATGAATCCGCGGTGCTCGAGGCTCGCGTCGAGACCGAACAGCAACCGGATCCCCACCTCGGTGATGTCCTGTGCCTCGTCGATGATCACGCCCGCATACCGCTCGCCGTGCCCCTGCTCGACTGCTTCGAGAGCGCGGAGTCGCAGCGTTGCATAGTCCACACGTCCCGACCGGGCGACCTGATGTAGGTACTCCTCGTAGGCCGCCCAGACCTGCTCTCGCTCGGCGCGTGAGAGCGGTATGCCACCACCGCGCCGCCGGAGGGCGAAGTAGGTCTCGGGGTCGGTCGTGCCCCGGCCGGTGAGGAATGCGTCGAACTCCTCGAGCAGGAGGCTCTCGTTGCCGACGAACACGGATCCAAGTCCGTGGCGTTTCAGGAGCGAGCCCGCGAGCGAGCGGCGGCCGGACTCCTCCATGATCGAAACCGCGCCCGAGGTTCCGCGCACAATCCGCATCGCAAGTGCGTCGACGTTGACGACATCGAGCCGCTCCAGGGCGCGTGGATCCATCGTGCCCATCAGGCCTTGCCACACCTTCGGGAGCGTCCGGAGGAATGTGGTTAGGAGCACTCGCTCGCTGTCGGGTGCTTCGCGTGCGAGCCGCCTGGCGCGGTGGAGCGCGACGACCGTCTTCCCAGTCCCCGGGCCCCCTCGCACGCGGGATGGGCCGTTGAAGTTGGCCCGGACGATTGCACGCTGTGACGGGTGCAGGTAGACCATCCACTCTTCGATGGTCCCGTCGAGCAGTCGGCGGATCTGCCCCTCGCTCTCCGTCGCCACGAGCTCCGTCTCGCTCTCGCTTGCAACGACACGTCTTGCCAACTCCTCCTCGTCGACCGCGACATCTACGGTCGTTGGCCAGCCTCCATCGCGGAAGGCGTCGAGGTGGCGGCCGGGCTGTTCCCACAGGTCCGTTAGCACCACCACGAGATCCGGGTCAGCAAGGCGAGCACTCAAAGCCTCACCGACGTCGATGCTTGGCGGTAGCGACCGCAGAAACGTGACCAGCTCTTCGTCGACGCCGTCCAAGCGCCGCAGTTCGGCATCGCTGAACGGTGTGAGCGGATTCTGCTCGACAGCCTTTGGGGCTCGCGCCCGCGCGCGACGGCGCGCGTGGCTGCTGGCAGCGGATGCCTCGACCGCGGGCGGCGCTATCTCGACAACGCGCAAGCCGTCTCCCTTGCGGGCGAGCCTCATCCGACCAACCCGTTCGTAGATGTCTTTGCGCAGGCCGATCGCGGCGACCAGAAAGCCGTCGCCGGTCTTGACAAACACGGCGCGCCAGTCGCCCACGCGGAGCCGATACAGGCCTGGCTGCCCTTTGAGGGCCATAATATTCAGACTTGCGGCGCCGCCCGCGAGACCAAGCTGTCCGAATGCGCTGGGGAGTTGCGCGAGGGCCGCTGCGACCTCGGGGGGCGGCGCGCCTTCCATTGATCGCGGAAGCGCCCGCTTGGCAAGCAGGACGCTCATCGCGGAACTGCTGGCTCCGTGAACGTCGCCATCAGCTGCTTGCGAGCGACGGGATCGCCGCCGCCGCCCGTCGGTGGCCGGGCGGCGGATCGAGCGGTGTCTGGTAGACCAGGTCGGCAGCCTCTGCCTCGGCCATTGCGTCATAGCGCTCCAGGATCAGTCGCTTTATGCGGTACTCGCCGAACCGCTGTTCCTCATTGCGACGGACGATCGGGAACGTGTCGAGGACGTAGTCGACGTCGTGACGCTCGATCCCGTATAGGCGGAACATCAAGGCGTCAAGCTCGGCTCGGATTAGCGCGCGACGGTCCGGCTCCCAAACGAAGGGCGGACCTTGGTAGCCGAGGTCAGCCGCGAATGGGGCGAGGTCTGTGGCGGTGTAGGTGAGCTCGAGCACGCGCGGAACAATGAAAGACTGGTCACCGACATTCGGCTCGAGGACCGGCAGCTGCTCAGTGATGAAGAAGTTCAGGTGCGCGCCGCCCACCTTGAACCGTGCTGCGTAGTCAAGCGGAAACGAGGACACACAAGCGATGAGTACGGCGATGCTGGCGGCGGAATGTCCGATGTGAAGTGAGATAGGAAGGTTGTTACCGACCGCAGTCCGCGGCAGCACGCTCACGATCACGGTCCGCTCGTTGTCGCGCCTTGTCACGTCACGCCAGCCAAGCAACCACTCGTAAGGCCAATTTCCGAGACGCGCGTTCACCTCGCTCGCATGGACCCAATACCGCGGAAGTGGCACATATCCTGGATCGGCTAACTTCTCGATCGGGATGTCTGGCAGCTGCGTGTCCTGGCTGCCGTCGGCGCGCATGGAGTAGTCGCCGTACCGATGGTCGTAGTGGTGCACCATCTTTCCTTCGTACAGCGGCAGCCAACGTTCAGTCCCTCGAATGAAGCGGTTGCCGAGAAGCTCGCAGCCGTCTGCTGCGAGCTTCTCGCGGGTGCCGAAGAGAGACGAGTCGTTCGACATGTCGAACATACGGGCGAACTTGACACCCCACGGATTCCCGTCAGGGTCGCCTTCGCGGACGAACACAGAAACGCGACGGCAGATCGCCTTCGCGAGCTCGGCGTCGCGGCGTGTGCGGAATACCGGGCAGGTGCGAGTGTTCGGATTCAGAAGCTCCACGTCGTCAGCTGTGAGCGTGAAGAGGCGGTCAGGATCAGTCAGATCGTCAACGTCGTGCAGGCTGAACGCGAACCGGGGCTCGTCGGTCGGGGTGTGCGAGCCGGTGAGCCCGAGAAGGCAAAAATGGAAGCGACGGTGACCGACATCGTAGAACAACCGGTCGTGATTCTTGAAGTCGTATACGTGATCAAGTGACCGCGAATCGACGAGGTCTTGGAAGAAGTGCTTCGTTGTGTCGTCGGTGACGATCCCCGTGGGGACGATGCATCCCGCTCTCCCTGTTGGCCCGATGAGGTTGCGGATGAGTTCGGCGAACACGGCGTACGTGTTGACGTCGCCGCGGCCGCACAGGGGGTAGTGGCCGCTGGAGCGGATCAGGTGACTGGCACCTTCCGCTTCGCGCTTGGCGACCCCAAACGCCGCAAACAGGGCTGGGTCCTCCTCGGCGAGAGCCTGAATGAGCCGGTCGCGTGCGGCCTTGGTCGGTGCGGCGGCTATCGCGGGTGAGCCTGCGGCGAAGAACTCCCTTTCTTGGAGCTTGATTCGATCCCATGGAGGGTTGCCGAGCACGACATCGAACCCGCCTCGCTCCCAGAGGGCTGGGAACGCGACATGCCAGTGCAGGAACGCGTATGCCTCCCTCGCGCCTTGGACTACCGCCAGCTCCGCGTCGGACAGCTCCCCCGTTGCCCGGAGTGCGCGCGCAAGCGTGTCCTGTGTGATTGGCTCGGCGCCCGCGCGCTTGTCGGCGACGAACGAAGTGCACCAGACGTCGGCCGCCAACCCCGCTCGGCGGAGCTCGGGCGAGCCGAGCAGCTGCTCGAACCGTCGTTGCTGCTCATGGACGCCGGCGAGCGAGCGGTCGTCGACAGCAGCGATCGCGGCGCTCTGCTGCGCCAGTGTGTGAGCGTCGGCGTCGGCGGTGGCGGCGGCCATGTCGAGCGCGAGCTGGCCGGCGAGCTCCTTGGCATTGCGCTTGCGCAGCTCGGCGACGGCCTTCTTGTCGTCGCCGAGGATCGGTTTGAACGCGTCACTCGGGATCCCTGCGGCGACCAGTTCGGGGGTGGCGCCCAGCAGGCTGTTGCCGAGCAGGATCCGGTGGTCGAGGAAGGAGAGCGGCCGGCCGGGTTCGAGTGCTTCCATCCACAGCGACACCTTGCACAGCTCGACGGCCATGGGGTTCATGTCGACGCCATGGAGGCAGCTGCCGACGACGTCTCGCAGGGCGGCGCGGATCTCGTCGGGGGAAGGCTCGGGATCCTCGCTGCGGATCGCTGCAAGCCGCTTCGCGATTCGGTTAGCGGCCGCGATTAGAAAATGGCCGGACCCGCACGCGGGGTCGACGACCGCGAGCGAGAGGATCGCTACCTCGGGGTCCTCGTCAGCAGCGGCCTCGTCCAGGACGGGCTGTAGCGCGCTGTCGAGCAGCACGGAGATCAGCGAGGTGGGCGTGTAGTAGCTGCCGGTCGTCTTGCGCTCCGAACCGGCGGCTTCCTCGAGCACGAACGTCGCCGTGGCACGGTCGATCGACGGGTGCAGCTCCAGCAACGACTCGTACACGGACCCAAGTTCCTCGGCACCGAGGTTGCGGAAGTCGACAGCGCGGCGGGAGCCCTCGTCGACAGTTGAGAGCGCGCGAATCGCGTCCAGCAAGTCATCGTTGGCGAGCTTCGCGCCGGCGAGCGATCCGATCGCCTCCGCCGACCAGAGAAAGCTCCCGAGGGCAGGCAGCGCCAGCGGCTCACAGCCGTCGCTGTCTAGCGCAGACATCACCAGCTTGAGCTGCTCGTAGCGGTCGTGCTGGCGGCCGCCTCGACGACGCGCCGCGAGTGCCCGAAGGCGGTTGGTCGAGTAGTGCACCAAATAGCGCTCGCGCGCGAGCGGATCGGCGCTGGGGTCGAGCAGCGCGTCGCGGTCCTCGGCGACGAACAGGAACAGCAGCCGGTAGACGAGCCGCAGCAGCCGCCGGTAATACTCGCGGCCGTCCAGTTGGCCCTCGCGCAGGGTCGCGTGCAAATCGTGGTTCGCGGGGTGCGCGAGGAACCCGCCGCCAAGGATCTCGATGGCTTCCCGGACGCCCTGTCGTAATGCGTCGAGAGCACGGGTGCCGTCCTGCGATGCCGTGCGGGTCCATCGCTCGAGCCAGCAGTCCTCTGGTCGATCGGACTCGACGCGGGACTGATGGCAGACAAGCCACATCAGTGCGAAGTCGGCGTAGATCTCACCCGTGAACATCGCCTCGAGGTCGAACTCGACATAGGCCTGCCGGGTGAGCGCCACGCTGTCGCGCAGTAGGCGTAGGACGAGGCCATTGGAGACGATTCCCCACAGCCGCTCGCTAGAACGGTTGAGCAGCTCCTGGACTAGGCTGTGCGGGCTCTGGCCAGCAGCTCCCTTGACGCCCGGTGTGCGTGCATCGATCTTCACTCCGCAGCCGACGAGGTGGATGGGCGTGTGCTGCCACTGCGTGAAGACCGAGAAGCTCTTGCCGTCGATCTCGATCGCTGGCTGCTGCACGAGGCGCCCGTAGCCGAGCTCGTCGAACAGAACGTGCAGCCACCGCTCGCGTGTCAGCCGACCGCCCGGCTCGCCTGGCGGGAGCGCTTGCCGGCCTTCGTCGAACGCCGACCACGCGCCCGTCAGCCGCGTCCACGAACGGGTCACCGCCTCTCCAAGCCGCTCACCCGACACGAGATGGTAGTCAGACGGTCGTAGGCCCTCTAGATCGACGTCCCCATTTGCAACCCGCTTCAGCAAATCGGCCGGAAGAAGACCTCCCTCGGTACGCGCAGTCTGGAACAGACCACGAGAGCGTAGGCGCACGTGGCGTCAATCCTCGGCCGACAGCCGTGGCGTGCAGGTAGGCACCGCTCAGGGCGTCACGACGATGAGGTCCCGATCAACACCGGGATACCAGTCGACGCTGATCGCATCCTGGTGGTGGGGTTGCAACACGCTGTTCCAGGCAGGCTCCACCACACAGTATCCCTGGCTCGCGAATCCACCGGCATGTCGCGCTCTGCCCGTGTACGTCACTCGGAATCGTCTGTTTTGGCAGTACGGGTTGGGCGGGGCAACGGCTTGATTCAGCCAAAGCACGTCGACGTTGCGGACGTACGGCACCGGCTCTATCGCCGCCGTCGCCGCGTGCTGGAGATAGGCGTCCAGGCTGGCCCAGTTCCCAGCTGCATCTCCTCCTGTACAAACGGTGGCCAAGTGCGCGAGCTCGTCCACATCAGCGACTCTCAACGCCATCGTCTGTCCGTCATTTGCTTGGTCCCACACTTTGAATGCAAATGGCATTACCTATACCCCATCTTTCGTCGCGTATGGAAACGCCGCCAGAAACGTCTTCTTCATTGTTATGTTGCCGCCGCCCATTGCGTTACCACCTAGCACAGCCCGGAACCGCTCGCTTGCTTGCTCGCTCAACAGTTGCTGACATAACCTTTCAAGCTCCACCACATCGTCGTCTGGATGCAGGATCGAGTAGGTGGAAACGGCACCTACGTACTCGCCCTTCTCATCCAGAAAGCACTCGATTCGCTTTGTCAGACCCGCGACCAGAATCTTTGGGCGACGACTGCGCGCCAATCGCTTCTGAAGGCTCTTCGACAAGGCACCGGCACCGTCTATCCGCGGATGTTCGTAGTCATGCTTCAAGTACCGGCACTTCGTCTGTCCCCATAGACAGAAGCCGGGCTCGATCAGCCCGGTAGTGATGAGCTTCGGCGACGACCCGTGCTCGTCGTCGACGACCGACGGAACGACGTCATAGGCATCTCCTGTCGTCATGCTCGCCGTGACTTCAAAGACGTCGCCGACCACGGCTCCAAGCCACTCCTCGTCGTGCTCGGAAGGATTGAGAATCCGCTCGATGGCTTGCCACCAGTTCTCGTCCTGAATGTCGCCGGCAGTCCATCTGGCGTCGCTTGGCTCGTCATCCCGACTCACGAGACATTGAGGGCTCGAACCCAAGACGACGAGCGCCACAAACACCGCTGGGCCCGCGAACAAATCAGAGCGCGCCGAAGCGTAGAGAAGGTTTGGACGCAGCCCGCCTGCCAGACGTGAGCGCAAGTCTCGCACCGGGGCGGCATTGAGCACTGCCCGCGGTTGCACCATCGCGACGCAACCACCAGGCCGAACGAGTGACGTTGCCAACGCAAGAAAGTAGTAGGCCAGATCCGCTGTCCCGCCGACCTCCCGGAAGCGGTAGCGCAACAGTGGCTTCTCCGCGTCCGACACGCCGCCCTCGATCGCGTTGACGAAAGGCGGATTGCCGACAACGACGTCGAACCCGGCTCGTTGAGGCCCATCACGCTGCCCACCGCGATCCGCCCCGGTGCCGAATACGGAAGGCAACTCGACGTGCCAGTGGAACAGCCTATGGTGACTCGCAATCGACTCCAACGCGTGTCGATCGTCGAGCCCAACTTCGCGAGCGCTCGATGCCCTGAGGAGCATGCTTTGCGTGACTTCGACTTCCCCCTCGTGCTTTTCCGACAGAAATGCTGAGCACCAGATGTCGCCGCAGAGCCGTAGACGCCTGTAGTCGGGCGAGGTCAGGAGCTCGCGCCGCCGAGTCTCCTTCGAATGAAGCGCCTCAATTGAGTCGTCGGGTGCCGTCTCGACCGCCATGCTCGCCGCCGTGAACGCGGAACGTCCCGCCGCGTCGTCTCCAATCATGAGCTGCCCTTGAAGCTCGCGCGCATTCCGCTGGCGCAGGCTGCCGGCGAATCGCTGTTCGTCAGCAGCCCTCGGCTTGAAAGCCTCCGCGGGTATTCCATTTGCGATCAAGCTCGGCGTTGCGCCAAGCAAGCTGTTGCCCGCCAGGATGTGGTGGTCGAGAAAGGACAACGGCTTTCCAGGTACAAGGGCCTCCATCCAGAGCGAGACCTTGCAGAGTTCGACCGCCATGGGGTTGACATCGACTCCAAAGATGCAGTGGCCCACAACCTCGCGGAGGCCCGCACGGACGGCTGCGGGCGCTGGTTCTGCATCACCCGTGCGGATCGACGCAAGGCGCTTCGCGATTCGGTTGGCGGTCGCGACGAGGAAATGGCCGGAGCCGCATGCCGGATCGCAGATCGTGAGCGCCAAGATCGCGGCCTCAGGATCCTTGGCCTGAGCGGCCTCATCGAGCAAAGGGTTGAGTGACGCATCGAGCAGGATCTTGATCAGGCTTGATGGCGTGTAATAGCTGCCAGTTGTCTTCCGCTCGTGACCAGCAGCCAAGCCAAGTTCGAACGTGCCGGTCTCGCGGTGCAGCTCAGGCTGCAGCTCTAGGAGTGATTCGTAGATCGAGCCGAGTTCTTCCGCCCCGAGATTTCGGTAGTCGACTGCGCGCCGAACACCGCGGTCGTCGACGTAGGCCAGTTCTCGAATCGCCCCAAGGAGCGAGCTGTTGTCAATCCGGGCTTCTGCGAGCTGACCGACTGCCTCGGGCGACCAAAGGAAGCTCCCGAGCGCCGGCAAGCCGAGGGGACGGCAGCCTGCGACATCGAGTGTGGCAGCGACGACCTTGAGCTGCTCGTACAGGTCATGCTGGTTACCGCCTCGCCTGCGAGCCGCCAGCTTTCGCAGGCGCTGGGTGGAGTAGTGGCGCTGGTAGCGCTCGCGAGCGAGCGGATCGGCACCAGGGTCAAGAAGGGCGTCGCGATCCTCAGCGACGAACAGGAACAAGAGCCGGTAGACGAGCCGCAGCAGTTGGCGGTAGTAATCCTGTGGATCCAGCGTACCCTCGCGTAGCGACGCGTGGAGCCCGCGGTTCTCCTGGTGCGCGAGAAAGCCGTGGCCGAGGATTTCGATCGCCTCTTGAACACCGTCGCGAAGCGTGTCCAACGCGCGGGTGCCGTCCTGCGATGCCTGGTGGGTCCATCGTTCGAGCCAGCAGTCTTCCGGTCGATCAGACTCAACGCGGGACTGATGGCACACAAGCCACATGAGTACGAAGTCGGCGTACATCTCGCCGGTGAACATCGCCTCGATATCGAACTCGACGTAGGCCTGCCGGGTCAAGCTCACGTTGTCGCGCAATAGGCGCAGCACGAGACCGTTAGAGACGATCCCCCACAAACGATCGCTGGACCGGTTCAGCAGCTCCTGGACGAGGCTGTGTGGACTCTGGCCAGCCGCTCCCTTGACGCCGCTTGTGCGCGCATCAATCTTCACCCCGCAACCGACCAGGTGGATCGGCGTGTGCTGCCATTGGCTGAAAATCGGGAAACTCTTGCCGTCGAGCTCGACCGCCGACTGCTGCACCAGGCGCCCGTAGCCAAGCTCGTCGAACAAGACGTGCAGCCACCGCTCTCGCGTCAACCGTCCCCCCACATCGCCTGCAGGGAGCGCTTGGCGCGCTTGGTCAAACGCCGACCACGCGCCCGTCAGCCGCGTCCACGATCGGGTCACCGCCTCTCCCAGGCGCTCACCAGACACGAGGTGGTAGTCAGAGGGTCTCAGGCCGTCGAGATCGCCGTCCCCATTGGCAACCCGCTTCAGCAAATCAGCGGGAAGGAGGCCGCCCTCTGTGTGCGCAGTCTGAAACAGATCGCGAGCGCTAAGCCGCACGCGAGCTCACTCCTCGCCGACTGGCAACAGGACGTAGACGCCGAGGACATCCAGTGGGAGTTGCGCCTCGACAGCAACACTGCCGCCTGTGCGTGCCCCCTCCCGCACGCGGCGATGGGTGGCGAGCAGCTCCTCAGCGTGCGCCCCAGCGATGCGCTCCAACTCGTGACCGAGCTCAGGCAGCCCGTCAATAAGCCGGCGGACGACGCGTACGGCCTGGTCGAACGGAACGTTCGCATCGGGCTTGGCAGTGAGCAGTTGTTGTGCCTGTTCGTCGGTGAGCCACGTGAGATCTGCTGGGGTACCGGTGAACGCGAGCAATCGTGCGTCTTCTGCGAGCAGCTGTCGTGGCTCGGCATCTCCGTGGCGAATCTGGAGGTGAAAGCGCATCCGGACGAGCAGCAGCGACGTCCGTCGGTCGACGGCGCGGGTGCGAATCGCTCCACACCGAGCGGCCACCGGGTCCGTCACGTACGGATCGAGCGCACTGTCAAGCACATGCGCGGCCACGGCTTGGACGACGGGGTGAGTCCGCTCGAGCGTGAGCGACCCGTCGCGCGCGACCTCTAGGCTGAAATCCGAGGCCGCGAGCCCGACGGCCTCGCGGAGCCCAGCCGGAACCTCTTCGAGGTTCGCGATGAGGCCGCCGCGGGAGCCCTCGCGAACCGTCGCGCCGTAACCGCGCAACGCCTCCGTGATGAACGAACGTACGTCGACTCCCGCTCCGGTTGCCTCGCGAGTGGCTACGAGCTCACGGAAGACCTCTTCGGGCTTAATCGCGTATTGGGCGAACATCGTCTGGGTCCGCTTCTCCCGCTCGGCGGCGTTCTGCCACTCGAGCTCGAGCTGATCGCTGCTCGGCTTGGAGGCATCGCCCAACTCGAGTGAAAGCTGCTCGAACGCGGCCTCGCCTTGTCTACCGCGGGTGATGAGGCCCTCGAGGATCGCGTCGATCACCGCCGCCGAGTCGGTGGGAACCGGGACGGCCACGCCGAGCGCCTTGCGGATCCGCTGGTGTTTGCGGAGCAGCACGTCGAGCACGAGCCCGTCGATCGGCGAGTTCGCGCCGTAAAAGGTGACGACGCGGACAATCGGCTTCGGCTGGCCGTAGCGGTCGACGCGGCCCTCACGTTGCTCATGCCGGGTCGGGTTCCAGGACAGGTCGTAGTGCACGACCGCGTCGAAGCTCTCCTGGAGGTTGATGCCCTCGCTGAGACAGTCGGTCGCGACGAGGACGCGGTGCTCGTGGGTGGCCAGCTGCGCGATCCGGTCCTCTCGGTCCGCGGGCGGGATGGTTCCCGTGACTGCCATCACCTGCGCTTTCTTGCCGAGCGCCTTCTGGAGATGGCCGGCGACGTAGTCGGCGGTCGGGATGAAGCGGCAGAAGACGATCGGGTTGTGCCCCTGGCCGACCAGCTCCTTGACGAGCTTGATCGCAGCCTGCAGTTTCGGATCCTTGTCTCCGGCGAGCGCGGCGGCATCTCGTGCGAGCTCGTTGAACCAGGAGTCGCTGCGCCCCGGGTCATCGTCGGCGTCGTAGCGGGCGCCGGGCGCCAAGTCGGTGCTCTCCGCCTCGTCGTCGCCGGGCATGTCGAACACCGCGCGACGGCCAAGCTCGTCAGCCTCCTCGGCGGTGCGGGCGGCGGCGTTCTGCGCCCGGTTGCGGAGCGTCGCAACGGCGGCGTCTGGGCTCGAGCCGAGTGAGCGGAGGAGGCCGAGCGCGGACCACCAGTGGACGCGCTGGCGGCGGCGGTCGCCCTCGGCTTCCCGCCAGGTTTCCCGGGCATACGTGACGGCGCGGTCGAACAGGCGCCGGTATTCGGGCGTCAGCTTGTAGGTGGAGTCAGCCTGCTCCCGCTCGGGGAACGGGGTCTCATCGAGGAACCGGTCGATGTCTCCTCGTCGGCGCTGGACGAGGTGGCGTGCGAGCCGGCGGCGTTCACGCTCGTTCTGCGCCCCAGATAGGTCGTCGGGGAGGTTCGCGAAGCTTGGGTCGAGCAGCTCGAGTAGCGACCGGAACGCGTCGTCCTTGCCGCTGTGCGGCGTGGCGGTCACGAGGATCAGGTGGCGGTCTTGGTCGGCGGCGAGCTTGACGAGCAGCTCGTGGCGGAGCTGGCGGCCGCGGTCGCCGCCGAACGCAAACCCGTGCGCTTCGTCGACAATCACGAGCTCCGGGCAGGTGCGGACGAAGTCGTCGCGGTGCCGCTCCGCCTTGATGAAGTCGGTTGAGACGATCACGTTGTCGTAGACCTCGAACAGCGATTCGCCGACGCCGAGGCCCCGTTCCAGCCGTCGCGCCGTCGAGGCGAGGACCAGCTCTGCGTCGATGTTGAACTTGGTGCGGAGCTCGCTCTGCCACTGCTCGGCGAGGTGCGGCGGGCAGAGCACGGCCAGGCGCTCCGCCGAGCCCTGGTCGAGTAGCTCGCGCGCGATCAGCGCCGCTTCGATCGTCTTTCCGACACCGACGTCGTCGGCGATCAGCAGTCGAACTGGATCGAGCCGGAGCGCCATCATGAGTGGCACCAGCTGGTAGGGGCGGGGGTCGACGTTGATCTGCCCGAAGCTGCGGAACGGGCCGGCGCTCGAGCGGAAGCCGAGGCGCAGCGCGTCGCGCAGCAGGGCGGCGCTGCGCGCGTCGCCGGGCTTGTCCGCGTTGGGCGGGTCGAACATCGCCGGGCGCACCGGCTCGAGTGCTGGGAGGATGCCGGCGATCTCGGCGTCGGTCGCACCGAGCGGGCGGAGGACGAGCAGGTCGGGCTCCGATTCCGGCAGCACGATCCACTCGCGGCCGCGAGCGCTGACCAGTGAGCCGACGGCGAACGCGGTCGTGGTCACGCGACCGGTCCCCTGGCCCCGAACACGTCCCGGTGAGCTTCGAGCAGCGTCTCCCAGTCGGTGGCTCCGCAGCGGAAGCGGATCACCTCGTATCCGGCGTCCTCGAGCCGCTCCGTGGCCTCAGCGTCCTCGGCCTGGATGTCCGGCTGGTCGTGGTGTGGTCCGTCGATGAAGATGGCGATCTGCTGCTCGCTGTAGAGAAAGTCAGGGCGGCACTTGGCGCTGGGGAGCATCTTCTGCGCGTGGCTCGGCAGCCGTCGGCGCTCGGACGCCAGCAGGTCGAGCCAGTCGCGCTCGCAATCGCTGTCGCAGCGCTCGCGCATGATCGCGAGATGCTCGTCCGTCGGCATGCTGCCCGCCGCCGCCTTGACGGTCGCGCCCGCGAGATCGAGCAACAGCTCTCGGATCGCCTGACGGTCCAGGAGCTTGTGGTCTCGCTGGTTGCCGTAGCTCAGCAGGCAGTCGTAGCAGGCGGCTTCGCACAGCTCGGTCGCGCCCGGCGCGTGGTGGAGGTCCTCGCCGGTCTCCGGATCGAAGTGGCAGATCGACAGCGCCTCCCGGGCGACCTCGCCGAGCTTGGCCGGATCGTCGAGCAGGCGGCGCAGCACGCCGGCGCCGCCCTCGGCCGCCTCGAAGAACATCAGCAGCCGGCGCAGGTCTGAGGTCGGGAGGGGTTCGGCGGCCAGTTCCTGCTCTTCGAGCTGGAAGATGGCTTGGATCCCGCGCTTCAGCGCAGCCTGCAGCGAGGCCATCTGCGCAGCGGAAAGCTCCTCGTGGGGCTCGAACAGCAGGCAGTTGCGCCGGTCCTCGACGAACGGGATCACGCGTCGGGTGGCAGCGGACATCGGATCCTCGGGATCGGCGGCGACCGCTTGGTCGTTGCGCGCCCAGTAGCCGCGCTCGGTGTCGAGCACGAACCCCAGCTGCTCTTTCTTGGCACGACGGCTCCAGCCGAAGTTGACCCGCCAGATCGTCGCGGCGTGCCCGTAGTCGACCGCGGCGAGGACCGCGCCCGACGTCTCGACTTCGCCGGTGCGGCGGGCGACGCGACCGTCGTACTCGGTGAACTGCACAGCGGTCCGGACCTCGTAGCCCTGGCGTTGGCGCTCTTCCTCATCGGAGGAGATGCGGTCGCTGCGCTTCGTCGCGACGTTCTGGAGGCGCAGGAGCTCGGTCAGCGGTTGGTCGAGCGCGGCGTGGCAGCGCTCGCAGAGGTCAGGACCACCGCCTTGGGCGATCGCGTGCAGGTATCCGCAGCGCCCGCACAGCTTCGCGCGCTCGGTAGGGAGGCTGTCCTGTTCGCCGGCCTGCGGGATCGGCAAGATCACCTTGTTGACGATGTAGCGCGCGCCCTCGTGATAGATGATGCTGCGGGGCCCGAACTCGGTGATCGCCAGGAAGCGGGCACGCTGGATGAACTCGTCGCGGCTCTCCCGGCGGGCGCGTCGGCCGGGGATGAACGCCGAGAGTGGCAGGCGCGGGAAGTTGTACCCGGGCAGGAAGCCTTCGCTGGCCATGTAGCGGTAGCTGTAGAAGTCCGATTGGTAGCTCGGGCCGCTGGTTGCGGCGAGGAGCTCGAGTTGGGCCTCCGCTTCGCGGCGTAGTCGTTTGGCCTCGTTCTTGTGCTGCGCTGACTTGCTCACGTCCGTGATGATCTTGCTCTGGGCCTCGGCGGTGGCGCGAGCCGATCGGAAGAGACCCCGCCACCGGTTACAAGCGGCGTCGAGCCGATGCGCGGCGTGGTCGATCACCCGGTCAAGCCATTCGTCGCTCCACCAATCGGCGTCGCTCAAGTCGGCACCGATCGACGCGAGCACCGCGCTGGCGCGGGCTCGCGCCCGATCGCGCGCCTGTGCGTTCTCGATCTGGGTGCGCACCGACGGCTTGAGCTCGAGCGTCGGGTCCTCGCCGTCGACGTCGAGCACATCGGGCAGGGCGCTGCCGAGGCTGACCCCGGTTTCGGCGAGCCAGATCGCATGCATGTGGGCGCGGACGAGATCTTCGTTGGCGAGGTCGAGCTGCGGCGGTGCGACCTGACCGGAGACCATCCGCTCGGGCCGGCGGAAGAAATACTGATCGTGACTGTTCCAGCTCGAGCAGAACGTGTAGACGAGCGCCGGTTGCCCGCTCCGTCCAGCACGTCCCGAGCGCTGTGCGTAGTTGGCGGGCGTCGGTGGAACGTTTCGGAGATTGACGACGTTCAGCGACGCGATGTCGACGCCGAGCTCCATCGTCGGGGAGCAGAAGAGCACCGGGAGCTCGCCGGTGCGGAATGCCGCCTCGCGCTCCTCGCGCTCCTCGGCTCTCACCTGGGCGGTGTGCTCGCGCGCCTCGATGCCCTGTCCCCCGTCGGCGATCGTGCGGTAGAGCTCGACGAAGAACGGGTTCGTTCGGCCGCCCTGCTCGGGAGCCTGCGGGACGCGGATCCGGTCATGGAACGCACGGGTTCCGTCATCGGCCAGCCAGCGCATCTGCGCGGCCTGCAGGCGATAGCCCGGCACCGGCCGGTCTGCGGACGGATCGGAGACGACACGGACGAGCCCGTAGATGCGCAGCGCTTCGAGGAGCCCGGCGATGATCCGCTCGGTCTCGCCGAGCGTGAGCGGATGCGGGTGTAGCGGGAACGTACCGCGACGGCGCAGGAACAAGCCGAACCCCCCGCGCGGCGAGAGGTAGACGCCGGTGCGGTCGTCTTCGCCTCCACGCGGGCGCGGGTAGAGGGTGGCGCTGTAGGCGAGGGTCTCGAACTCGTCGATCGCCCAGGGGCCGACGAGCATCTGGTTCGAGCGCTGCTTGAGCCCCTCGTGCTTTGACTCGTCGAGGGCATCGACGTTGATCGCCAGTTCCCGGCGCATGTAGTCGAGCAGCACATTCGCCACCCGCCGCCGGTGCTCTGGCTCGGCGCTGGTCAACGCCGGGTGGGCGTCAGGGTCTGAGTCGGTCGGGAGCCATTCCGGGAGATCTCGGGCGAAGGTCTCCTCGTCCGCGCAGCAGTCATCAAGGCCGTCGTATTCGACCTTGAGCAGGCCCGTCTGCTCGAGGTTCGGGGAAGTGAGGCGCCAGCCGCGCTGCTGGTCGCGGTAGATCCGGTAGGCGATCACCTCGCGCAGGACCTCGTCGGTCTGCTTCTTCGCGGGGCCGCGCAGCTCCGGGTCCGCGGCGTAGAGCTGCGGATCGAGTGCGAGCGCGTCGAACACGTGCTGGGCGAGCACGTCGTGAGTCAGGCCCTCATCGACGGCCGCGACGGCGCGGTGCAGGCCGGACCTGAGCAGGCCGATCTCCATGAAGTCGTTGAAGTGGCCGGCCTGGAGCGATGCGTCCTGGCGGTTATCGGAGAAGCTGAGCAGCTTGCGCGCGGACTTCGGGAGGTCGTTGTCTGAGCGCAGCTGACGCACCGCCGAGAGGCCGAGCACGGTCGTCGAGGTGCTGCGTCCGCCCGCGCCGAGTGTGCTCAACTTGCCGAAGTCCGCGATCTGCCGGGCGCCGTAGGCGACGCCGCAGCTGAGGCAGAACCGGAACGGTGCCGGGATGAAGTGGCCGCTCAGCCCCGTCGCGGCCCGGCGAGCCGCCGGGCTGACCGTGATCGGCCGGGGCAGGTTCGGTCGCTGGCTGCGCTTGATCCGCGCGACGTCGGGCTCGAGCCAGTCGGCCGGCACCCGGTTGAGCAGCTCATCGCCCTCGTCGGGCCATGGGTGGGAGGTCGAGAAGTACAGGTAGCCGTTCTCCTCCTCCGCCCCGTGGCTTCGATCGGAGATTTCCCGCGACTCGGCGATCCGACCCCCGTCGCCGTCGCGCAGACGGACCGAGTAGTACTCCTGGCCGCACTCGCGGCAGAACGACAGCGGCAGCAGCACCCGCTCACGGTTGCCGGGCACGAACTGCTGCCCGCTGGTGGTGATGTAGCGCTCGGGCTCCGGATCCAACGAGGCGGTCACATTGCTGCCGCCGCTGAAGAACTGGTGCAGGCGGAACGCGAACACCGGGAAGCCGTCCTGGCTGTGCACATGCCCGCCCGCGAGCAACGCTTCTTCGAGCGCAGCGAGGCTCGCCTCCTTACTGAGCCCCGTGGTGTCGGCGAGGAGCGCCGCGGCTCCGGTGCTGCCTCGCAGCGGGCGTGGGGGGCAGCGCTCCAAGCGCTCGTCGGAGGCGTTCCAGGCGATCCCGAGCGTCCGCTCGATCCAGCACGCAAGCGGGTCGGCAACGGCATCCTCGTACCTCTCCGGCAGGTGGCCCGTCGCAACCCGGCTGGTCAGCTTCTCGATGAAGCCCTGATCGTCGAGCTCGGCGTCGGTCGTCGCGGTCCGGAGCGTCTCGCCGATGATCGCGTCGGGCTCGACGGTCGCCCCGAACAGGCGGGTCGCGACACGCGCCACCTCCTGGCGCTGCTGGGCGAACGAGCCGGGCCCGGCCAGCGTTGCCGAGGTGCCGACACACCGAAGACTCGGGGCCTTGCACGTATCTCGGACCCGTCGCACGAGCAACGCGACATCGGCACCCTGACGCCCTCGGTAGGTGTGCAGCTCGTCGAGCACGAGGAACGTGAGGCCCTCTGCCGCCTTGACGAGCGCCCGGTCAAACGGGCGCGTCAGCAGGTACTCGAGCATCACGTAGTTGGTCAGGATGATGTCGGGCGGGTTCTGGCGGATCTCCTCCCGCTCGTCCTCCTTCTCCTGGCCCGTGTAGCGCCGAAACGTCACGGGGCCCTTCCCGTCCGGGTACCCGTGGCCGAGGAATTTGCGCAGCTCCTCCTCCTGACTGTTGGCCAGCGCATTCATCGGGTAAACGACGATCGCCTTGACCCGCCGATCGCCCGCGCCGATGCGGAGGACGTGATCGACGATTGGGACGATGTAGGAGAGGCTCTTGCCTGAGCCGGTGCCCGTGGTGAGCACGTAGTTCTTCCCCGCCCGAGCCGCGCGAATCGCCTCGGCTTGGTGACGATGAAGACGGAGCGCCTTGCCGGTGCTGTCGGGTCCGGGCAGCTTGTCCGTGCGGAACACGCGCCCGCACTCCTGATGGAGAAGCCCCTCGCTGACGAGATCGTCGATATAGCCCCCCGGCTCGAAAGCCGGGTTGAGCTGCAACGGCGGATCAGGCCACAGGAGCCCCTGGTCGAGCTCGCGTTCTACGTACTCCCGAATCCGGTCGTCCTTAATGGTCAGAAACGACTCCGCGTAGTGGCGGTAGTCCTTTACGAGCTGGTCACGTAGGGCAAAGACGTCCAAGAGCTTCCTTGAAGGGGCATCCTAGTTTCCGCGGGCACCGACCGAACTGCGGCAGCCACGATGTCCGTGACAGTCGGCCCCTAACGCCGTCGGCGCTGCCTCGCGCTCCCGATGCTCGGCGGTCGCTGGAGCCGCGTCATCGGCCCTGCGATGCGGGGTCTCGCACCAACACGACGGCCGAGTATTCGAGTTTGTGAGCTTGGCGCGCCCCACTCCACAGCCCACCGGACTGCTTGCTCGACAGTTCAGCCGTCGAATGGGATACGGCGAGCACGTCGTCGGCAGCGTGGCCCGCGAGGAGCCGGGCCAGCTCCTTTTCGAGCTTCTCGAGGGACGGCGCTCGGGCCCAAATCACGCCAACTTCGGACATGGCTGAACGGTGGCACCTCGACCGGACGCCTTTCGGATACGCGCCGCTCTTATCCAATTCCAATGTCGACGCCATGGTCGTGGTCGGCCGGCTCGCGACCGAGCAGCCGCTGCGCACGCTCGAGCGCCGCCTGCGCCTGAGCCCATTCGTAGCGATGGCCGCCGCCGTCACTGCGCGGCTCGGGACCCAGGGGCGCATCGTGGTCGATGACGTCGTGGTCGAGCCTGAATCCGGCGACCACTCGCGCAGCCTGATCCCAGGTCTCGCGTTGACGAGAGCCGTCCGGCCGGTCGCCGAGCGGACCGGTCAACCAGCTCAGCTCGCGCTCGATGTCCCGTTGCACGAGGACGTCCTGAACGCAATCGTGGTCGCACCGCAGCTCGGAGAGCGCGTTCTCGATCCCATCCCGCTCGGACCGGACCTGGTCGGGATCGCCGAGCTCGCGTTGCAGCCGGGCCCGGTCGACGGCGAGGTCAGCCAGCGCGCCGGTGTCCATCTCGATCGCGGTCTGTAGGAACGTGCGCTCCTCGGCATCTGGGTCCCGCCGACGGAACCGGCTCGCGGGCTGGTCGAGAGCCGCAAGCCTGTCCTCGTGCTCGGAACGCTTGGCGCCCAGGTCGCGGGCCTTCGCATCAAGCTCGTCGAACCTGGCGAGCGACTTCGTTGGCAGCGCGCCGAGCGTGAGCTGCAATCGACTGATCTGCTCGCGTAGGTCCATCAGCCGTTTGAGGCTCGGGGCCGGTTCGATCCGCTCTGCGCGGCGGGCGCCTGCCTCCTGCTCCACCGGACCGGCGCCGGCGCGGTGCGCGGCCAGACCGGCATCGTCCTCGCGCCCGGCGGCGCGGAGCTGGTCGACGGCGAGGTCCTCGTCGTCGCGGACGATCATCCGGCGCATCGCCCGGGCGATGACCTCGGAGCGGCTCCGATCGGGCCGCGGAGCGTCGCGTGCATGCTCGGCACGCTCGGCCTCCCGCCGGCCGATGTCGGCGAGGAGAAGCCGTGTAGCCCCGCGGGCGCG
>OBLU010001291.1_pt1 | contig 23319 bp, 14 predicted proteins | sample 1518681 | NCBI WGS metagenome assembly OBLU01 (sample SAMEA3539304, study PRJEB22396) | soil metagenome | biome: tundra; feature: field; material: soil | place: USA | collected 2010-05 | depth 0.15 m
AGCGCTGAGGTCGTTGCCCAACGGCTTGACGGCCCCAGCGGGATGATCGATACCGCCGCTGAAGAATCTTCTCGCGTCGGTCGCATAGCCGTCGACCGGAGCATCGAGTGACGTGAGAAACGTTGATGGCGGTACAAGATCTTCCATGCTGGTGCCCGCCGGCAATGGGGGTGTAGGGCCGCCGAAGAATCCGGTCGGCTTGGCTGTGAGCGACGCCTGCGTCTGTTGCCAGATCTGTTCTTCCTGCGGGGTGCGTCCAAGGAAGGTCTGCGTTTCCACAAGACCTTTTCGGTCTTCCATTGGGCGAAAGTGGTGGGAGAAGCGAGCGGCGAGATCGCGGCGGCGTTCGACGGCTGATGGCGATCCGCCCAGAACTCCCGACTCCATGAGCGAGCGATAGGAGAGCTGATAGTTGCTGCATCCCCAGTACTCCACCCAGCGTGGTTGCACCGTCTTATGGGAGCGGTTCGTCACCGTCACCTGCGACACCATCACAGGATCATCGCCGTAGGGCGCGAAAACGACGTGATCGACCGTGTATTCGTCCGCGGATACATGCTTCCGCAGATAGCCCATGCCAAGAAACCGATCGAATGATTGCGCTTTACCGGTGTAATAGGTGCTCAGAACAAGCTCTTCGCCGTCGAAGAGGAAGCCGATGCCTCCGCCATAACGGTGCTCTTCCGGACAATAGTCGTTGAGGAGCTTCGGGCTTCCTTCATCCTGGCGGACCTGCACGTAGCCGTAATTGGAGGCGACGGCCACGAGGCGGTCATTCCCAACCTGGTGGATGTGGTTGGTGGGCGATTGCCACTCCTTGTCCACGGGCAACACCGCGAGCGGATCCGCAAGCTGATTGCACGTATAGCGGTAGACAGGCAGCCCGTGCGCATCTCTTTCCCAGCGGCCAAAGTGTCCGGAGCCGTAGCTCTCGGCGGCGTTCTGATCGAGCACCTGCTTGTGCGGTGAACTCTGCGGCGCGGACTGTGCAGCAAGGATTCCAGGGGTCAGGGTTTTCGCGAGCCCCAGGCCTGCTAATTCAAGGAAGGTGCGCCGTTTCATTCAGGAGATCCTTTCTCTTAGCCAGGCGGAACGTCGTGGCCCGATGAGTTACCGCATGGCGGGAGGCGCGTCGCTCAGCGAGGGAGGTGCATCTCCGGCCGCCGCGCCCCATTGCCGATTGGGGGTAGCGCCAAGGTCGAATTGCAGGGAGCCGCCGTCCGTGATGTCACGAAACGCAATCCAGTTCCTTGCGTGCTCGCGACCGTTGAGCGTGACGTGCTGTACATAAGGGTTCGTGCCAGGCTGATCCGCCGAGGTGATGGTGAAGGTGCTTCCGGCGTACGGTGACTGAAGGTGGACGACGATCTTCGGAAAGGTCGGACTCACCAGCTCGTAGGCGAGGCTTGCCGGGTCCACGCTATAGATGCCCATCATGGTGAGGACGGCCCACGACGACATGGCGCCGCAGTCGTCATTGCCGGGGACACCATCGGGAGCGTTGGTGTAATTCTCCCGCAATATCCGGCGGACGACCTGTTGCGACTTCCAGGGCTGGCCTGAGAAGTTGAAGACAAACGGTGCCTGAATATCGGTTTCGTTGTACGAGTTGAAGTAATGTCCATACCAGCCGGGTACGGGATAGTCGAAGAACTCAGTCATGCCGGCGTTGAAGCGCTCTTGCCCAAAGGCTTTCACTAACCAGCCGAGATCAGCCGGAGCGAAGGGTCGATAGTGCCATGCAGTGCCTTCTACAAATCCGTGACTATCCTGGGCGGGATTGAAGTCAGGCACCCATGTTCCGTCGGCATTGCGGGGGCGGAAGAACTTTTCTTCCGGATCGAAGACGTTCCGGTAGTCGAGAGCGCGGTCGTACATACGCTGCGCGTCGCTGGTCTTGCCAAGCGCAACGCCGAGACGGTACAGCGAAGCATACGCGAGGGAATACTCAAGGGTCATCGCGACGGAGCCATAGGTTATTTTGTCGGCAGGCAGATAGTGCAGTTTATTGATCCACTCGACGCCTTCTTCGCCCACATAGGGACGATTGGGCGGAGGCGCTTCGGTGGCGTCCTTCAGCATGCCTTCCCAAGCCTTCTGCATGTCGAAGCCGTGTAGCCCATCGAGCCACGCGGTCGCGAGCGCGATGGAGAGCGGGCTGCCATCCATATCCTCTGTATACAAGTTGATCTGCGGCCAGCGGTCGATCCAGCCACCTTGTTCGTACATCAGCACCACGGACTGCGCCATGTCCTGCATGCGCTGGGGTTCAACCATCGACAGCAGGGGGATTTCGCTGCGGTAGATATCCCAGCCGGAGAAGTTGGCGTAGACGTGGTGGCCGGTCGCTACCTTATGGATCGTGCCATCGAAGCCGAGGTATCGTCCATCCGCATCGTCAAAGAGGGAAGGCATGAGCAGGCTGTGATACAGCGCGGTGTAGAAGACCGTTCGGCGTTCGGAAGACCCGCCTGAAACTTCGATGGTGCTGAGCTCCTTGTTCCAGGCGTTTTCAGCGTTGCGGCGGGTGGTGTTGAAGTCGCTCTCTGCCGCCTCGGTCTGGAGGTTGCCTTCCGCGCCAGCGACGTCGACATAGCAGATGCCAATTTTCGCCGTGACCGTCTGTTCCGTTTTGGAGGCGGCCCAACTCGCGTATGCGCCGGTGTTTTGTTGGTGGCTGCTCTGCCCGGCTTCGCGGGAGCCTTGGGCGACTATTCCGCCGCGATCCTGATCGTCGACCCACTTGCCGAACCATGTGCCGTATGAGGAGAAGGGCCGGTCAAACAGCATCACAAAGTAGACCTTGTAGGTCGGTGTCCGATTGCAGAAGAGGTGGTTCTCGACAAAGCCTTCGATGCGGCGGTCGCCCACGACACGGATGGAGGCAGCGGCGGTGTGATTGAGTGTGTGGCTGATGGGGACGAGGATGTTGGCGACATTGCCGGCGGGGAAGGTGAACTGCGCCATGCCCGTCCGTTCCGTAGTCGTGAGCTTTGCGGTGACGCCTGACTCCAAAAGTTGCACCTGGTAGAAACCGGGCGACGCTTTCTCGCTCTCGTGCGAGTAGGGGCTTTGAAAGTCGGAGACCTGCGTGACGATTGGCCCGGTGGTAGCCGTAAAGAAGACGTCGCCTTGATTGGCGCAGCCGACACCGCTCATGTGGGTCATGCTGAAGCCTTTGATCCAACTTTGAATGTAGTGGTAGCCGAATCCGTGATCTTCCGTGTCGGGGCTGAGCTGCACCATGCCGAAGGGACGAACGGCGCCAGGAAAGAGATTGATGCCGTCATCCGGATCGCCGCCCGTGCCGATCATCGGGTTCACGCTGGATGCGGGGCTGGCGGGAGAGTTGTCCTTCTGGGGATGGACCGGCTTCGACCAAAGGGCCAGCAGCAGCACAGGGATCACCCACAGAATGCGCCACCCGGGTTTGTTTGTTGTGCTCATGCTGGCCGTCCTTTGCAATGAAATGCTTGATCATACATTCGAATCGGTTCAAGAGCGGGAGCGGCTGGCGCACGCAGAAGCGGAACGTGCGCGTCCGCAGTCAGAGCCCCACCTCGTCCAGAGCAACGGGCCTCTTCTCGCGAGCTGACTGGATGGCGGCAAAGGCCACGCGTGTGGCAAGCACTGCAGCGTCGACGCCGCAGACCTCAGGGCCGATGCCCAGGATCTGGTCAACGAAACGCTCAAGCGCGTGGGCGTGCCCCTTATCCGGCTCGGCCGTGAACTGCAGCAGAGGGTCATTGTGCGCGGCAGCCTCTTCGCACGCGGCGCGCTTCTTGGCCAGCCAGCCGGAGACGCCGCCTTCAAGGCCTATCTGCGGGTGACGATCGTTTACCATCGGGTAGATCGTCCTGGCGGGTGCGGCTTCGATTCCCGCAGTGCGCACCTCGAGCATGTGGTCGACGGCGAGATAGCTGCCGTTCCCCATAAACTCGTAGAGCTCTTTGCAGTACGCCATGCTGCCGTTGTTTCCGAGAACGATGGTCGCCAGCGCTCCGCTCTCATAGCGGATGATGACGGCCAGGTTCAACATTCCCGTTGCGACAGCCGTTACCTCCACCGGTTCTTCCGCAAGGAACCAATTGCAGATGTCGGTAAAGTGCGTCATCTCGAAGAGCATGGGACCATGCGGAGCTTGCGACTTGTCGAAGACCCACCCCTTCCAGCTGTACCAGTCATCGTTGATGCGCACGGAGACGGAGGGAATGCCGTCGTCGGGAAGGGAAGGTAGATCCTCGCCTTTACGCCGCCAGCGCCAGGGGCTGGGTATTGGATCGGTCATCTGCTGCCGGAAGATACGCTGCGCATCCAGCATCGCAGGGCTGGCACGGCGATTGTGGCCCACACAAAACGGAATGCCCGAAGCCCGGACCACCCGCTGAATCCCGCTCAGCTCGTCGAGGGTAGTAGCCAGCGGCTTTTCCACGTAGACAGGCTTGCCGGCGCTGGCTGCGAGTGCGATCACAGGCAGACGCAGCTTCTCTGTCGTCGCGAGGCAGATCATATCGACTTCAGAATCCGCAATGGCTCCTTCAAAGTCTTTGCGTATACGCCTGGCGCCAAAGACATCGCGGCACTCTGCGAGCACCTTATCGTCCAGGTCAACGCAGGTGTGCAGAATCATTCTCTGTGACCGGACAATGTTGGGGATGTGTTGAGCGCGAGCCACTGAGCCGCAACCGATGACGGCAACGCGAGGAGGTCGGCTTTCGGTTAGGGTTTTCACGATCAGTTGGGTTGATCCTTCAAGAATGTTTTTGATCCAAGGCTCGAGCAGTCGTTTCAGGGTCGAGCTGAGCGAAGTAGTCTCGGCGAGAGACAAGACCGAACTCTCGAATCACTTCCTTGATCGAGATGTCGGTGGAACGCGACTCCACGTAGAAAAGGCAATTCGGTTGATCGAACCGAACACGTACCTTATCGCCGTAGTGCCGCTGCACGTCCTGAATCTTTTCCTGGTTGAAATCCGCGAAGAGGCTCACCGCATCGAAGTTGATGGTCGCCTGCTGCACCCGAATACCAGAGCCCGCGCGCAACGTCTCAGAACGAAGGCCCCCTGCCGCCAACTCCTTGCCATCGCGATCAAGGATGCGACTCCAGGGAGAGTAGGCGAGCACAAACGGAACGCCATACATCACGGCGCACGTATCCAGAAACGCTCCGGCGGGCGTCATGCTTGGGATGACGAAGAGATCCGCTCCCGCGTCCATCTGCGGCCCGAAGACGCGATGGGGAAAGTAAACATCAATGCAGATGCCTCCGCCCAGCGTGAGGCCTTCCCAGCGTAGAGGGCTGTTCGGTGCAGAGTGGATGCCGGCGAGGCGCTCGCCCACGGCAGGAACCTGTTTCTGATAGAAGCCCAGCTCCGAACCGTCTCGCGCGAGCAGGTAAAAGCGATTGGCAAGATTGGCTCCGTCACGCACGAGCAGCGGCAGCACAAGCGATATCCGATGTTTCGCCGCCGTCTCGCAGAGCAGGGCAGTCTCGCTCCGCCAGTCTTCGAGCGCGAACTGTTCAAGAGGAGCGGCGTCACCGTTTCGGTGCAGAAGATTAATCGTCTCAGGAAGCACGGCGAGGTCTGCGCGCTGGCTCGATGCGACTTCAACCCAGCGCGCGGCCTCGCGCAGCACCGCCTGGAGATTGGCAAAGCCTCCGTCCCTGAGGGCGATTGTCGAGATCGACTTCTCGTTCATGGCACCTGCGAACTGCGTAGGCTTGAGGGGTTGAAATCGCGCTCGCCGTGCGATTACCAGCTCATACAGAAGGGATCAGGCGAGATGATCCCGCGAAGGCTAGGACAACCAGCGGTCCAGGTGTTCTGCGACGAATGGGTCGTCGTTCAGCAAAGGATACGCCGCATACACTCGATCGATCTCTTCGAACTGCCCTTTCGATAGCACTTCGCCGGGATCCAGGCAAGAGCGGTTGGTCAGCAGCCCTTGTCTTCTCAGAACCTCATGGATCCCGGGAATGCAACCTCGGAACTCGTGCCGGGCGTCGAAGATGGCGGCATTGGCATCTGTGATTTCGGCTCCTCGCGCCAGCACGGTGTCCAGGCGCGCGCGATTACGTTTTACCTCCTGCACGGTCTGCAGCAATTCAACGGCCCGGCTTGTCCACACGGCCCACTGCCCCAGTAACCCTCCAACAAAGTGTGCGGTGCGTTCGCCGAAGCGGAATTCCGTGAGCAGGTCGGCAACAATGTTGTCGTCGTTTCCGGTGTAAAGAGCCATCTCCGCGCCGCGACCGCTGTGAGCGACCGTGCGTAGAACTTCCATCGTCTGATAGCGGTCGAAGGACGCGACCTTGATGGCGACGACCGACTCGATCTCAACAAATTTTTCCCAGAATGCCGCGTTCAGGGGACGTCCACCGACCGAAGGCTGTAAGTAGAAGCCAATAATCGGGAGAATGTCGCCGACTGCGCGACAGTGCTCAATGAGCTCCGCATTGGAGGCGTCTGCCAGAGCGGCAAGGCTCAGCAGGCCGCCGTCATAGCCGAGCTTGCGGATCGTCGCCGCTTCGGCACACGCCTGGCGGGTATCACCACAGATCCCGCCGATCTTTGCCAACCGCTTGCCGGTGCGCTGTTCAAAAGCGCGGACTTCCTCCATCGCCAGTTCGAGCACCGGTTCGAACAGTCCCACGTTGCTGTCCCGTATGCTGAATTGCGTGGTGTGAACCCCTACTGCGACGCCACCGCTGCCCGCGTCGCAGTAGTAGCGCGTCAGCGCTCGCTGGCGTCGCTCATCGAGATGAAGATCTTCCGTCAGCGCCAAGGGGTGTGCAGGTATCACCAGACCTTGCTGCAGGAGAGAGCGAAATTTCTCGGTGCTATCCGGCATCAAAACTTTCCATCCGTAACTTGGAACTTCGTTGCTTTATTCAGAGTCGTGCCTCCGGCCTCCACCCACGTCGCAACCGCCTCCATGAGCTGATCCGCTGTCCATTCGGGATACCCCAACGCGGCGTGGCAGGCGCTGGCGTTGTTGAGCAGGGCCACCTCTGCAGACTCACCCCGGAACTGGACTTCACGGCCGAAGCGCTTTGCGAAGAACTCCGCCACGCGCCGAACCTGGATCGTCTCGGGCCCCGTAACGTTGAGAATCCGTGCGGGCGACGTGCAAAGCTCAAGGGAACGCATCGCGTAGGAGTTTGCGTCGCCTTGCCACAGCACGTTCACCGCGGGGACGGAGAGATCCACCGGTTTGTCCGCATACACCTGCTGCGCGATATCGACAAGCACACCGTAGCGCAAGTCGATCGCATAATTGAGGCGGAAGATGAGGCACGGTGTCAGAAACTGCTTGGAGTAATACTCGAAGACACGTTCGCGCCCGAGGCACGACTGCGCATACTCACCGCGCGGTGCGGGAGCGTCGGTCTCGACGCAACCACCCTGCTCAGGTGTCACAAACGGATAGATATTGCCGGTAGAGAATGCCACGATGCGCGAGTCGCGGTAATGCCGCGCCACGTGAACAGGAACGATGGTATTCATTGCCCATGTGAGGTCGGGATCACCCGCGGAGCCGAATTTTCGGCCAGCCAGAAATAGCACATTTGGCACCCTGGGAAGAGACTGCACCTGGACTGGATCAAGGAAGTCGCAACTCACCGTCTCCACGCCGGCATCACGAAGTTCGGCCCTAGCGCTCGCAGACTGGAAACGTGATGCCGCCAGCACGCGGGCGTCCCGCCCGGCTTCACTTAACGCGCGCTGGAGCCGTTTGGCAAGCGTGGGTCCCATCTTTCCGCCGGCCCCGAGCACGATGGTGTCTCCCTGCAGGCGTTGCGCAAAAACGACGTCCGCGGCGTTGGGCTGCGTCAGAAATCGATCGAGTTCGAGCTCCGATCTAGGCGAAATCATCGTTTGGGAGCACCCCATGGCAACGTTGGGGCCGGAGTTGTAGGTCCAACGGTGCATCGAGAATCGGTTGATAGTTTCGAAATGCGAACATCGTGTTTGAATGACGGATAAAGAGTATTAGGCTGTAATTCACCTGTCAAGCCGTTTGGAGGGTCAGCCGCGGAGCCACACTGCCGTTTGCGCCGCCTGCTGATAGGGGACACTCCAATATTCAAGCGTGTTCCATTCAATCGCGGTCGACTCTTCCAGATAGGGTGAGTCGTCGGGTCGGCCGATAAACCCGACCAACATGGCCTCTGGCAGTTGGGGTATCCGAAACGAGTAGCCCACTGGCTGACGATAGCCGATACCGGTAAACAGCGAACGGTTAGAGGTGTTATGCCCGAGGCACCAGTGCAAGAGGCGCTCCGCGGCTGAGCGCCATTCGGGCCGCCCAAGCAGAGCCGCTCCCCTTGCGAGCAGATGAGCGTGCGCCATCAGCACGGAGCTGGTTCCATGGACGATCCCCTGGTCGTTGAACGGATGCATGAATGTACGCACCCCAAGCCCTGCGCCAGCATCGCGAAAGAGTTGGCGCTCGGGATGCGAAGCATTCAGGTAGATCCCGTAGGGAGTGAGAGAAAACGGATTGCTGATGCTGTCAGTGAGCAGATAGCCTTCCACGTATCGGACGACCGCTTCGCGAGCCTCCTCGGCCAGCGCGGTAGGGGGAAGCCGGGAACGCAGCTCCCACAGGCGAAGAAGTGCGAAGGCGGGCTCGGCTGCGAAGGCGATGGACCGGAAGGCATCGGTGCCGGCGTCATCCTCAAGGAAGTAGCCGAAAAGTCCATCCTTAGGCAATTGCTGGCGGCGGAGCAGCCGCATTGCCAGCGCAGGCAAGGAGCCACGATCTTCCCCGTCGCCGAAAAGTGGCAGCATCTCCAGGCGCGCACGCATCTCGGCGGCAAGGAACAAGGTGCGGCCATCGTGTCCGCGCTGCGCGCCATAGGCGGCTGCGCAACTTGCCAGCGCTATGCACTCCTTTGCCTCGCCGGCTGGGAGATGCCTCGCAGCCCGCGCCTGCATCTGCACGAAGCTCCATTGCACGAGCGGGTTGTAGGTCGTTCGAACCGTGCGTTCATCGCCGGAGAGTGGAATGTTGTCTGTCCATCGGTTGTCGCTCGCGTCGCCGAAGCAGCCGGGATGATTTTCAAACCACCAATGATTCTCATAGGTCAGAAGACTCTCCGCCGGTGCGCGGCCGCCTGCGACGTCTTCATAGACTTGCCCGGAGGGTGCGACCATGTGATGAAAGAAGCGGTTGCCCCAGCGCAGCTCCTCCAACAATGCTCCACGGGGATAGCCACCGAGTTGAAGGTCTTCTTCGCAGTGTTCACGAATGCTGCAAAGCGCTTCGATATGCGGCAGAGTGAAGGCCATCCACTTGCGGAAATCGCCTGCGTCGTGCCAGCCTCCGGTCGCCGGTTGGGAAGAGCCATCGACGTCGAGAACGCCGTCGTCTAAATGACAGGCGTCATGCACGCCGAAGACGGGGCAGCCGCAGCGTTGTGATTTGAGAAAGGTCAGATAGCCGAGGAGGATGCGATCGTAGATCCGCTCCCGAACGGCAAACGGGGGAGAAATCTGCTCGTCGATTTCAATCTGGTAGCTGCCCGGAGTGGTGAAGTTGCTGAAGTCAGCCTGCCATACCGTGCCCCATCGCGTGTCTGCGCGGAGCAACTCGCCTTGGTGGAAGACTGCTCTGGAGAGATCTGGCTCGAGCTTTCCCTGCATGAGGTCATAGTGGGAAGGAAAGCGAGCTGAAAACTTTGCGGCACGCGGCCCCTGGCGCGGCAGCCGCAGACAGTTCTGGCGAAGGAAAAAAGGAATCGTGTCCGGGAGATGATGGGCATCCTCTGCAAGCAGCGTGAGAGTCTTTGGGCTGTTCGGTAGATAGCCAAGGTGACTGAGACTGAGATGCATGCTCACACTATGCATGATCGAGGGCCGATCGCGTCAGCGCCTGTTGCGGAGACCTACGACCAAGAGCCGATGCCGCGACGTGCTCCGGCGTGTCCAAGCTGGAGCGAAGCTTTGCGCGCGGCGTCTTTTACGAGCGCTGAAATCGTGACTTCGTTTTCCGGCGAAAACTCTCCGAGGGGGAGAGTGAGGCTGATCGCCGCAGCGGGACTGCTCTCTTGTCCCCCGACGCCAGCCGCGAGTACCCAATAACCCGGTAAGAGTTCCTCAACGTTGCGCGCATATTGCATCTTGCGCGCCTGCGTAATCTCCTGCTTCATCTTGGCAAGCGATGTGATGGTGCTGCTGGTGAATTTCTCAGTGCTCTTGGCCATGATGCGCTCAACGTTTTCCTGAGACATCCCGGCGAGGAAGATCTTTCCAGACGCCGTCGCGTTCAGTGGCCGCCGGAGGCCAACGTCCGCGAACGCATGCGGTGCGCCCGAGTAGCCGACGGAATGGATAAACAGCACGTAATCCTGGTCCAGCACTCCAAGCTGCACTGTGCCCGGCACCTGTCGTGCGAGGTCCTGCATGGGAAAGAAAGCGGCACGATAGATCGGCGAATGACGAAGATATCCTGAACCAACCCACAAGGCATGGCTGCAGAGCATGTACCGCCGGGTCACCGGTTCCTGCACGATGAGATTAGCTTCGATCAGCGTCGTGCAGAGTCGATGCGCGGACGCCTTGGGTATTTCAAGCTTGGCGGCAAGATCGGTGAATGACCATTCAAAGGGTTCATCGGCCAGCAGTTCCAGAAGTTTCAGACATCGCAGCGTGGAACTCATGGCAGTAGATGTCTTCTTCATACTGGAACACTCTCACGATAGGGCTTGACAGTGCAACGGGACTTCGATTAAGTTGATCCGCATTACAAACATTCGTTTCGTAATACGGAACAACGATGCATTTTCGAGAAGTCAGGCCCCAGTTTCTCAATCATCGACAGGGAGGGTTTACGAGACCATGGACACAGCGCATTCGCGTTTGGTGAAGAGGCAATCAGGCGTTCTGGCGTTGATCGTGTTTATCCTGGCAGTCTGCTGTTGCCATCCTGCGCGTGCGCAGGAAGTGACCGCGACGATCAACGGCACTGTCACAGATCCGGCAAATCGCACCGTACCGAACGCCGATGTGAAGGCCACCGACCTGGACCGCGGCACGGTCTGGCTTGCCAAGACAAACGAAGCGGGTTTCTACAGCCTCAGTCATTTACCCGTTGGCCGCTACGAGGTGCGTGTTAAAGTCAGCGGCTTTGAGGTAGCGGTTGAGTCACCCGTCGAACTTCAGCTCAATCAGGTTTCAGCTGTCAACATTCGCTTAGTGGTTGGCTCTGAGAGTCAGACCGTTCAAGTCACCACCGAGACGCCGCTGTTGCAGACCGATACGACCGATGTGGGCACGGTCATTGACGCGCGCACCAACGTCAGTTTGCCGCTGGCCAGCCGCAACTATCTGCAGCTTACGCTTCTGACGCCGGGTGCGGTGACCGTACAACCCACAGGATTTGAGAGCGGTCAAAACGCTGGGCAGGTGGCGCGTCCGGAGATCAACGGGAACCGCTTCGATGCGAACAGTTTCCTGCTCGACGGCATGGACAATAACGACGCTGGAAGCAATTACGTCGCCTACTCGCCGCAGCCTGACGCAATTCAGGAGTTTCGAATCATCACGCAAAATGCTTCTGCCGATTTTGGCAACTACATGGGCGGGGTTATCAGCGCATCGATCAAGGAAGGCACGAACTCTTTCCACGGCACCGCCTTCGAGTTCTTCCGCAACGATGTTCTGAACGCGAACCAGTGGATGAATAAACTGATACCGGGTCACATTACTCCCCGCCAGAAGATGCGTTGGAACGAATTTGGGGGCACGGTTGGCGGGCCAATCTGGAAAGACAAGCTGTTCTTCTTTGCCGACTACCAGGGCGAGCGGTTTGACTTTCCTAGCACCACATCCTTCATAACGGTTTTTACCGCGAAGGAGCGTACAGGCGATGTCTCGGAGCTGGTGGCTGCGGGCAAGACCATTTTCGATCCGCTCACGGGACAACCCTTCCCCAACAACGTCATTCCGCAAGGACGTTTAAGTCCGGCAGCTTTGGAGATTCTTAAATCGACCTATTACCCAACGCCGATTAACAGCCTGCTTCAAAGCAACGCGACCAACACGACGGCAGTAAAAACCGATGCCGACCAAGGGGATGGACGCATCGATTACGCCTTCAGCGACAAGGACCACTTTATGGGTCGCTTTTCGTATTCGAATATGACGAACCCTACCATCAACTCATTTGCCCTGGACTATAACCCCTTTAACGTGGTTTCGACGTGGAACTTTGTTACGGGATATACGCGGACGATATCGCCGAGCCTGCTGAACGATGCGCGTCTGGGCGTGAATTACGTCGATGTGGGGCAAAACCACACCACGTCGAACTTTTCTGGTAATGCAGGAGCCTTGTTCGGCATTTCTGGTTTGACTACAAATTTCCTACCCGCGATGAGCTTCAGCGGGGGATACGTGAGCGGCTTCGGCACTAAGGACAGCGTCACCGACAACTATGACACGTCGATTCAATATTCGGACGTTCTGAGCTGGGTGCACGGGAAGCAAAATACGCGCTTCGGCTTCCAGGGGTGGCGGATTCGCACCAATGGATTATTCAACAGCAACAATGGACAGGCCGGAAACTTCGGCTTCAATTCCGCCTACTCGGGTAGTCCCGAGACGGACTTCCTGCTCGGCTTGCCCACCCAAGTCGGTGCTGGCAATGTTGGCTCGGAGTGGGGACAACGGAACAACGTCTTTGCCGGCTTCGTTCAGGACGACTGGAAGGCGACAAATCGGTTGACCCTCAATCTGGGACTTCGCTACGAGACACATACACCTTTCGTTGAGGCCCACAACAAGGAAGTTAACTGGGATCCGCAGACCGGTAAGTTCGAGTTGCCTGGACAAAACGGTAATAGCAATGCACTCTACAACTCGTACAACGGTTACGGAAATTATCAGCCGCGCATCGGTATCGCTTATCAGCCGCTCCCAAAAACCATAGTTCGGGCGTCTTACGGATTGTCGTCGTTCATGGAAGGCACGGGGCTGGGTCTGCGCCTGCCTGGCAACCCGCCGCGAGCGATTGCGGCCAGCGCCAATTACAGTACCCTTACCTACCCGACTACAACGCTGGACCAGGGCTTTACTCCGATCACTGTGCCTGCGGGATGTACGATTGCCGGTTTGGAGACAGCCAGCCCCCTCTGTTACAAGGGCTCTATCATCTATTCGTGGGACAAGAAAGTACAGCCGGCACACTCAAGTCAGTGGAGCCTGTTCCTCCAGCAAGAGTTTTCGCCGTCGGCTACCTTTCAGCTGGGATACGTGGGGCAATCGACCAAACACTTGACCAACGCAGAGTTGCTCACGCAGCTTGTCTGGGACTCGCCGGGGGTGGTCAGTCCATCACCGTTCTTCGCGGATAACCCACAATACATTGATCAGGTCGCGTATATCTTCGGCACGTTCGCAGAGGCTCATCAGAACTACAACGCTCTACAGGCCGAGATGCAGGGACGCCTCAACCATGGTTTGTCGTATCTGGTTAGCTACTCTTGGTCGCGCTGCATGACCAATTCACAGGGATTCTGGGGCGAGGGCGGACAATCATCAGCGCCGAGTGCCTGGTGGCAGAATACCTACAATCCGGAGGGTGAAACCGGAGCATGCTACTACAACGTCAAGGGCGACTTCACCGGCTATGTGATCTATGACTTGCCCTTTGGCCGCGGAAGGCAGATCGGCGCCAACATGAATAAGGTTGCCAATGCCGTGGCGGGCGACTGGAAGTTGAGCGTGATGCCGACGTTCCGCGGTGGCTTCCCGCTGACGCTTAGCTCCAATTCCGACCACTCCGGCACCAACTCCTTCCAAAACCGGCCGAATTGCATAGCGCCACCCCGTGTGCTGCACAAGCAGCCCATCGGAAACGGACTCTATGGGTATCGGTGGTTTGATCCCGCTTCGTACCAAGAGCCCAGTGATGGTTACTTCGGCACCTGCAGTGTGAGCTCGGTCTACGGCCCAGGCGAGCAAAACATCGACGCCAGCGCCTCCAAGATATTCCCCATCACTGAGCATCAGAATATTGAGTTCCGCGCCGAGTTCATCAACGCCCTCAACCACACGATTCTCGATGCGCCGAACAATGGAGGTATCGACATCACGAATCCGGATGGCGGCACAATAGGTCAGATCAATACGTCAGAGGGGGCACGTAACATCCAATTCGCCCTGAAATATAACTTCTAACCCGGCCTTGTGACCGGCGGAATTATCGTATGCAGTGACACGGCGTCTGGCTATCGGCCGGCAGCATCCACCGAGATCGGCGCCGTGTTCCTTCTCAAACATCCCTTGGCTGGGACACGGAAACTTTCCCAACGGCCTCGCTGGTGCCTTGTGAACTGGCGCCGTGCGTTGACAGGCTTTCTTCACCTAATATCCGATTCATGCCATATTTCCGAGTCATACGATGGATGGGCCATGAAGGCGCCGGATGGACACGATGAAAGACAGCGATCTCATCGCTTACCTTAAGCCGATCGCCTCTCAGTTCAGCCGGCCTGGGGACGTCGAGCTGATCGATCTCACCGGCCGCGTCTCCGGTATCGAAGCGAATAAGCATCGCCTTTGCGTGCACCTTTCTCTATCAGCCGGTTGGTATCGAGGCCGCCTTGGCACCGTGCCCGGTTCCTTCGATATGTCAACGGCAATGATCGACATGATCCGGGTGCCCGACGGCAAGCGAGTCCCAGTTGGGCCGTGGGACCTGGATCACCTCCACAACGTGATGGCGATGCCGATGGTGAGGACCTATGTTAACGGCAAGCTCAAGGGAGGCCTCTGGTTCTCGATGCCGGGGCCGCAGGAGATCGCGGAGGGACGTCTTACAGCAGAGTTCGGCTTCGAATCGGACGACGGCAAAAACGAGCTTATCCTTGAGCTGATCGAGCGTGACCGCCCTCGCATGGGATGGGATCGGCTCTCCTTTTTCGAACTGCGCGAGGATGACCGACGCCCCGTTTCGCTGGAGCCCGCGACAACCAGTCATCCCCGCATCCTCCTGCATCCTCACGATGTAGAGTCTGTCCGCGAACGCTGGCAAAATACCGCCGAATTCGAGCAGCTGCAGAAGCAGCTGTCGACCGAGGACCTGGTCTTCCTGACGGACAACAGCCAGGGAACGCTGGAACTTGCATGCCTCTTCTATGTGATCACGGGTGATGCGACGATCGGCGCGCGCGCCAAGGAATGCATCCTCGAACTTGCGCATGCCTCCACCTGGAGCGGACGCCCCGATCCACTCCTGATGGGCGGCGACAATGACCGTGGGATCAGCCTGCGGCTTTACCTTACAGCGCTATGCTGGGATTATCTGCAGCCGCTGCTGAATGAGTCCGACCGCAGTGCCATCCTTGCCAAGGCAGAAGAGTACATCGGCAAGATGTACGATTTCACGCTGCTGCAGCGTGCGTATATGGGATGTCCGGCCATCGACCCCCACTCGCTGGGTGCATGGAACGGCACCGCGATCACGTGCATGGCGTTTTTCGACGAGCTTGCGATCGCACGCCGCGCGCTGCCGCTCTTTCATGGCCTGTTCTGCGAAAGCCTCAAGCTGTTTCCCGGCAGCGGCAAGGCTGCCTGGGCCACATACTTTCCCTTCCACCTTGTGCTTTACCTGGCCGCAGCGCATACCTTCGGCGGAAAGAGGCAGGAGCTCGATTCGAGCGCTTTTCTTGATCACCTCGGCGAGGCGCTTCTGGCCAGCTTCGAGGTGCCCAACAGCCAGGAACTTCAGCGCGGTCTGCGCACCCGTGAACATCGATTCCTCACCGCGTTTCTTTGCCGCTTCCACCCTACGCCGGGGATCGAATCGATCTACCGCGCCTTCGTCGAAAGAGAAACGCTTGCGGCCGGCCAGGTTGCTTACGGAATCTTCGACCTGCTCTATGCGCCGACGGCCTCAGGTCCTATTGCATCCTTTCCGGATCGCCCGCTGCTTGCAAAGGATGTAGGCGACATCATCGCAACGGTGCGCGGCGAGCATACCATGGGCGTATCCATCAGTGGAGGCCCGAAGGCGGGGAGAAGCGCCGCTTTCCACCTGATGCCGCAAAACCGCGAGTTCGCTCCGTCGATGGGAGCGCTGGATATCACGGTGGACGGAACGCCGGTGATCTGCAACATCAACATGGGGCTCTATGGTCTTAATAGCGCGTTGACCAACACCATGTGCTTCGAGGACGGTGGTGCGCTGACCAACGGCCAGTATCTCAATGGCGCCGTTCCACCGGAGTGCTGTGGCATTCTCCGGCGCTGTCTCATCGACGACCGCTATCTCTACGCCCACATCGTCGTCACATTTGCGCTGGATCCGAAACTGCGGGTGCAACAAGCAGACCGGGTCTTCATTCTCGATCGCAAGACAGGAGTCATCCTCCTCTCGGATGCCTTCAACGGAGAACGGCCGATATGGTTTGCAACGCATCTGCACTGTTCCGGATCGGTGACGGAACTCGGCGGGGGCCAATACCGCCTCACCGGCGGCCAGGCGAATCGGATCGCGGGGATCAAAGGTGGAAGCAAGGGACTGGATGACGCAGAACTAGGAGAGATTTTTGTGCAGATCCTGAGTAGTCCCCCCTCCGCGCGCGTGCTGGTGGAAGAGCCTACCTGGGTTCCGGGGTACATCTACGGGTTAAACAACACGGGCCGAGAAGAATTCAGCGAAGGGCGTTTTCCGCGCTATCGACGCTGGCGCCTTGAAGCGGGTGAGCCCGTAACGCACGGCGCATTCCTCATCGCACTCGGTCCTCGTTCTGGAGAAGCCCAGTACGTTCACGGCATGGTGGAGCTGCCGCAGGGCGGTCACATTCATCTGAGCGATGCGCGCAAGACGGCGCTTGGTGTCGAGTGCGACTGCGAGTGCCTGCTATGCGACGATGAAGCGCAACGTCTCTTGGCGATCGGTCTCCGCCGCCTCCGCCACGGGAGCAGCGAGCTTGCCTTCGGGCTGCCCGTCGATGTGACCTACAAGCCAGACGAAGGCAACGGCACCATCTACGCGCAGGTCTTGCTTAATCCCGCAAAGACCGCGGGATTCCAACTGTCTCCCTGGGGGCCGATGGGCGAGGAAAACTGGAAGACTTTGAACACAACCTGTGCGGTCTTCACGAAACTGGAGACAAACACGACGAACACGGAGGCGAAGGGATGAGCGGGGAAAAGGCAATCGAGGTGGCGATTCTTGGCTGCGGGCAGATGGGTCAAAACGTCGTGCGTACGCTCGAGAATAGCCCGGGGGTCGGTGGCATTACCGGCTTTGATCCGAAACGGGAACGGTTGGAAGAGCTGAAGAAAGAGTTTGGCGTGAAGACGACGCAGACCCTCGACGAGGTGCTGCAAAATCACGAGATCAAGCTGGTCTTCATCACAGCCTCCAATAACGCACACAAAGACTTGGCCGTGGCCGCGCTCGAGGCGGGGAAGGCCGTGATGTGCGAGAAGCCAATGGCGACCACCATCGCGGACGCGGAAGCAATGGTCAAAGCAGCGGAACGAACCAATGGATTTCTTCAAATAGGATTCGAGCTACGCTACTCGCATCTGTACACCACGGTGAAGGATTGGATTGACCGTGATCTTTTAGGCCGTGTGCTGAATACGCAATGCACCTATGCTTCGAGCGCCTGGGGACGGCACGATGTTTGGCGGGTTGCCTCCGGGACGAGCGGCGGGATGTTTGGAGAGAAGCTCAGTCACTACGTGGATCTTGTTCGCTGGTGGATTGGTGACGACGTGGAGGAGGTCTATGCAACGTGTGCTCCGAACGTGATCCCGTACTACGAGGTCCACGATAACTATCACTGCAGCTACCGATTTAAGAACGGCGCTGTCAGTCAACTCACCTTCATGATGGGCCCCGCCGCCACCTTCAAGGGTGACCCGCTGCAGAATGCGGTCTCTCAGCAAGCTGGGGACGGCCACGTTTTGCGCTACTTGATCTATGGCGAGAAGGGCGCTGCAGAAACTGACGTTTTTCCGAGAACCATCAAGCGTTGGGAGTTCGGCGAAGACGACTACGGCCAGACCAGCGCCTGGGTCCAGACTGAGACTTGGGATCCGAAGCGTGACTTCGCCTACTTCCACAACACTCATGACCAGGCCCTCGACATCGTGCGGCGCGTTGCCGACGGTGAGCCCCCACGAATCAACCCGCGCGACGCCTTGGAAACGACGCGGCTTTGCTTTGCCGCAGAGCTCTCGGCCGCTGAACGGCGACCGGTTCGTCTAGATGAGATCAAGTAAACCATTGAAGTGGATCGACGGGCAGCTAGGGTCGAAGCCGGAGGTTTGAAAATGCTGGACGAGTCGAGCGCGGAGACCACGATACCCGCCATCGAGGGGCTGACACCGCCTTCTGAGACCAGCAGCGCGCTCAACATCTTCTATGCCGATCGCAGGCGGATGTGGAGCAACGTCCTGTGGATCACCTTCGGCCATTTTGGCACTGCTCTTTCCATGACCATCGTGGAGCCGTTGATGAATCTTCGGCTCAAAGCGGTTGGTGTCAGCGAATCGAGTGTCGGTCTGCTGCTCTCCCTGAACCTGTGGGCGGTCAGTTTTCTGGTCATGTACTTCTCATGGAAGAGTGATCACACCACGAGCAGGTTAGGACGCCGCACACCCTTCACACTGCTGGCACTCCCTTTCATTGCAGTCGCGCTGATGCTCTTTCCGCTATCTACGCAAAAGTGGCTACTCATCGCTTTGATGCTCACGTACTTCTTCTTCAATGACATGAAGGCGTCAACCTACCCACTCCTTGCGATCGATTGCGTGTCCAAGGAAGTTCTCGCGCGCGTCTCGGGCCTTGTCGCCATCACGATCAGCATGGCCGGATTCCTTTCCACCCGATTAGGAGCGCAGATGGCAGACGTTTACCCCAAAGGTGTGTTCGTCGCTGCCGCCGCCGTCATGACTATCATGACGCTGATCGCTCTCTGGCGCATCAAGGAGCCGCCGGTGTATCACCCCGCCAAGAGCGGCTTCAATCTATTGGCACCCATCAAAATCGCCTGCCGTGACAAGCGGATACTTGTGCTCATCGTCGCCGTCGCGCTGCTGAATGCATTTCCCATGATCTTCAAAACCTGGGTTTGGTTCTATGCCAAGAGCAAGCTCGGTCTCACCATCGGCGACACCGGCCTCGCAATGTCCTGGGGACTACTGCTGCAAGTTGCTTTCTCATATCCGGCAGGCTGGCTAATTGACCGTTTTGGAAGCTACCTGGCGCTCTGCATCCAGTGGGTCATCATGCTGACACTCGTACTTAGTTCAATCTATGTCACCAACTCTCACGGCTTGATCCTCCTGATGTCGTTGTACTTCCTTTTCCTGCCCCTGCAGGTCGCCGGGGACACCATCCTGTGGAAGACCATGGACAAGGCGGATACCGGCTCCTATACCTCGACGGTCGCGTTGGTGAAAAACTTCTCGACCGGCACCGTGATTGCCCTCTCCGGCTTCCTGATCAAGTGGACCGGAAGCTATATCGTTGCGTTCTGGTTCGGTTTCTGCTTGAGTTCGATCGCATTGATCGTCTTCTTCATTTATCGGCATCTGATGCGCAATGGACGCGCAGTGCTCAATGCCGCGGCGATTGAGGGCAAACCGCGCGCCATCGAGAGGCTTGACCTGCACCCAAATGCGACGCCGACCGCGAGCGGCGCAGCCCTATGAGATGCCTCTCTCCAGCAGCGGACAGCAGGAGGTCGTCATTAAGGTTCATGTAGCAAAATCGCGAGCGGATCTCGGCGAGCGCGCTGCTCATGAAATCGGCGAAGCGTTGCGCCAGGGCCTACGAAGCAAATCCAAGCTTCGTGTCATACTGGCAGCGGCTCCGAGCCAGAGCGAGATGCTCGCCGCACTTCGCCATGAGCCGGACATTGACTGGAAGCGCATCACAGCATTCCACATGGATGAGTACATCGGCCTGCCCGAAGCTGCGCCACAGCGTTTCGCTAAATGGCTCAAGCAGGAGTTCATCGATCACCTTCCCATCGGCCGCTTTGAAGCGATCGATCCCGGCGACGACCCTGAAGCGGTATGCGCGCGCTATGCTGCGCTGCTGGCCGAAGCTCCTATCGATGCCGTGTTGCTCGGCATCGGCACAAATGGTCACCTTGCTTTCAACGATCCCCCGGCAAACCTCGAAGACCCTCTTCCAGTCAAGGTCGTCACGCTGACGAAGATGTGTCGCGAGCAACAGGTTCTTGATGGCTGCTTCTCCGCACTCGACGAGGTTCCTGAACGAGCCGTCACGCTTACGATTCCCACGTTGCTCGCCGGGCGCGAGCTCTTCTGCTGCGTGCCCGGCCTGCATAAGCGTGAAGCGGTGCGAGATGCGCTCCTGTCGCCCATCGGCGGCGATTGTCCCGCGACGGCGCTGCGCAAGCACCCTGCATGCAACCTTTATCTCGATCAGGATTCAAGCTCGTTGAGTGAGTTCGATGAACGTGAAAATGATCACAGGCCGTGATCCACAAAGTGGTCGCAACATCACACTCTTCATCGAAGATGGTGCGATTGTGCGCGTCGAGGAGACTTCTGCGACCAGTGACTTCTTCCTTTCACCCGGCCTCATCGACCTGCAGGTCAATGGCTGCTCAGGATTCGATTTGAATGGGGCCCAACTCACGCCGGAGACGATCATCCAGCTGGTCGATGCAATGCTCTCCCTTGGCGTCACCTGTTTCGCACCAACCATCATTACGGCGCCAGAGGACAGCATCTGCCGCGCCCTCAGCACCATCGCTTTGTCGCGCCGCACCTACCCACGCGTGAGCGCCTGCATCCCGTTCGTTCATGTGGAAGGACCGCACATCTCTCCGCTGGAGGGATACCGGGGTGCTCATCCAGCGCATGCTGTTCGCGCACCCTCTATCTCAGAATTCGAGCGATGGCAGCAGGCCTCTGGAGGCCTCGTCGGCATGGTCACGCTGTCTCCGCATTTCGAGGAGTCCGCAGCCTATATCACCGCACTGGTCGATTACGGCGTCCACGTTGCCATCGGCCATACGCACGCCTCCTCCGAACAGATCGGGCAAGCGATCAAAGCCGGTGCCACCCTCTCGACCCACCTTGGTAACGGCATAGCCCAGGAGATACCGCGGCACCGCAATCCCATCTGGCCCCAGTTAGCCGACGACCGTGTCTCAGCGACCTTTATCGCGGACGGCCATCATCTTCCTCCCGACGTTCTCAAAGTCATGCTGCGCGCAAAAGGCATAGACCGCAGCCTGCTTGTGTCGGACTCGGTAGCGCTTGCCGGCATGCCCGCAGGCGAATACACCACTCCGGTGGGAGGTCGCGTTGAACTTCGACCGGATGGCAGACTATGTGTTTTCGGCTCAGAGCTTCTTGCCGGAGCCACGGCATCACTGGTTCAGGGCATCGGCAACGTAATGCGTGTCACAGGTCTTCAACTTCACGAAGCCCTGGCCATGGCTACCGGAAACCCGGGAAAATTCGTCCCTGATCGTGGTCGGCTGAAGCCCGGGTCGCGCGCTGATGTTCTGAGATTCCGCTGGCAGGGCCAGATCCTAATCGAGGATGTCTGGTTGGCTGGAGAACAAGTGTTCACACGCAGCGAAGGTATCCATCATCCCGGGAGTCGGCAGGCATGAGACAGATCGGAGCGATAGACATAGGGGGGACCAAGATTGCCGCAGGCATCGTGCGCGACGACGGAACAATCCTTCACCGAAGTCAGTGTCCAACCGATACCAGGCGCGGTTTCCGCGACGCCGTCGATCGCATTCAGCAAATGCTGCAGGAGGGCATCGACGAACACGGCAAAATCGACGGCGTTGGCATCGGCTGCCCGGGGCCGCTTGATCCGTTTACAGGCGTGATCGGTGACGTCGGCACTTTGCCCGGCTGGCAAGGAGGATATCTCGGGGAGGCCGTTGGCGCACATTTCGGCCTCTCTGTTGCTGTCGAGAACGACGCAGACGCAGCGGCCATGGCTGAGTATGCATGGGGCGCAACGGCAACCTCAGGAACTCTTATCTACGTGACGATCAGTACCGGCATCGGTGGAGGAATCGTGCAAAACGGTCGCCTCTATCGGGGCGTCCACGGCGCCCACCCAGAGCTTGGCCACCAAGCGATCGATCCTTCAGGCCCCCTTTGCTACTGCACCATCTCCGGTTGCTGGGAGAGCCTAGCCAGCGGCTCAGCCATGACCGCGTGTTTCCTCGACATGGATCCGGAAAGACGCACGCTCACGGCCGTGCAGATATGCAACCTCGCCCGGCAGGGCGACCCGCTCGCCGTGCGTGCGGTTAAGCGAGAGGCTCATTATCTAGGCATTGGACTAGCGAACCTTGTCACTCTCTTCGCGCCTGACGTGATCTGCCTGGGAGGCGGTGTGATGAGAAGCAGTGACCTGTTCCTTGACGACATCCAGAGGTTTATGCGAAGCACGTGTACCCAGGTGCCCGTCGAATACACGACCATCACGCTGTCTTCGTTGGGAACGGACATCGGGTTGCTCGGCGCCGCGCAGTCCTGGCTGTTGCGCAATCCATGAGCGCCTGTTCGTAGATGCGCATCAGCTGCTAAGCGAATCCGCGTCATCGCACCAGGCCGCGTCCAGAGAAAAGGAGAGACATGCCCAACTTAGCCAGCAATATTCAAGCGCAACCCGAATCGCTCGCTCGCACCCTGCACCATCAATGTGGAGACGGTGCAGAGGCCATGGCGCACGCCGCGGCCCTCCTTCGGTCCAGGAAGAAGATCCTTATTACGGCGATGGGCGCGTCGCTGTTCGCCTCGATCCCGCTCCAATATTGCCTTTGTTCGCTGGGCCTTGATGCAGTTTCGGTTGAAGCAGGAGAGCTTTTGCACTATCAGAACAGTTCTTGGAAAGACGCAGTCGTTCTGATGGTGTCACGTTCGGGCGAGTCCGTTGAAATTGCGAGACTGCTCGAAAAAATGAAGGGCACCGTACCCATCATTGGTGTCGGCAACGATCCCCTGAGTCAGTTGTCCCGTTACGCAGACGTGAGTCTTTCCATCGCCAGTCTCAACGATGAAATGGTAGCCATCCAAACTTACACCGGTACGCTGCTCTCGCTGCACCTCCTGGCAAGCGCCGTGGCCGGCTCGTCCGATACCGCCGCCGAAGAGGTCCGAAGGCTCTTGCCCTCATTCGCTTCTCTGGTCGAGACAGCCATGCACACCCTCGCCGAGTGGGAAGACTTCCTTACGCCCAATTCCGCTCTCTACCTCCTAGCGCGCGGACCCTCGCTCGCAGCAGCCCATGAAGGCGCGCTGCTCTTTCATGAAGTTGCGAAGAGTCCTGCCATTGCAAT
>OBLU010001292.1_pt1 | contig 23313 bp, 25 predicted proteins | sample 1518681 | NCBI WGS metagenome assembly OBLU01 (sample SAMEA3539304, study PRJEB22396) | soil metagenome | biome: tundra; feature: field; material: soil | place: USA | collected 2010-05 | depth 0.15 m
GCGTACGCGGAGACCCTGCCTGAGCATCCCTAGCTTATCACTTAGTTACAACTGTAGTACTAGCATGAACCACCCGAGAAACAGAAATCCGAACACGATTTCAGCGACGGCGTGGGAGTATCTCTTTGGCCTCTTCCCAACGAGGGGCGTTTTCTCCAGCGGAGGCAGCTTGGCTGGATTCCATTTATGAGTCAAGCCAACCAGAGACGGACACTTGTCCGGATAGTGAACACTCACGTATTCAAGGGCCGCAAAGACCAAAGTGACCCACGCGGCGATGGTCATTAGGAGTCTCGGCACCTGAAGGATCGCCGTAAGCACGGCCGCCTCGTTCGGGGACTGAAACACGATTGCAACTGTGCTCATGATGATTCCGGCATTATGAAGTGGGCTCTTCCGCATATTTGGTGAAAATCGTCGAAAAACAACGAATAACGGGCACACTCCGGCATCGGCGTGCTCTGCGTGAAGAACATCGAGCCGCAAAGTCTGCTGAATCAGTGCCAGCTTACTGCAATTTCTTGGCGACGGGGAGTATCACCTGATGGTGTAAATGATCATGGCCCACAAGAACGCCATGCGCAGCACATACCAGTACATGGCGAAAACTGCCGGCCCGATCAGGTATTGCTGTGGCTGGTAGTGGCTCGCCATTTGTGTGGGCGACCCCACCTGCCTTAGCCAGTCCTCAGCTTCGCTGGGGTTGAGCGCGCGTCCGAGCTCAGTCTCCTTTTCCTCAAGCTGCGATTCCAGGTTGGCTCTGAGTTCAGCAATAATGTCGTCCTGCCGCTTCAACGGCAGGTGCTTCCTTACGGCTTGCAGATAACGATCGAGAAGGTCCATGGTGTCTTCCTTCGTGGTTCAGAGAATCCTGTTGATGGATGCGTTGATGGCCTGCCACTCCCCGAGGAGCTGTGTGAGCATCTGCTCGCCGTCGCTCGAGAGCCGGTAGAACCTCTTGTTGCGCTTTTCTTCCTCGCGCCATTCACTAGCCAGCAGCCCCTGAGCTTCAAGGCGCCGGAGCAGTGGATAGAGAGTGCTTTCGTCGATGACCAGCCCGCGCTCCGCCAGGTCTTTCCGCAGCGTGTAGCCGTAGTGTTCGCGACGCAGTTGTACCAGCACTGCGAGGGTCAGGCAGCCTCGGCGGAGTTCTAGCCGGAGGTTTTCAAAGACATTTTCAGCTAGCGTCATACTGTTCCTCGTACACTGTACAACGCATACTGTATAACGCATAGTATATGACGTCAAGTACGTTCACCGGGATAGTCCGAGAATCCTAACCACCTGGCATCTTGTTGATTTCCTCAGAGCTACACTGTCTGCCATGGATAACGAGCGAATTCGAGCGATCTGCATGGCGCTCCCGCACGTGGCTGAGACGGTGAATTGGGGGCACCACCTTGTTTATTGGGTGGGCGACCGCGACATCGGCGGCAAGATGTTCGCGATGACCGATCTCGATGGCACGGGTACCGGAGTGCTGTGGTTCCACTGCGGTGCTGAGCGTTTCCACGAGTTACTGGAGAACGAAGGCATCTGCGCTTCGCCTTACCTTGCCAAGGCGCACTGGGTAACCATGGAACGCTGGGACGCGTTGCGGCCGCGCAAGATTGAGGAAGAGTTGCGGAACGCACATGCGCTCATCTATGAAAAGCTTCCCAAGCGCACCAAGACCGTGCTGGCGATGCCAGACAAGGAACGAACCAAGCTCATTCGGGAACGCAAAAAGCTGCTGGCTTCACGGGCAAAGCCGAAGAAGTAATAGCGCCCGAGCAGATCACTATCCGAATTGAAGAGAGCGGGAGTCAGCGATCAGTCGAAAGTGATCGCAACTTTCCCGCGAGCGCGCCCAGTTTCTAAATAGCGGATCGCATCAGGGACTTGGCTCAATGCGTAGCGGCGGCCGATGACAGGCGTGACAGTTCCCGCCTGAAGAAGATCTCGAAGCTTGGCGAGGTCATCCTGATTGAATTTGGCAATGAAGCCGACGATCTTGCGGCTTCCAAATATAGATAATAGAGGCGCCAGAAGCGTGCGAGCAATCGCACCGATCATCCACTTCCCGGCCGATCCTCCAGCGAGAACGAGTCGCCCACCGGGATTCAAAACCCGTCGGCACGCAAACAGTGAGTGATTTCCAACCGCATCGAAAATAAGGTCGTAACACTGCTTGCCTTTACTGAAGTCCTCGCGCGTGTAATCGATGACCTTTGCAGCACCGATTGATCGCACCAGTTCCAGATTCCTTGTGCTGCAGACGCCGGTGACATCGGCGCCGAAGGCTTTGGCGATCTGTACCGCGAATGTGCCTACGCCGCCCGCAGCGCCGTTAACGAGCACCCTTTGCCCGGCACGAATCCGTCCCTTGTCGCGAAGACCCTGCAACGCGGTGAAGGCTGCGATCGCAACCGATCCCGCTTGCTCGAGCGAGATGTTTTCTGGTTTTTGAATCAGCGTCGACTCAAGCGCGCAAGCATATTCGGCAAACACTCCACGACCGGCGCCGAACACTTCATCGCCTGGCTTGAAGTGCGTCACGCTACTGCCAACCGCCTCGACCTCTCCCGCGACGTCCACGCCAAGGCGTATCTCTTTGGGTCTGCGCAGACCAGCGAAGAGGCGCACGAGGTAGGGAGTGCCGCGGATGAAGTGCCAATCATAAGGATTGACCGCGGCTGCCCTAACCTTGATCAAAACTTCATTGTCGGCAGGGAGAGGTTTGTCGATTTCGTCCAACTCGAGAACATCGGGTGAACCGTAGCGGTGATAGACGATAGCTTTCATCAACATCTTTCAGGATTGACTGCGACTCTAGTGCGGCTGACGGTAGATTCGCTCCAATGAATAGGGTCCCGGTGCTAGCGTGCGGATTGTAGGCCCGATTTCTGTTGCCTGTCTACGTCCAGGCTTGCCAAGAAGTTCAAAGCGTCGTTCGTGGTCAGATTTATTCTGGATTTCTCCCGAAGCGCCGATGAATAGAGGATGGCGCGATACGATGTTCACTCTCCTGCATGTCAAGTAAGCTGGGGCATATTCGTTCTGGCATTTGTACTTCACAGTTCTGGGGAGACATTTCCAGTCCTGCATCGCGAGCCGATCACCATTCGCATCGTCGACGGCAAAACAGGTACTCCGCTGACGCATGTGCATCTGGCGATTCTTGGGGGGATACGACCTGCGAGATATTCGCAACGGGATGTGGCGGGAAGAGACGATAACCGACGATGGAGGCAATGCACGATTGCCGACCTCCCTGGTGAACTTTCCTTTTTTCCAAGTCTGGGTGACCCGGCGGGGACTTTGCGAGGGACATCCGCAGACAGCCCTTTTCGCCACTGACCGGGTTCGAAGCGAGGGGTTAGCGACGCCGAATCATTGCGGAACAGTTGTGGCCGAGAAAATGCCTGGAGTCTTTACGGTATTTGCTAAAGGCAATCTCGCAGACGGGCAACTGACTGCGTCGCTCGCGCGTTTCGCATCCGCTGCGGAGGCTCAAGCTGCCGTCGCCGTCGCGATTCAGTCTCCCGTGCCATCTTCGGTGGCTAAGGGCCTGCGCGGGACTGCCCATCCAGTTCCGCAGTCTGTAGAACTTGAGATTCCGGCCGGCGTGAATTTTCAGGACATGATGTGCGCCCCGGATCTCTAGCTCGATTGCCTCAGTTGGGGTGCCGGCCGTAGGGATCGAAGACGGAACCACGTTCAAGCGAGGTACGTATAACAAGTCGAATCGGTTGTACGATGCGCCTTTCGCACGCAGCCAGGGGAACGCCATGGGTAAATTTCTGTTGTGGTGCATTCTGTTCGTCTTGTGCTGGCCAGTAGCGCTCGCAGCCCTGGTCCTCTATCCGATCGTCTGGCTCTTTCTCCTGCCTTTTCGGATCGTGGGAATCGCGGTCGGCGGCGTGCTGGAGTTGGTGAGCGCGATCATCTTTCTCCCCGTGCGGGTCTTACGGGGAATCTGACCTCCGATTGCGCGAATGAGTTGAAGAGCAGTCGAACGACGGTTTGGTTTCTGACAGCCCACTCGGTCCCGCCCCATTGCTTGCGAACGACCAGTTTTTTTCAAGTGCTCAACATGTGCTCTGCCCCGAGATGCCGAACTCGTCCGATCTGCATCTAAATTTCTCTGGCTGTTTTATTTCTCCTCATGTCTCTTGAAAACCTGTTTGAAGCGAAAGGGCTTCAGAGTTCGAATCGGTTGATTTACGGCGACGGCCAGATGGCGGATCGAATTCGCGCCTTCGATTGGGCTGCGACCCCGCTCGGCCCGATTGCCCAGTGGTCAGAAACCCTCCGTTCTTCAGTCAACCTGGTGCTGGCGTGCTCGTTTCCCTCCCTCGTTTTCTGGGGCGAGCACATGATTCAGATCTATAACGATGCATTTGCGCCTCTTCTTGCCGACCGGCATCCCCGCGCTTTGGGTCGAACCGCGGAGGAATTCTGGGCGGAGGCGTGGCACATCGTCGGCCCGAACCTGAAGCGCGTCATATCCACCGCAGAAACGATCAACCAAAAGAATGCCATCATCCCCATTCTTCGGGAGGGGCGATTGCAGGATGTCTGCTGGACCTATAACTACAGCCCCATTTTTCTTCCGGACGGAAAAGTCGAGGGGATCTTCACAATTTGCCACGACGTGACCGCAGAGACAAATGCCGTCCAAGACCTCAAGGAGAGCCAGGCCCGGGCGCTGCGGATCCTCGAAAGCATTGGAGATGCGGTCATCGTGACCGACGCAGATACCAACATCATGCAGATGAATCCGGTCGCGGAACGCCTGACCGCGTGGCTGGAGGAAGAGGCGCAAGGAAAACCGCTGTCGGAGATCTTTCACATCGTGAACGAGACGACTCGCAAGCCGGTCGAAAGTCCTGCTGACAAAGTAAGAGCATTGGGCTCCGTAGTCGGCCTGGCTAATCACACCGTGCTGATAGCGAGAGACGGCCAGGAGACGCCGATTGATGACAGCGGGGCGCCAATCCGGAATGATGATGGCGAGTTGAGCGGCATCGTCCTGGTGTTTCGCGATATCAGTCAGAGGCGTGCCGCGGAGCGGGAAAAGGAAAGAATCACAGAGCAGCTGTCGCAGGTCATGGAAGCCACCACGGACGCGATCGTGGGTATAGATCGAAACTGGGTGATTTCCTACCTGAACCGGCGCGCGACGGAACTCTACGCTTCAGATCGCGAAATTCTCGGGCAAGGCCTCTGGGAGATGTTTCCCAGCGCCCTCTATGAAGGATCGCCCTACCTCTATCATTTCAACTGCGCCATGAACGACGGCGTTGGGGGCAGCTTTGAAGCATATTATCCTGACCCGCTCAACGCGTGGCTGCGCATCGAAGTGTTTCCGACCAAGGACGGGATTGTCACGTTTTCGCGCGATGTGACTCAGGAACGGGCAGCCCAGGAGTCTCTACGCCAGAAATCGGAAGAAACCGAGCGGCAACGAGCCGAAATCGAGACTGTCTATCGAACCGCTCCCATCGGCCTTGCGTTGTTCGATACCAAGGACTTTCGCTATCTGCGGTTGAATGACAGGCAAGCGGAGTTCTTCGGCCTCAAGCCGGACCAGATCGTTGGGCGCACGCTGACGGAGATGGCCCCGATCGAAGGACTCAAAGAACTGTTTGACCAGGTGCTGGCGGGAACGCCGGTCATTAATTATCCCCTGGAGGGAACTCTAGTCACGGACCCAACCGTGCATCGCTACTGGACGGTCAGTTATTTTCCGGTATTTGCGGTGGACGGATCGATTCAAGCGATCACGGCAGCATCGCTCGAGGTCACACAACAGAAGAAGACAGAGATGGCTCTGATCCAAAGCGAAAAACTGGCCGTCGCGGGCCGGCTGGCAACATCCATCGCCCACGAGATCAACAATCCCCTGGAGGCCGTCACCAATTTGCTGTATCTGGCGCAGACCAGCGACAGTCCCACTGAAGTGAAGGAGTGCATCGACCTTGCCGAGCGGGAATTGCGGCGTGTCGCTGCTATCACCAACCAGACCCTGCGCTTCCATAAGCAACTGTCGAAACCCCAGCAGATTACATGCCAGGTGCTGATCGCGGACGTGCTTTCCATGTTTCACGGACGTTTGGAGGCCTCGGGAATCCAGGTTGAAGCACGGCAGCGTGCGAGCGCACCCGTGCGATGTTTCGAAGGAGAAATTCGCCAGGTGATCAGTAACCTGGTGGGCAACGCCATCGATGCCATGCATCCCTTGGGCGGCAGGCTCTTGGTGAGAAGCCGAAACGGCACCAATTGGAAAAATGGAGAAGCGGGAGTGGTGCTCACAGTCGCGGATACCGGAAGCGGTATCTCTCCTTCTTCAATGAGCAGGATCTACGAGCCGTTCTACACCACAAAAGAGATTGGTGGGACCGGGCTCGGACTCTGGGTAAGTGCAGAGATCGTGAACCGCCACGGCGGCCGTCTGCGCGTGCGCAGCAGTCAGAAAGAGGGCTGCAGCGGGACGACCTTCACGCTCTATCTGCCGTTGAATGCCGTGCACAGCTAAGTGCACTGGGGGTGCGCGGCTTTACTTACCCCGGACCAACGTTCTAGCGTGACCGTATGGCTGGTGTTTCGTTGGTGATGGATGGGAAGGTCGTTCTGATCACGGGTGGATCCCGTGGCATTGGCGCTGAAACTGTGAGGCTGTTTACCGAAGCTGGAGCACGGGTCGCCTTCAGCTACAGGCAAGCGCGCGAGCAGGCTGAAGTCCTTGTCGCCGAGTGCGGAGGAGCGCAGCGCTGTATCGCTTTGGAACAGGACCTCAGTAGTCCCGAAGATGGTCGAGCCTTGGTGGCGGCTGCAGTGAGCGCCCTCGGCCGGCTGGATGCACTGGTCGTGAACCATGGTATCTGGCCCCCGAATGACGCGCCCATCGCGCAGATGACGGACGCGCAGTGGCGGCGCACGATGGCCGTGAATCTCGATTCGGTGTTTGGCCTGGTGCAGGCAACTGTAAGTCAGTTGGAGTTGCAGGGGCGTCCTGAAAATTTCGATGAGGCGGCGGGGTATATAGTCCTCATCAGTTCGACCGCGGGTCAGCGGGGCGAGGCCAACCACGCCGACTACGCCGTGACCAAAGGCGCTCTCATCAGTCTGACGAAGAGCCTGTCGAGTGAGCTGGCGCCCAAGGGGATTCGCGTGAACTGTGTGGCACCGGGCTGGGTGAAGACTGAGATGTCGGCGGGGACATTGGACCACCCTGAACTGGGACCAAAGATTGCAGCGGGTATTCCGGTCGGTCGCCCAGGATATGCGCGCGAGATTGCTGGACCGGTCCTATTTCTGTGCACACCGCTGGCGGGCTTCATCTCGGGCGAAGTACTAAACGCCAATGGCGGCGCTGTGCTGGTTGGGTAATCCCTACTAGTGTAAGAGGAGAGTCGGTTGATGCGGAACGCAATGCGGGTGGCGCTGGCGGCCTTGGTCCTGGTAACACCTTCGGCCATGGTTACGCAGACCACGCAATCGGTCGAGGATGCGGGTGCGAAGAACGCCCAGCAGGCTCGTGCTGCGCTCGATGCCATGGTGCAGGTGCTGGGAGGCCACGCATGGCTCAATATGAAGAACCAGATGCGGCAGGGGCGTGTAGCCGCGTTCTTCCAGGGCAAACCCAGCGGAGGTACGACCGACTATTGGGAATTTCATGAGTGGCCCGATCACGATCGCATCGAATTCACGAAGCACCGCGATGTGGTGCAGTTCTATCTCGGTCGCGAGGCTTGGGAAGTCACGTACCGTGGCAAGAAACCGTTACCTCAGGAGCAGGTGGACGACTTTTTTCGGCGTCGCGACCATTCCATTGAGACGGCGATCAAGGTCTGGCTCAATGATCCCAAGACCATCTTGCTCTATGAGGGTCAGCACCTGGCCGAACGTCATCTGGCCGAACAGGTCACTCTGATTTCAGCCCAGAATGAGGCCGTCACCATCCAGATGGACGTGCAGACCCACCTGCCCTTGCGGCGAACTTTTCAATGGCGCGACCCGGTCTACAAAGATAAGAACACCGATGCTGAAGAGTACGACGACTATCACGTGGTTGAGGGTCTTCCCACGCCGTTCACCATCACACGTTTCAAAAACGACGACATGATCAGCCAGCGTTTCCTTTACAAGGCCAACTATAACCAGGATTTCGCACCCGATTTTTGGAGTGTGGACGCCGCCGATCGTCGCATCAAAAAATAGCGTGCGGCGCCGTGGCGATAAAGCATTGGCCAGCTTGGCGTTCGGATTGCCCGTTGCGGCCGTTCGATATAATCCTGACGAGTGAGGCGCGGCCAGCGCGTCTTCTGTCTGGAGCTGAGAATGACGTTCGACATCCAGGAGATCCTGGGTTTTCTTCCCCACCGCTATCCCTTTCTGTTGATCGACAGGATCGTGGAGTTTGAGCGTACCAAGCGACTGGTCGCCATCAAGAACGTGACCATTAACGAACCGTTCTTCCAGGGACATTTTCCCGGGTACCCCATCATGCCCGGCGTGTTGGTGGTTGAAGCCATGGCGCAGGCCGGCGGAATCATCATCATGTACGAGCTGCCGGACCGTGAGAAGAAGCTGGTGGTGTTTACCGGGATTGAACGAGCCAAGTTCCGGCGTCCTGTCACGCCCGGAGACCAACTGCGGATTGAGGTTGAAGTGCTTTCGTTCCGTCCGCGTGCCGGGCGCATAGAAGGCAAGGCCTATGTGGATGGCAAACTGGCCTGCGAGGCCACGTTGACCTGCCGGGTGGTGCCGCGGACACGCGAGCCGAGACCGGAAACCGACGGAAGCGGCACGGCAAGCCCGGCAAAGACTTCGCACGAGTCGCCAGTCTCTGAAAGCATGTCGACGGGGACTACGGAGTGAGCATTCATCCCAGCGCGATTGTGTCTCCAGGAGCCGTAGTCCCTGACTCCTGCACGATCGGGCCGTTCACGACCATCGGGCCGGACGTTGTCTTAGGTGAAAGCTGCACCCTCATTTCGCATGTTGTGGTGGACGGGCGCACGCGCATTGGCGCGCGCAATATCATTCATCCGTTTGCTGCTGTCGGCGTTGCACCCCAGGACCTCAAGTATGGCGGCGAGCCTACCGAAACTGAAATTGGCGATAGCAATACCATCCGCGAAGGCGTGACCATCAGCCGCGGCACCGTCAAGGGTGGTGGAGTGACGCGCATCGGTTCCGCCAACCTCCTCATGGCTTATGTGCATATCGGCCATGACAGTATCGTCGGCAGTCACTGCATTCTCGCCAACTCGGCGACGCTTGCCGGCCACGTCGTGATCGAGGACTACGCCAGTGTGGGTGCGTTCAGTCCCGTGCACCAGTTCTGCACCGTCGGCCAATATGCGTTCATCGGTGGAGGCACCATCGTGACACAGGATGTGCTGCCTTTTTCGCTAACCTCCTCGCGTCGCGAAAATAAGGCATTTGGCATCAACAAGGTTGGCCTCACGAGGCGCGGTTTTACGCCCGAGCGTCTCGCCACGTTGCAGAAAGCCTTTCGGCTGTTGCTGACCTCGAAGATGAACACTTCGCAGGCGGTCGAAAAGATTCGCGAGCTGGATGGCGATGACGCTGCCTTGCTGGCCACGTTTATCGAGCGCAGCCAGCGCGGGATCATCAAGTAGCCATGAAGCTTGGCCTCATTGCCGGCAACGGCCGCTTTCCGTTTTTGCTGCTCGACGCTGCACGGGCACAGGGCTTCTCGGTCACGGTCGCGGCCATTCGTGAAGAGACCGACCCGGAGATTAATCATCGCGCGGCTGTCGATGATCGGATCACCGTCCATTGGCTTTCGCTGGGCGAACTCTCCCGACTCATTGAGGTCTTTCACAAGGAAGGCGTATCAATGGCCGTGATGGCCGGCCAAGTCAAACATAAGCAGATCTTCTCAAGCATTCGTCCCGACTGGCGGCTGGCTAAGCTGCTGCTCAACCTGCGCACGCGCAATACCGACATGCTGCTGGGCGCGATCGCCAAGGTGTTGGGCGATGAAGGCATCGAACTCATCAGCTCCACCTCGTTCCTTGAACCACTTCTCGCCGAGGAAGGCGTTTTGACCGCACGTCCTCCGGACGAGGAGGAGCAAAAGAACATTGAGTATGGCCTGGACGTGGCGAGGTCAGTGGCGGCGTTCGACATTGGACAGACCGTGGTGGTGGCGGCTCAAGCCTGTGTCGCTGTAGAGGCCATGGAGGGCACGGATGCGGCCATTGAGCGTGCCGGTGCCCTGATGCGCTCTCTGGAGGAAGACGGGGTGGGAGACGCCAGCACATTGGAGCGGCGTCTTACCGTGGTCAAGGTGGCCAAGCCCAAACAGGACATGCGCTTCGACGTGCCGGTGATCGGGATCAGGACCATTGAGACGATGGTCAAGGCCGGCGCCAGTTGTCTTTCAGTTGAGGCGGGCCGAACTTTGCTTTTCGATCGCGAGACCCTCATCGCGCATGCCAACGCGGCCGGAATTGCCATTCAGGCCCTCAGACGCTGATACTGAGTGTCGGAAGAAATTTCCGCTTCCCCGGTTCCTGTTTCCCATCAGTTCGTAAGGAGGTCCCTCCGTGAAAAAGTCTCTCTTCGCCATCTCCGCGATTTTTGTACTCGCGGTTGCATTCGTCTTCGTCAACGTCCACGCGGCTGATCAATCCATGCCGTCCGCCGGACAGGCTGCGCCCACCTTTACCCTTCCCTCGCAGGACGGTTCCCAGATCTCTCTGGACAGCTTTCATGGCAAGTGGGTAGTTCTCTACTTCTACCCCAAGGACATGACCCAGGGCTGCACCATCGAAGCGCACAACTTTCAGCGTGACCTGTCGAAGTTTGAGGCGGACAATGCGGTCATCGTCGGCGTCAGCGTGGACACACCCGACAGCCACAAGCAATTCTGCACCAAGGAAGGCCTGACCTTCCGCCTGCTCGCCGATCCTGAACACAAGGTCGTGGACGAATACGGTTCGCTAGGGCACTTCGCCACCTTCACCATTGCCAACCGCAATACCTTCCTTATCGATCCGCAGGGAAAGATCGTCAAGGTCTGGACCAAGGTCGACCCTTCGCACCACTCAGAAGAAGTGCTGGCTGAACTTGACCAGTTGAAGAAGTAAACGTTCAGAAACTTGAACGCGGACCTCGATGCGACCTCGGAAACGAGGTCGTAGTCGTTTGCGCCGACAATCAATATATTCCTCGAGAGATTGAGACTTCCCATGAATTCATCGCTGGCCGTGAAGTTTCGCAGCGATCTTGAAGTCCTTCGAGAAAAGCTTCAGTCGCTTCCCGCCAATCTTGCGGAAGTTCCGTGGCGCGAGGGCGGGTGGACGCGGAAACAGATCGTCGGTCACCTGCTCGACTCCGCGGCCAACAACCGCCAACGATTCGTGCGTGCCGCGACTGAGGGAAGCTATGCAGGGCCGTTTTACGCGCAGGAGGCCTGGGTCGCTGCCCACGGCTATGCCGATCAGCCATGGGACTCGCTGGTTCACTGGTGGGAGATCGAGCACGAGATTCTTGAGGCGATCGTCGACCGCATTCCTCAAGAACGGCTGGATGCACCATGCACGGTAGGGACAGACGCACCTGTTACTCTGCGTTTTCTGATCGAGGACTATACGCGCCATCAGCAATAGCATATGGTCCAGCTTTTATCGGTCGGCTGATGGCGTAGACCGAGGCAACTTTCAAACGCAAAAAAGCCCGGCGCGATGCCGGGCTCTTTTGCTTGCCTTGTATTGCTATTGCCTTGCTGCTACTTGGTTGCCTTCTTGGCAGGGGCCTTCTTCGCGGCCTTCTTTGCTGGAGCCTTCTTGGCCACTGCCTTCTTCGCCGGAGCCTTCTTTGCAGGAGCTTTCTTCGCTGCTGCCTTCTTGGCGGGCGCCTTCTTTGCTGCTTTCTTAACGGCCAACGGTTTACCTCGTCTATTGATTTTGCTGGCGCTCTTTTTGACTGCGGCCTTCTTGGCTGCGGTCTTTCCGCCCTTTGCGCCAGTAGTGCTTTTCTTCGCGGCGGACTTCTTTGCGGCTTTTTTAGCCACAACTTTTTTTGCAGCTGCTTTCTTTGCAGGGGCCTTCTTCGCAGGAGCTTTCTTGGCTACTGCCTTCTTGGCCGGCGCTTTCTTTGCAGCTTTCTTTGCAGGAGACTTTTTGGCGGCCTTTTTCACAGCCGGCTTAGGTTCCAGGGTTTGGGAAATCACGACCGAGGCTTCATCAGGCACGCCCTCGTCATCGTCTGAAGAGGTGACTACGCTGGAGGTTTCTACTTCTTCGTCCTCGTCGTCTATCCCTTCGTCGTGATCGGGATCCAGCTCTGCGGGCTCAGCATCGTGGTTGCCATCGTTCTTCGCATACATCTTGAATACTTCTTCCATCGCATTGCCTCCAGCGGCTCGGCGCTGTGCTTGATTGCTTGTCGCTACGAAGTTGAATGCACTTCCCATGCGGAAGCCATTGTAGCAATAGCTTGCACGCAAACACTATCAAAAGACAAGTATGTAATAAGGCTCATTCGTTATTTTTGTTTCTTCGCGAATGTTTTTTCGCTCGCACGATGAGTGCTTCTTGTCGCAGACGCGCGTGATTTATTTGGTTGAGCCGACCGCGTGGCTTTATGCGACGAAGCCTTGTTCTCCGCATGAACACTGCCTTTCGCCACTGTTGCGACCGTTGCACCGCGACGTCGACGACCACTCGTGCGTTGCAGTGTCGCGGGCTCGGCCACATGCAAGCGACGTCCCTGTTCGACTTTGATGCCGGAAGAAATTTTGTTCCAGCGTCGGAGCTGATTGAGCGATACACCGAAGCGATCGGCGATTGAAACTAGCGTGTCACCGCGCCGCGTGGTGTAGAGCAAAGTGCGCATTGAGGGCGCAGCCGCGGGTGTTACGGGTACCACGAGAGCCTCAATGCCGCTGACGCTTTGGTCGTCGTGCAACTGGTTGGCTGCGGCCAGTTCAGCAGCCGTCACGTGATACTCGCGTGCCAAGGACGCCAGGGTATCGCCCGCCGCCACGCGATGGTAACGCCATGCGTTGCGCTTGCTCTCCGGGATGCTGGCGATGCGCTGTTCGAACAGCGCGGCGGTCCCTGCGGGCAAATGCAAATCGAATGCGGTATCAGGCGGCGTACTGAGTCGTAGAAGGCTGGGATTCAATGCCATCAGTTCGTCCACCGGCGCGTCGACGAGATCAGATACCAGGCGCAGATCGACTGAGTCGTTCACGGTCACTGTATCGGTGAGCACTGGCGGATCGAGAGTGACATCGTCGAATCCATACTGGGTCGGATGGTTGGCGATGATGATGGCCGCCAAAATCTCCGGCACGTAGTTCTTCGTCTCGCCGGGAAGATTGTTGCGCTTATAAAGTTCCCAGAAATCTGCGTATCCCGTCTTTTGCACCGCGCGCTGAACATTCCCGGCGCCCCAATCGTAGGCAGCCATCGCCAGGTACCAATCGCCAAGCTGGCTGTAGAGGTACTTCATGTACCGGGCGTAAGAACGCGTGGACTTCTCCGGATCGAATCGTTCGTCGACATAGCCGTTGCGCACCAGGCCGTAGTCGCCGTGCGGCATGAATTGCCACATCCCGCCAGCACCTGACCGGCCGTTGACTGCGCGCGGTTGAAAGCTGGATTCAGCGACGGCCAGATAAATGAGATCCTGCGGCACACCTTCTTCGCCCATGACGCGCTGAATCATAGCCTTGTAGCGTCCGGCACGTTGGAAGGAGTGGAGCAGTGTATTGTGGCCGCGCTGCGAGTTGGCAAAAAAGTTGATGAAGCCGCCCACATATTCATTGACCACCAACGGCAAATCGGATTTCGTAGTGGCCAATTCTGTCTTGGCCTTGGCAACAATGTTGGGATCCACCTCAAATGTCACATCGCTGGCAACATCCGCGGGCGAGGGCTCTACCTTGGGCGCGAATCCATTGCCGAGTTTCAGAGCCTCCATCTCCAGCGCGTTGACCTGATCCACGATGCGATCGAATTCGTCCTGCAACTGCTGGTCGCTCTTAATGTCGATGCCGCTCGTCAGCATCAGGTCCACGGCGTGATCGAATGCGGCTTTAGCCTCAGATAGATGGCCTTTACGGTAATCCGCATCGCCTTGTGCATACGCCTTATCTACCTGGTCGATGATGGATTGCACGCGGTGCTGATGGTCTGCTTCGGGAGTTGCCTGTGCGGGTGCGGAAGCTTGCGCGGTTTGCTGCGGTTCATCGAGTTTGGGCGCCGTCGATTGCGGCTGCTTGCCCGCTGATGACTTCACGGGATGCGATGGGTCGCAACCCGCCAACATCAAAGCCAGCGCGGCGCATCCAAGCCAACGATATTGATTCAAACTCATGCGAATGCAAATCGCGATCATCACTGCCGCGACGGGTCCCAGTGAATGAAGGGAAGGCCCTTCGCCGATGATAAGCTATGCCATGGAGATAATGCGCGCGGAACGCGCATTTGTCCTTCGTTTAGCCCCGCATGGATTCTCGCTTTCTACGCAACTTCGCAATCATCGCCCACATCGACCATGGCAAGTCGACGCTGAGCGACCGTCTCTTGGAACTCACAGGCTCAGTGACCGGTCGTGAGATGCAAGCCCAGATTCTTGATGCCATGGACCTTGAACGTGAGCGCGGCATCACCATCAAAGCGCACGCGGTCCGCATGATGTATAAGGCGCGTGATGGCCAAACCTACCAGTTAAACTTGATCGACACGCCGGGCCATGTGGACTTCAGCTACGAAGTCTCGCGCGCGCTCGCTTCGTGCGAAGGGGCGCTGCTGGTAGTGGATGCGAGCCAGGGCGTGGAAGCGCAGACGCTTGCGAATGCATATCTCGCGATCAATCACGGACTTGAAATCATTCCTGTCATCAACAAGATCGATTTGCCGTCTGCCGACATTCTCCGCACCCAGGAGGCGATTGAACAGGCGGTGGGATTGGACGCGACGGACGCCATCCCGGTGAGCGCCAAGACCGGCCAGGGTGTTGACGATGTGCTCGAAGCGATTGTGCATCGGCTCCCGCCGCCCACCGGCGATCCAGACGCTCCGCTGCAGGCCCTGATTTTTGATTCATGGTTCGACGCTTATCGCGGTGTGATCGTGCTGGTGCGTGTGATGCAGGGTGTCATGCGCAAGGGGCAGCGCATTCGCCTCATGTCGAACGGCAAGTCGTTCGAAGTAGAGTCGATGGGCGTGCTGATGCCCAAGCCCGTCGAGATCGCTGAACTGCGAGCTGGTGAAGTGGGCTTCTTCGCGGCTACCATCAAAACCGTAAGCGACACCAAGATTGGCGACACCGTTACTGAAGATGCGCGACCGGCATCGTCCCAGCTGCCAGGATTCGAAGACATCAAGCCGATGGTCTTCAGCGGTCTCTACACGGTCGACTCGCACGAGCACACGCTGTTGCGGGATGCTCTTGAGAAATTGCGCCTCAACGATTCGTCGTTTTTCTTTGAGCCGGAAAGTTCTGTGGCCCTGGGCTTCGGTTTCCGCTGCGGCTTTCTTGGCCTGCTGCACATGGAGATCATTCAGGAGAGGTTGGAGCGCGAATACGAACTGGACCTCATCACCACAGCTCCTGGCGTGCGCTACCACATCACCCTGACCGACGGCAGCGTGCTCGAGGTCGACAATCCTTCGCGCTGGCCCGAACCCACCAACATCGAAACCATCCGAGAGCCCATCATCACCGCCAAGATTCTGACCAACGAGGAATACGTGGGCGGCATCCTGAAGCTGGTGGAAGAGAAGCGCGGCAGGCAGATCAATTTCGAATACGTGACCCCAACGCGCGTCATGCTGACCTATGAGCTGCCGCTGAACGAGATCGTTCTCGATTTCTACGATCGACTCAAATCGATTTCGCGCGGATACGCCTCACTCGACTACCAGCTTGCCGGTGAGTGGGAATCGCCGATGGTCAAGATGGACATCCTCGTCTCCGGCGAACCTGTCGATGCGCTCTCCATCATCGTGCACCGCGACTTTGCCTACGAGCGCGGCAAACTTCTGGTTTCCAAAATGCGTGAACTGATCCCGCGGCAGCAATTCGAGGTGGCCATCCAAGCCGCCATCGGCGCCAAAATCATTGCCCGCGAGAGTGTAGCTGCGCTGCGCAAGAATGTGCTGGCCAAGTGTTACGGAGGCGACATCTCGCGCAAGAGGAAACTTTTGGAAAAGCAGAAGGAAGGGAAGAAGCGGATGAAGCGGATCGGAAAGGTCGATATTCCTCAGGAAGCCTTCCTGGCCGTGCTGCGAGTTGGGGAAGATCAACAAAAGTAAGCTTTAAGCCCGTCGCGCATCCACTCTAGTAACCCCTTGTTCAAGTGGAATTGTGGAAACCCGCAAATCGGCGAACTTTAGGCGCATTGACACAGTTCGGCTGACCGCCGCGAAATAGAGGTGCGCTTGTTATTGAAATAGAAGGACTTGTTGTGTGTATCAGAATGGCTCCCGGCTTGGCAAGGGGAGGTTCCTGAAATTTTCGGGCGGGTTGCCGCCGATAATCCACATTTTTATCCACAGTGGCAGGCTCGAATCTGCAAATATATTTTTTTTGACACCCGCTCCCCCATTGTTTTGTGCTAATCGAGCCTTTCACCGCCGTGAATGTCGATTTGCCCGAGCCGATTTGGCATTCAAATCGCTAGCGCAATCGCTCTCGATGGGTGCATGAAATTCTCGTACCAGCTTGCTTCGACCGACCCGCTGAGCTGTCATATATGCGGACGTTATGAGAACAAGAGGGACTGACTTTAGGAGTTTCAGAATTGGTGTCGACTGGAAGGGGCGCGCCCTGGAGCTGATTCACAGAAAAAGAAACATGCGGGAGCCTTAGAACATCTATTTGGATTCTGAAACTGCTAGGCAATCCGGGTGCGCTCCCAGACCGCGGCATCGAATATGTGCGCGCATTCGTAGCCCTCTGCGCGATAGAGATCGATGGCATTTTCATTGGCTCCGGTCACGGTGAGAGAGATCTCACTCACGCCCTGGCGCAGGAAGCTGGCGGCGGCGATCGAAAGCAGCATGCGCGCCAGGCCGCGGCGCCTGTAGCGTGGGTGTACACAGAGTTGCGTGATATGTCCGCTCTGCGGGCTGACCCGTGAGCCGAGCACCAGTGCCGCTAGATCCCTGGTGTGTCGATCGACCACTACATGCGACACCTGCGCTGAAAACGTGCCACAGCCGGAGAAACGCACGATGTTGTGCAGAAATCGCAGAGAGCCGTGCGCAGAGCGGTACTGGTCGTTAATGATGCTGTCAGGATGGCCGGCATAGGCTTCCGAAATCAGGCGGCCCGCAGCGTTCAAGTCGTCATCGCGCCACGGACGCAATTCCAGTTCGGCAGGCATGTTGACGCGGGGCACAGTATCCCTGTCGCCCAGCGGCTGCACCATGAAAAGGCGTGGAAGAACCTTGAACCCCGCCTCGCGAAAGGCGGCGCTGTGTGCTCCCGAGGGGTGTAAAAGTAATTGAGATTCAATGCGGTCCACGTGCGGTGAGTTCTGCAGAGTTTCAAACAGATGCCTTAACAGCCGCTCCTCGACCTCGCGGGCAGACTCGGTTCCCATGCCGGAAGCCGTGCCCCGGAACACGCGATTCATGGCGCCGGTTGCGTCGGTGGCCCAGGCGGGAACCGCAAAGACATCGCCGATGACCGCCTTCGATTCCTCGTATACACAGAACGCGTAGCCTGTGACCGTGCCGGCTTCTACCGCGGCATACCCAGGCAGCATCCGACTGTCGAGATACTGCATGAGCAAGCGAGTGGATGTCTGGTAGTCCCAGTGCAAGCGTTGCAACCACAACTCGCCTTCCGCCTCCAGCAAGGGGCGTAGCATCGGCGCCGCGAAGTGCCGAAGGTCCAGAATCTCGATGGAAACGCCCGATGACATGATTCTCAAGATATAGCAGCCTGAGCTTTGTGTGTTTTCTAAGCCCGTGCCCCCAGGCACACTTCGCTTGGATTCCGACAGAAGCTGACTACCGATTCCCGACAAGGTAAACTTCCAGCCCCTGCTCCGGCCAACTGAAAAGTTGCTCGTAATGCCGGCCTTCAAGATATTCCTGCAACGCAGCGGGAGTATGCAAGTCGACTCCTCCGCGACCTGTCACGCGCGTGACCAAAAGGTGTTGTTCCTCAGGAACGCCGTCTTCCTCGTAATTCACGACTTCGTGGTTGCGATAGAAAGCAAGTCCATACTCCATGTCGCGGCGAACCCGAAAAACGGCAACCGTTTCGGTCAGGGGAGCAAAATTGACAAGCCGGTCGGCCAGCGGGCGTGCGGAGTAGGCGCGGTCCAGCAGGTTGATCGCGCGCTTGGTGGCACCGATGGCCGGAATGCCGAAGAATGGCCCGACCCCGTAAAGAAATAGAACCAGTACCATCAAGACGCCTGAAGTTGCCAGCCGCAGCCTGGCCACGCCAAACCCATTCACTACGATCACGATAAGCAGAGCTGCGCCGCAGGCAGCCAGCAGGGCGATCGCCAGCGGTCGAATCGGCGGCATTTCCGGGCCATGCACGATGAACCACGGCAACAACAGCGCGAACGTGGTCATGATGCCGCATAGAACTGCGTGTCCTATCAGCACCCAGCGGTTGAGACCTGGCCCACGGCGGCGAAACAGGTAATCGCCAGTGAGAATTGTCAGAGGAGGGATAGAGGGCAGAATATACCCGGGCAGTTTGGACTTCGAGAGCGAGAAGAAGAGGATTGGAATCAGTGCCCAGAGTACGAGGAATTCAGGAAAGGCATCGCCCGGCCGGCTCACCTTGCGCTTGGTGTTGGTGGAGTGCCGTAGTCGCCACTCGGCTACTGAAGTCTGAATGCCATCCACGAGGGCGCGCGCCGCGATAACTGTCCATGGCATTACCGCCAGGATGACAACCGCCAGGTAGTACCAGAACGGCTGTTCGTGCTGGTAACGGTTAGTGGCGAATCGTTCCAGGTTGTGCTCCAGAAAAAATTCCCGGAAGAAGGTTGGATTCTGGTGCTGCACCGCGATGAACCACGGCAACACAATGGCAAAGTACAACAGAACGCCCGGCCACCAAAACGATCGCTTGAGGATGGACCATTCATTGCGGAGCGCAGCGAAAGCGGCCACGATCACGATGGCCAAAAAGGGAGCTACAGGCCCCTTAGCGAGCGTGGCGACTCCGGTGAAAAAGTAGATATCAAACAGCCAGAACTTGGAGTCAGTCTCGTACCAGGCGTACCATCCCAGCAATCCAATAGCGAGGGGAGCAGCCATCTGCATGTCAGTGGACGCGCCACGAGAGAATCCGATGATCCCGGCACACGCCACGGTAATCAGTGCGGCGTCCAGGTGCCCCCCGCGACGGAAGCGCCGCATATGAAGGTAGATCAGCGCCACCATGATGAACGCGAAGCTTGCTGAAGGCAGGCGTGCGCTCCAGTCGTGCACGCCGAATTCCTGAAAAACGAACATGGCCCGCCAGTAATAGAGGGCGGGCTTCTCGAGCCACGGTAGGCCGTAGAGGTAGGGCGTTACGCAAGCGCTCAGCCGGTCCGCAAGCGTGTGAGCGGAGTCGAAGCGGTCGAGCATTTCGTGAGCAATCTGTGCATAGCGAGGCTCGTCCGCGCCTACAAGGCCGAGGCCATCGCCACCCAATATCGGCGTCTCACCATAGGTGATAAAGAAAACGGCAAACAGGAGAAAGACAGCGGCTTCACAAACGGTGGCCCAGTCGGGCAACCGCTTGCGCCGGCCTTGCGCCGAAACCGGAGCAGATCGTTCCAGAAAAGTCTCCACTTCAGGGGTTCTCCCGCTGGCGGGAGAAGAACCAGTTTAAATGCCGCCAACCTGTCATGTTCAAAGTCATTTGCCGGCCGGTTCGCGAAGACCTCGCGCAGCGATCATGCCGGTTTCGACAGGGTCAAGGCTAACAGATTCCGCCCAATGCTCACCCTGGCTCACCCTTCAATTCAGCGACGCTGGCGCGCAGTTCGGCAAGAATTTCATCCATCGCCCGCGGCAGCGGACCGTCGAGCGTCACGCCCGCCGCATTCTCATGGCCTCCGCCGCCAAGTTTGGCGGCAATCGCCGACACATTCACTTTGCCCTTGCTGCGCAAACTGAGCCGGATACGCCGGTCGTGCAATTCCCGCAGAAAGACGGCAGCCTCAACGCCCGCGATGCACACGGCATAATTGACGATCCCCTCGCAGTCTTCCTCCGCGGCACAAGCGCGCATCATGTCCTGGTGCGTCACCCAAAGCCAAGCTAGCCGGCCTTCGCGTACCAGGTTGCTGAGCGCTGCTCCCAGCAGAAGCAGCTTTGAAGCCGCGGTGGAGAAATACACATCCTGCGCAATGCGCACGGGGTCAGCGCCCGCCAGCGTCAACTCCTGGGCCAGGGCAAAAGTGGAAGGCCGGGTTGCTCCGTAGCAAAAGCCTCCGGTGTCCGTGAGCACGGTTGTGTAGAGGCAGGTCGCCATTTCGGGCGTTACCCTCCCTCCTGCCGCCTTCACCAGGCGATGTACAAGCTCACCGACGCTGGCAGCATCGCGGTCAATCCAATTCAGGTTGCCGAAAGGGCGGCCCGTTGCGTGGTGGTCGATGTTGATCAGGAAGAATGGTTCCAGACCGCGTAGCCGGGCCCGCTCCAGACCATCGCACTCCAGCAGGATGACTGCATCGTAAGGCCCGTGGACCCGCATTGCTGACCGAATCGTGTCTGCCCCGGGCAGAGAGCGGTAAATTGCCGGGATGCGGTCGGCTGACACCAGGTCGGCTCGCTTGCCCATCTGCTCCAGCAGCATGCCGACAGCCAGCATCGAGCCCACCGCGTCCCCGTCCGGTCGCGAGTGGGAGCAGACCAAAAAGCGGTTGCCTTTGCGAAGAACGTCAAGAATGCTTTGAATCGGCTCGCCAGCGTTGATCGGTCCGGGGTCTGAGGGATCGGCGTCCACCTGCGGGTCGCCTGATTTCTGCGCGGTTTGGTTCATTACGATTGCTCCACGGGAGCCTTTTGCCGCTTGCGCGCCCGGGTCATGAGCTCATCGATGCGTGCCTGAAAACGTCCCGATCGGTCCGCCAGAAAAGCCAGTTCCGGCACGTGGCGCACCGCCATCCGCTCCTTTAACTCGAAGCGAATAAAACCTTTAGCGGCCTCGAGACCCGCGATCGTATCTACCTCGGCCTTGGCGATGTCGGGCACTGCTCCATCCACGGCTACGTACACGCGCGCGGATTTTCCTCCCGGGTTCAAGACCACTTCGCTCACGTAGCAAAAGGCGATACGCGGATCGGAGAGCTCGCCTTCAATCATGGCGCCTATTTCCTCGCGTAACGTCTCGGCAACCCTGTCCTGATGATGTTTGCGCCCCCTGTGCTCTGGCATGAGACTGTGATCCCCCTCGGGTAAACTTCTCAGCATACCAGACGCCCATTATTCCACTACCCGTGACGACACCAGCCTTGCCGTCGTTAGCACGGGTACTGAAACGGTACGACAAATTAGACGTGCTTTGTGTAACGCCAATGAGGCTTCTTAATGAAGACTCTCTTCGAAATTGCCTTTCGGCTCGCGATTGTCGAGAAAAGCCTGGTTGACCTCAATGTTCTCTTGCAGCAGGACATCACCCGTCGCGAGGTGCAATCGTTCCTGGCCGAATTTTTCAGCGACATCGCCCGCCTGTTCGGCAGTTATTTTCTGACTGCCATGCCAATGAAATTTGGTAATGAGTCCGAAAATGCCGGCCACATCGTCATTTGGCTTTTCCTGTGCCGCCAGCAGTTCTGCTTGTGCCTGGTAGATGCGGGCATAGCGTTGCGCTTCTTCATAGGGCATGTACCCAAGAGCCCCTGTCGATTCGGCGGTTCGCCATGCCGTGTCACGCAAATTGATGTAGTGAAAAGCGACCGACAAACTTGCCTTCTGGGCATTCTCGTCGGCGGGATTTTCCTGGATGCGTGCGAGGGTGGCGAGGTCGGCGTTGACCTCGTCTCGCCATTTCTTCAAGGCGGGCTGCGCGTCCTTCAAGTCTCTAAGATTGTGCTCGATTTCTTCGCGGAGCGAGGCGCGCCTCCTCGGCCAGGTGCACATGATGACGCCATTCGACGCAACTCTCAATCTGCGTCGCTATCAACAGCCCCACCGTAATGGTGAAGATGTGAAGCAGGAATTCCCTGAAGCTTTCAAACGGCTTATGCGGCGCGTGAACGTCAAGCATCGGTTTGCAAGCCCTTTAGTGGCGTTTTCGCTCGGACTACTTTGCAACAGGGCGTTAGAAATTCGTGGTGTTTTCGGCTGCTTCGGTTGCTGAGCCCGAAACCAGAGATTCTGCTTGAGGTGCAGTGGCAGCTTTGCCGGTTCCCGGTTCATCAATCCAGAGGCACACAATCCACCACACCACTACGGCCAGAAAGATTGCGCTATTGGTGTTCAGCAATTTAGAGCGCATCTCAACGATGCGGTTGTAATCGCTCATCGAATGCGCCACAGCATGGCGCGCGATTGCCTCCCAGATGCCTTGCATTGCTAGCTGAGCGATGGATGCGGTCGAGAGTCCAATGACAATCTGCTGCGTGTGGCAACGGAAGCCAGCTCCATAACGGCGGCCGAAGAGGACGATGAGAATCCCCAAGGCAATGGTGAGCACGTCGACAAGCAGCGTGGCCTTCTGCGCCAGCAATTGCAACAGCTGCAAAATCGATGTCTGCGAGCTGGCAACCAGGGTCTTCCATGCCGGCCACGGACCCCAGAATTTCAGTACCAAACCGCCAATGACGAAAAGGGTTAAGGCCCAGCCTACCCAGGTGGTGCGCCGCACCCGTCCGAACGCGCGCCGTGCGAGCTCCAGAAGCACCATCAACCCGATGATGGCGCCCAGATCAGCCATGACGATGAAGATGGCGCTCATGGTGATCTGCGGCAGCTTACCAAACAGAAGCCGACTCGATAGTAAGCGCAACGCAACCAGCACAATGCTGGCGGTAAACCACGGAAAGCGCGCCATTCGATCGCGGCCCAGCAAGACCACAAGCAGCACCAGGTGCGCCGCAAAAGTGAGCGTCCACATAACCTGGACGGTGGTGAATGGAAAATGAAAGTGCATCTTAGCCTTGTCTGGGAGGTGCCGTATAAACAGGCACGCCCCGCTCCTAGTCTAACTGGCGAGGGACGGATTGTTTACCGAGATGATCGACAGCCAGTGTGCGAGTGAATAAGCGTTGATGCGAACCACAGGCGAGTCGGAGATGTGCGGAGAAAATTTTGATATGGTGCGCCCGGAGAGATTCGAACTCCCGACCTAACGCTCCGGAGGCGTTCG
>OBLU010001294.1_pt1 | contig 23308 bp, 20 predicted proteins | sample 1518681 | NCBI WGS metagenome assembly OBLU01 (sample SAMEA3539304, study PRJEB22396) | soil metagenome | biome: tundra; feature: field; material: soil | place: USA | collected 2010-05 | depth 0.15 m
TACAACGGCCTGATCTCCGGCGTCTCGCTGGACGGCAAGAGCTTCTTCTATCCGAATCCGCTGGAGTCGAGTGGCCAGCACGAGCGCAGCCCATGGTTCGGCTGCGCCTGTTGTCCGGGAAACATCACGCGCTTCCTGGCTTCCGTCCCGGGCTATGTGTATGCGCAGCAGGGCGACAACCTGTACGTCAACCTGTTTGTGGGCAACACGGCCGATATCAAGATGGACCGCACCAGCGTGCAGATTGCCCAGGAAACGCGGTACCCATGGGAGGGAGCCGTCAAGATGACGGTGACGCCGAAGGGAGACGGCGAGTTCACCATCCACGTACGCATTCCCGGGTGGGCGCGCAACCAGGCCTCGCCGACGGGCCTCTACGCGTTCACCGATAAGAGCGACGCGCCCGCGGTGCTGAAGGTCAACGGCCAGCCGGTTCCGCTGAACATCGAGAAGGGATATGTCGCCATCGCGCGCCAATGGAAGGCCGGCGACACCATCGATCTGAATCTGCCGATGCCGGTCCGGCGCGTGCTGGCCAACGACGCGGTGATGGCGGACCGCGGCAGGGTAACGCTGCAGCGCGGCCCCATCGTCTACTGCGCGGAATGGCCGGACAACGGCGGGCACGTCCGCAATCTAGTGCTGCCGCGCGACGCCGTGCTGAAGACGGAGTTCCGGCCCGAGTTGCTGAAGGGCATCGTCCAGATCTCCGGCCACGGAGAGGCGCTGGCCTTTGACAAGGAAGGCAAGATCCACCGCAAGCCCCAACTCATCACGGCGATCCCGTATTACGCGTGGGCGCACCGCGGTCCCGGGGAAATGTTGGTATGGCTGCCCGAGACCGAGGCGGCGGGACGCCCGCTGCCTGTGCCCACGATCGCTTCCACCAGCAAAGTGACCTCGTCCGTTCCAAAGAACGCGGGGGCCATTCACGACGGCGAGGTACCGCGTGTTTCGCGGGAACACAATCCGTACGGCGATTTCGACTGGTCGCCCAAAAAGGGCACCACCGAATGGGTCGAGTACAGTTTCGCGAAACCTACCCGGGTCTCGTCCACCGCGGTCTACTGGATCGACAGCGGCGATTGTAAGCCGCCCAAATCCTGGCGGGTCCTGTATCAGGACGGGGCCACGTGGAAGCCGGTGGAGAGCCGGGAACCCTATGCCACCGCGGACGACCGGTTCAACCAGGTGACATTCACGCCCGTGGTGGCGAGCGGCCTTCGACTGGAGGTGGCGGAGGAGCCGGAGCACACGGCGGGCATCCACGAATGGAAAGTCGAATAGTGCGTGGCGCGTCGCGGGACGCCCTCGTCCCGAGGGGTCCGCCCCACCATCAAAGCAGTCTGTTCGTGGCCAGCAAAAACTTTGCGGCATTGCGCAGGAGTGCGTGCGCCACTGCCGGTCGGGATGCGGCTACGAGATAAGCTAATCTGGAATTGGATAGCGTTCGCGGAATGAATCTGAGGGATGTCGCAAAGAAGGCCCGTGTTGGGAGCGCCACGGTTTCGCGCGTCCTGAACGACCACCCTGACGTGAAGAGTTCCACGCGGGCCAGGGTGCTCCGCGCCATCGAGGAGTTGAAGTACCGTCCGAACCTGCACGCCCGCACGCTTGCCGGCGGGAAGACCCGCGTGTTGGGCGTGGTGATGGTCAACCTCTACAATCCGTTCTTCACCGACATTTGTGTGGCCATGGAACGTAACGCCGTACAGCGCGGGTACGAGATTGCGTTGTCCAATGCCCACACCGATATCCGAAAGGTATTGCCAAGCGTGCATCGCTTCCTGGGGCAGAAGGTTGCCGGGCTGGCGCTATTTCCGGAGAACGAGCCGGGCATTCTGGCGGAATTGCGCGAAGCCAACGTTCCGGTGGTGCTTTTCGATGCGGGCGAAGCAGGCGGTAACATCACGGCGATTCATTTCGATCACCGAAAAGGTATGCGGATGCTGGTGGACCTGCTGCATGCCCTGGGGCATCGGCGAATGGCCTATATCGGGGCACCTCGCCTCCTGCCGCCGACCGAGGCACGGCGACTGGAGTTCCTGGCGACTGCGGCACACCACTCGATTGAAGCTCAAACCGTCGAACCGGTAGCGGATGGGTATGCCGGCGGCAGAGAGGCTGCACGCGGACTCCTGCGCTCGGGTTTCGCGCCGACGGCAATTCTGTGCGTCAACGACTGGATCGCCGTCGGCGCCATTCGCGAGCTTCGGAACCAGGGTCTCTCGGTTCCAGGGGACGTCTCAGTCACGGGGTTTGACAATATTACGATTGCCGAATACTGCTGTCCGTCTTTGACCACCATTCACATTCCGCGGGCTGAGATCGGGCGGCTGGTAGTGGAGGCGTTGCTCCCCGATGAATCGGGTGCCTTCCTGCCGGCCCGGCACATCTGCCTCGATCCTGAGCTGGTGGTACGGGAATCCACCGGTGCCGCTCCTCAGGGCGTGAGTTCATCCGCCGTTTAGCAGCCACGCGGCGAGCACCAACCCGCAGGAACTCATCCACAGGCCGGCATTCACGCCGGGTCCGTTGCCGCGCATTTCGCCGGTCGCGAAGCCCAGGGCATTACCGCCCAGCACCAGGAACGTCATGAAAATGCTGAAGGAAACGTTGGGAGCAGGATGGCCCGCAATGGTGCCACCCAACCCGTACAAGACCACCGTTGCCGCGGCGCACAATCCCATCACCAGCGCGAGGAACCAATTCCACGCCGCATGCCCGCCTATGAACAAAGCCATGGTGCGCGAGCGTCTGGCGAAGGACAGGCCAACCGGAACGGCGACGGAAGCTCCTCCCAGGTACACCGGTAGTACCACCACAAGCGAAGCGGAAACTGGCGAGACACCGCCATCGATGAGACGGTGGATAGTGCCGAAGCTGAAAGCGAACGCCAGACCGTAACCGGCGGACGCGATCCCCGAAACGATCGCGATCGGCACCATGCGGCGATAAGAGCGCAGAGACGCTGCCATGGGCAGTAGGGGTGTTTGGCTGCCTCGGCCTCGAAACAGTCCGATCGAGCCGGTCGCGGCGACGCACAGAACGAGTCCTGCGACAGAGCGGAGCGGGTGCGTTGGTGAGGCGACGGCGTTTAGCGCCAACGGTAACAGCGCGCCAGTAACGATGGTCACGCCGAAGACGAATGAGTTCGCGAAGGCTATACCTAAAGCCGTCAGCGTAAGGCCATAGGTGACGCCGCCGAGTCCCCAGACGAGTCCCCAGCCGTATGCGGCAATCCAGTGTGAATACGGTATTCGAGATGCTTGATCCCAGAAGACGGCGGGCGCCACCGCGGCCCAAACCAGGGGTAACAGGATATTCGCCATCACAGATTGCGCTACCCAGATCTGCTCCCATCGCCAGTTACGGAGATACCTTATGGGGATGGCAAACGCTGCCTGGAAAAGGCCGGAAACCGCGAGTAAGAGGAAGGCCGTGATCTCCGCGCGCATGTGTGCATACCAGTGTAGCGTCCCGACCCAAGAACCGACACACTCCCTGCGCGGAACATCATGGCTAGTTCCCGAACCTAGAAATAAAGGGGGCATGTGGATGCCTTTCATGGCGATGCCAAACTTCCCACATTTCATGCCACGCACCGGGTCTGCGATCAATTCAAGGAAGTCCGCTCTTCATTAGGGAAGGATCTGAAACCCTGTTTTAGAAACAGCGTGGGGATCGGAGTTCGCGTTTCCAGTGAGGATTCCTTACATCATATCTATGAGGTTTCTGCCGATCTGGCTCATCCGCAGCCCATTGGCGTCGGTAGCGATGCCCGCAATTTGGACCCTTGAGGCGCCGGTCGGACTTGTCCTTTGCCGTTTCGCCTTGGTCCGCCTCAGTAGATTCTCGGCGCGACTGGTCCTTCACTTCCCAATACTCGATGTGGATCCTCGTATTCGCGGCTGCTTTTGGGGATCAGGATAGGGAAATTCGGGTAAGGACTTTTGACGCGACGTTTGGGCATAACGCGGCAACTGCATCTCATTAATAGCGCTGCGTACCAGTGGCCGCAGGCTCGATCGTGCCTCGGAGTTGGCGGCGGCAGCGCTCCAGGCGGGCCGGGACGCCGGCGATCCGGCTGCGATCCTGAGGTGTCAGGAAGACTCCGTTGCCGAGCGAAGCGAAGGCGGCGGCGGCTCGCTCATAGGCTGCGATAGTCGGCGCGTTGGCCTGAGGAGTGCGGGTCCGGCTCTCCGCCCGCGCCGCGGAGACGGAGCCGAGGTGCTCCAGCACCAATCCAAACTCCTTGCGGGTGCCGGCGTTGGCGGGATCGTGCTCCGTCAGGGCACGGTACCCTCGAAGTACGGGTTTTCCGGACCTTATGGTTCCGCGCCTGAACTACTCCTTGCCGGAGCCATTGCGCGATTGCGGCGTGGTGTGGGGAAGCGGGGAACTCGCGTTCACCGGGGAGGCCGGCACCGGGCCGCTCTCTCTGGAGGCCCAGTGGCAGGCGGGCGTAGCCCAGGTGAATCAGCAGGGACCGCTGGCAACCGACCTGATGCGGCTGCTCACGGGCGCGCAAGGCACCATGGGAGTCGTCGTCTGGGCGTCGATCAAGTGCGAGCTGCTGCCCGGCGCGCGGAAGTGCGTGGCCGTGACGGCTCCCAAACTGGAAAGTCTCGTCGATTTCTGCTGCCGCATCGAGAGGTTCCGGTTGGGCGACGAGGTATTGATTTTGAACCGCCGTCAGTTCGCAGCCGCTCTCGGCAAGTGCGCCGGCGGCGCATCCCGAAGCGGCTTGCCGGAATGGTCGGTTCTGATCGGCCTGGCCGGGACCGCGCTCTACCCGCAGGAGAAGGTGGACGTGCAGGAGCACGAGTTCGAGGCCGCGGCCCGGCGTTCGGGCTCGAGTTGCAGGAGAGCGTGGAAGGCGCGTCCAATGCCGAAATCATGTCGTGCCTGGAATCGCTTTCGCCCACGCCCCACTGGAAACTGGCCGCTAAGGGCGGCTGCCAGGACGTCTTTTTCCTGACCACCCTCGATAAGGTACCCCAGTTCGTTCGGACGGTGGAAGAAGTGACCGGCCGGCACGGTTATCCTGCCTCCGGCATCGGCGTCTACGTTCAACCGCAGCACCAGGGCGTGTCGCAGCACGTGGAATTCAGTTTCCCGTTCGACCCGGCCAGCCGGAGCGAAGTCGAAACCGTCAAGGCAGTTTATTCCGCGGTGAGCCAGACCCTGATCGAGCAGGGCGCATATTTTTCGCGCCCGTACGGGCTCTGGGCGGACCTGGTCTACAGCCGCGACGCCACTGCCAGCCGCGTGCTGCGGACGGTAAAGCAAATCGTCGATCCCAAGCAGGTATTGAACCCCGGAAAGCTCTGCTTCTGAAGCCGGGAAGAGGAGAACTTGTATATGGCCCTGGAACGTGAAACGCGTCGGGAGTTTCGAAGAGGGCCTGCAGGTGATGAACAACAGCCGCTTCGCCAACGGCTCGGTCATCTTCACGGAGAGTGGACACCACGCTCGCGAATTCGCCCGCCGGACGGACGGCGGCATGGTGGGGGTCAACGTCGGCATTCCGGTGCCTTTGGGGATCTTCGGCTTCACGGGTCACAAGCAATCGTTCTTCGGCGACCTGCACTGCATGGGCCGCGACGGGTTCATCTTCTACACGGAGAGCAAGAATGTAACCACGACCTGGTTCACCGGGAAAGCGATTCCGGCGAAGCCGAGCACGTGGGACGGGACGATGACTCGCTGAACGGGGACGTGCGGCGTCTTCGCGGCGGGTCACCGCCCACTTTCTGGTTTGACAGGGTCCACGCCCAGGGGGCAAGCGGCTCTTGCGCTTTGTTCTTTGTATGAGTTGATTCTGGAGGACAGATGAGATCGGCCTCTCGATATCTTGTAACTCTGTTTGCGGCTGCTTCGCTGAACGCACAGGCGCCGGCCACGGCACGCCTCGCTTGCGAGGATATCGCCCGGATTGACTGGGGCGGGGTCGAGGTGAGCTCCGCCGTTTCGACCTCTGACGGACCGCTGCAAATGCCCGGTCGCCCGGGTTCCCCGCAGACGAACCTGCAATTATCCGCGCACTGCCTGGTCCGGGCCACGGCTGACCCCAGGACCCGCGCCGGCGGCAAAACGTTCGGCATCGGGTTCGAACTGCGCATGCCCGAGAAGTGGAACGGCAGGTTCATGTTCCAGGACGGGGGAGGCACGGACGTCGCCGTCCGGCCGGCCGTCGGCATGGCGGGCCGCGGCGACATCCACGCTGCCTCATTCCGACGCCTCGAGCATCTGACGTACCTTGAGTGCCAGGGCATCCGGACCGAACGGCTTGGCGATGAAGCCCACACCCGATTCCAGCACCCCGTGTTGGGCGATCACGTCGTGCGTGTACCATCGAGCGAATTCAGGAGATTCCTCTAGACCCATCCGGAAACGCCAACAGCTCCGATTCACTTCTGGCTGCCCGCAATTTCCACCAGCGCCAGACCATGCGGTGCCAAGGAAAGCGCGACCGTTGCGGGCGTTCCTGGAGCGAGAGTGCGGTTCTCCGCGTCCGGCATGCGGGCCGCCTCGCGTAACAGCTTCTGCTGTGCCGGCGTCGGCGTCGCTGGCCGGCCCATGGCTTCCCACGCGGCCAGCGCCGAGCCGTGATCGCGATCGATGCGCGTGATCTTCACCGTACCCCCGCGCGGCAACCCGCGAATCGAGAGCGTGAAGTCCCTGGCCGTTCCGGTTTCTTCCGGCGCGCAGTAGTTCCACACCGCGATGGCCAGCGATCCGTCCGCCGATCGGGTGGCCAGGGCCACGTTCGATTCCACCGGAATCCGTTCGGTGCCCAGCCGGTGCAAGAGCGCAAAGGCGTTGAATGCGGCTTTGCGGATGTTGCCTGGAGCAATTAGCCCGAACCCGCCGTAAAACGGCTCTTTCGCCACTCCCTGCTCCTCAAACACGTCGGAGAAGGTCCAGTAGGACGCGGTCGTCACCAGCCCGTCCGCCATGCGGATGGTATTGGCCAGCCACGGTCCCATGTACGGCGAGTCCGTCACCGCCACCTCGTTCATGTAGCTGGCGTTAAACTCCGACCAGTGGATGGGGATGTCCGGCCGCGCCGATGCTTTCACCTGGTCGTGCACCTTTTGCATGGCCCGCACCACCATATCGGAACGCGGGATCTTCTCGTGCGTCCCGAACACATCCTCAGCCTTGTCGTTGCCGTAGACGTGCGTGGACACGAAGTCCATCGGCACGTTCTGTTGCACACAGTGGCTGATGAAGCGGTCGATCCACGCAGCCTGCGCGGTGGCCGGGCCGCCGACGCGAAGCCGCGGGCTCACGCGCTTCAATGCATGCGCCGCGCCGTCATATAGCTGGTAGTATGTCGACTCGCGTGGATCGCCGGTCCAGAAATCGATATTCGGTTCGTTCCAGACCTCGAAGTACCATTGCGCCACTTCGTCCACGCCGTAGCGTTCCACCAGGTGCCTGGCGAAGTGCTCGATCAGATCCTCCCATCGCCGCCAGTCCTTCGGAGGAGCCGGCAAAGGTCGATACCAAAATGAATGGGGCGTCTGGTTCGAGGCCAGCTTGCGCGGCATGAAGCTCAACTCCACGAACGGGCGCACGCCGTTTTCGAGCAGTCCGTCGTAGATCTGGTCCACATAAGTGAAGTTGTAAACCGGCCGGCCCTGCGCGTCTTCATCGTACACGCCGTTCTCGTCGTGGAAGATCGCGTGGAAGCGAACGTATCCCAGGCCGGTAATCTCCCGGACGTCCCGAAGATCGCGGCGATAGCCCTCGCGTAGGGAGAGATTGGCGCGTCCAGAGCCGAACACCTGCTCCCAAAAATGAGGGAAAGGCCGGCTCGAAGCCGCGGCATTCACGACAATCGTGTCCGCCGCGAAACCGCTGGCTGCAATGAGTATCGCCGCGGCAAGGAATTTGGAAAATCTCATCTCGCTATACGCATCCTTTGTTTGAGTTCAATTGGGTCCACGGACGCCCGAGCCGGATCGGGCTGGAATCCGATCCGGTCCAGCGCCGGCCGGATTTCCGGATTCGCCATGAATACCTTCCAGAGCAGCCCCGAGCGGTGGTTCTCGATCATCGCCACAATCGGCGCCTGGTCCAGCGCCAGATACAGGCGCGCGAACCAGTTCTCCTGCAAGTTAAAGGCGTCGCGGAAACCGTACACGCCCCACAGGCGGCTGCCCAACTCGCGGTAGAACTGCCGGAACGCTTCCATCGACTCCTCGGGCGTGTAGGGGAAAGCCGACAAAGCCGCGGTCGGCGTGATGGTTCCATTGTCGTGATTGCGATCGGGCGCGTGTGCCAGGTAACCCCAGGGATCGTCGCTCGCCGTCAGCCCCCAGACGCTCTTGCCATACCCGGCAAAATGTCGCGGGTTATCGATGCAGTACGCGCGATTGATTGCGGAGAGGGCGCGGCTGTTCTCGAAATAGTTCGTGTAGCGGTCGCGGATGCCCCGCGGATCGAAGCCCAGCAGCGAGTAATGCGTGAAGAATAGCGGCCCGCCCGTCCCCACGCCCACGTCCAGCCGGATGCCGAAGTAGGTTTTCCCGTTCACGTAGCGATCGCCATCCGCGGTCCCGCCCCAGCCGCGCCGGTACGCCATCCGCTCTTCGCTCTGCCCGGCCCAACCGCTGTGGTACAGGCTTGCCGGCACCGGGTGCGTGGGCGAGGCAATCGCCAGCAGGTACGCGATCATGGTCTCGTTCCAGCCCACCAGCGCATGGTCGCTGAAGCCGAAGTCGGGCGACCAGTGCCAGAGGAGTGCGTCGTGTTGCGGACTGCCGCGATACCAGTCCCACTCCACCGTCTCCCACAGCTTCGTAATCCGTCCGTACAGCTCCCGATCGGCGGCGAAATACTGGCGCGCCGCCAGCAAGCCTTGCACCAAAAACGCGGTCTCTACCAGATCGCCCCCATTGTCATGCCGCCCGAACAGCAGCACCGGGCGCCCCGTGCGCCCGTCGATGAAGTGCGGCCAGGCGCCGTGAAAGCGGGTGGCGCCCTCCAGGAAGCGTACGATTTTCGTGACGCGCGCGGCCACCTCCGCGCGGGGGGCGAATCCCCGTTCCGCGCCGGCCAGCAGCGCCAGAATGCCGAATCCGGAGGCGCCCGTCGCCACCAGGTTCGGATCGCCCGGGATGTTCTCCAATGCCATCCCGGAAGCGGCCTGCCCGGCTTCCCAGAAATAGCGGAAGCACGCCTCCTGTAACATGCTCAGCATCTCGTCGTCGGTCATCGGCCGCGTGGCGGCGGACACAACGGCGGACGGCGGCGACTCGCGGTAATCCCGATTGCTCGCCGTCACCCGGTAGAAAGCCTTTCGGTCCGGCGCGCCCAGAAAATCCGCGTAGCGATGGGAGCCCGCCTCGTCGGTTCCGACCGGCACGTAGTCTTTCCCGTCGCCGGAGCGATAGACCACGTAGTGCTCCGCTTCGGCAGCCGCATCCCAACTCAGGTCGATGTGGCGCTCGTAGCCTTTCGCCCGCAGTCCTTGGGGAGTGCCCGGGACGCGATCCGATGGACGCGCGTCGTCAATGCGGATCTCGTCGATTGCCAGCTTGTGGCCGGCGTCGTCGCTCGCGCCCTGCAGAAAGGAGAGTGTCTGCATGGTGCGCGGATCGAAGGTGCGCGGCGAACTCCCGCGGAACAGGCGCAGTGGGATCCGCACCTGAATCCAACGTCCGGCAGGAATCGCCGGGGCATTGGCGCCCAATTCCAGCGGCGCGGAAAAACCCGAGTTGCCGTCGGCGATTTGCACGCGGGGCAGCGCCGCCGCGGCTACCGGCTCGCTCGAGAAACACCAGAAGGAGAGCGTGTCGCCCGCGAACGGCAGTCCGCGTTCCCGCCAGCGATCGAGCGAGATGGTCGCCTCCCACGTCCCGCCCGCCGCCGACTTCCATTCCAGGCGCAAGGCATTGGGAGGCGTCCGAAAGTTCACCGAATCCACCGGCAGCCGGCCGTGATCGAGCACGAGCAGGCTCGGAGCGCCGGCCTTGCCCTCGCTCGAGTAATAGCGGTCCGGGGTGACGCTGTTGTCGAAGAAAACGTGGTCGTAGTAGGCCGACCGCAACTGCCCCCACACCGGTCCGAGCAGCAGGATCCCGCACAGGCACCCACGCAGACATCGCAGATAAATCGTTTTACTCAACCTGTTTCGCAGAATAGTCGAGCCGTTCGCCGGTGTCAACATGTTTGTGCCAATCGGTGTAGACTGCTGGTGTGAGCAAATACGTTGCGCTGCTGGCTGCTGCCTCGCTCCTGGTCCTCTGGCCGCAATCGCCGGCGCCTCCCACCATCCGCTTTGAAGAGATCGCCGCCCGCGCCGGACTGCGCTTCACCACCGCCAACTCGCCCACCTCGCACAAGAACCAGATCGAGACCATGGTGGCCGGCGTCGCCGTGCTGGATTTCGACGGCGACGGCTATCCCGACGTCTACTTCGTCAACGGGGCCGCCATCCCGTCGCTGCGCAAGGAGTCGCCCGCCTACTGGAACCGCCTCTTCCACAATAATCGCGACGGCACCTTCACCGATGTTACCGAGAAGGCCGGACTCGCCGGAGCGGGTTACGGAATCGGTGTGGCCGTGGGCGATTACGATAACGACGGCCGGCCCGATCTGTTCCTTGCCAACGTGACCGGGAACCAGTTGTTCCACAACAACGGCGATTCCACCTTCACCGAGGTCACCGTGAAGGCCGGGCTCGGTGGGGCGCAATTGGACGGCGCCAAGATGTGGTCGGTCGGCGCCGGCTGGTTCGACTACGACAACGACGGCCTGCTCGACCTGTTCGTCGTCAATTACTGCAAATGGAAGGTGAACGAGGACCCCTATTGTTCCCTGAAAGACGGCGTCCGCGCCTACTGCCACCCCAAGCAGTACGCGCCATTGCACAACACGCTTTACCACAACAACGGCGACGGAACGTTTACCGACGTGTCCCGTGAAACCGGCATCGCGGCGCACCTCGGCAAAGGCATGAGCGTCTCCTTTGCCGATTACGACGGCGACGGCTTCCTGGATGCGTTCGTGGCCAACGACACCACGCCCAACTTCCTGTTCCACAATCTGGGCGGCAAAAAATTCGAGGAGGTCGGACTGCTTGCGGGCGTCGCCTACAGCCCGGATGGCGGCGCGCTCTCCGGCATGGGCTCGGATTTTCGGGACGCCGACAACGACGGCCTCCCCGACATCTGGCATACCGCGGTGGAGCACGAGTCGTTTCCGTTCTATGTGAATCGCGGCAAGGGCGCTTTTGTCGACCTGACGCTCGCGCGCGGCTTGGGAGCGACCTCTAACATGTCTGGCTGGGGCAACGGGATCTACGATTTCGATAACGACGGGTGGAAGGACCTGTTCGTGGCGCGCTCCAACGTCATCGACAATATCGGCGAGTTGCTCCCCAACCGCCGGTACCCCGAGCCCAATTCGGTGTTCCGCAACCTGGGAAACGGGCGGTTCGAAGAGGTCCCGGATGCCGTTCTTCGGCTCGCCGCGGCGCACCGTGGAGCCGCTTTCGGGGACTTCGACAACGATGGCCGCGTCGATATCGTGGTCTCCGTGCTTGGCGGGCCAGCCAAGCTGTTTCACAACCTCTCGGACCCGGGCAACCATTGGATCGTCTTCCGGCCGGTCGGCAGCTTGAGCAACCGCATGGGCATCGGCGCGCAGTTCCGCATCACCACCCAGGACGGGCGCTCGCAGTGGAACGAGGCGACTACCGCCGTGGGCTATGCCTGCTCGAGCGACATCCGGGTACACTTCGGGTTGGGATCCAACCGCCGCATACGGGAACTCGAAGTTCGCTGGCCGAGCGGCATCCGGCAGGTTCTGCGCGATCTGGAAGTCGACCGGATAGTTACCGTCACCGAGCCGCGATCGTGAGGCCAACGGGCGGTTACTTTGAGGCCTCACCGGCCGGCCGGCTGGGGGATGCGTTGGAACTCCTTGCGCGCCCGTTCCGCGTCCTCCGGCCGGCCGGCACGGGCGTAAGCCGCGGCGAGCGCAAGCAGGACCTTCCCCTCCCGCGGGAATGCCTTGCGGGCGATTTCGAGCTCCCCAATCGCCCCCAGGTAGTCGTCCGTGTCCAGCAGCAGCAGGCCGAGGAGGTAGTGCCCCAGGGGCGCCTCGGGATCCAGGCGCACCGCCAGCGCCGCGTACGGCAGTCCCGCCGCCGAATCGACTTTGTAGAGCGCCGCCGCGATGCGCAGGCGCGCCGCGGTATGCTTCGGGTCCCTTTGAATCTCGCGGGTCAGTTCCTCGATACCCGCCGCGGTGTCGCCGGAGTCCACCAGGAATCTGCCGTATGCGTAGTGGATGTTTGGATATTCGGGGTATCGGGCCGCGGCGGCGGCAAACTCCCGCCGCGCCTCCTCGAACTTCTTTTGGCCTGCCAGGCATTGTGCGTACCCCACTTTGGCGATCGCGTCCGCGGAAGGCGGGGCGGTCTGACGCATCCGTAACGCCACCATGCCAAGGGTCATGGTGACCTCCGCGCCCTGCTGCCCGCTCAAGCAGAGCGAATTGAGCCTCTCCTGCGCCGCTTCAAACTGCCCCTTCCTCTGCAGCAGCGCCGCCTCGTGATACAGGATGACATCGCGCAGGTGAGCGTCGGCGGCGATGCCGATGCGGTTGCCGTCCTGGATGTGGCGCAGGGCGCTCTCGTCATCGCCCAGCTCGAATTCGCACAATCCGAGCATCACCAGTGCAGTTCCCGCCTTCGGATTGATCGCGACGGCTTTGCGCAACGCTTTCGACGCCTCGCCGTAGGAGTTCTGGTCGTAGAGCAGCGTGCCCAGGTACCACCAGCCCTCCGCCCACGCCGGCCGAAGGGCGAGCGCCTTGCGGTAGAGCGCCGCCGCCTGGTCCAGTTGGCCGGAATCGCGAGCCGCCGCCGCCCGCGCCTCTAGTGGCGCAGACTCCGGGGTTTGCGCCCCCACGCACGCCAGGCAGGCCAACCACAGAAAAACACACCACGCTCTCACACCGTTCAGGTTCCCACAAAACCCGGGACAGACCCGACGTTCCCTAGGTTTCCGAGACACAAACCTAGGGGAACGTCGGGTCTGTCCCCGGGTTTTAGAACTTAAACTTCGCCTGGAACTCGATCGTGCGGCCGCCCAATGCATTCTGGGCCATGCCGAATTGCGAGTTACTCGTTGCACCGTCCTGGCTGATCGTGCTGTTCACGTTCGTGAGGTTCAGCTTATTGACCAGGTTGTAGAAATTCGCCTGGAGATTGAGCCGGGCGCCCTCGCCGAGGATTTTCATCTTGGGCAAGGTGAAGGCCTTGACCAAGGTGACATCGTTGCCGAAGTAGCCAGGCCCGCGGAACATGTTGCGATTCACGCTCGCTGCCGGCGCGGGGTATTGGCCGGTAGCCGGCCAGGTGGGCACCGTGAAGTAAGCCAGTGCGCCCTTCGGGAAGTTTCCGCCGGTGGTCATGAAGGTGGAATTGCTGGAACTGGTGCCCGCACCGCCGGAGTAAGCGGCCGGCAAGAGGCAGTTATAGTAACCGCTGTTCGGATACACCACGTTGCCGCCCGTGTTGCAGTACTGCGGCGTCCAGGGGAAGCCGGAGTGTGCGGTGAGAATCGCGCTGATCGTCCAGCCGCCCAGGACCTTCTCCAGCGGGTTGTTCTTGCCACGGAAGATGCTCGGAGTCCAAACGCCCCACAGTTTGAAGTTATTCGTGACGTCGTAATCCGACGGTCCGGTTGAGGAGGAAGCGTTCCACGGGTAGAAATTCATGGCGTAGTCCTGCGAACCCTGGTCGGTATTCCGGCTCCGCCGATACTGGAAATCGAGTTCGAACGAGTTGGCGAAGGCGTGCTTTACTTCCGTAAGCAGCGCATTGTAGTGAGCGTTGGCGTCATTGGCGTACCAGCTTACGTTGGCCACCCGTGGATTGGATGCCGGGTAGTAGACCCAGTCCAGCCGGCTTTGCCGCGTGTAGTGGCGGCTCTGGCTGCCCTGGTAACCCATGCTAGCCACCCAGTTGTGGCCGAGATCGTACTGCGCATCGAGCGAGTAGCGATAGGTCACCGTGGAAGGCATGAAACTGGGGAAGCCGGTCAGGCTGACCGGAGCGCCGCTGGTGGGCAGGCCGGTGGTCTTGTCGAAGGTTTGTATGGCCTGTGGGTTCACGGGATATCCGGTGAACGTGTGGATATTGGAGTTCACCGCGTAGAGAATATCGGAGTTGTACAAATCCAGCGCGACCTGGAACGGCGGGTTGAAGCGCCCGTTGGAAGTGATGGCGAGCTGCTGCAGGTTGTAGCCCACTCCGAAGCCGCCGCGCAAGACAAGTTTATCCTTCGAGCTGCCTCCGAACAGGGCGCCGGCAGGACTCCAGGCAAACCCCAGTTGGGGCCCATAGTTGTTCTTGCTGGTGCCGAACAGGTCGCCGCCCTTGCGGATGTGAATCCCGCTCAGCACCGCCGCACCTTGCCCGAGCATCACGTTGCTGATGTTGCCGTTGGTTTCGGTCAGCGGCGAGAAGTACTCCCAACGCAGACCGAGGTTTATGGTCAGGTTCGGGCGAATCTTCCAATCGTCCTGCGCGAAGATGCCGACGATGTTGAAGCGGAGGTTCTTCTGCACGGCCGAAGGCTGTCCGGTCACCGGGTCGAAATTGGAGTTCTCGTGAACCGGCGCATCGTTGGCGAAGTCCCACAGATTATTGAAATCGTAGTTGGGCCTGGCCGACCATGGAGCCTCGTCCAGGAATTTCGCGTGCGAGACGTCCCCGCCGAACTTCAGCGAATGGCTGTTGTGGACCTTGGTCAGGGTGTCGCGGAAGTTGTAGGTGAGCTGGTTGAATATGCTGGGTCCGGGCGCGCCATAACTCTGGATGCCGACGCCGCCGATGCCTCTGATGTTGGCCGTCGGCAAGCCCCACGGTTCCTGCGGGTTAGTCGCAAACTCGTCCCAGTTCCAACCGCTGGCGCCGAAACGCGCTTCGTTGATGGTGGTGGGCGAGATGGTGCGGGTGTAAATGCCGGTCCAGGACTGGGCTAGCGAAGAGTGATTCCACTGGTTCGCCGCGCGCTGGGGGCCGTTGTACGAATGAGTCTCAATGGGAACGAAGTAGCTGCTGAAAGCAATCAGATCTTTGCTGGTTGCCTGAAAATCGATGCGGCCGTTGTACTGCACATTGGTGTTGCTGAGCGGGGCCACGGTCTGGACGAAGACGGCGTCGGCGATTCCGTCGAAGCCGTTGCCGATGCCGTAGGGGGTGCCCGGGGCGCCGAACGTGGGATCCTTGGTGCCCAGCGCGGTCTTCAACGGCGACCCCAGATCGAGGCCATTCGCCGTGTCGCGGCACTGCGTCGAGGGGAGCCCGACCTGAGCGCAGGTCTTGGTGATGGTCTGGCCCGTCGCAGCAGGCCCTTCACCGGGGTACGACAGAAACTGGCGGGCGATGCTGCCGCTCGGTCCGGCGTTCTGCAGGAAATTCGGGGACTCGTACCAGCCCGTCGCTATGGTTTTCGAATTGTCCCGGACGGTCTCGTAGGAAGCGAAGGCGAATAACTTATTCTTCCAGATGGCTCCTCCAAGACTGCCGCCCATCTGGTTGAAGCGATACTCGTCGCGCGTCACCGGGCTGGGCGTGCCGGGGCCATTCCATTTTTGATAGGCGTCCAATCCCGGACGGTGCCACTTGAAGAACGCGCTGCCGTGGTAATCGTTGGTGCCGTTCTGCGAGACCACCAGGATCTGGGCGCCGCTGGTGCGTCCGTACTCGGCGCTGTAGTTGTTGGCAATGACCCGGATCTCTTTCACCGACTCCTCGTTGGGTGTGATTACCGCGGCCCCGCCCCACGAAGTGCTGTTCACGCCAACACCATCGATCTGGATGTCGTTGGAATTCTGGCGCGTGCCGTTGGCGATAATCTGGGGACCGTTCTCCACCTTGAAAATGCTGTCGATCGCGCTCGGGCCGCCAGTGTTCGTGCCCGGCAACTGAAAGCTTCCGCCGCCGGCGCCCTGAGCGCCGTCGCCGAACACTCCCGGGGTGAGCCGCAGCAACTGATACGGATCGCGCCCAAACGAGGGCAAGCGCTCGATCTCCTTGTTCGTGATCGTCCCGCCGACGATCGCCGTCTCCGTCTCCACCAGCGGGGCCATGCTAGCATCGACGGTCACCGACTCCGTCATCTGGCCGACGTCGAGTTGTACGCTGACGGATTGCATCTGCTCGGCGGCGACCTGCACGTTGGCGAGAACCTTCTTCGAGAATCCCGCCTTTTCCACGGACAATTCGTAACTGCCGGGGGCGAGGCCGACAATGGTGAACACCCCTTCGCCGCTGCTGGTGGCCTCGCGCACCACGGCCGATTCCTTACTGGTGAGTTTGACGCTGGCAGCGGGCACGACGGCCCCGTTCGGGTCGGTGACAACTCCCTGAATGCCGGCTCGGTATTGCGCGTACGCGGTGATGACAACCACGGCGGCGCAGAAAATGGACAAGAGAATCCGACGCAGACCCTTCGGTCGGTCGGATGTTGCGGTACGAGGCAACCCGTTCATGCGAAACTCCCCCCCAAAAAATGGCGGCAAGCGATTACCGCCACTAGCTCTGGTAAATCGTTTTAGTAGACCAGGCTATGCCGAAGAATAATCGAAGTGCCGAAACTTGTCAAGAGGTGATTGCGACGTATTTGTCGAAGTAAATCGATTTTCCTGGTCCAGGCAGCGTGACCGGACTATACCGTACCCTGCGGACGGACCTGCCCCGGCATCGCCGGCTTGAGCAGTACCAGCAGCAGCATTGTGGCGATCAGTCCAACCCACATCGTCGCCCGCGGGTCGTGTGCCGAGGAGGAAAGAAGCCCGGCCAGCCACGGCAACACGGCGCCGCCGCAACCGGCGAAGGCGAATACCAGCCCCAGCGATCGCTCCGCGCCCGCCCGGTCCTGATACAGCGCCACGATGCCGGGAAACACCGGACCCAACCCGGCACCCGTCAGCGCCGCCCCGGCAATCAACTTTAGCGGGCCGCTCGCCAAAACCAGCGTGGCGGTCCCGGCGCCCGCGGCGCACAGGCTGCCCACCAACAGAACCCGCGCCGAGGGTATGCGCCGGCCGAAGGCCAGATAGCCGCGTGCCATCATCAGTGCCATCCAGAACCCGCTCAGCGCAGCGCTCGCCGTGGCTACCGGCAATTGCAGCGCCCGCAAAGCGAACACCGAGATCCAGCCGCTCACGGTGTTCTCCACTCCCACGTAGAGAAACAGGAAGACGGCCACGAGCCATGCGGCTGGCACCCCCCTCGCCGGGGCCAAGCCGGGCTCCGGGCTGGGACTGGCGCCGGGGCCGGCACCCACCGGGAATGCCAGCGTCAGGAGGGCGGCGGCCAGCAGCAAGCCTCCGAACCCCATCAACACGCTCGGCAAACCGTGCGAGGGTAGCAGCGCGCCAATCAGCAGCGGCGCGAATACCGCGCCCGCGCACCAGCACATGTTCAGCAGGTTCAGGGCCGCCGTCTTCCGGGCCGGTGCGCGCTGCCCGGCGATCAGGTTCACCGTCGGAATGGTAACGCCCAAGGCAAACCCGTACAACGACACCCGCACCACTCCCATCGCAAAAGACCCGGTCGTGAGCGTGGCTACAGACACGGCCATCAGAGCATAGGCTGCGGTCAGGCACCACGTGGCGCGAATTCGCGAGGTGATCCAGCCCTGTAGAGCGGCGCCCAGCGTGGCGGAGAAGAACTGAGTCGCAAACAGCCGGCCGGCGTTCCTGTCGGCCAGGGACCACTGGGAGATCAGCGACGGCAGCAGTGGGCCGAGTAGTGTCGTCAGTGCGCCGGTCAGCGCGAAACTGGCGTTCAGCACCAGCCCCGGCGCCTTCATTCGGTGTGCCGCGCGCGACCCGTCGACTCGCGCACAATCAATTCCGGTTCCACCGCCAGCAGCGCGGGAGCGCTGGCACTGTCGCCCTCACGAATGCGCGCCAGAATCGTTTCCGCCGCCAGGATGCCCATCGCCCGCAATGGCTGGCGGATGGTTGTCAGAGCCGGGATATGGTACGCCGCGCCCCAGATGTCGTCAAAGCCGATCACCGACACATCAAGGGGTACGCTCAGCCCATGTTCCTGGAGCGCGCGCACCGCGCCGAAGGCGGACACGTCGTTGAACGCAAACAGCGCAGTAAACTTGGAGCCTCTCGCCAGCAGTTGCTGCGTGGCCCGATACCCGGTCTCGGGAGATGGTGAGTCGCCTTCGAGCTGAACCACGCACGCTGGATCGATCATCAGACCAAGCGCACGCGCGATCTTTCGGGTGGAGAGCCATCGCGGTTCGGTATCCGAGCTGAAACTCTGTCCCTTGATCACGGCCAGGCGCCGGTGATCGTTCGCGCGCAGATGTGCCAGCGCGAGTTCGGCGGCGCGATCGTGATTCAACACGATGTTGGTCACGCCGGCATCGCTACGGTGGCCGGACACCGAGACTATCGGTAGCGGAATCTTGAGCTCGTACGGCGTATCGACGGCGATCAGGCCCTCCACGCAGCGCTGGTACAGCATGCTGGGCAGCAACTCCAGATGATGCATCGAATGACGATGGCTCGTGACCAGGGGTACATAGCCCTCGTCCATAAGCCGATCCTCGATGCCGGCGAGGACGAGTGAGGAGTAGCCGTCGCTGAGTTCCGGTACTATCACGCCGATCGCATAGGAGCGCTTGGCCCGCAGTGACCGCGCCAGGAAATTGGGCCGGTAGTTGAATTGAACCGCCGCCGCAAAGATCCGGTCCTGAGTATCTTGAGGGATCGATTCCGATCCCGGAGACGCGTTCAGCACCAGCGATAGCGTGGTCGTCGACAACCCGACATGCGCGGCCAGTTCCTTCAGGCTGGTGGGCCGGTGGCTTGAGTTGTTGCCTTGGTACTTTACGGGCTCTTGCCTCCTCGCCATCGTTGATGGGATCTTCTCACATGTAACGTAGCGGAAGCAAGCTTCGATCGGCTGAGGACCGGCGGTCACTCCGCCGCCCCTCGGCGGGGGAATCTGTGAACTGCTTGCCGTTTGAGGAGCACCGCTCGCGCCGGCAGATTGCGGGGGGCTTTGACCTGGATGCGCTCCTGCGCGCCGTCGGTCTCAAGACGGCCGCCTGATTTGTCGCAACGAGAACGAAATTCTCGTTGCGGCCACTATAACAAGAAAATTCAATCCAGATACCAAAAATACACCTGTGGGTGGGCAAATGGGTGGGTCGTTTTCACCGAGGTTTACATCGACATCCTTTCGGGAGTACGCATCCGGAGAGACACCATGCCGTCGGCGTCGGCCATCCAGTGCTGCACGGTCCGTACGTCGAAACCCCTTCGCAGCATTCCCGTGGCGTAGGTGGAACGAAATGTCTTCAGATCAAATTTTGTCGGATCGAGTTCGGCGCGAGTGGCGACGGATTTGCAGTGATCGAGCATGTGCTGTTCGCGGTTTCCTGTAGGGGATGGAAACACAAATTGGCAGTTCTGGCGATGAGGATGCTTCCGAAGTTCTTCGATGAGTTCCACCGGGGCTGGCACTTCACGATCTTCCCATCGCTTCGGGTAGAATCCCAGTTCCGGTTTCGCGGTCACCCGCACGGTCCGCAACTCGAAGTTCACGTCGCTCCAGTGCAGGAACATCACTTCCTGCTCGCGGAAACCGGTCAGCAGAAACGTGGCGAACAAGGCACGTTCCAGATCGGAGCAAGCCGCAAAGAAGCGGGCAAGCTCTTCATGGCGGTATACCTTCACGAGCGGCGTAATGCGCTCCGGTAGCTGCAGCTCTCGCGTGATCCCGCTCCTGCCATGACGCTTGAGAAATTGCGCGATGATGACCGCGTTGTGAAGAATCGTGTTGGATCCTAGGCCATGATCTTTCTTGAGCGTCACGACGAAGCGCGTCAGGTCGTCACTGGTAATCGCGTCGATCGAATCGCGGTCGCGGAAGAAATCAAGGAACCGTTCGAGCACGGCCTCGTACTTCCGATGAGTATTTCCTGCTGTCCGTTAAGGTGCGGCTCGCAGGAGAGAATTTGTGTCGCGAGTCAATATTAAGACAGCAAACGATGTAATTGACAGAAAAAAAAGGGGGGGAGAGGAGAAGCTGGCATTCTACCGCTGGGGAAGCGCACTCGATTTTGCCGATCCCATGCGATACAGAATTCTACAGTTCGGATCGATCTTGACTGCTTCATCAAAAGAATGGATCGACAGGCTCTTGGAACGATTCTTCAGATATCTCAGAACCTCCATTTGAGGCCAGTACGCCCACTCCAACGTGTTGGCAAATCTACCTCGCTTGCTCGCTCTTCGGAGGTCCTCATGTGCCATTTGCAGTTCCTCGTCGTCGTCCCAGCGCGGCACCAGTTTGCATGCGATATCTACGTCGTTCGGGCGTTCCTTGCCGGAAGCCACACTGCCAAAAATCGCGATTAGTTCTACGCAATATGCGAAGGCGTCCGCTTCATTTGCTAAGCGCGCCCGGGCCAGAACGTAATTCACCAGGCGTTCAGCTGTCTTCGCCAGAAGCGGCCTGGCCGCGGTGGCGGCAGCGAGAGCTCTTCCGGTCACAGTAGGCGTGTATTTGCCGTTATCTTCAACAAGCAAGCCGCTGCTGAGTAAACCGGCCAAGGCTCTGCTTGCTTTACCCTTCGACTTGCCGAGGACCTTTGCGGTGGCGTCGACGTCAATGTGGCTCTCCCCGACTTCCCTCAGGAGGCGCGACGCACTTCTAACGCCGACAGCCCGGCAATCCGCTCGTTTTTGTCAATTCGCATCAAGCCCTACTTCCCCCGGCGGCGACTGTTTGTCCGCTGGACGATTCACTTCATACCCGACCAAGTGCATGAACGTTAAACGGGAGGATGGTCTATCGGTCTATCTCCTGGCCCGGTGACCCACCCACACCTGCAGTCGTCGATAAACTTCTCGACATCAACGGGGTCAAACCTCAAGGGGCTTCGGCCAGATCCCATCTTGATAGCCGGAAGATAGGGCCTACGCTTGCCAGATGCGTGCTGAATCACCCAAGAAATGCTGACTCCCAGTTTCTTCGCTACATCGCGTGCGAGAACCAACTGTCGGATGAGGCGGCTGTCGATCGCGACAGGCGTCAAGGGATTTACATGGTCGCTTCCATTAAATAGCTCCATCGCTCGCCTCGTTCGCCCTTGTGGGCATGCCTTCTATTTACGGTATTAACAAGATTCTGTCAAATGACTCGTGCGCGGCAGGCTCGACAACCTAATGACGAGGGATCCGGCCGTTCAAGGAGATTGATTTCGGCCCGGAGTCATTTCGACGCGACTGGTGCACCGGTAATCTGGGCATCCAGGGCAGCGACCGCAGAACGCAAACTCTCGGGGATCACTTTGGTGTAATGCTTCAGAGTAGTTTGGGGGTCGGTATGACGGAGGTGGCGCTGCATGTCTTTGACAGTAGCGTGGTTCTGCATGTGGGTGGATGAGGTGCGCCGGAATGCCTGATGGGTTAGGTCGTGGATCCCGACTTGCTCCGCCAGCGGCTTCAAATGCCGCTTGAGATAATTGCCAACACCGAACGCCGTTCCGGCCGAGTTTGGAAACAGGAACGCGCGGGGATTGTTGCGGTCTGCGTGCCCCGCAATCCAAGCCTCAATCTCGCGTCCGAGATCAGGCGGCACTGGAACGTAGTTGTCGCTCTCCGCTGTTTTTGTCTCGCCGATTCGATCCTCACCTTTCTGTCGCTCCTTCAGCGCTTCGTCGATTCGGAGTAGCGTGCCCTCGAAATCTTCGATCCGCAAGACGAGGATCTGGGCTGGCCGCAAGCCGCAGACGGCGAGAATCCGCAAGACGAGATGCTCACGAGGCGATGATTGATCGAGCAGAGCACGAAGCTCATCTATGGTCAGGAAGCGTTCGCAGGATTTCTTTCGAATGTTCGGCATGGCGAGCTTCCGTGCGGGACTCTTCTGAATTAGGTCCTCATTGGCGGCGTACTCGAAGCAGGTCCTAAGATACGTGCGGATTTTTCCTACGGCGGACTTGCGATAGCCGTCATCCGCCATTTTGTTCACAAGCAGCTGCAACGACGTCAGCGTGATCTCACGCGGGGACTGCTGTCCTATGATCGGGACAACATGATTTGCAAAGAGACACTGAAGAACCTCTTCGTCCTGGCCGACCACTGACCGGACTTCACAGCGCAGAATGCCTTCCACAGTTCACTGAATGTAGAAATCGAATTGCCTTGCCTGCTGAGCCTACCGGTGTATTCACTAATGTAGTCTGCCAGCTTCTGCTGCGCCTCGTGTTTTGGCATCGAAGCAGGGCCGAGCGTCTTTTCCTTTTTCTGGCGCACGCGCCCGCCATTCGCTTCGGTCGTTCAGAGGTGGAAAAACCCGACCCAGACTTTCCCTTCGCGGCAGCGCTCGATCTTCTTGATCCAACCCTCTGGCGCTTCGGTGCGCGGCAGGCGGCGCCCAAGACCTCTGACATCGAAATCGACTGGTTCGCCAAGCGGGTAGTGGGTCAGTTTGAAAAATCCAGGGGTTGACATTCGCGTCTGGCTTGCGGCCATACTGAAAGCGCCATGCTTGACCGATCAAAGAAGCGCCCTCGCGATCCCAACCAGCTTGCCTACCAGATCATGCTTGAATCCACCGGGCAGGTTCCGAAGTTCAACCCCGAAGCAGAGAAGCCGGTGGACCCCTCCAAAAACCCCCACGCCGTGGCCCTGGGCCGTCTGGGCGGCATCAAGGGTGGCGCGGCCAGGGCAGCAGCCCTTAGCCCGCGCAAGCGCTCCCAGATTGCAGCGAAAGCAGCAAAGGCGCGATGGGGGAAGAAATGAATTATTGTCACTTGTCGCTTCAGTGACCGTCCGAATACACGACCGCACCGACAGAGCACAGCATCTCTATTTGCATCTTCAGCAACACAAGCTGGCGACGCTGCTCGGGTGTTGGCTGTGCGCACCCGTTAGCCTTCAAGCCACTGTGATCGTCGCCTTGCTTCACCCCGACGCCGTTTACATCGCCGCCGACAGCAAGAAAACTACGACCGATGGGAGCAACGCGGTAACGGGCGTTTCTACGATCTGCAAGATCCAAGTGGTGAATGGCATCTTGTACGCGGCTGCTGGACTCGATAGTTTCAACACGATTTTTGACCTGCGCGCGGTGATCACTGTTGCGCTTCGAACCGAAGGTCCGGGACTGAGCAACAAATTGGCCCTGTTGGACAGAAACCTGAGAGAGGCACTTGCAACTCCAGTGGAAGAAATTGGCTTGTCTGGGGAATCTATGGGTAACTGGCGGGCTCAGCGCTGAGTTTGAGTGAGGAAG
>OBLU010001297.1_pt1 | contig 23273 bp, 20 predicted proteins | sample 1518681 | NCBI WGS metagenome assembly OBLU01 (sample SAMEA3539304, study PRJEB22396) | soil metagenome | biome: tundra; feature: field; material: soil | place: USA | collected 2010-05 | depth 0.15 m
TTCGCCATCAAAGGGGCCTCCATCGGTCGTGCTTGGGTGCTTGCCGAAGTCACGGTCCCGCCCTGGCAACCGTAGATTGAAAGAGCGACGCCGAGACGCCTCGGTAGGAATGGGATCTGCGCTCGACCCCACCATCGAACGCAGCAACCAGTCGGTGGTGTGCAACGAGCTCGGTAGGGTCGTGACTGATCATCTGAGAGCTAGATTTGAATCATCGGCACGAGCGAGCGCGACCTTGAGCCGGAGTGCTCGCCGTCGCGCCCATCGGCATGCTCCCTCTAAGAAACGCCGCGACGCCCCCGGGAAGCGATTCTTGGGAGGATTGCGCTTCAAATGTCGCTCGTGAGTCCGTGACCTTCGCCTACCGCGCCGTGATGGCCATGTCCTCACCGATTGTGCAGCGGTGGGGGCGGTTGACGGTGTCGGGTCTGGAGCACCTTCCGAGCTCGGGGCCAGTGCTAGTCGTCGGTAATCACGACAGCTACTGGGATCCGATCGCGATTGGGACGGCAGCCATGCAGCGCCGCCAGATCCAAGCACTCACGAAATCCTCGCTGTGGAGGAACCGCTTGTTGGGCAAGGTGCTCGACGGGATGGGACAGATCCCGATCGATCGCGGCAAAGGCGACGTCGGTGCGCTGAAGCGGGCGATCACCGAGTTGCACGGCGGCGCCTGCATCGGCATCTTCCCAGAGGGGACCCGGTCACGCGGACGCGAGCTACGCGCTCGTAGCGGGCTCGCACGGATCGCCGAAGCCGTACCCCAGGCGCAGATCGTCTGTTGCACCGTCGAAGGCACCGTCGATATCGTCCGCTTCCCCGCACGGCCCCGCATCCGCGTCCGCTTCTTCGCGCCGGCCGCTGGACTGGTCAGCGGTGGGAGCAGTTCGGAGCTGCCCGCTCGCCTGCTCGCCGAGATCCGCGCGGCGGCACCGATTGTCGCCTGCGGACGCCGCGGCAGGATCGCCAGCCCCAAGAATCCGCAAGGCTGACAACCACAGGGTTGCGATCTCGTGCTCTCGCACCGGACCGACTCGGGCGGCCAGCGACTGCGATGCCCCCGCGGGGAAAGGCCGGGGGTGGTCCGTTGATGAAGCAGCATGCCCTACAGTCGTACGGCGACCCGCAGAGGTCGACAGGTTCCACGCTGGTGCCAGTGGCAGGGTGTGGGAGCCTGGCTCCTCCAGACAGGTACCTCGGCGGCGTTCGCTGCGGCTGGCGTCATTGAGACGCCTAGGCGACTCGCCAGCCGAACCCGAGAGTCAAATCGATGACCACGACCGGCCATTTACATCAGCTCACCCCAGACGATCTCGAATCGATCGCGGCCGAGTTCGACGCCCTCCGCGAGGAGATTCGCGCGGGCCTCGGCGAACGCGACGCGGCGTACATCGGGCGCCTGATCGCGACGCAGCGCGGGCTGGAGGCCGGTGGGCGGGGCCTGCTGCTCCTATCCCGGTTCTCCCCGGCGCTGCTCGGCGGCACCGTACTTCTAACCGTCGCCAAGATCCTCGAGAACATGGAGATCGGCCACAACGTCATGCATGGACAGTGGGACTGGATGGGCGATCCCCAGATCAATTCCATGGTTTGGGAGTGGGACGCTGTGTCGACCGCGAGGTCGTGGAAGCACGCCCACAACTACCAGCACCACACGTACACCAACGTTGTCGGTAAGGACCGCGACCTGGGTTACTCGGCGATGCGCGTGGATCCGGCTCAGCCGTGGCATCCCGTCTATTTGGCCCAGCCAATCTACGGGATCCTGCTGGCGATGGGGTTCGAGTGGGGGATTGCGATCTACGACATGGAGCTCGATGCCGTGCGGCGAGGGGATAAGTCCCGGGCCGACGCCAGGGCCGAGGTGATGGCTTTCGCGCGCAAGGCGGCACGACAGCTCACGAAGGACTATGTCGCTTTCCCGCTGTTGTCCGGGCGCTCTGCGCGGAGAACGCTGCTCGCCAACCTCGTGGCGACCATCGTGCGGAATGTGTGGGTACACACGATCGTGTTCATGGGCCACATCCCCGACGGGGCCGTGACCTTCACCGATCAGCAGCTTGAGAACGAGAGCCGCGGAGGCTGGTATGTGCGCCAGCTGCTCGGTTCGTGCAACCTTGAAGGTCGATCCTTCTTTCACCTCATGACCGGCAACCTGTCCTTCCAGATTGAGCATCACCTGTTCCCCGACCTTCCGAGCAACCGCTACGCGGAGATCGCACCCAGAGTGCGAGCAGTCTGCGAGCGCTACGGCCTTCCGTATTCGAGCGGCCGACTCGGCCGTCAGTACCTCTCGGTTGCGAGGAAGGTCCTGCGCCTCTCCTTCCCCGGAGGCAAGCCGAAGGTTGGATCCGCACCGGTCGAGCGTGCGCAGCCGCGGGCGCTCGAGCCCGCGGCCGCGCAACGCCGACACCGACCGTCAACGGCTGAAGAAGGCTTCCGATCCATTGTCGCCTTTGCGCCGCACTGAGAGTGAAGCGCTCACGGTCGAACGCGAGCGCCGACACGGTGCGGGTTGACAGGGTGGCCATGGAGTACCCTCCTGGGTTCGGTGCCCGCGCGTACTCGCCAAAAGTCATCGCGAGGGCATTGGTTTTGGCGGCCGTCCTGTTTGCTCAGGGCGGCCGTTCCTGTGGGTGCTGTTCCGGGGCTCGGCGAAGCAGCACGCGCCCACGCCAGTGCCGCCTAGGTCAAACCGTCCGTCCAGGCTGGCTGGGACACGCCGCGCCGGAAGTGTGTCACCTGGTAGCCGGCGCGGAGACCACTTCCGACTCCGGCCGCGACGCTTGGACCTTTGCCAGCACGAATCGGGATCTGCCGCGCAACTCAGCGCACCTAGCCGGTACCAAGCTGAGGCTCATCCTGCTGGTCGGCGTCGACTGGATCCAGGCCTACGAGGGTCGCCAGGCTGTTGGCCGCGTCGACGATCTCGTCAAGCTCGGCGAGCAGCGCGGCGCCGTCGCGGTCACGTGGGCAGGTGCGCTCAAAAGCGGCGTAGCTGGCGCGGAGATCCGCCAGCGCCGGGGGACGTCGGCGATCGTCCGGGCCGGCCTTCAGCGTGGTCTCGACGATCTTCAGGAAGCTGTCGATGTCGGCGGCCAGCGGTGCGAGCGTGGGAAGCGAGCCGGGGTCGCTGGCCTCTTGAGCATCGAGTCTCAGTACATGGGCAGCCTGGATCAGGCGGCGCATCGCACCCAGGGTTCCTTGGCTTTGGTCGGCGTCGATCCGGCGAGTGGCCGGCTCAGACAGCGAACGCGCGACCGCCGCTTCGGCGTTGGTCCGCGCGAGCCGAGCGCTACGGGCCAGCGCGCGCATCTGCTGCTCCTCTGCCCGGCGGCCGTCGATCAAGGCCGCCAGCACTCCACTGACGTAATCGCGCTGCGCGTCCACGACATCCGCCAAGGACTGGCGCGCCGACGCGTTTGACCACGTCGGCCACAGGGCGTAAACCAGCAGGCCGATTGACCCGCCAACCAGCGTGTCGAGCAGACGCGCGCTGGCCGTGGCCAGTGTGTCGGGGCTGATCGCGTTGAGCAGGAACACGACCAGGGCGGTGATGAAGCCAAAGCCGACGGCGAAGCTGGCCGGGAAGGTCGCGTACCCCGCCCAGGCCAACACGCCCACGATGGCCACGGTCAAACCCCCGGCGGGATGCAATCCGACCGCGATCGCACCGGCCAGGGCGACGCCGACACACGTCCCGAGTGCCCGCTCGGTGCCGCGCGTGAACGTCGCCGCGAACTCAGGGCGCAGCGTGGTGGCCGCGGCCACGACCACCCAGTAGCCGCGCTGCAGCGGCAGCTGGCGGGAGATCAGCTCTGCGGCCGGGACGACGACCGCGAGCCGCAGCGCATGGCGTCCCGCCGGAGAGTCCAGTGAGGCGTTGGCTCGAATCTGCCCAAGGTCCGCCCGCAGCCGCTCAATCGGTCGATTCGTCCGTCGCTGCGGGCGACGTGTGCGCAAACCTCCGCCCTCGCCGGCGGCGGGTGCCAGTGCGCAGACCGCGCGCAGCTGTCCGGCCAGCGCCGATAGCCGGCGCGCCATGGGCAGCGCCACCGGGCCGGCGAGGGTCGCCGGCTCAAGCCCAGACGTCGGCGAGTCCGGAGCTAGCGCCACCACCTCCGAACTGAGCTCAGCCACTTGCGGCGGCAGCGCAGCGGCAGCACTCCTGTCGCCCTCGATCGCCCCAGCGGCCAGACCCAGTCCGGTCGCGGTCAGCTCGAGCACGCGATCAGCGGCCTGCCCTGACGGACTGCTCGGATGCGCCGTGACGTCCTGCTGCTGTCGGAGCAGTGCATGGATCGCGCTCAGCTGAACCCGCATTCGATGTCCCTCGTTGACCAGGCTGCGCAGCGTCATCAGCGCCGGATCGCCGAACAGCGTCGGCGAGGCCAAAGTGGCTCCGGCCTCGTCGAGCGCGGTGGCGGCCGGAAGCGTGGAGACCTCCGCGGAGGCGGCGGCCAGGCCCGACAGCACGCGATAGGCGGAGGCCGTAGCTGCGCGCTGCGCTCGTAACGGCGACGGCCAGCGGACGATGCTCAAGAACAGGACCTGTGCGCCGCCGCCGGCGAGGATCAACCCGGCGAGCCCCAAAGCGGCCAGCGGGGGTTGGCTGAAGCGCCCGAACACCACCACGGCGATGATCGCCTGCGTTCCCACCACCGCACCGCGATTGCCGACGCCAACCAGTAGTCCCGCCATCAGCGACCACACGCAGAGCACACCGAGGTGAAGCCAGAAGACCGATCCGGTCACGCAGCCGACGAACGTCGATGTCGCCATCAAGACCGCGTCCGTGGCCATCAGAGCCAGCGGCGGCCGTCCGCCACCCGTCCTCCAGGCGGTCCCGACCAACATCGCCCCGGCCCCCATCGTCACGGCGGCCACAGGCTCGCCGGCCGCGATACCTCCACCAAGCACCGCCACCACCGGGATCGCCGCGAGCAGCCCGGCCCATACTGAGACTGATTCACGGTCAAACCGGGCCGCCTCACGCACGGCCACGGTCAGGGCCGCCGGCTGCGGCGGAGATCCGTTTGACTTTCGGTGTCGTCCTGCGATCACTTGCCCGGACTGGCCGGGGGCGCAGGGGCCGCTCCGTCGATCAGCTCGCGGTCGACGTGTCCCAGCCGTGTTCCTCTGAGGATTCTCGAGCCTGCAAGTCGGTAGTAGGTCCGCCCCGTCGCTCGCTCGTTGCGCTTGACGAGCCGGCCCAGGATCAGCGCCTGGCTAGCGCCGACGAGCAGACAGCCTCCGGTCACCCGCATCCCCGCGTCCCAGCCGGCGAGTTCCCCGGCAAACACGGTCAGGACCACGACGATGCCGGCGATGTGCCATAGCGGCGTGGGCTCACCCGACCCGATGTCACCCGCGGAGCGGGCGCGGCTGTGAGCGATCGCGCGTCGGACGCCGCGCGGCCCCAGCCAGACGAGCAGTGCGGCAACGACGATCAACTGGCCGGCAGTACTCGCCGGCCCGCGCCGGGCCTGAGCGGTCGCGGCCAGCAGCACGATCGTCCCCAGAGCACCGCACGTGGCGAGCACGGTCCCCTCCAGGCGCAAGCGCTCGAAATAGGTTGGCGCCGTCAAGACTCGCCGGCAGTCTGGCAGACCACGGGGTAGCTTGTGCGCGTGTCCCGCGTGCGTCGATCGCAGACAGGATCCGATCGCTATGACCTCGTGGTGGTTGGCGGCGGCACGGGCGGACTGGTTTCGGCGCTGGTTGCGGCAGGGATCGGTGCGCGGGTGGCGCTAGTCGAGCGCGCGCGGATGGGCGGGGACTGCCTGTGGACCGGCTGCGTGCCGAGCAAGAGCCTGCTGGCGGCGGCGGAGCTCGCGCACCGGATCCGTCACGCGGACCGGGTCGGCTTGGTGGCCTCTGAGCCGACCGTCGACTTCGCGAGGGTGATGGAGCACGTCGACCGGGCACGCCAGGCGATCGCTCCTCACGACTCGGCGGCGCGGCTCGAGCGAGACGGGATCGAGGTGGTCTCCGGTCACGCTCGGTTTGAGCGTCCCGGGGTCATCGTGGTGGATGCGCGACGGCTTCGATATCGCAAGGCGATCATCGCGACCGGGTCACGTCCGCTGTTGCCGCCGATCGCGGGGCTCGCCGAAGTCGACCCCTTGACGAGTGACAGCGTGTGGGACCTTGCGCGCCGGCCCGAGTCGCTGGCGGTGCTCGGCGGCGGCGCGATCGGCTGTGAGCTCGCTCAGGGCTTCGCCCGGCTCGGGTCTCGGGTGACGTTGATCGAGTCCGGCGAGCGGCTGTTGCCTCGCGAGGAGCCCCGCGCAGGCGAGCTGATCGCCGCAGGGCTGCGATCCGAGGGGATTGGCGTGTGGTGTGGGGCGCGCGTCGGATCGGTCCGCGGTGATCACGAGAGCGGGGAGCTCCGACTCGAGCCTCACCAGAGGCGGGAGAGGATCGAGTTCGATCGCCTGCTCGTGGCCGCAGGGCGTGTTCCGTCGAGCCTGGACCTTGGGCTCGACCGCGTGGGCGTGCTCACCGACGCGCGCGGCGCGGTGCGCGTCGACCGTCGTCTGCGCACGACCGCGTCCCATATCTACGCCGTGGGCGATGTCACGGGGGCGATGGCCTTTACCCACGTCGCCGCCTACCACGGGCGCGTGGCGACGGTCAACGCGCTGTTCGGGATGAGACGCCACGTCGATTATGCGGCGGTGCCGCGGGTCACGTTCACCGATCCTGAGGTCGCCGGCATCGGTCTCACCGAGTCCGAGGCGCGGGCGCGGTGGGGCGACCCAGTTGTTGTGTGCTTCGATTACGCGGGGCTTGATCGAGCGATCGCCGACGGGCGGCGGTATGGCTTCGTCACGTTGGTCGGCGACCCGCGGGGACGGCTCGTCGGTGCGACGATCGCTGCGCCGGGTGGTGCCGAGTCGATCGCCGAACTTGCCGCGTGGACGGCCAGCGGCGCGAAGATCGACCGGATCTCACAGACCGTGCACGCATACCCGACGCTCTCCGAGGGTCCCGCTCGAGCTGCCGACGCGCACCTGCGCGCACGGTTCACCACGCCCCGCACACAGCTTCTCGCCAGGCGAGCGTTGGAGATCCTCGGCCGCTTCGATCACCCGTAGCGATCGATGCTTGACCAGGCGATCCGGGCTCGGCTCGGCCCGAGCCTTGATCACGTCGCCGGGCGCGTCTCCTCCACGGGCGTGTCGCCCGGCGCGCTCACCGGAGCGGGGCTGCTGGCGGGGATCGCAGCATGCGTTTCGGTCGCGACCGCCTCGTGGGGCGCGGCGCTCGGGCTGTGGCTGCTCAACCGATTGCTCGACGGTCTCGACGGGGCGCTGGCTCGCCGCCGCGGAGCGACCGAGCTCGGCGGGCTGCTCGACTTCGTGGCCGATTTCGTCGTGTACTCCGGGTTCGTGGTTGGGGTGGCGATCGCCCATCCAGCGGCGCGGCTTGCGTGCGTGGTGCTGCTCGCCGCTTATCTGGTCAACAACGTGGCGCTGCTGTCCTTCTCGTCGATGATCGAGCGTCTGGGCCTGGGTCTCGGAGACGAGCGGTCGCTGCGGTTGACAACCGGGCTCGCTGAGGGAACGGAGACGATCGTGGTGTACGTCCTCTTTTGCGTGCTGCCGGGTGCCAGTGAGGTGATCGCCTGGGCGTTCGCCGCCCTCGTCGCGATGACCGCGGTGCAGCGTGTGGCGCAGGCTACTCGGACCTTGCGTGCGCCGTCGACGGGTGACCCTTAGCCGCACTCGGCGAGCAGGCAGAGCGACGCATAGCCGCGCGTGCAGATCCGCCGGCGACGCAGATGCAATCCAGCACAAGTCAGTTCGTCGCTGGGATCCAGCGCGCACCACCCTGAGCCCGGACCGAGGACGCGGCAAAGGGTGCGCTGCGCCGGCGCGAGCAATGACCGGCCCACCAGACCGCGCGGCTCCAGCAGCGTCACCAGGACGGCGCGTCCGCGGGGACGCAGGACACGTGCGATCTCGTCCAAGACCGCCCGGCGCGACGTTTGATCGAGCAGATGCAGCAGGTACGCGCATGTGACCACGTCCACGCTCGCGTCGTCGAGCGGAATCCTGCGCGCGTCGGCGCGGATCAGGCGCCATCCCTCCGGGAGTGCCGGAGCCCGTCTCAGCATCGCGGCCGAGGCGTCGATTCCAACCGCCCGGTTCGGGCGAGCGGGGCGCTCGGCCAGCGCACGCAGGAGTGCTCCGGTGCCGGTGGCGAGGTCAAGCACGAGCTCGTCGGGGTGCGGCGCCACGAGCTCGATCGCGGCGCTCAGCGCGGAGCGCTCCAACGCGAGCTGTGCGTCATAGAGCAGCGCAGCGCTTCTTGACGCCCATGCTGCCGTCGAGAGCATGGGCTCAGACACGCTCGTCGACGACCCACGGCCGGCCGTGCAGCGCGTGTCGGCCGCGCAGGTGCCCGACAGCGGCGATCGCGGTGCCCGTGACAAGCAGGCGGTCGGCAAGGTCGCGACGACCGAGCCCACCCGCGATCAGGCCTGCCACGCGGACAGGAGCCGCCCCCCGGCCGCTGCGACGCATCGCCGAGTCGGGTACGCGGCCCGCGGCGAAGTACACCGTCGACGCCCACACGGTCCCGCCGATCAGCCGCGCCCGCTCCAGGGCGGCGGGGAGCCTCGACACGCCGCCGGCGCGCAAAGCGCCTCGCAGCGCCGCTTCGGAGAAGCACGCGTCGACCAGTCCCTCGAGGTCTCGCCCGAACCGCGTGCAGCGCGTCGCCCGCGCGACCCGGCCATCGGCGATATCGGTCAGAACGCCGAGGAGCAGCAACATCGGTTCGGCCCGGTGAGCGACTGCGGGCACGAGCCAGGCACGCGTCAACGTGAGCGCGTCGGCCGCGCCAAGTCCAACGACGCGGCCTTCCGGAGTCTCGATCATGCCCAGGTGCCAGTCGAGCATGACGGCACATCCAGCCCACCACATCAGACCGCGGCCTCGAGCACGAGCGAACGGGCTCGAGGGGAGCAATCGGGCGGCTACGAGCCACCCGGCAGCGCCGACGAAGATCCAGGTGCCTTCCTGGCGCGCAAGCGCCGGACGCCGGCTGCGGGTGAGGTTCGCTCGAATCTGCGCGGCCCGCAGGAAGCTCAGGACTGCCCGGGGGCGCCAGCCTGAGTCGCGCAGCCGGGCGAGCTCAACACGGGTCCAGCGCTCGCCGTCCGTCGGGGGTGCGTCGCCGGCCTGGCCGAGCGCGTCGGTCACGATGTCGTCCTGGCGGATGGGCGCGAGCGACGTGCCACGAGTCCTCAACCCTACGTCGAGCTGTCCTCGCGCGCCGGTCGCGTCGGAGGTTCACCCACGTCGTGAGTACGCCTGCCGCGCGAGAGCGGATTGGGTCTTATGCTTGGCGAAGATGTGGCTCTCGCGGTCAGGGACGTCAAGGTCCCTACGTCTCCGCCGGGGCGTCATCCGGCTCGGGAGCACGGGTGCCGGCGCAGCGATGGGCGGGGCGCTGGCCCGCGGGTGGCGGTGGCTGAGCGAAGCGACCCGGCCGGTCGATCCAGAATTGTCGATAGCCCTCTCCCGACGTTGGCAGGAGCTTCCCGATCACGTCAAGACCTCCGCCCAGCTGTTGGGCCGACGCACCGCCGGATGCGAGGGAACCCACGGCGTATTCCCTCGGTGCAACCTGGCCTGCACGCCGTGCTATCACAACCGCGAAGCGAACCGGGTGGCGATCGACGGTGCTCACACCGTCGCCGAGGTGGAACGCCAGATGGCCCACCTCCGCTCGGAGCGCGGACCTGGCCAGCACGCGCAACTGATCGGCGGTGAGGTCACGCTGCTCGACGCCGACGATCACGCAGCGGCCCTGTCGGCGATGCACCGGCACGCCCGAAAGCCGATGAGCATGACCCACGGCGACTTCGACTATGACTACCTGGAGCGACTGACGATTGGTCCTGACGGGCGCCGGCGCTTCGAACTGCTCCGCTTCGCCGGCCATTTTGACTCCCTCATGTTCGGACGACGCGGGCACCGCCGCCCGACCACCGAGGCCGAGCTCAATCCGGCCCGCCGCGGATTCGTCGAGGCATTCGAGCGTCTGCAGAGCGAGCACGGCGTGCGCCACGACCTCGCCCATAACATGACCGTCACGCCGCGCAACCTCGGCCAGGTCGCAGACGTGGTCCATGCCTGCCTCGGAATGGGGTTCGGCATGTTCTCCTTTCAGCCCGCCGCGCGCGTCGGCAATCCCAATCGCTGGCGCGAGGCTTATGAGACGGTCACGATCGACGACGTCTGGCGCGAGATCGAGCGTGGCGTCGGCGCGCGCCTCCCGTGGCGCCATCTGCAGATGGGCGACGAACGCTGCAACCGCGCGGCCTACGGAGTGCTCGCAGGCGCGCGCTGGATCCCATTGCTCGATGATCGCGACCCTCGCGACCTGGCGGCGCGTGACACCTTCCTGGATGCGTTCGGCGCAATGGACTTCGATCGCCCGGCGTGGCAGGTCCTCGCCGGGTGCCTGCGCGTAGCCCTTCGCCACCCCCGCGTGCTGCCGGCGGCGGCCGGCTGGGCGGCCCGCTTCGGTCGTCGTCTGGGCCCGTCGGGGCTGCGGTCGGGCCGACCGCGCGGGATGACGTTCGTTGTGCACGCCTTCATGGATGCCGCGGTCGTCGAGGAGGCGTGGCGAGCGATGGAGCAGGGAACCCGGTCTGACGACCCCCAAGTCCAGGCCGCGGAAGAGCGTCTACGCGCGTGCTCGTACGCGATGGCCCACCCGCAGGACGGACGCATCGTCCCGGCTTGCGTACAGCATTCTGTCCTCGATCAGCAAGAGAACCGGCAGCTGCTGACGCTGCTGCCGATGGCGCTGGCGACAGCTTCAGACGCGGGAACCACGTCGCCCGGTGACGGCAAATCGATCGCCGATGGCCGGCTCGCTCGCTGAAGACCCAGCATCATTGGGGGAACAGGTGGCGGCCAGCGTTGCGAGCGTCGACCCGCGGCGCTCGCTGCGTCCCGACAGCGTCCACTTCCTGCGCACAGTGGCCCTGTCGGTGGGGATCCAGGGTCCGACGGCGGGGGTGATCGTCGGCCCGGCCGTGCTGGCCGGCATCGTGGGCGCCGCCGGCGCCCTCTCCTACCTGCTGGCGCTCGTCGCGATGTCGTTCGTGGCCTACGCGTTCATCCTGTTCTCCAGATCGTCCAACAGCTCAAGCTCTGTCTACGCGTTCAACGGATCGACGCTCGGAGCGCCCTACGGCTTCGTGTCGCTGTGGATGCTTCTGCTCGTCTACGTGTCATTCGCGGCCGGGGTATACGCGAGCACGGCCGACATAGCGGGAGCGCTGCTGGCCTCGATCGGCGTCCACGTGTGGTGGGTGTGGCTAGCCGTGCTGGGCTGGGCGTTGACGATGGTGTTCGGCTACCTGTCGTTCGGACTTTCCTCGCTGGTGATCCTCGCGTGCGAAGGTCTGGCGATTGCGCTCATCACGGTGGTCGGCATTGCCGTTCTCCTGCACGGCGGCTACCGACACCGCGCCTTCTCCAGTTCTCCGTTCCGCACCCACGGCATCGCTTTCGGCGTCCTCGGACTCGGGGTCGTCAACGCATTCGGGGGGTTCTCAGGCTTCGAGGGCGCCGCGACGCTCGGTGAGGAGTCGGCGCGCTCGCAGCGGACGATCCCCGCCGCGATAGCCGGTTCGCTGGTCGCTTCAGCCGCCGTCTACATCATCTTCACCTGGATCGTCGACAATGCCTACGCGACACCCCACGCGCTGGCCGCAGACCCGGCCCCGCTCGTACATCTCGCCACCGACTACATCGGATCGGCGATGGGCAAGCTCGTCAACGTCGCCGGCGTCATCAGCGCCTTCGGCGCCCAGCTCGCCTGCATCAACGCCGCCAACCGACTGCTGTTCTCGATTGGACGAGAGGTCGGCGACGGGCGACGCGCGAGCAACCTCCTCGTTCGCACCAGCACCCGGTATGGAACCCCGCGCGGCGCGCTGCTGGTCACGGGCTCTGTCAGCCTCGCCGCGCTGCTGGCGTTCTCCTTTGAGCGCAACGCAATCCGTGCGCTGACGTTCATCATCCAGTACGGCGCGTATCTCGTCCTCGGCGTCTACCTGCTCACGGTGATCGCCGCGCTGGTCCTCGTGTGGCGATGCGATCGACGACCGATTCCGCTGGCCATTCTGGCTATCGGGATCGCCGTGCTCAGCTACGTGCTACACGACACGTTCCAGCCGCTCCCAAACGGTCCGTTCAGGATCGTCGCACTCGCCGCGCTGGCCAGCACAATGCTTGGGGTCGCAATCGCCCTGATTCCACCGGTGCACATGCGTTTGCGCCGGTCGGAGCTGCTGAGCGCGACCCGCGACGGAAAGGCGATCCTCAACGCGCCGTCCGCGAGCTGACCCGCACCGGCGGTCAACGACGGGCCATTCATCACGAGTTATGAACGTTCGCATCTCTCCGGGCGCGTCGGGAGGTGCCTGCCAATGGGGTTCTTCGGGTTGGAAAGGCGGCGGCGCCCGGTCACTGCTATCCAGCTGGTACAAATGTTGTACGGCACGCGACGTTCAACGAGCTACCGCGGCCGGTGAAGCACCTCCGCCTATCGTCCTGATCGCCGACGTCATGTCGAGGCTAGAGTCAAAGCCTGATCAATGCGCGAACTAGGAACCAAGATGAACGCTGAGGACATAACCGAGATCGACCGCGCCGGACGGCGCTGCGAGGTCTGCGACACCGGCCGCGGCTGGCGCCGCTTTGAGGTCATCCGCCCGGCGGAGCGAGCGCCCGTTGTGCTCTGCGGCGCCTGCCGAGCCCGGTTTGGGGACGATCCGCCGATCGGACGCAAGGCCGATCCTGCGTCCGTGCCGGATTCTGCTGCGGCCACGCCTGACGCGCCCTCGACACCGGAGCCGCAGGCCGGCGGCAAGCGGACTGGCCCGAACCAGGACCGCCTGATACGTGCGCTGCGTGAGATGCCGCCGGGAACGCACTCGACGGGCCGGATCGCCAAGGCCGCCGGATTGAACGCGGCCAAGACGCGCGAGCGGCTGCGCGACTTGGAGCGCCGCGGCGAGGTCCAGCAGCTCGGCAAGCTCTGGTCGACCGAGAGGCCGTCCACCGAGGTCGAAGCGGCGATGGATCGGCTGGAGGCGCGGACGAGCAACGTCCGGATCGTCAGGGAAGCCCGGACTCGGGCCTAACCCGTAGGTGGTCGACACGATCCCGCCATCCGGCGTATCCCAGGACACCGAGCTTGACCCCACCCTCGGTCCGGTGGCGCTCCAAGGGGTCAGCGTCCCCTGACTCGGACAAACCTCGCCATCGCGTTGGCAGAGCACCGGCAGCGCGCCGGCGATCGGTGGCGGTCGGTCCTTCAGTGGCCGTCGATGCCGGCCGCGGCGAGGGCCGCCCCGGGACTCTCGTAGGCGACCATCTCAACGACTTTGCCGTCTCTGAAAGTCGTGAGGTTGGCGCGTAGCGGCGGTGTCGTGCTCCCCGAGCTGGGTGGCTGCAGGACAACGACGATTCGGTCGCCGGCGTCGATGACCTCGACCAGCTGACCTACGCCGCCGCGGCCGATGGCCACGCGCATGAACTTGAGCGCCTGGTGGCGGTTTTGACAGGCCCCGCCGGCGGATGCGTCGCCGCCATGCCATTTGACGTCCGGAGCGATCAGGTCAGAGATGACATCGAGGTCCCCCCCGCGCCACCGCCTCATAGCCGCGCCGGGCGAGTTCGACATCCACCGCCGGCATCGCGCCATTGTCGCACCGATCGCGCTCTGCTCAGATCGTGGCCGCCGGCCTGGGCGTAATCGGGGGTGTCGCGCCCGTGACGGCTCCCCTTTGCATGCGCGTGAAAGATCAAGTATGACTACGTATTGTCGACCTAACCAGTCGCCCCCATTCGACGAATGGCCGGGGAGAGGACCATAACGAGGAGGAAGCTTGTCAACCAAGCATTTGGCACGGCTGGTCGTGACCATGGGCGCGGTCGCCCTGGGATCGCTCGCCGGCGCCGCAACCACGGTTGCGCAACCGATGCACATACTTCCCGCCGGCGGCCGGACGTTCGAGGCGCCGCCAACGACCGCGTTCTGCCAGCAGAACTTCGCCATCAACTGCTACCAGCCGGCCCAGCTGGCACAGGCATACGGCCTGAACACGTTGCACTCGAACGGCACCACAGGTAGCGGAGAGACGATCGTGATCGTCGATGCGCACGGCTCCCCGACGATCGCCCACGACCTGGAGGTTTTCGATAAGGCCTTCGGTCTGCCGGCTCCGCCGAGCCTGACGATCCGGCAGGACGCTGGTGCTTCGAAGTTCGACACGACTAACCCCGACGACCTCAGCTGGGGCGTGGAGACCACACTCGACGTCGAGTGGAGCCACGTGTTCGCACCCGGCGCCAAGATCCTGCTCGAGGAGACGCCGGTGTCAGAGACCGAGGGAGTGCACGGCTTCCCGCAGATCGTCGAGGCCGAGAACTACGTGATCAATCACAACCTCGGAGATGTCATCTCGCAGAGCTTCGGCGCCACCGAGCCGACGTTCCCCAGCAAGCAGTCGCTGCTCGACCTGCGCTCGGCATTCGAGAGCGCGGCCAATCACCACGTGACGGTGCTGGGCGCCTCGGGTGATAACGGCGCCACGGACGCCGAGTCTGACGGCACGACGCTGTTCCCGTTCCGGGTCAACAGCTGGCCGTCGTCTGACCCGCTCGTCACATCCGTCGGCGGAACGATGCTGTCGCTCAGCGATGCCGGCAACCGCCTGCGGCCCGATGTCGTGTGGAACGACGGCTTTGGGGCCGGCGGCGGCGGCGTGTCGTCCATATTCGCGCGGCCGGCGTTCCAGAACGGCGTCCAGAGCGTCGTCGGCGACAGCCGTGGCACCCCGGATATCGCCCTCAGCGCTGCGGTCAACGGCGCGGTGGACATCTACTACAGCTACCAGCCCGGATTCAACGGCTGGAACATCGTCGGCGGGACCAGCGAAGCGAGCCCGGAGTTCGCGGGGATCGTGGCCATGGCCGACCAGGTGGCTGGGCATCGGATCGGGCTGCTGAACCCGCTCCTGTACCAGATGCATGAAGGCCAGAACGGCCTCGTCGATGTGACCGACGGCAACAACTCGTTCGCCGGCGTCACGGGCTACAACGCGGGTCTCGGATACGACCTGGCAAGCGGCGTCGGAACGGTTGACGCGGCACGGTTCGTGCCCGCGCTGGCCTCACTCTCGCACTGATCGGTGGTGGGGGGTCGCGCTCGCGGCCGCCCCCACCACGCGACGGTCTACGCGATCGTGACTCGCCCTCGGGGGAGCGGGTAGTCGCGCGGCGATAGATTGCCCTAAATCAATTGAATTTATTAATATTGCTTCGCGCATGAACACGTCGTTCCCCACCCGTTCTCGAACGCTGGTCGCGGTCTTGGCCACGCTGGGCGCAATCATCGGCGGGACCGGCATTGCGTCGGCTCAGGCTCACGGGAGCGCGGCTGACGCCGGCAGCACTGTGGTGAACGTGGGGCGCGCCACGGTGGGACGAGCCGTCCCTGCGGGCTTCGTCGGGCTGTCGATGGAGATCCCGTCGGTGGAGTCATATGCGGGACACGACCCGCAGGCCATCGATCCGGTGTTCGAGCAGTTGATCCGCAACCTGGCGCTGGGTCAGAGCCCGGTGCTGCGGATCGGCGGCGACAGCACTGACTGGACGTGGTACCCGGTGGCGCACATGCAGCGCCCGCCCTGGGTCAGATACACCCTGACCCCCGGCTGGATCCAGGTCACCCGGGCCCTGAGCCAGGCGGTCAACGCCCGCCTCATCTTCGACATCAACCTAGAGGCCGACAGTGCGAGAGTGGCCGCCGCCGAGGCCAACGCGCTGATCGGCGGGATCGGCCGGCAATCGATTGCGGCGCTGGAGATCGGTAACGAACCTGAGCTGTACGGCAGCTTCAACTGGTACCACACCGCGGCCGGACGGGCCGTCACCGGGCGCCCCCTGGGCTATGACTTCTCCGACTTCACGCATGACTTTTCGAGCATCGCCCGGTCGCTGCCGCGGATCCCGCTCGCCGGGCCCGCGATCGGTTCCTCCACCTGGATCACGCAACTTCGTCCGTTCCTGGCCGCCGAGCCACGGGTCGGGGTGGTCACCCTGCATCGCTATCCGCTCAAGCGTTGCGAGTCCACCACGCACGTGACAGTCGGCGAGCTGCTGTCGGCGAGCTCCTCGATCGGGCTCGCCGACGGCGTCGCGCGGTACGTGGCGATCGCTCACGCCCACCACCATCCGCTGCGCATCGACGAGATGAACTCGATCTCGTGCGGGGGAGCGCGCGGCGTCAGCGACACGTTCGCGTCGGCCCTGTGGTCGCTCGACGCGCTGTTCGCGATGGCTCGCGTCGGGGTCGACGGCGTCAACATTCACACGCTCCCCAGCGCGGTCAATGAGCTGTTCAACTTCCAGCAGGTCAATGGCGAATGGCAGGGATACGTGCACCCCGATTACTACGGCCTGCTGATGTTCGCGCAGGCCGCCCCCACGGGCTCGCGGCTGCTCCAGCTCTCGGCCACCGCCGGCGCCACGCTGCGCACGTGGGCCACGCTCGCGCCCGACGGCCAGATCCGCGTGGTGTTGATCAACACCGACACCGCTCGGGCGCAGTTCGTGGCGGTGCGCGTCCCGGCCGCGTCTGGCGCCGGCGCGCTGGAGCGCCTTGAGGCACCGGCGGTGACCGCCAAATCCGGCGTGACGCTGGGAGGCCAGAGCTTCGGCGCGCAGACCGCCACCGGCCGGCTGGCGGGCGCCGCGCAGCCCGCCTCGGTAACCCCGGCCGGCGGCGAGTATCTCGTCAGGCTGCCCGCGGCCAGCGCCGCCATGCTGACGCTTACCGGCTAGCACGGGCAACCGCGCTCTGCTGGTGGCCGGGGAAGCCGACCCGCTCGGGCCGGTTGGGTGCCCTCAGTGGGCGCCGGGACCTGGCGCGTTTGCAGCTGGTCGCGGACCGTACGGGGCGGGATCCCGCAGCGTCAGTCGGGGCATTGGAGTCTCCTGTTCGTCAGTTGATCATGGCCGCGAGCAATCTCACGCGAAGCTCGGTCGCGCTTGCGGCATTAGGGCTTCAACGATCTCGGTGAGCCTGCGGCTGTAGAAGAAGTGACCTGCCGCCGGCTCCACGCGGGCGGTGCTCATGGGGATGGCGGCGGCAAGGCTGAGCGTATGGGCGAGCGGGACGAGACGGTCGCCGCGCCCGTGCCAGACGATCACCGGGATACGTATCTCGGCGGGGTCAAAGCCCCAGTGCCTTCGACAGACCAGGTAATCGTCGATCATCGCTTCCGGGGCGGTCTGGCAGCCAAGCCGTAGCGCCCTCAGGCATAGGCCGGCGAGGATCGGGCCCGAGCGAGGCGCGCCGAACGAAATCAGGGGGACCCGGTAGCGAAGGCTTGCGCTTGACCCGGCGCCGTCCGGTGGCCCGAGTGGACTCACGGCGGCCAGCGCGGCGATGCGGTCCGGCAGAGCCCAAGCGCAGGCGATCGCATATGGAGCGCCGGCCGACACGCCGACGACCGAGAAGCGGCTGTGACCGAGCAGGTCCATGAGCTCTCCGAGGTCGCGGGCGAAGTCGGCAACGGTGCGACCGGGGCACGGGTCAGAGCCGCCATAGCCGGGACGATTGACCATCAGATAACGAACCCCGAGCCGCTGCGTCAGTGCGTCGAGCTCCGGCGTCCACCAGCGGGGAGAGCCGATCGCACCGTGGCAGTAAACGACTGGAAAGCCATCACGGGGGCCCGCTGCCGCGAACGTGATGCACCGGCCATCCCGCAGCCGGGCGATGCCAGTGGTCCCCAAGCTCGCGGTGGCCATGGTCTCGATTCCCCTGCAACCGAGCGTAAGCGGGAACGGGGACGGGGTTGTGATGAAACGGTTACGCGTGGTCGGGTGGCGGGGGCGGTTAAAGGCGATCGAGCACGCTACGCAGAGCCGCGACGAACTCAGCGGGTCTCTCCAGCTGAGGAACATGGGCGGCGTCGGGAATCGTCTCAACGACGACCTCGGGACGCACCGCCAGAATCGACTGTAGCGTCGCGATCGGGACGATTCGGTCACGCTCGCCCCAGATCAGCCCGAGCGGGAGATCGAGCCGGGCCAGCTCGCTTCGCAGGTCGGCTGCGAGAACTGCAGCCACCGCCGCGCCCACGCGAGAGGCTCCGCGCGAGGCTTGGAGCATCCGGCGCGCATCTTGCGCCGATAGCTGCTGCGGAGCAGCGATCGTCCCCCACAGCAACAGCCGCCGACCGATGCCGCTGCTGGTCAGCGGATTGCCGAGCAGCCGTCTGAAGACGATCATCGGATCGCTGAGCCGCCCCAAGGCGTCGGCAACGAGCCTTGGCCTAGGCGAGAAACCTGCGGGGGCCACCAGTACCAGGCGGTGAACCAGCTCGGGGCGCTGAAGCGCGAGGATCAGCGCAACCGCACCCCCGAGCGAGTTCCCGACGAGATCGAAGGGCTCGGTCACATGTTCGCTGAGCACGTCCGCCAGCGCACCGGCAATCTCGTGCAGGCGAAATCCGGCACCGACCGGCGGCGAGTCGCCGAACCCCGGAAGATCCGGAGCGAGGACAAGGCGCTCGGCCGCGATCGGATCGATGACATTCCGCCAGATCCCGCGGTTGGCGCCGACGCCGTGCAGCAGAACCAGCGGCTCGCCGTGCCCGACGGTGTCAAGTTCGATCATGGCTGAGACGCTGGACGCACTTCACGGGCAATTAACATCGCTTTCGCCGGCACGTGCAACCGTGTACACGTGAGTTGGACCGTCGCGGGGCCGGACACCGGTTGCGACCCCCTTGTCGTGTGTGACATCGCTTTGTTCTACGCGAAACGAAGCGGAGGCATTCGCACCTATCTCGATGAGAAGGCGCGCTTCGCGGCCGCGACCGGTGCGTTCGAACACCATCTCGTCGTCCCCGGGAGCCGAGAGCGCCACGAAGGCAACCGCCATGAGCTGCGCTCGCTGCAGGCCGCGGCCTCCAACGGCTATCGCATTCCGCTCGGCGCGGGCACCCTGAAAGAGACCCTGAGGTGGGTCCGGCCAGACGTCGTGGTCTTGCACGATCCATTCTGGCGTCCGCTCAGCGTGACCCGGGAGGCTCACAGGCTCGGCGCGGCGGTCGTGGCTGTCCACCACGCGTCACCGGCGCTGAACGCCGCGGGCATCCCCGGCCCCGACGCCGTCTACCTTCCGCCGCTGCGGCGCATCTACCACCATGCGTACGAACACGTGGACGCCGTCATGTCGACGGTTGATCCCGAGCCCGATTCGGGCCGGTCTGCCTCGCTCAAGCTTCGTTTCGGTCTTCATCCTGCCTTCCGTCCCGGTCCGGCAGTGCGCCGTGAGCATCTCTTATACGTTGGTCGCCTTTCGCTCGAGAAGCGAGTTTGCGACCTGCTCTGCGCGATGGCAGTGGCACCGTGGGATCGCCGGCTTGTGCTCGTCGGCGACGGGCCGGCCCGCGGCGCCATCGAAGCCCGCGCTCGGCGACTGGGAATCGCCAAGCTGATCGAGTTCCGGCCTTTTGTCGCCGACCGCCGTGCCCTGGCCCGGCTGTATCGGGAGGCCGCCTGCGTGATCGCGCCGGGACCGCACGAGACCTTCGGACTCGCCGTGCTCGAGGCCGCCGCCAGCGGCGCCAGAGTGGTCGCTTGCTCGTGCACACCCGCTGCACTCCTGGCCGGCCAGCTCGTCCACAGGTTCGCGCCCAAGGAGCCGCTCGACCTCGCACGAGCGGTGCAGCGCGCCCTCGCCGCACCGGTCGACGTGACCGCGGCCGCAGCGCTGGCCAGCTCAATGAGCTGGGAGCGGGTGTTCGAGGCCGAGCTTCAAGATCTCAAGCAACTGCGCCGGTGAGTAGCGCGATCGGCGATCGGCGCATCGCCAGGCTGAGAGCAGATGCGTACCGCGTGCTCGCCGGCAACTGGCGCGAGGGCCGCCTGGCCGACGGCACTCGCTACGGGTTCACCTGTCCGGCGCCCCCGCGCTACCGACATCAGTGGTACTGGGACTCCTGCTTTCACGCAATCGTCTGGCGCCACTTTGCGCCGGCCCGTGCTCGGGAGGAGCTGCGGACCCTACTGCGCGGAGGGCGACTGGACGGGTTCATCCCCCACACGATCTTCTGGCACGACGGTGCGGGATGGCGACGCGCGCCCTTCTATGCCACCCATTCCCTGCATGGCGACCGTGCCACCGCGCACATCCAGACCCCACTACTCGCGCTCGCCTGGGAGGCCGTCGCCGCTGCGTCGCCCGATGAGCCGGGTTTCGGAGTCGAGGCGCTCGACGCGCTGCGCCTGCACTACGACTGGCTGGAGTGCCACCGCGATCCTGACCGCGACGGCCTGATCTCGATCATCCACCCCGACGAATCCGGCCTGGATGACTCCCCCAAGTACGACGCGGTGTTCGGATGGATGAGCCACTACCGTCCCGGCTACTTCTGGTTGGTCGAGCGCTCACGGCGGCTGCGCTATGACTCGCGCGCGATCATCGCGCGCTATGACGAGCACGTCGAGGATGTGCTCGTCAACGTCTTCTACGCGCTGGGCCTGCGCGCGCTGGCGAGACTGAGCGGCAATCGGGTCTACGACGAGCGCGCGCAGCGCACCGAACACGCGCTCGTGGCGCGGTGCTGGGACGAGGAGCGTGGCCTGTTCTGGGACCTGGCGGGACGCGATCACACTCCCTTGCGCGTTTCGACGTGGTCATCGCTGGCGCCGCTGGCGCTGTCCTCGCTGCCGGAACCCATCGCCCGCCGCCTGATCGTCGACCACGTGCTCGACCCGCGCCGCTACCGCTCGCCGTTCGGGATCCCATCGGTGTCGATGGAGGAGCCCAGCTTTCGAGCCGGGTGGCACCTGTTCCGCTGCTGGCGCGGACCGGCCTGGATGAATACCGCGTGGCTGCTGGTTCCGGCACTTCGTCGCCATGGCTACGCGGCGGAGGCGGACCGCATCGTCGCGTCGTGCCTGACCCTCGTCGAGCGCCACGGGTTCCGCGAGTACTACAACCCACTCAACGGGGAAGGACTGGCCGCCCGACGCTTCGGGTGGTCGACGCTCCTCGTCGATTTGCTCCCCTCCGTTGCCGACCGAAGTCACGAAGTACCGGAGACTCCGTTTCACGGCAATCCGCGGGAAGAACTGCTGTCAATGGGCGTCGAGGCAGCCGCCGAGACGAGTCGCCGAGTAGGTGCGGCCGCTCGCAAACGGCTCTGGAGCAGCCAGGACGGGCGGACGGGCGGAGAACCAACCTGAGGTTCTGCTCCGCCGAGCGGACACACGCCTGACTTCACGCTCTCAGTCGCAGGTAGGGGTCTGGCCGGCTAACTCGAACCTTGGCCTGGACAGCCGGTCGGTCCGTGACGGCAGATCCACCGGCCCAAACGCAAACCCAGACACCCTCTCGTGAGGAGCACAGATGCCCGACAAGCCAGCCCAGGTGCGCGAATATCTCCCGCGCGTCGTGACGCCAAAGCTGAGCGAGATCAGGACCGCCGTCAAGGACGTCGAGGGCTTCAACGCCAAACTCGCCGTGCTGATCACGCGCGGCGTCGGCACGATGGCGTGCGCCTATCTGTTCGCAGTGCTGGCGCTGATTGGTCTGCCATCGGCGTTGGCGCCCGGTGGCGAGGGGATCATCTCGTGGATCGCTCAGACCTTCCTGCAGCTCGTCCTGCTGAGCATCATCATGGTCGGCCAGACCGTGCAGGCGGCAGCGTCTGACGCCCGGGCCGAGAAGGCGTTCATGGACACAGAAGTCATCATGGACCGCTTGGATGAGCACACCGCCGGTGGGATCCAGACGATCTTGGAACGGATCGACGCGCTCGAGCAGAAGCTTGCCGCGCCAGGCGCAGCGGGCTAGCCACCGGCCAGCCTGGCGTCAGGCGGCTGCGCGCGTCGGCGCAGTGCACCGTCCGCAGTTGCAGTGCCAGCCGTGGACGGGGGAGACGCGAAGCCCGGCCATCGCCGGGTGGCGGTGCGATAGTCCAGCCACAACTGGGCGGCTGGACATGACGCGGTCAGACTCCGGGCGCGGGCGCCGGGAGGCATCCCGGGCACGGTGTAGGAATGAGCCAGGGGTGTGGGGCGCAGTGTGGAGATCCATGGGAACGTTCTCGGCGAAAAGTCGCCGGTGCTTTAGCCTCAATTCGGGGAGGCGCTGGATCAAGCCGACACTCCGCGGACCGACGCGTCAGACGACCGGTGTTGATGCCGACGCATACGCCGAGCGGACTGCCGGGCCCGTTGACCGCGTCGACGGTCTCGAGCCCGGCGGCCAGGGCGCGATCAGGAACACGAGCTTGTAGCGCCTCCCGAGGCGCTCGTACAACCTTCGCGCGAGTCGGTCGAGCACACGCTCATTGTCCCGCACGGCCGCCAGGTCCAAAGCCAGCTAGCCGATGACTCCGAAGGCATAGTGCTCGATGTCGTTCTGGAGCGCCGCCAGTGTTCCGTACTGGCCGATGTGCACGTGGGCGACCTTTCCGGCCCGGTCGACGAAGATCGTCGTCGGCATGCCCTCGATCACCGCCAGCGATGAGAGCTGGGCCGAAGAGCTCTGGTAGCTGGGATAGCTGACCGGATGCTGGGCGAGGAAGGCCCGCCCGTCGGAGGAACTGTCGTTGGTGTCGACGCCGAGGAAGGCGACCTGACGCCCGTAGCGTGCCGAGGCGGAGGCGAACAGCGGGAACTCGGCCCGGCAGGGACCGCACCACGACGCCCACGCGTTGAGCACTGCCGGGTACCGGCCATGGAGGGTGCTCAGCCGCGCCACGAGAGCGCTCTCTGACCCGAGCAGCTGGTCGGCCTGGGCATGCAGCGAAGCCAGAGGCGCCGGAGAGCCGGCCAGCGCGGACTGGGCGGCCCTGCCGGTGGGTGGCGTGACCTTAGGCGTGGCACTGGCGAGGATGTTCTTGCCCATCAGGTAGTAGACGTCATCGAGCGCGTCGTTCGCCGTCCAGGGCAGCTCAGGATGCGCCAGATTCTGGCGGCCCTGGCTGCTGAGGAGGCTGCGCAGCACCCTGGAAAGATGACCGCCCACGTCTGGCATGCCCGCGTCGACGATCCGCTCCTGCCCGGCGGGATCGATGAAGAACAACGCGTCGGTATGGGCGACGTCGAAGGTCTCGGGCTTGTGGGTCAGCCAGTCAACGTCCGGCGGCTTGCCCTGCGGGATGCGGTGGTAGTAGACGCCGAAGAACTTCCACAGCCGCCGGATCT
>OBLU010001298.1_pt1 | contig 23257 bp, 16 predicted proteins | sample 1518681 | NCBI WGS metagenome assembly OBLU01 (sample SAMEA3539304, study PRJEB22396) | soil metagenome | biome: tundra; feature: field; material: soil | place: USA | collected 2010-05 | depth 0.15 m
TCCCGTGTCTTTCGGATGAACGACAACGCGCTCCGCCGGGGTTTGGGCGAACAGCGCGACGGAAGCTAGAATTACGATAGCCAGCTTAGCGCTCATGAAGGCTCCTTCCCATCAGACGATCCTCATTGGACCGCGAGCTCGTAGTACACGGTCTTGTGCTCCGGCGTCATGGCCAGCGCGACGGCGTCGCCTCGGAGGGCCAAAGCAACCGGGCCGCGGCGCTTGCCGGTGACGTCCAGAGTCCAGGCCTTCAGTTGCCGGGCATGGCTGGATTGGACATCCACCTCACCCGTTATGGCCTCCAGCAGAGCGGGGGCTTCGCCTTCCTTCGTGAGATGCCACAGCGCCCCCAGGCGCGAAGCCGCCGCGGTCTTCTCGTATTCCATACCGGTATTGCGAGCGGGGCCTACCGCTGTGATCAGCAGGCGCCGCGCCGAACGGATCGGCTGGCGCTCATCCATGGCGGTGACGTAGATCGCCCCGAACCGGTTGGGGCTTTGAATTTGCACCGACTGGAGCGTCCGCGGGCCGCTGGCGAGGAAGCCGATCACAGCCTCGGTGCGCGGCGTGTCGATCATGACCACGCCATCGGAAGCGTTCCAGGTAAGCTCGCCAGTAATCGAACGGGCGGTCAGCTTACTCGGATCCCAGTACCTGCTTATGTCCTTCATCACGGGAGCACGCCGCTTGTCCACGAAGCGGTAGCCAACCTTGCCTACTAGCGCCGCCGCCACCGGTTTGCGGTCCTCCGTCGCCTCGTAAACGCTTTCGGAATCGTAAAGGGCCTCCGCCACCACGTCCGCTTCCTGGATGTCGCGCCGATGCCACATGGTCGCCACGGCCGGGAATTGCAGAATCTGCGGGGGATTGCCGAACATGTCGAAGGAGCCGGGGCCCAGCGCCGCACGCCAGTCCGGGCTGAAGTAGCCAAACTCCAGGGAGCCGTCCCAGCCTTGGAGCGAGCCATAAGCCGCCATCAGGCCTGTTCCCTCCAGCGAATACTCGTTGGGCAGACAGGTATTCCATTCGCTGATGGTCATGGGCATGCCCAGCACCTGCTCCCAGGCCTTCTCGGTTACCAGGTTTTCCACGCCTAGGTAGACCAGGTGGTCCTGGTCGGGCTTGACGTCCTTGATCATCGGCAGGTTATGGAACTGGGCCGTGGCGATCTGCCATCGCAGGTTGCCCTCGCCCTGCGGATGGTCCCAGTAACAGTGGCGGTCGATGTAATCGACTTTCGACTGCCCCAGCATGTGGACGCGCGTGGTGGGAGATCCGTGCCCCTGCCAATTGGTCCCCGCGATCGGAACCTTGACCCCCGCTTTGCGCATCGCCTCGCGGCTGCCTGTCCAGTACTCCTCTTCGAGCCCCTCCATAAAGCGCAGTTGGTCCTGGGCCAGAGCCCGCTTCTCGGGAGTCGCCTCCGCCTGCTGTTGGAAAAGAAGTTCGCGGTTGGGCAGCCACGACGCGCTAAGGGCCGCCTCTTCCCCGCGCCGGTTTCTCAGCCATGCCTTGAACATTCCGGTGATCTGGTCGTGGTAACGCTGCGGCACCTCGCCCCAGAAAAGGGAATCTTCGTTGAGGATCTCGACCAGCGCCACCGTGGGGTCGTCGCAGTAACGCTTCTTGGTGTAGGGGTTGAAGTGGGTCAAGACTTCCACCATCCGCTGGCGCAGCACGGAGGCCACCTTCTCTTCGAAGAACTCGGCATACGGTGCCGGGCCGCCTTCGGGCATGCCCGGGATGTTGTCGCCCGGCTTGAACCGGTAATTCAGCGGGTAGTCGGTGTCGAGGATGATGTAGATCCCGTTCTCGCCGAGTTTGGCGATGAGGTAGTCCATGCGGTCCCAGGCGCTGGCGCTGTAATCGGCGGACGTTTTGCCGTTGCGGTCGTTCAGCGATTCCAGGCCGTGTAGGCGGGTGATGTTGATCCCCTGGCGCCGCATGCGCTGGACCATGTAATCCACCTGCTCCTTGGCCACGGAGTTCACCTGGGCGCCCCAGAAGCGCGCCGGCGCGCCGTCCTGGAATACGAATTGTTCGCCTTTCACGGCCAGGAAGCCGTGCTTCCCCGTGGGCGCTTCGACCCAGCGGCTGCAATCGAGTACGTTTGGCTGGAAATCGTCGTGGGCCGGCTCGAAGGCGAACCACCCGCCGTCTTCCACAGCGCCCAGTGCACCGAACGCCAGCGCCGATGCGCCCGCCGCGAGGAGAGCCGAACGGAGTTTCATAAGCGAGAGGAATTCTAGCACCGCGCAACCCAGCCCGCGGGTGGAAGCGCCTCCGATCTACGTGCAACGCCCCCAAGCCTCTTAGCAGACACTCACCATCGAACTTCGTTGACAGTGACAGCAAGGTTGTCGGCCAAAGGGACTAACGATGGGCGCGCCGGCCCCGAACAACCCCGGCTAGAGCCTCAGCCACGAGCCCGCGAAGCTACCGATAATACGAAATATCGGGCCGCATGGGGCCGGGCACAGCGCCGACAGCAAGATTGCCACGCCGGCAATCCCGATCAGCAGTGAGATGTGGGCGTATCCGGGCAGCGGCGCCTTTCGATTTTTACAGGAAGGGTGCTTCAAGATAAGTGAGTGAGGATAGAATCGTAGTGGATTGGTGGACCTTCATGAAAGTCAAACAGGTCGTTGTCGGGATTTTTCTGGCGCTGGCAACGGTCCGCGGGATTCGCGCCGAGCAGGCGAGAACGGTCACCCAATACGGGATCACATGGACATTCGATAAACCCTATACGGTGGGCCAATTCCTCACCGGCGATTACTGGGTGCTCGGACCCATCACAGTGGTGAGCGTCTCCCCGGCCCCGCAGCCCGCACCCGCTAACGCCACGTCCTCAACGGTCAAGAGCATCTACGGCGTCGTGGCCATGACGGACGACAAGCGGATGCGCAACGGCTCGATGATCGTGCTCCAGTCTGCCCGGGGGCAGGGCTACGATTCGCGTCTCATCAACTATCGCTCGGAGCTCTCGGCTGCATTTCCACTCAAGCTCGATCCGAATCTGTCACTGGTCTCCAGCATTAGCAATGGGGACGACCCCGCTCCGGTGCTGTTGAACGCCATGATGTGGAAGCAGGAGGCCACCGACTACCTCGTACTGAAATCGGCCGCGGTTCTTACCTGCCTCCGCCAGGCCCCGCCTCGTGACGCCTTCCGCCCGCCTTATGCCGGGACCGACAAACCGATCTACCGCGCGAAGAGTCTTCGCTGGGAAATCCTGCCGAAGCTGGCGCCTGCGGGAGCCGTTCCGGACTGGGCCCAGTTCGAGCGCTACTTCGAGAGGCCGTGGCTCGACCACATCGACACCTGGCTGCTCCAGCACCTTGGTCCGAGCGAGAACCAGACGAACTACGGCCGCGAGTTTTCCCGCGCGACATCTATTGCCAGCCTCATGCTGATGCTCGACGTGCCGCCGGAACGCAAGCGCAAGCTCATGATCGGCTTGGTTCAACTGGGCATCGACCTGCATGGCCTGGCCATGAACGGCCGCCAATGGCCGGGCTGCGGCGGTCACTGGAACGGGCGCAAGTGGCCCATCCTGTTCGCCGGACTGATGCTTGGTGACAAGCGCCTGCTGACCTTTCCCACGGTCGCCTCCGTTTGGGACGACTTGGCGACCTTTGCCATCGACCCGGTTCCCGGCGTCCCTCCCGCCACCACTATATTTTCGGAAGACCAACAGACCTATTACGGCAAGGGCGGGGCCGGACAGAGCGTGCTCTACCAGATCATCCTCCACAGCATGATCCGGCCGTCCTACGAAGAGAAGCCGCCTGCCACCTACACTCCAACGGAGCGATGGATGGACGGCTATCGCGGCACCTGCTCGGTGGGCTGGCCCGGCACAGCCCTGGCAGCCCAGTTGATGAAGGCCAAGGCGCTGTGGGATCACGACGCCTTCTTCGACTATTGCGACCGCTGGATGGACCACGATGTAAACCCCACGAGGAGAAGCATTCCCATCGAGGGCAATGGCCGCTCGGATCCCTTCGTGCAAGCGATGTGGACGGCCTACCGGCAGCGCGTCCCGGATCAACCGGGAGGCAAGGACAACCTCAAGTGGGTCTGGAAGGACGAGAAAACCGGTCAGTTCGTCCTAAATCCCAAGGGCGGCGACTAAAGCCCGGGGAGGGGTCGAGATTATTCGCCGTTGACGGAGGCCGCCGCAGCGGAAATGGAACCGCGCGCCTAGCCACGAAACCCGGAAGGTCTCTGGAATTGGATCTACCGTGCGCGCGGTAACGATGTGAAAGTCCCAGTAGCGCCAATCGCGGATGGCTTGGATGATTGACTCGTCGGCGCCGGTTGGGTCCGTTTTGACGTGGGAACTGCCATGTTTCCCGATGAACGGCTCTAAAACGGGCCATTGGGACGAGGCGGGCCGCAGTGGCGCGGGCTGGTTGGCTTTGCTCTCATCGAGAATCTCTGTCATTATCTGACAAAAGGATGACGCATCCGAATATGGAACTCGGATTTCATACTGACGCGTTCAACAGTTCCTACTGGAACTTCGACCAGTGCCTTGAGTGGGGCCACGAGCGGGGGATCCCGTTCATCGAGTGCGGGACCATCGACGGCGTTTCCTGGATCCACGGCCTGGGTTACCAACCGCACGTAGCACTCTGGGAAGACCCCCTGCAAATGCGGCGGAAGATGGACCGCATGGGTATCCGGTTTTCGCAACTGGATGCCGCCTTCCCGCTCTCTCGGCCAGAAGGCGTCACCCTGGGCGTGGAGTACATTCTCCACACGCTGAGATGGGCGCACGTGGCCGCTTGCCCCCGGGTGGACACCACGGACGACCGGTTCCCTCCCAGTGGCATGACGGAAGGGCAATGCCTGGAACAGATGCGCAAGATCTACCGTTATGTCCTCAAATATGCGGAGCTTTATAAGATCGTCATTAACATCGAGCCCCACGGCTACTTCACGACCAAGCCGGACTTCATGGAGGAAATGCTGGCGTTTGCGGACTCACCCTACCTCGGCCTGAACATGGACACGGGCAACACCTTCATCGCCGGGCAGGATCCGGTTCGGTTCCTGGAGAAGTTCAGGGCCCGTGTCAACCACGTGCACATCAAGGATGTCAACCCCAGTCTGGCGGCCTCGGCGAGGGGTGAACTGACGGGGATCGCGGTCAGCCACTGCGCGATCGGCGAAGGAGTCAATGCGGAGAACATCCGGAAATGCGTCGACCTCCTGACCATGACCGGATACGCCGGCGTGTTGAGCCTGGAGTGTGAAGGCCAGGGCGGCCCGATGATCGAGCGCAGTCTGGCTTGGGTTCGGGGGCTCCTCGCGGCGGGCGGGGAAGGGAGTGCGCGCGCATGATCCGTCTTGGCATCAACACAATGATCTGGAGCGGGCGGTTTGAGCAGGCGGATTCCCCGCTGCTGGAGAAGATACGGGCGTGGGGTTATGAGGTCGTGGAAGTGCCCCTGTTCGATTTCAGGGCGGTGGATGTGAAGCCGCTGCGGCGCGCCGTCGCCAGTTCAGGCCTGGCGCTGACGGTCTCCTCCGCCCTGCCCGCAGGTTTCGGCCTGGTAAGCGCGGATGGAGCGATCCGGCGCGCTACACGGGAGTGGCTCTCCCAGGCGGTGGAGACTGTAGCCGCGATCGGCGGGACGCTGCTCGTTGGACCGATGTATGCCCCCGTAAGCGAACTGCCGGGGCATCGACGGACGGAAGCCGAATGGCGCTGGGCTATCGACGAGTACAGGCATTTGGGCGCGACGATCGCCGGCTGCGGCGTACGGATCGCGGTTGAGCCTTTGAACCGATTTGAGACCTGGTTTCTCAATACCGCGGAAGACGCGCGCCGGCTTGGGGACGAGATCGGCAGCGATTCGATCGGGACGCTGTTCGATACATTCCATGCCGGCATCGAGGAAAACAACATTTCGGCGGCGCTGGCCTCGCTGGAGGGCCGCCTTTTCCACGTTCACCTGAGCGAGAACAATCGCGGCATTCCGGGCTGCGGCCACGTACCGTTCGCGGCGGTGATGGAAACGCTGCGCACCATGCGCTATTCCGGGCATGCCGTGGTGGAGAGTTTCGCTTCCTCGATTCCCGAGATCGCGCGCGCCACGGCGATGTGGCGCGATTATGCGAGCTCTCCCGACGACTTTGCCATGCGGGCCATCGGAAACCTGCGGCCGTTGTTCACTGCGGACGCGTCGGAACCGTGCGGCGCGAACGAGCGCATAGGAGGCGCGACAGCATGAATGGGACCCAATCGACGGCGACCTCGCGTCGCCAGTTTCTGCGTGTTTCGGCTGGAGCCGTGCCTGCGGCGCTGGTCGTGAGCGGAGTGGGGAACGCCGCGGGGACCGACGCCATTCGGGTCGGCATGATCGGCTGCGGCGGCCGCTGCACGGAGGCGGCCACTCAGGCTATGACGGCCGATGCAGGAGTGCGGCTGGTAGCCATGGGCGACATTGTGATGAGCCGCTTGCAGGAGAAACGCAAGGAGCTCAAGGCGAAGTACCCCGAGCAGGTGGCGGTGGACGACGACCACTGCTTTGCGGGTTTCGACGCTTACAAACACGTGATTGAGTCCGCGGACGTTGTGCTGATCGCGAATGCCGCGAAGTTCCACCCCCTGCATGCGATGGCGGCGCTTCAGGCAGGCAAGCACGTCTTCCTGGAGAAACCGCACGCCATCGACCCCGCGGGCATCAAGGTCATCCAGGCTGCGGTCGAGCTGGCCAAACAGAAGAACCTCTGTCTGCTCTCTGGCCTGCAGAGCCGGTTTTCGCCGGGTTACCGCGAAACCATCCAGCGCGTGCATGACGGCGCGATCGGCGAGATCGTCGCCATCCAGGAGACCTGGTTACGCGCGCCTTATGTGTTGTATCCTCGCACGCCTGGGCTCACCGAAGTCGAATACCAGGCCAGCAACCAGTACCATTTTCATTGGCTTTCCGGCGACGATGTGCCGCAAACGCTGATCCACAATTTCGACCGCGCCAAATGGGCCATGAAAGAACAGACTCCCGTTCGCTGCTACGGTATGGGCGGCCGCTCGACGCTGCACGGGGAGATCTACGGCAGCGTCTTCGACCACAACGCCGTGGTCTACGAATTCGCCTCCGGCATCCGGCTGTACGCCTACTGCCGCACGATTCCCAATTGCTATGAGGAGAATTCAAGCGTGATTCTGGGGACCAAGGGCCGCGCTTTCGTCACCCAGACACGCATCGAGGGCGAGACCACCTGGCGGTATGCGGGCGCCAGGATGTACGCCAGCTCTTCGGAGAACCCGTACCAGATCGAGCACAATGAGTTGTTCAAGGCCATCCGCTCTGGCCAACCCATCAACAGCGGAAGCTATATGGTGGGCAGCACCATGATGGGCATCATGGGCCAGCTCGGCTCGTACACCGGTAAGGCGGTCGCCTGGGACCAGGCGATGGCGTCCGACTTCTTCTACCCGCCCAAACCGGAAGAGGTCCGGGCCGATATGACGCCGCCGGTGAAGCCCGGCGCCGACGGCATTTACCCGGTGTTCACTCCGGGAGAGACGCAGCTACTGTAGGCCGAGCCATGAAACGCATCCGAATCCTTCTCGCGATGGCCGCGCTGGCGGCACCATCTACGCCGGCGGCCTCGCCGGCCCGTGTCCTCATCATCACCGGCCAGAGCGATTATCCTTATCACGACTGGCGTTCCACCACCCCGTTTCTGGAGAAACTGCTGGCGGACACCGGGCGCTTCGAGGTGCGCGTCATCGAAGAGCCACGCGGCATTACGCGCGATGCGCTGGCGCAATTCGACGCCGTGCTGCTGAACTACAACGGCCCGCGTTGGGGCGCGCAGGCGGAAGAGGCGCTCGAAGAATTCCTCCGCTCAGGCAAGGGGATGGTGTCTTTCCACGGCGTCACTTACGGCCCGCTGATCGGAACGGCGCAGCGTCCCGGCGGCGGCTGGAACCTGGTCCCCGCATGGCCCGCCTATAGCGAGATGCTGGGCGTCTCCTGGGCGCCGGAAGCGATCGGCCATGCGGTGCGGCATGCTTTCACAGTTAAGCTCACCGGCGACGATCCCATCACGCGCGGCATGGATTCGTCCTTCACGGTGAACGACGAGTTGTATCACCGCATGACGCACCGCCCAGGTATTCACGTGAATGCGACGGCCTTCGACGACCCGGCGCGCGGCGGAACCGGCAAAGACGAGCCCATCGCGTGGACCGTTTCCTACGGCCAGGGCCGGACCTTCCACTGTACACTCGGCCACGATACCAACGCACTCTACGAGCCCTCCGTCATGGCGCTGCTGGCGCGCGCCACCGAGTGGGCCGCCACAGGAGCGGTCACGCTGCCTCCGCATTTCGATCAGAAGGCGAAACTGAAGGACGCTGTGCGCGTGCTCGTGGTCACGGGGGGTCACCCCTACGATCCGTCGTTCTATAACGTGTTCGCCAGCGCGCCGGGCATCCGCTGGACGCACGCCTTTTCACAGCGCGAGGCCTTCGGGAGCGACATGCGCGACCGGTTCGACGTGGTGGTCCTCTACGACATGTACAACGAGATCGGCGCGGCGGAGCAGAAGAATCTGCGCGAGTTCGTGGAAGCCGGGAAGGGCGTCGTTTCTCTGCACCACGCTATAGTCGATTACACATCCTGGCCCTGGTGGTACGAGGAGGTCATCGGCGGGAAGTATTTCGAGACGGCGGTGGGCGATCATCCTGCTTCGCATTACAAGGAGGGCTTACCGATGATAGTGCGGCCCGCCAAGGGCATGGAGAATCACCCGATCATCCGCGGGTTGGGCGAGCTGGTGACCATCGACGAGTGTTATAAGGGCATGTGGCACTCACCGGCCATCAAGGTCCTGATGGAGACGGAGAACGACAACAACGATGTCCCGGTCGTCTACCTTGGCCCGCATCCCAACGTGGTGTATATTCAGCTCGGCCACAGCGCTTACACCCACAACCATCCGGGCTACCAGAAGCTGGTTCAGAACGCGATCCAGTGGTCGGCGGGGCGGCTGAAGTAGAGGCGCGCCCGCGCTGTCTCGGCTGGCGCAGGCTGACGGACGGGGCATCGAGACGCTAGTTGAGGGAGAACAACAACTCCTGGCCGGTGGGCCAGTTTCTGTCCCGGCGTGTTCTGTCGTGAAGTACAACACAAACCGCTGAAGGTCGGCCGCGTTTATGGTTGCACTCCAGTCGTCAGGTTCCTTCGGATTCTTCCGATCCCAAAATCGGACTTCCGCCTCGGTCGCGGCGTATCGCCAAATCATCGCGGTCACGACCCAGAACGGCAGGGCGACCATGGCGACAGAAACGAACCTGCAATGGCTTCCGATATTTGTCCATAACGCCGCCGACGGGCCCGCGGACAACTAGGCGGCGCTGATCCTGAAATGCGCACGTTTGGGTCCCGTCCGAGGAGCTGTGCAGGATCGACACGGACGCACTTGCGGCACATCCCGGTCCGGCGCGATACGTACATTGCACAGCTTCATGCCGTCTAGGCCGGTGTCCACCGGCTGGGCTGACCTCGTCTGCTTTCGCATATAATTGCGTTAGCCCGAAGGAGCAAATCGAAGTGGAAAGACGACAATTCGTTAACAACCTCCTGGGCATGGCCGGCGCGGTTGGCTCGGGCCTGGCAATGCAAAACAGTTCGGCAGCCGAGCAAACGGCAACGGACGAGAGCTCCGCGCGAATCGGCCGGCCCGTTCGCGTGGTCAGCGTCGGCTTCAAACCCGGTCTCCCGCTGGAGAAGATCGCCGCATTGGTTGACCGTGAGGGGGCGAAGGGATGTGACATTATCGCGTTACCTGAGACGTGCCGCGGGCAGAACGGCAGGAGCCAGGAATCTCTGGACGGTCCAACAATTACAGCGATTGCGCGCCTCGCTGAGAAGCACAGGACCTACATCGTCTGTCCGATCGACCGGAAAGATGGCAACCTCCGCTTTAACTCCGCGGTGCTCTTGGACCGGCGCGGTCAAGTAGCCTGCGTCTACGACAAGATTTATCCCTTCTGGGAGGGAGAATGTCACATAGACCCACCGGTTCACCCCGGAGAGGCGGTTCGCGTCTATTCAACGGACTTTGGCCGGGTTGGCTTGGCGATTTGTTTTGACGTGAACTGGACACCGCTGTGGCAACAACTGTCAAACCAGGGAGCAGAATTGGTCATCTGGCCCAGCGCTTATTCAGCGGGCCGCTCCCTGCAGGCCCAGGCGATTCAGTACAACTACTACGTCATGAGCGCAACGTGGGTTCCGGACTGCCTGATATACGACATCGATGGGGAACTGCTCGTCCACGACCACGAAAATGCCGGAACTGGAATCAATGTGACCCGCACCACGCTGGATTTCGACCGGTGCATCTTTCACCAGGATCTCAATCTTCCGGCCAAACGAGACGAGTTGCTGAAGGCGCGCGGCGACGATGTTGCGCAGGAAAAGTGGTTGCCCATGGAAGGGTGGTTCGTTTTGAGGGCCGAGCGGCCCGGCGTGAGCGCCCGTGAGCTGGCCCGGCAGGCGGGGCTGGAGGAACTCAGACATTACATCAATCGAAGCCGTTCCGAGATCGACAAATGCCGTGGATGGGAGTTTTCCTGACAAACCTCTTTCGCTGACAACGTGACGCGATAGACAGCACCGCAAACGATGGACCGACGCAATTTCTTCAAAGGCGGCTTTCAAGCGCTTTCCGCGGCGGCGCTACTGCGCGGCCAGGCGATGAATGCGCCAAGCCACAAGCTGCCCGAAACAGACAACCACTATCGGAGCGTAAAAAACTACATTGAAGATATCCCGGTTCCCGAGTATCGCTGGGCATCGTCGCGGGCGTACGAAGCCTTCCGCGACATGAAGGTGGGAGTACGCGTCCACTGGGGCATCTACTCGATCATCGGGAAGCCGAATGAGTCATGGCCATATCTCACGATGCCGTTCGCGGAGCGCGACCGCTATAACCAGCTCTACAAGAGCTGGAACCCCGTGGGATTCGATGCGGACCGCTGGACGAGTCTGTTCTCCGAGGCCGGTTGCAGGATGTTCGCCTTCACCACGAAGCACCATGAAGGGTTTTCGATGTTCAACACGCGCACCCGCGTGCGGTCTCGCGCGAATTGGACGGCTCCGGGCGGCCCACGAACGGAGTCCTGCGATCTGGCATACAGCATCATGGAAACTCCATTCCGGCGGGACGTCGTGAAGGAACTCTGTGCGGCGGCCCACCGCCATAATCTGAAGATCGCACTGTATTTTTCTCATCCGGATTGGTACGATGCCGATTTTCGCCCGTATTGCTATCATCCGCTCCAGGTTCCCTCGTCCAACCAGTTGACCGGAGTGCGGGCCTCGTCGAATCAGAGGCAGGGGGAACTCTCCGTCACTGTGGCCGACCCTACGCCCGAAGAAGTGAAACGCATGATGGAGCGCCACAGAGCGCAGCTCACGGAGTTGTTGACCAACTATGGACGGATCGACATGCTCTCGTTGGATATGTGGCTTGGCCCGTCGGTCTGGCCGGAAATGCGCCGCACGCTGCTGCACCTGCGCACGCTACAGCCGGACGTCATGCTGCGAGCTCGCGGCATTGGCAATTATGGCGATTACTATACGCCGGAAGGCTTTGTCCCGGGCAACAAGGAGAACACGGACGTGCCGTGGATGGTGATCTCCCCTCTGGGCACGTCCTTTTCCTACGATGCCGAAGCTAAGAACTACAAAGGCGCAGCATGGATCATCCGCAACGTGGTCGATACGGTGGCGAAAGGCGGCAGCTTTCAGATCGGCGTGGGGCCGGACGTAAATGGAGAGTTTCATCCGGCCGCGGTCAGCCAGTTGCGCGATGGCGGACGCTGGTTGAAGCTCAATGGCCAGGCGATCTACGCCACACGTCCCCGCGCCGGCGATTTGTGGCGCGAAGGTGAGGATATCCGCTACACCAGAAGTAAGGACTCGAAAATGACATACTGCTTCCTGTTGAGTTGGCCGGGACGTAGCGTGACGCTGACGTCTTTGCCCAATGACCCGAAGGTGCTGGTCCACATGTTGGGATATCCTGGCGCTCTTCGATCCCGTTACGACTCTGCAAAGGGGCTGGTGATTGAGATCCCAGAAGCACTGCAGGATCCGGCAAAGCGCCCGTGCGAATACGCCTGGACCTTGCGACTCACCAGCGCCTGATTGGGGATCGGGCCAAGAGCCGTGGGCTTCATCCGTACACTGCGAATCGCTTTGCCGTAAGATGTCCTAGACAGGAGCCGTATGCGCTAATGAGCGCCCGGACGTTGAGGAACGTTCTGTGGCCGCATTTCGGCGACTGGATTCGCGGATAGATGAACTCGGAAAGCTGGCGTAACGCTCCGGCGTCTCCCCCTCCGAAGGCGAACTACGATCTGGATGCCTACGGGCTAACTAATGGAGGACTTCCGGGTGTTGCAGGCGGCCCGATATGCGATCTAATTGGTTTGGCGGAGAGCTGGTGAGCACGTGAAAGCCGTAGTACTGAGGATGCCGAGAGTCCTTGAGTATATGGAAGTGCCGGCGCCCGAGCTCAAGCGGGAGGAGCATGTTCTCATCAGCGTGAAGGCGTGCGGCATCTGCGGGAGCGACCTCCGCTACTGGAACGGTGAGAATCCCTGGGCGCTGCACACGCTTGGGCGTCACGTCGATAATCCTCCGAACATTATCCTGGGGCATGAATATGCGGGGGTAGTGGAGCGGGTGAACTCCGCGAAGTATGAGCATCTGCTGGGCCGCCGCGTCGGCGTCCAGGCGTACCGCGTCTGCGGCGAATGCGAGTTTTGCCGCTCCGGCCGCCAGAACCTCTGCAAAGGGACCATTCATATGGGCCACGGGCAGGGCTGGGGCGCAATGGAGTTCTATCCGGGCGCCTACGCCGAATACTGCCTGGGCTGGGGCGATTTGCTGTACCCGTTTCCCGAGGACGTGTCGTTCCAGGACGCTGCCATGGGAGACATCTTCTGCGTTGCGGTCCACGCCGCGGGAAGGACGAAGATTCCGAAGGGTGGCACCGTGTTGTGCATTGGAGGCGGCCCGGCAGGGCTCAGCATTGCGCAGGTAGCCAAGGCGCGAGGCGCCGGGAAGGTATTTGTCACGGAGACTTCCCCCCTGGCCCGGCGGATACTCGCGCAATTCGACATTGTTGTCATCGATCCGGTCAACCAGCCGATTCGCGATGTGCTGGCCGCCCATCTCGGCCGTCCGGAAGTCGCGGCCATCTACGATTCGGTCGGAAGCAACGAAACGCTCGGCGAAGCGCTCCCGCTGTTACAGGCATCGGGAACGTACGTAAACCTGGCGGTCCACGCAACCTCCTTGTCTTTCGATGCCGCGCTGTTGGGATCCGAAAGAACCATTACGACCTCCTCCAACGCGTCCTACGATGACCTGCGTGAGGCGTACGAACTGATCTTCTCAGGGCAGGTCAAAGCTGGCCCGATGATTACGCACCGTTTCCCGCTCACCGAGTACAAGCAGGCGTTTGATCTGCTGCTTAGCACTCCCAAAGAGGCGTACAAAGTCGTTTTCGCACCCAGTTCGTGATGCGGTGGCCCAAAGGGGGACAGAATCTGGCTGTCGCGTCCCGTGTTTCAAGAGACTTCCAGACCCGAGCCAAGTGCGCCGGTCATGGCCACCAGATGATTAGCGAATCGTCTTCTTTCCACGTTTGCTCCTTTGGATTAGCGCGACCCTCCGCCGGAGGCAACTCATATCTCCTTCAGCAACCATTTTGCGGCGTTCTTCTGAATCTTCTCGTACTCGGGATTCCACAGCGCGGCGATGGTGTGCCCCGGCGCCAGGTAGCACACGCGACCCTTGCCGTAGTCATAGGCCCATCCAGCGACCGACGAAGTCCCCAGGTCCCGCCAAGTCAGGCCGTTCTCGTTGACGCTCTGCATCAGGACGTATTTCGGATCCTTCTCGAATTTCTCGAAGTGCTGCTCGTCGGTCACCACGAAATCGTTGACGCCCCGCGTGATGGGGTGGTCGTGATTGGTAATCTTCACCTTGAACGGCCGGAGCGGCGGATGCTCCATGGTGACCGCGCCAATGACGTCGCGGAAGTCCTGATTGTGCGGGCTGATGTAAGTAGTGTTGTGATAGAAGAGCGCGCCGCCTCCGCCCTGCACGAAATCCTTGACGGCCTTGCCCTCTTCCGGAGTGATCCAGTAGACTTCTTTCTCTTCAAACGGCGGCAACGGCGGATCGCTCACCACGCCACGGCCGCCCGGGCCGCCGCCGGCGCCATAGCCGGTTGGAAACACCATGCCATCGCGCAGCATGATCAGCATCTTGTAGTCTTTTAGAAACCGCGTGGCTAGCAGCGTGACTTCGTCGCTGAAATCCAGGGTGAGGCCGAGGTCCTTGCCCAGCGTCTTGCCGAGCGCCGTCCGGATGTAGTCCATGTTGTGGTAGCGGTCGCCGCCGATCACCAGCGCCGTCACCTTCTTGTTGCCATACACCGATGCCGGCAGCGCGGGCGAGCCCGCCAGCGCCAGCCCGATGCCGCGAAGCGCCGCGCGGCGTGATATGCCCCCGTTCATATGTCTCTCCTCCGGTCCTTACGCCGCCGTGGCGTCATCGTACAAGAGCACCGTGTAATTCTTGGATTGCAGGGTATTCTCCACCGTCGGCCAGACCTTCTTATGAACGTCCGAGGCCACCCACTTCTGGCGCAGCTCCTCCGATTCATAGGTCAGCACGAAGCGGTAATTGGCCGCAGGCGGCGCACCCTGGATGGCCGTCCGCAGCTTCAACATCTTCACGTCGATGTAGCCCGGCTGCCTGGCCGCCGCGGGCCGAAAGACGGTGCGGAAGTTCTTGAGCATCTCCTGTTCCCGGGCGGGATCCACCGCCAGGTCCACGTGCAACACAACCGGATGCGCCGCGGCCGCCGGAGCGGCGACCACCGCCGCGCCCGCGAGCATGGCCTTCAGGCATGTTCTGCGCTTCATGTTCACCCTCCGATTCTATTAATACAATGCTTTCTCTCCGCTTACCGCCAGCTTGACGCGATACACTCCCGTGCGCGCCGTGATGTACAGCGACCTGCCGTCGTCACCCCAGTTGCAGTTGGCCGGGGTTTCGGGCGGCTTAATGGTTCCCATGTGTTTCCCGTCGGGGGAAAACACCCAAACGCCGCCCGGTCCGGCGGCATAAATGTTGCCCTGGGTATCTACTTTCATCCCGTCGGGCACGCCATCTTCTTTTTCCGCCGTCACGTCGAAGAACGCGCGGCCGTTCGAGACTGAGCCGTCCGCCGCCACGTCGTAGCGCATCCAGACCTTTTGCGGTTCGGAGTTGGCCACGTAGAGGGTCTTCTCGTCGGGCGAAAACGCGATGCCGTTGGGCCGTGTCAAGTCCCGAATCACCGCTGTCAGCTTGCCCCCCGCGTACCGGAAAACGCCGTTGAATTTCAGTTCCTTGGCCGGATCGTCGTCCTGCTTCAACAACCCGTATGGCGGATCTGTGAAGTAGAGCGAGCCGTCGGACTTGTACACCAGATCGTTGGGGCTGTTGAATCGCTTGCCTTCGAATTTCTCCAGAAATGGGGTCATTTTCAGGTCCTTGTCCACGCGCACAATGCGCCGATTAGTGTGCTGGCAAAGAAGCACGTCGCCGTCCTTGCCGGCGACGATGCCATTGGACCCGACGAACGATCCCGCGGGCGCGTCGCTATGCCCACCGGATTCCTGAATCAGGACCTCGATCTGCCCCGTGGGCGTGACGGCGCGAACCAAGTTGCCTACCACGTCGCTGAACCACAGCCGCCCATCAGGCCGCCACAGCGGGCCTTCGGTGAACTGGAACCCGCCGGCGACTTTCTCGATCCGCGCATCCGGCGGGATCAGGGAGTCGAGCGCCGGGTCGAGGCGTACGATGCTCCCTACCCCCGGCGATTCCGCCACGGGCGCGGGGGCCTTGGAACAGCTAACCAGCAGGATGGCGAGGAACAGAAGCAAAGCAGCTTTCATTTCCATACTCCTCTCGCTGCCGTGCAGGTACTGGAGGGGTGAGCGCCTGAGCCTACACCGCCAGAGCCGTCGACAGCGGCATTTTAGCAGCCAGCGGCCATGGCCGATGCGATATCATCGGAGACCGCGACTGCATTATGAAAAACGAGACCGCATTTGAAATGGCGACGTCTCAGGTCCGTTTCGGCTCAGGCGTCACCCGCGAAGTGGGGATGGACCTGGCCGACCTCGGGGCTCGCAACGCGCTCGTCCTGACCGATCCGCGCCTGTCCCGCATGAGCCCGGTCCTCACCGCCCTGGAGTCTCTGGAGGATCACGGCATTCCGTTCACCCTCTATGATCGCGTTCGCATCGAGCCCACCGACGAGTCGTTTCAGGACGCCATCGCATTCGCGCAAAGGGGACACTACGACGCGTTTGTCGCCGTCGGCGGCGGCTCGACGATCGACACGGCCAAGGCTGTGAACCTTTACACTACCTATCCGCCAGCCGACTTTTTGGATTATGTGAACCCACCCATCGGCAAAGGGCTGCCGGTGCCCGGCCCACTGAAGCCCTTGATTGCCATTCCCACCACTGCCGGCACGGGCAGTGAAACCACGGGAGTCGCGATCTTCGATCTGAGCCGCATGCACGCCAAGACGGGCATCGCGAGTCGGCGCTTGAAGCCGGTGCTCGGGCTGCTGGACCCGGAGAACACCCGTAGCCTGCCGCTGCAGGTGGCCGCCTCGACCGGGCTCGACGTTCTCAGCCATGCGCTTGAGTCCTATACGGCGTTGCGTTTCGACCAACGTCCTCACCCAGAGAGGCCCGCTTTGCGTCCGGCCTATCAGGGTTCCAACCCAATCAGCGACGTTTGGTCGCTGGAAGCTCTGCGTATGGTCTCACGGTACCTGGTCCGGGCGGTCGAGGATCCTGCCGATGAAGAAGCGTGTGCCCACATGCTGCTGGCGGCATGCTATGCCGGAATCGGATTCGGCAACGCTGGCGTCCACCTTCCTCACGGCATGTCCTACCCGGTCTCGGGAATGGTCCGAGGGTATTATGCCGAAGGCTATCCCAGAGATCATCCGCTTCTCCCCCACGGATTCTCGGTCATCCTGAATGCGCCGGCGGTATTCCGTTTCACCTCCGCGGCCTGCCCACAGCGTCACCTGGAGGCCGCGGCGGCGCTCGGGGCGGATGTCTCACGCTGCGAGCCGGAGGATGCCGGGAAGGTCCTGTCAGATCGCATCCTGTGGTTCATGCGGAGACTGAAAGCGCCGAACGGGTTGCAGGAGGTCGGATACACCGCTGCCGACATTCCGCGACTGGTGGAAGGAACCCTGCCACAGCACCGGGTGACCAAGCTGTCTCCCCGCCCGGCCGCAAGCGAGGAATTGAGTTCCCTGTTCGAAGCCGCCCTTGAGGGTTGGTGAGTTGGCGCCAAATCTGCTGCCGCTACTTCTTTGGCAACCCGTACGCCACGTAGGCCGCCGCGGTTCCACCCGCGGGCGCTTTACCGCCGGCCGCGGGGATGACGACGTATTGCCTGCCGCCGATTTCGTAAGTCGCGGGGGTGGAATTGCCGGAGGATGGCATCACCGCCTCCCAGAGCAGCTTGCCCGTGTCCTCGTCGAACGCGCGGAATTTGCGGTCGAAGATTCCGGCCGCGATGAATACCAGCCCGCCGGCGGTGACGACCGGTCCTCCGTAGTTCTCGCTACCCGTATTCTTCATCCCTTTCGCCGCCAGTTCGGGATACTCACCCAGCGGGATTCTCCACGCATACTCGCCCGTGTTCAAGTTGATCGCGTTGAGCGTACCCCACGGTGGCGCGGTGGCCGGATACCCGTCGGGATCGAGAAACCTCTTATATCCCGTAAACCTGTATTTCATATCCAAAGGCGAAGGCGCGTCAGCCGCCAGCGTTGTTTGGCTCGCGCCGGTCATCACATACTGCACCAGGGCGCGCAGTGCGGGCGCGCGCAGATTGGGAAACCCTGGCATGCGGCCGCCGCCCCTCTGCACCGTCGCCGAAATCTGTTCGGCCGTGTTCCGGTTGGCAATGCCCACGAGGCTCGGCGCCAGCCCGCCGTTGCCAGTCAGGTCCGCGCCATGGCATGCGGCACACTGTGCGGTGTAAAGATCGCGCCCGTTAGCGGGGAGAGTAGACAGGGCCATGCTGGAGGTCGAGGCATAGTTGTTCGCATTCACGAACAACAGACCGCTGGCGGGATCGTAGGCCGAGCCGCCCCACTCCGCCCCGCCTTCGAAGCTGGGCCAGACCACGGTTTCCCGTCCCACGCTCAGCGGCACGAACTGACCTTCGCTGCGAAACGTCTTAAACTGCTCCAATGCCCACTGGTGGGCTTCCGGCGTGCGGTTGGTCAGCAGGTCTTCAGTCAATAATTGCAACGCAAACGGCGCCGGCTTGGTGGGTAAAGGCTGAGTTTCCGCCGCCACTTCGCCGTCGAGCGTGCTGGGTGGAAACTTGTGATACTCGATGGGGAGCAGTGGCTTGCCGTTGGTGCGGTCGAACAGGTAGACGTATCCGTGCTTGGTAGTCTGCGCCACGGCGTCCACCAGCTTGCCGTCGCGCTTCACCGTCACCAGAGTGGGCGGCGAGGGAAAGTCGCGATCCCACAGGTCGTGCTTCACCGCCTGGAAGTGCCAGATGCGCTTGCCCGTCGCGGCGTCGAGCGCGAGGAGACAGTTCGCGAACAGGTCGTCACCCACCCGGTTCGCACCGTAGAAATCCGACGCGGCCGACCCCGTCGGCGCATAGACGATCCCGCGCTTCCGGTCCACGGCCATGCCGGCCCAATTGTTGGCCGCGCCGGTGTAGGTCCACGCGTCCTTTGGCCAGGTTTCGTAACCGTACTCGCCCGGCCGCGGAATGGTGTGGAACTTCCAGCGCAGCTTCCCGGTTCGCGTGTCATAGGCGCGTATGTCGCCATAGGAAGCCGGAAGGCTCTCGGCCTCGCGGCCTCCGACAATCAGCAAATCCTTGTAAATCACTCCCGGAGTGGTCAGGGTCACCGACTGTTGTTCCGGAGGACGGTCCAGGTCCTGGTGCAGGTCGATGCGTCCGCTGCTGCCGAAGCCGGAAATCACCTCCCCGGTCTTCGCGTCGAGCGCATAAACATAGCGGCCGAACCCAGCGAAGAGCCGTCGGTCCGCGCCAACGGCCCAGTAGGTGAAACCGCGGGTGCGCTGACCACTGGATTTGGAATCCCAGGACCAGACCAGCCGTCCGGTAGCCCCGTCGAGCGCGAAGAGCTTGCCTCCCGGCGTGTTGCCGTAGACCAGGCCATCCACAAACAGGGGGTTGGTTTCGAGGCCCCCGCGCCCGTCGGAACAATCGTAGGTCCAGGCAACCTGGAGCTTGCCGACGTTGGAGCGATTGATCTGTTTGAGGGGCGAGTAGCGCGTATCCTCGGGATTCCCGCCATACGCGGCCCATTCCAGCCCTCCCTTGTCATTGGCGCTTTGCGGCATTGCCAGGGCGGCTGCCAGCAGCACGGCCACAGCCAGCGACAGATACCCCAGAACTCTCATTGTCATTAGAGAATATCAAGAACTAAGCTCCCCCACTCGCACCGATCCGGCTGCACCGCGCTAGCCCGGAAGCGCCTGTTTAAGAAGAGTACGCTAAAATACATTGCGGGCGCGCACTTATTTGCAGGAGGCATGTCGTGCCGAATCGATGTGAAGCTTGGCCGTATGTGGAGCCGGTTGCGATCACGGACGTCTACCGTCAGCGACGCAAGGTTGGCTGGGATCCCGCGGCGGAGGTGATCGTTTGACCGGCGGGGCGATGCGGCGCCGGGCATTCCTGCAATGCGCCGCCACTGGAGCCATGATGGCCAGTGGCCCCCCCGCGTCCCCTGCACCGCTGGTTGCCGACCCCGCCACACGAGCCGATTGGACCCAGCGCTGGGAAAGGTACATTCTCAACTCTGCTCGCGACCGCCGTTGCGACACCGAAACCGGCGAGGAAGTAGGCTGGCTCGTCAGCCCGTATCTCGGCGGCTTCTATTATGGATATCTCGCCACACGGCAGGAGAAGTGGATCGAGATGCTGGTGGACTGGGCCGACTCCTGGATCGCCCGCGCGGTGAAAGAACCGGACGGCTTTCCAGGATGGCCTAAGGTGAACCCCAATGGGCATGAGGACGGGCTTTACGGCGACAGCATGCTGGGCGAAGCCATGGCGCTCGGTCCGGTGGTGATGGCATCCGCAGAGATCCTCAAGACCCCCGCCCTCAAGCGGAAGTGGGGAACCCAGGCGCGGAAGTACCTGGACCTTTCCCTCCGCCTCTTCGAAAAATGGGAGGCGCGCGGCTGCTGGCGCGAGACGGCCAACGGAGGGTTGTGGGTGGAAGCGGCTTTCGGGATCGACCGGCAAACGGGACAGTGGACTCCGGACTACACCGACAGGAACAGCGGCGGCTTTTCGCATCCCGACAATAAAGAGAACGCGATCGCCGACTGGATGCTCGCCATGTACGATGTCACGGGCAAGTCCGTTTACCGTGACCGCAGCGCGAGTTGGTTCCGGCTGATGCGGCTCCGCATGAAGCTCCGGGACGGCGGGAAGTATTTCGTCTGGAACTATTGGGAACCCGCCGGCGCGTGGGACTACAAAAGCGACGGCTCGACCAAACACTGGGTGGGCGTACATCCCAACGGCGGCTATTATTCGATCGACGTGAACGCGATCGTCGCCGTGTTCGAACACGGGCTGGGCTTCACGAAAGAGGATATAGGCCGTCTCATCGCTACCAACCGCGATTTCATGTGGAACCAGGAGGTGCGCGGAGCGCGGTTCCAGCGGATCGACGGCGGCCCGGCGGACCCGCGGTGGAGCAACTCGCCCGGCGTGCTGTGGAGCGCGCTGGCGCGTTACGACAGCACGCTACGGGCGATTTTCTTGGCGAACCACAACCCGGGGAGTTGGAGCGGCATGACCACCACTCCCTGGGCGCTCTCGCAAACGTTGCCCGCGGCTTATTTCTGATACGTCATCTGACAGATGAACGACAACACCATCGGGTGGGCCGACGACCGAACCGACCCGGAACAGCTACCGATAATGATAGATAACGCCGCCTTCGCGGAAGACTGCGCGGGTTTGTCTCCGGGGTTCCGTTCCGATTATTGTTTGTCGTACACCGTAACGGACGGCTCCTTGCCCGCGTTCGGCCCAACCTGCGTGCTGGTCACGGTCAAGACCTTACCATCGGGAGAGAGCGTCAATGTGCTGTTGGCGGTAACGACTCCGTTGCGGCTTGAAGTTGACACGAGGGTGTGATCGTCAATCCGTTTGTAAGCGATCATCGTCCCCGAGATGACCGCAGGCCCCGTTATCGAAACCGGTTTGTCGTCGAGTGCGGCCGTATACGTTACGCCCGCTCGGCTGCTCCACCTAAGGCTGTTTGCTCCCGCAGCGCTCACTGTCATTTGTTGAGGATTGTTGCTATGGCGCGACTGGGGCTTCCATATTCCGGCCAGTCCGGTGCCCTCTCCCGAACTCCTGCTGTAAACCGTGGTGCCCAAAAACGTCGTCCCGTCCTGCAATTTCTGCTCGGTCACCTCGGTCAAGGTCTTGCCGTCATTTGAAATCGTGATTCGCCGGGTCGACACAAGCTGCCCACTCTCGAAAATCTGCCGTTCAAATTGACTCTGGCCGTTCTGTTTCCAGGCGAGCGTGTTCTTTCCTGCGTCAACAGCGTACTGTTTGCCATCGAAGTGGACGGGCTGCACTAGGGGCGCAACATCAGATCCGCGGACTTCCTCCAATCCGCCATCTGCGCTGGCCCGGAATCTAAGTCCCGGCACCGACCCGATCTTGGCCTTAGCCTCGTTCTCTTTCCAGGTACCGGCGAACCGGGCTATCACAGATGCTGGAGCGGAACTCGATTGCCCGAAGCAAAGAAGCGTCGAGATAAACACCAGCGGGAACGTTCTTGCGAGTCTCGTAGTTGTCATGTAATCTCCGTTAGCCAAAATTGATTGCGCGGTCAGCAGTGACTTGAATCCGGCGCATTCGGGCCACCCCAGAGGCCGCCGAACGCCGTGTTGACAGGCTCGAAGTGCATATTGTAAAGTTTCAGGAATTCCTAACCAACGGTTAGGAATTCCTGAAATGCCATACTCGCCACGGAATATCACAATCGCCTGTAATCATGCGGGTTTGACGCACTACGGCGGTGTTTACTTCTTCCATGAAGTTCTGCGAGTGCTGCAGTCCTGGCCCTACCGCTGGAGAGATCTTCACAGTTCGGAGAATCGGCCTGCACGATTTCCTGAGGATTCACGGTGTTCCCGTAACTTGTTACACTCGCGGACGGCGCGGCATCGCGTCAACACCTCTTTGGGAATCTGCCGACTGCTGCGGAGGTTTAAACATTTGCCGCAACCGCGGCCCACGGCATAACTGAACGCGGAACGTCCTGTTCACGGGCATCCTGAAGCTGCTCAGAGTCCCAACGCCACGGCCGTTCCGTGGACACAACGGCAGTTTTCACGCCGGATCCAAGAGTGAGCAAACGTGGAGCGCCTCCGTCGTCTTTCAATCGCTCTGAGGTGCATTAACCGGGATTCCCATTTTGGTACCCAGCATTAGGGAAGTATACACCCAATGGCCCTCCTCCGATTCTGGTAAGTATCCAAAGCTCGATGTGGCCGTGAAGGAAACATCGTGCAACCTCGCCCTCCCCCTATGCCCGCCTAGCACCGGGCGGCGAAAACTGTCCGATCTCTCAAGCCGCCAGCGTCCGGCCTTGCCCCAGCGGCAACCACTACCGATATCAGGTCATATCGTTCCGCATGGTCGCCCGTGGATCGGCCGCTGGCGACGAGGTGATAATGAGCATTGCCGGGCACGTCTCGCGCGCCATGCTCTCGCGCTACTCCCACGTCCGGATGGAAGCGAAGCGGCGCGCCCTCGACGAGATCGCGGTGCGGCAGCGGGCGGCCGACGAGAAGCGCGAGGCAGAAGCACAACGGCGGGAGGCTGCGACGGTCTGCCTCGGGCTGGGCCGGCGAAGGCGGCCAAGTTTCATCTCCCACAAGGGCCTGTGGCGCATGGACGATAATGGGGCGAGGTTTCAGATGCGCCATAAATTGAGGGGAGGAGCTGCCGCGGCGGCCCTTTGGGTAATGTCGATTCCGGGATTGGCGATTGCGCAGACGGCCGCGGCGGGCGCCATCGACGGCGTGGTGAAGGACGGCGCGGGGCTGGCGGTGGCGGGGGCGATCATCACGCTGGAAACG
>OBLU010001300.1_pt1 | contig 23223 bp, 23 predicted proteins | sample 1518681 | NCBI WGS metagenome assembly OBLU01 (sample SAMEA3539304, study PRJEB22396) | soil metagenome | biome: tundra; feature: field; material: soil | place: USA | collected 2010-05 | depth 0.15 m
AAACCCGGCGTGTTGGCGGGCAGGACAATAACCGGACGTTCGTCACCGTAGCCAATCAACCGGATGCCGGGCCAGATATAAAGAGTGTCACTGATGTGATATCGCCCCGGTGCGAGCAGAACAATTCCCTGGCCAGTGGTCTCTTGAACTTGATTGACCGCTTTCTGCAACGCAGCGGTGTCGTCGCCGCCGGATGGAGCAACGTAAACCGCCTTGGAATCTTCCAACCGCTGCGTGTAAAATGAAGCTGACCAGGCCGATGCCGCAAAGACAAAGGAGAGCAGAACCAAAAAAAACGGTCCCGGTTTCCTTGAGAGTTGCTCGATGGTTGAATTTTTGAGTGAAAATGTTTTAATATCCACAGGCATGGCGTAAGAATATTCGAGGCAGCTTCATCGTTCAAGTTTTCAACGTTGCAGGACTTTTAACCGGGCGCAACTCGAGGGCGTGTTGCCCAAATTAATTTCCGCTTCGGATATGGGGCAGACATTCCTGTCTGCCGGTTCTGGGGACTTTCCAGTCCCCGGATTCCGCGTCAAACTGTCAGCTTTGGTCCGCGAAGTTGGAAAACTTCGCAACCGGCAGGCTCGAAAGGCCGCCCTACAATTTGGGCAACACGCCCTCGACACCACCACCAACGACGGTTGGGCAAACCTGCCGGTTTGCCCCAATCTCACCGCCAGCCAGCGCAGCAACGCTGGCGGAACCATGGGGATGCGCGCGCGAGAACATCGCTTCGCTCGTTCTGGCGGAAGTTTGGGCGGGCAGCGCCGCCCTACCTTGGTGGTGTCCGGCCCCAAACCAGGCACTCCCATTACTTTTCATTGCATCGCCTGGACAGTCGTCCATAATTGGAAGCAACCAAATTTAAAACACTGGCAATCCAACATGAAAAAAAACTTCGTTTTTTTCTGCAAGTGTGCTTGATTCTCACCGGCGGTTTTTATTTTTGCGGATGCGCGTCCGCTAAATTGGAAGCACATCGGGGAAAGCCATTCCAAGACAGCGTGTATCATGGAGGACCGCAGAAAATTCCCGGACTCGTGCAATGCGCCTGCTATGATTTCGGTGGAGAAGGCGTTGCCTATCACAACAAGGACACAAAGAACCACGGCAGCGGGGAGCTGAATCCCGCGAACGGAACGTATCTCAACGAGTTTCGAATGAAAGAGGGCATCAGTACGTCCTACACTAAATTCCACGACGAGACTGACAATAGTCCGTACGACCTGGTGCAACCGCCTGAGGGACAACTCTACGTCGGCTGGACGTCGCCCGGCGAATGGTTCAATATGACCGTGGCGGTTGACCGGCCACTCCAAAGCGAAACGGTGCTATGCGTGGAGCTGCCACGACGGCAAGGAAACGCGATACGTCAACGTATTGGAAATCCCGCCCGTTGTTTCACCGCAAACAGCGGTTAAGGCTTCGATTGTGGCGGATTTAAAGAAAAGCCCATGAAACCGTTAATTCCATATTTAACAGACCATTGTTGGGATTTGTTAATTGCAATTTTAGGTCTGGCTTCCGGTATTTCTTACACCTTTTTCCCAAATTGGGTGAGAAACTATTGCGTGGAACGTGACCAGAAAATTTTTAGATGGTTTGGTGTCATTTTTACAACGGCGGGAATTGGCCTTTTAATTTGCCTGACCGTTGGATATTTAAATCCAAATTAGGACACTACCCGTTCCCGACGGCGCTTGACTTTCTAATCGGCCATATTAGCCTCTGGGAGTGGCGGGCAGTGCGGCGGAGTATCCGCAAAATTGATTCAATCACGATCAATTCGACGATTTCTGCGGGCGGAATGCGACGCCGGAGTTTTCTAAATTAAATGAACGTGTGATGGAAACATCCCAAAATCCTTATCTGGTGCTCGTTTTGTTGATGGCGGTGGCGGTGGCATTTGCGCTGGCGCCATTGGCGGCGGCGTGGGCCTGGGCCAGGTTCTTTTCACCGAAAAAACCGGGCCGGGACAAGAACGCCATCTACGAATGCGGCCTGGAATCCAAAGGCGACGCCTGGATTTCCTTCCGGTCGGAGTATTATCTTTACGCGATCATTTTCCTGGTGTTCGACGTGGAGACAATTTTTCTGCTGCCGTTTGCGGTTTCCTTCACCGGTCTTACGGTGGGGGCGTTTCTGGCCATGATGGTTTTTCTCCTGTTGCTGATGGAAGGATTGGTCTGGGCGTGGGGAAAGGGAGTGCTGACGTGGAAATGAAAACAAGAACGGGGCAATGGAGTGATGGAATAATGACGAACAGCTCAACACTCCAACACTCCAACACTCCAACACTCCATTCTGCCGTGGACGAAGGCCTAAGAAGCGAGTTGCAGAAACAAGGAGTCTATACCACGACCCTGGAGGAGTTGTACAACTGGGGCCGGGCCAATTCCGTGTGGCCGCTGACGTTCGGCCTGGCCTGTTGCGCCATTGAAATGATCGCGGCGTCCATGTCCCGCTTCGACCTGGCCCGGTTTGGCGCGGAAGTGTTCCGGCCTTCGCCCCGGCAGGCCGACCTGATGATTGTGGCCGGGACGGTCACCAAGAAAATGGCGCCGCTGGTGGTGCGGCTCTACAACCAGATGCCCGAGCCCAAATACGTCATCGCCATGGGCGCGTGCGCGATTTCCGGCGGGCCGTTCAAGCAGGGCTACAACGTCCTCAAGGGCATTGACCGGTATCTTCCGGTGGACGTGTCAATTCCCGGCTGTCCGCCGCGGCCGGAGGCGCTGATCCACGCCATCATGACCTTGCAGGAAAAAATCCTGAACCAAAAACTCACCGGGCCGGACCGTCCGCGGCATCTGGTCAAGGGCGCCCCCAGTGAGTTTCCGGTCCCAGCCTATGGCGAACACGATCTCGAACCGCCGAACAATCCCGAAGTCTGGCAGCCGCCCATAATGACCAGAAAATGAGAATTTAATAAGGAATCCAGGAATGCAGGAAAAAATAAATCCTGGCCTCCTGGCCTCCTAATAAAAAATCCCATGGCAACAGCAGAACAGATCAAACATGACCAGAAAATGAGAATTTAATAAGGAATCCAAGAATCCAGGAATAAATGAATCCTGGCCTCCTGGTTTCCTAATAAAAAAAATCCCGTGGAAACTCCCGAACAAATCAAAGCGCGCCTCGAAGCGGCGGTGCCGGGCGCAAAAATTGAAATTCTCCCGAACGACTGCCCGGCGGGCGAACGTTCGTTGCTGGTGGACACGGCCCAGGTCCTGGCTGTGGCGAAATTTCTGCGCGCCGACCCGCAACTGCGCCTCGATTTTTGCTCCAACGTCACCGGCGTGGACTGGCCGGAAACGGAAATCACCGAAAAAATCAAGGTCAAGCAGGTCGTGGACGGCGTGGAAAAGGAAGTCGAGGAAGTGAAGAAGACCGTGCGGCCCGGCTTTCTCGAGGTGGTTTATCACCTGTATTCGATGGAATTGAAACACGGGCCGGTGGTCCTGCGCCAGCGCACGGCGAATCGCGACGCCGAAGCGCCCGCGGTTTCACTGACACCCGTGTGGCGCGGTTGCGAGTTTCAGGAGCGCGAAGTTTATGATTTGTACGGCATCCGCCTGGAAGGCCATCCGGATTTGCGGCGCATTTTGATGTGGGACGGATTCAAGGGCTTCCCCATGCGCAAGGATTACGTGCCGCCTGATGATTTTGAATACGAACCGACGCCGCACGACGAGGTGCTGGAGCAGGCCGGAAAACATTATCCGCCGGAGGTGAAAGCGTGAGCGCCGTTGCCGCAATGCCGCCGAAGAATTACGAAATTCTGCCGAAGACGAGCGAGACCGGCGAACCGATCGGCGAGCTCCTCGAAATCTCGATGGGGCCGCACCATCCGTCCACGCACGGCGTGTTCCGCATGGACGTGGTGCTGGACGGCGAAAAAGTGGTGAAGCTCAAGCCGGTGTGCGGCTATCTCCACCGCAACCACGAGAAAATCGGCGAGAACATTTCGTATCTCGCCTCGATGCCTTACACCGACCGGCTGGATTATTTTTGTTCGATGACGAACAACTGGGCCTACGCGCTCACCGTCGAGAAACTCGCGGGCTTGCCGGTCCCGGAACGCGCCGAATACATCCGCGTTATCATGGCGGAGTTGACGCGCCTGCAAAATCACACCTGTCTCATCGGCTTTTTTGTGCAGGACATGGGCGCGCTGGGCACGCCGCTGATGTATGCCTTCCGCGAACGCGAAAAAATCCTCGACCTCTTCGAGTCGGTGAGCGGCGCGCGCATGATGTGCAATTACATGCGCTTTGGCGGTGTCCGTTGCGATGTCACGCCCGACTGGCTGGCCCAGGCGAAGCAACTGGTTGACGGCTACGGCAAATTCCTCGACGAATTTGAAGCGCTGTTCACCGAGAACGAAATTCTCCTCGCGCGCACGCAAGGCGTCGGCGTGCTGCCCCGGGAACTGGTCGTGAGCGCCTCCATCACCGGCCCGATGCTCCGTGCCGCCGGGGTGAATTATGACGTTCGCAAGGTGGACAAGTACGGCATCTACGGACGGTTCGACTTCAAGGTGCCGCTGGGCGAACACGGCGACATTTACGACCGCTACATGGTCCGCGTCCTGGAGATGCGCGAGAGCGTGAAAATTCTGCAGCAGGCGCTGCGCGACATTCCGTCCGGACCGGTCATGGACCCGAAAGCGAAGTTGCGGGGATTCCGTCCGAAGGCGGGTGAAGCCTACGGGCGGGTCGAGGCGCCGAAGGGCGAGCTGGGGTTTTATCTCATCAGTGACGGTTCGCCCAATCCGTTTCGCTACCGGGTGCGTCCGCCCAGTTTCATCAATCTGACCGTGCTGGAGGACATGTGTCTCGGGCACCGGATTGCGGACGCCGTGGTCATCCTGGGCAGCGTGGACATCGTGCTGGGCGAGGTGGACCGATGAATAATAATCATTCGATGTTCAGCGTTCAGCGTTCGATGTTCGATGTTTCCTTGCCGGAGCGTTGGAACCATGGGAACTCCGAACATCGAACATCGAACGTCCAACATCGAACGGACTGAAATCCGCATGCGACCACCCAGCTTCATCAATCTGACCGTGCTGGAGGACATGTGCCTCGGGCACCGGATTGCGGACACCGTGGTCATCCTGGGCAGCGTGGACATCGTGCTGGGCGAGGTGGACCGGTGAATAATAATCATTCGATGTTCAGCGTTCAGCGTTCGATGTTCGATGTTTTCGAATTGGAGCACTGGAAGCATGGGAACTCCGAACATCGAACATCGAACATCGAACGTCGAAGGGACTGACAATGTTAGGCGAACAAATCATCAAGGGCATGGCGGTGACCGCCAAAAACTTCTTCGGGAGTTACGTCTCGAAAGAGCGGCTCACCACCGTGCAATATCCCGAGGAACGCCTGACGCCGAAGGAAAACACCCGGCAATTTCCGTTCCTGGTTTATGACGGGGACGACTGGGAAAAGGGGATGCGCTGCGTGGCGTGCCAGATTTGCGAGAAGGAATGCCCGCCCCAGTGCATCTACATCGTCAAGAGCAAGGACAAGAAGCCGGATTACAAGGGCCAGCTCCAGCTTTATCCCGCCACGTTCGACATTGATATTTCAGTGTGCATGAGCTGCCAGATCTGCGTGGAAGTCTGCCCGTTCGACGCCATCAAGATGGACACCGAGTTTGAATTGAGCACCGACGACCGTTTCGGCGGCCTGTTGTTCACGAAGGACAAGCTCGCCAAATCGAACGAGCATTTCCGCAAAATTCATCCCACGGAAGCGGCGGCGGTGGATGAGCACCTGGCCGGGGAAAAGGCCAAAGCGGAAGCCAAGGCGAAAGCGGCGGCAGAAGCCAAGGCCAAGCCCGCCGCAACCCCTCCGGCCAATCCTGCCGCGTGAGACGAATTCTTTTACGCGGATTCATTTAACCGCAAAGAACGCAGAGTTTTTAACCACAGCTTGTCGCGCCGGCTTGCCGCTTCGTCCCAATTCGAGGTTCGATGCGGTCCAAACATCAACCACCCTCCGGAAACTTCTTGCCATGTAGCCACAATAGGGCTACATTTGTCCCATGAGCAAAACCGCCACCATTCGTGCCCGGGTGGAGCCTGGCCTCAAGAGCGAGGTTGAAGACATACTTGACCATCTGGGACTGACGGCTTCCGAAACGGTTCATCTGCTTTACCGGCAGATCAAACTGCAACGCGGCCTGCCTTTCGATGTGCGGATTCCGAACGAACTCACCACCCGCACGCTCCACGCGAGCAAGGCGGGCAGGGGGGTGAAGCGCTTTGGCGGCAAAAAGGAACTCTACGCTGATTTGGGCTTGTGAGAACCTTCAGCCGCACCAATCAATTCAAGAAAGATATCAAGCTTGCCGGAAGACGCGGCAAGGATTTGGCCAGACTTAAAGCCGTCCTCGAGCTTCTGATTGATGGTGAATCATTGCCGTCGCAATACAAAGACCACCCTCTGCGTGGCGACTTTGCGGGCAGCCGCGACTGCCATGTTGAATCGGACTGGGTTCTGATCTACACGCTCACGGATAACGGCGGCCATGTCCGGTTTGAACGCACGGGCACGCACAGCGATTTGTTTCGATGAACCAACCGGCGCGCTGTAACGACTTGTCGCGCCGGCCTTTCGCGTCTGAAGGCGAAAATGGAAAAGTGTCAATAGTGAGGACCGACCCCTTTGCGGCGACGCGACAAAAACGGATGCGGTCGTCCATTTTATTGTCGCGCCGGGGAGAAATGTCACAATTCTAGGACTGACCCCGTGGGACCCCTTGTGATCCCTTGGTGGACTGACCACTTAAAAGTGGAGAAAAGCCGGCAAATGGGTAAAGTGTGAACTTAAAGCGATGCCCTATTTTGCTTTTTTGCTGATCGCCGTATGCGCGGCTTTCTTTTACCGCGCGGCGGAATTCGAGAACGAATCACGCCTGCTATGGTGCGGCTTGTCCATCGTGATTTCCCTCGCGACCTTGTTCTACCTTCATTGGGGCTTGCTCGGGACCGCGCTCGGCCAGGTCGGACTATTTGCAGGCATCACCATCTTCCGGATGACGCGAAAGCCGTGAGGCATTCACAGCCGCGTAAGGCTGTTGAGAGTTGAATGTTGAATGTTTCTTGGTCCCGGCGTAACATTCGACCTGGATTGGGATGAGCTTCATCTTCGGGTATTTAACCGCATAGAGCCCAAAGAGCACACAGAGTTTTTGATTTTTGTCTCTGCGATCTCTGTCCACCCTCCGTAGTCCTGATTTCATCGGGACGAAGGACGGGCGTTCTCTGCGGTTAAATGACAGCCTGACCCCTTGGCGTCATAGTACAATTATTGTAATAGCTATTTCACGAATTGTAGTGTTGTTTTGATTCGTCTGTTCCATCCGATATTTTCGCGGCTTGGCGTTAAAAATTTCCACCACTGAGGCAAAACGATTGTTGTTGGAAGCCGCACTGCTGGAACTGGAAGCCAGTTTTGTCCGGGAAAGACTCAAGGTTCTGTCGTAAAAGCTCATTTGACCTGCGGCTCTCGACCCCCTGTCCCGTCATAGTCCCGCAATGCGGGACGACGACGGATCAACCCTCAACCCTCAACCAAGAACTGTTTTGCCATTGCCAAACCGCATTTCCGTCCTACGATGCGGAGGGAATCTTTAGGCAACAGGAAAAACTCAGAAGCAGCCATCTGGCGGCTCCGCACCAGGCATACGCTTCCGGGGCACACTCAGAGCTTGTAACCGAGGATGAAGTTGATGGATTCAGGTTTCGCGATTTGGACCGCAGTGAATTTGGGTTCCATAGCAATTGCAAATTTGCTTCATTTGGGCGTCCGGTCAAGCCGGCTTCGCGTTTTCTGCCAAAGTGTGCGAGGTAGCTGAACAAACCCTAAAAAAGCGCATGTGTGTTGTTTGCCGTGCTGGCGCCAAAAAACAGCGACTCGACCGGCGCAAAAGCCCTTTCTGCACAAGGTTTTGCGATTGCCTAAAATCCACCGCGGCTTACGATGTCCACCACGTGAGACGCAGTCTTTTACGTGGGCTTATGGGAAACAGTCAGAATAAATCAAACGGCTCCGCTTTCGGCTTTGAATCCGAACCGCTTCTTAACGACCAACTGTGGAACTAAACGAATCCCAAACTCGGGCCTTGTTGATCAATCCGCTGCTTGTAAATGCGGAGTGGAAGCTTAGCGACCGGACACAAGTTGGCTTTGAGATTCCAGTGGACGGCTATGATCCGAAGCCGTGGAATGGGATTACCGACTACTGCCTCTATTCACCCACTGGGAAAGTGCTCGCCGTCGTGGAAGCCAAACGCACTTCCCGAAGCCCGCGCGAGGGCGAAGAACAGCTCCGTCACTACGTCACCGAAATTGCGAAGAAGCAGGACTTTGCCCCGTTTGGCTTTATGTCCAACGGGCTGAACACCTGGTTCTGGGAAGTCGGGCTTGCTCATCCGAGACTCGCCGCGGGTTTTTTTACACCGAAGGATCTGGAACGCCTCCTGTTCATCCGCCAGAACCGCCAGCCGCTTGCGGACGCCGCCATCAACAATTCCATTGTGGACCGGCCTTACCAGCACGAGGCCATTCGTCGTGTCTGCGAGGACTTCGGCAAAGGCAAGCGCCGCGCGCTCCTCGTCATGGCCACCGGCACGGGCAAAACCCGAACCGTCATGGGCTTGATTGATCTCTTTCTCCAAACGTGTCAGGCGCAAAAAGTCCTCTTTGTCGCCGACCGCGACGCGCTCGTGGAACAAGCCATGAGCGACGGCTTCAAAGTCCACCTGCCGCACGAACCGCGCGTGCGCATTCACACCGCGAACCTCGACAAAGACAAGCGCCTCTACGTCGCCACGCTCCAAACGATGAGCCGGTGTTTCGAGAAGTTCAGTCCCGGCTTCTTTGACCTGATCATTTTCGACGAAGCGCACCGGTCGATTTTCAACCGCTTCACTGAGGTCATCGAATACTTCGACGCGCGGATGGTCGGGCTTACCGCCACGCCCGCGAACTTCATTGACCGCGACACCTTTCGCACGTTCGATTGCCGCGAACAAGCGCCCACGTTCCTCTACACCTACCAGCAGGCTGTCGCCGAAAAGCGCCTTGTGGATTTCCGGCTCTATCAGGCGCAGACCGGTTTCCAACGCGGTGGCATCAAGGGCATTGAACTCAGCGAGGAAGACCGCAACTCCCTCATCGAACAGGGCATTGACCCCGACCGAATTGACTACGCTGGCACGGACATCGAAGTGCTGGTTAGCAACAAAGACACGCTCCGCCGCCAGTGGGAAGAAATCATGGAACACGCCCTGCACGACCAGGGCGGGCAACTTCCCGGCAAGACCATCCTCTTCGCGATGACCAGAGACCATGCCGAACGCATTCGCGACGTGTTCGAGGAAATGTATCCGCAGCACGTCGGCCTGCTCCAGGTTATCTATCACGGCGTGGAGCGCGTCCACGACGGCCCTTACGGCGACGGCCTCATCAGCAAGTTCAAGAAGCAGGACAAGCCCCGCTTCGCCGTCTCCGTGGACATGCTCGATACCGGCGTGGACATCCCCGAAGTCGTGAACCTCGTTTTCATGAAACCGGTGCAATCGCGCATCAAGCTCTGGCAGATGATCGGGCGCGGCACGCGCAACCAAGAGGCGTGCAGATACTACAACCGTTTGCCTGATGGCCAGAAAACCGAGTTCCTCATCATAGATTTCTGGCAAAACGATTTCGGCAAGCAAACCGACGAAGGCGTCTCGCCGGAAATCCCCGTGCTCGTCCGGCTGTTCAACACCCGACTCGACCTCCTCGCCGCCACGCTGAACAACCGCGCCGACTTCGCGCACAAACAGGCCGCAGGCGATTGCCGCATCATGCTCAACCGCATCCCGCGTGACTCGTTCCCCGTGCGCAAAGTCTGGGGCGAAATAGATGAGGCATGGTCCGATCAGTTCTGGGCGCTGGTTACACAGGACAAAATCAATTTGCTCCGCCTGAAAATTGGCCCGCTGCTTCGCTTCGCGTCCGACGTGGATGTGGCCGCCGAAACGTTCGCCAACAAAGTCGAGCGGCTGAAACTCCAACTTCTTCGCGGGCGACCGACGCAGGAATTGCTCGAATCGATCGCCGCCGACGTGACCCGGCTGCCCGGTTTCGTCCATGAAAACGCAACGAAAAAAGCTTCAATCAATCTGGTCCTGTCCAGTGCAATGATGCAGGCCACGCCGCAGCAACTCACACAGGTCATCACCGACCTTGCCGATGAGATGAAGAACCGGCGCGACCGGCCCAGCGCTTTTCTGAAACTCGATCTCCCGGATTTCGTGGTCACGAAAGGCTATCTCATCGTCAAACCCGGCCAGCCGCCTGTCCACGTTGAGGAATACCGCCAGCGCGTCGAGCGGCGTATCCAGCAGATTGCCGATACTCATCCCGCGCTTGCCGCCATTCGTGAAGGACGCGAGCCGTCCGAGGAACAGCTCGTGGATTTGGAGCGGGTGCTCCATAACGAACTCAGCGGCGGCGAGATTCAACTTTCGCCCGATCTGATTCGCAAAGCCTACGGACTGCGCATGGACAACCGGCTCGGCTTCCTCGGCTTCGTGCGCCACGTGCTGGAGCTCGACACCATCCCCGATTACGAAGCAGTCGTGGCTCACGGATTTCAAAACCACATCACCAGCCACAACTACGGTGGCGACCAGATTCGTTTTCTCCGCTCGGTGCAGGAAGTCTTCCTTGCGAAACGTCGGCTCGTTGAAGCTGACCTGTACGAACCACCGCTGACCAATTTCGGACGAAACGCGGTCGAACGATTCTTTACGCCGGTGGAGATCAAAGAAATCGTGGCCATGACCGATCAACTCGCTGCTTAATTCGCTTATATGGCAAGGAAATCTCCTCTCTACTACGCTCCAGTAAAAAACAAGAGATTCTTCGGCCCAACCAGACTCTACTCGCAAATCGACTGGAACGACTTTCTTGCCGCCATGCGAGAATTCAAAAAACAGATGTGTGTTTGGTATATCGCGCCCGCACTTGTTTTGAAAAAACGAACACGGCATTCAGGGTTTGCCTACTTGGGGTTAAACTGCCTTTTGATAGACGCCATTTGCCAATACTACTACGGGAAGCGGGAGGCAACGAAACGTGACTTCAAAAAATTCGTCAGAAAGCATTTTGACGGGTCAAATCATAGATTCAGTGCTGAGATTCCCGTTGTAATTAATGGCAAATCAAACTTCCTTCGAGATTTTGCTGATGTTTTATATCACGGAGTTCGCTGTGGCATTCTTCACGAGGCTCACACTAAGTCTTACTGCGGTATCGCAGGGCTCCCGAAAAGAACGTGGACATTCCGGCGCAAAGGTTTCACAAAAGTAAGCGGACGACTCCACGGTTTCAGAGACTGTCCGTCGGTTATTATTGATCCCAACCGGCTTCTTGTTCAGACAATCGCCGTTTTCAATCGATACATCAACGACCTCCGCAACCCGCATCAAACAAAGCTGCGAGAGCGTTTCAAAAGACGATTCTTGTGGTCGTTTGGAATCGCTATAGGTCGCGAACCACTAATTTAACCATGCTCACCGACTCCCAACTCCGCTCGAAGATTGATGCCCTCTGGGACAAGCTTTGGTCCGGTGGCCTCTCCAATCCGCTCGATGCCATCGAGCAGTTGTCCTTTCTCCTGTTCCTTAAACAATTGGACGAACGCGAGCAGGACGCCGAGCGTTCGACCCGTCTCGGTCGCAAGAAAGCCGAGCCACTCTTTCCTGATCCGAAACTCCGCTGGTCGCACTGGAGTCAATTGCCCGCCGAGAAAGCCCTGAAGCATTTGAAGGAAGAAGTTTTCCCGTTCCTCAAAAACCTCGGCGACAAGGCCGGTTCGTTCGGTGAGCAGATGGAGAACGCCGAATTCAAAATCAACAAACCCAGTCTCCTCATCGAAGCCTGCCGCGCCATCGAGGCGATGGAAATTTCCGCGCAGAACCAGGACGTGCAGGGCGACCTCTACGAATATCTCCTCAGCAAACTCAATACCGCCGGCACCAACGGCCAGTTCCGCACCCCGCGCCACGTAATCCGCATGATGGTGAAAATGCTCGACCCGCGCCCCGGCGAACGTCTCTGCGACCCCGCCGCCGGCACGTGCGGCTTTCTCGTCAACGCCTGGCAACACCTCCTCGAATCCCACACCGACCCGCGTGACCTCACCTTCGATGACGAAGGCTGGCCGCACGGCCTCACCGGCAGCCGCCTCAAACGCGACGAGTGGGACTTCGCCCAGACCCGCGCTTTCACCGGCTTCGACAGCGACTCCGGCATGACCATGCTCCGCATCGGCAGCATGAACCTCATGCTCCACGGCCTCGCTTCGCCACGATTCCATTACACCGACACGCTCTCCAAAGGCTTCAACGAAGAGCGCGCCTACGATGTCGTCCTCGCCAACCCGCCGTTCAAGGGCGCGATTGACGCCGCTGACGTGAACCCGTCGCTCCCGGCCAAGTGCAAGAAAACCGAAATCCTTTTCCTCCACCTTTTCCTGCGCCTGCTGGAAAACGGCGGACGCGCCGCCGTCATCGTGCCCGATGGCGTCCTGTTCGGCTCGTCCAACACCCACGTCGAAGTCCGCAAGAAACTCATCGAGGAAAACCGGCTCGACGGTGTGGTCTCCATGCCGTCCGGCGTGTTCCGGCCTTACGCGGGTGTCTCCACCGCAGTGCTGCTCTTCACCAAAGGCGCGGCCACCGAGCGGATTTGGTTCTACGACATGGAGCATGACGGCTTTTCACTCGACGACAAACGCCAGCGCGTGCCGGAGAACGACATCCCCGACCTGCTCGCCTGCTGGCAACACCGCCACGACCCGAAATTCCAGAAGCAACGCGACGCCCGCTTGGCCGAACTGCAAAAGCAAATCGCGCCGCTGAAAAAGGAACGCCTCGACCACCACGCCCTCATCCATCGCCTGAAGTTTGAGGAAGTGATTGCCGCGTCAGGTAGGGCGGGCAGTCCTCTGCCCGCCACACGGCAGGCCAACTCAAGAAGCGGCGCGCACGGAGTGACGCGCCCTACCACCGCCGACGCCGCGCGGGCGGCACGGGAAGCGGCGGAGGCGGAACTTGCCGAACTCCAATCCCGCATCGCTCCGCTGGAAAAGGAAATCAACCAGCTCACCCGCCAGTTCTGGGTGACTAAGGAGAAAGTCGTCGCTGAGAAATACGACCTTTCCGCCAGCCGCTACCGTCAGGTCGAGCAGGAGGAAGTCTTTTACGAAAAACCCGCCGTCACGCTGGAGCGGATGCGGCAGTTGGAACAAGTGGCCGAGAGCGACGTGGCCGGATTGGAAAAGATGCTTGTCAAATCGTGAAGACGCCGACCGTCCAACTTGAAGAAGCTTGCGAGGTCGTGATGGGGCAAAGCCCACCATCGGCGAGCTATAATAGCGTCGGCGACGGGCTGCCATTCTTTCAAGGCAAGACGGACTTCGGTGATTTGTATCCTGATGTGCGGATGTTTTGCAACAAGCCGACACGCGTTGCAGAGGCTGGCGATGTGCTTATCTCTGTTCGTGCTCCGGTCGGCCCTACAAACTTGGCTCGCCAGCGATGCTGCATCGGTCGCGGTGTCGCTGCTCTTCGCCCAAGAAGTCACCTCGACACGAAATTCTTGCTCTACTTTCTGCGGCATCACGAACCCCAACTCGCGCGACTTGGACAAGGTTCAACATTTGAAGCAATCAATCGTGACGATTTGGAAGAGACGCAGATACCACTTCTTCCGTTGAGCGAGCAGCAGCGGATAGCGGGGCAATTGGAGCAGGTGGACCGGCTGCGCTGCACCCGCCGCTACGCCCTCGAACTCAGCGACACCTTCCTCCCCGCCGCCTTCCTCGAACTCTTCGGCGACCCGGCGGCGAATCCCACCGGCTTTCCGGCGGAGACAGTCGGCAGCATGTTCTCAAAGCAGCGTGACGGCGCGAAGTGCGGGCCATTTGGCAGCGCCTTGAAAAAGCACGAGTATGTGCTCGAAGGAATCCCCGTCTGGACGATGGAAAACGTCGGGGAGAATGAATTCCGTGAAGAAGGCTGCCTCTACATCACGCCAGAAAAGTTTGAGGAACTGAAGGCTTACGACGTGCAGGACGGTGACATCCTCATCTCGCGTGCCGGGACGGTTGGTCGAATGGCCATCGTGGAGACGAAACACCCGCGCTCAATCATTCACAGCAACATCATCCGGCTGTCGCTCGATCCGTCCCGTTGTTTGCCGATTTATTTTACAGTGTTGATGACCTTTTTCGCGCATCGGGTTGGTCGCTTGAAGCGCGGGCAAGAAGGCGCCTACACGTTCATGAACACGGGTCGTTTGGCGGAGCTTCGTATTCCACTGCCCCCCCTTCCGAAGCAGGAGCAATTCGCTGTGCTGGTGGTGCGGCACGAGCGCCTGCGCGCGGTGCAGCGCGAGTCGTTGCGCCAGTCCGAGCACCTCTTCCAGTCCCTCCTCCATAAGTTTTTCACGCAAGTAGAATAAATGAATTGCACAGATCAATTCACTTGGTATGCAGACCATCTCCCTTGGTCGTACCGGGGCGGTATCGAATTGGGTTCTGGCGCAGGTTCTTACGGGACAGAAATTAATGAACCGCGGATCTCAGGACTTCAGAAAACGACGGCCGATTCGTACCTGCGCACCCTGTACATGATCACTGGCAAGAATCAGCCGCCAAGGCATCCTAGGGAATGTTTGAATTGCGGACAGGCTCTTTCGGAGGAAGAAGATTCCCTGCCCTCAAAATCATCGGAAGAATTGGGCTGGGGCTATCATATTCATGTCCGATATAGGATGTGGTGCCCCAATTGTCAGTGGTGGTGCATTTTTGTACGGGACAAGGAAGTTGATCACGCGAGTCAAAATTTGCTTGAGCGAATTGATGTTTATGAAGGAATCATAAAACGGTTTAACGTCTCGCAGGCAGACATCCCACTCGGCTTCCTGCGTGCATATCTTGAAAAGCATCCAGATAAGATTCATTCAGTAAACACGCACACATTCGAACATCTCGTTGGGGATGTGTATAAAGACTTTTATGATTGTGAGGTTAAACACGTAGGTGGGCCCGGCGATAACGGCATTGATTTAATTGCTATAATCTCGGATGAACCTCATGTAATTCAAACAAAGCGTCGGGAACACACGGGTCATATCGAAGGTGTGGCAATTGTCAGAGAGTTCATCGGCGCATTGATCGCGGCAGACATAAATAAAGGTTTTGTTGTTACGACAGCTCAAGACTTCTCTATTCCCGCAAAGAGACTAGCTCAGCACGAAAGACTGCAGAGGTATGGAATTGAGATCACGTTAATGCCACTACCAAAGCTTCTTGCGATCATGAAAGCCACCCGTGTAAAAGTCCCGCAAATATGGGAGACGTTGAACCCCACCTAGAGGCAGAAAATTCTTATGGTGCAAAACCGAACATTGGAGGAGTGGCAGATCGTCTGCGTGCGGTGCAGCGCGAGTCGTTGCGCCAGTCCGAGCACCTCTTCCAGTCCCTCCTCCACCACGCGTTCAGCAGTCAGTGTTGATACTCATGTAACCCATTCTGCCAACCACTCTTACCTGTCATGCTAAAGCAAACCTCGACAACTCACCTGCCACCCGGCTTCAAGCTTCGCTTCACCCTACGAGGTCACGAGAAAGTGATTACTCGACTCAGTTGGGCACCAGATGGAGTTCGCTTTTCCTCGGCAGCCCAAGACGGGGTAATTCGGATTTGGAACAGTGAAACCGGAAAGCTGCTAAAAGCTCTCTCCCTCCCAGACACATTCAAAATGGGACCGTACTGGCTCACAAGTAAATTGGAGTCAGCTATCGCCTGGACTCCAGCTTGGTCCAAAGACGGACGAGCACTAGCTTGCGGCTACGGAGATGCGGCCATTCGGGTTTGGGACCCCCAAAGTGGCGAAATCATACGAGTTCTCGAGGGACACACCGCCAAGGTGAACAATGTCGCTTGGTCACCAGATGGTCTTTTGCTTGCATCAAGTGCTGACGACAGCACGATCAAGATCTGGGATGTCAATGCCGCGACAGAACTTAGAACATTGCGGGGCCACCATTCTGGTATCAACAACATCGCTTGGCATCCGAGCGGTCATATCCTAGCCTCAGGGTCGCTCGATGGCACAATTCTAATTTGGGATGCAAAGAGGTATCAGGCTCTCAAAACTCTCCTTGGTCATGAAGAAATGGTTATCACTGTCATCTGGTCGCCAGATGGCAAAGTGCTTGCGTCAAGCTCAGGCGACAGTACGATCCGGCTTTGGGACGCTGCATCGGGCGCGCAAATAAATCTCCTCGAAGGTCACTCCTCTTCAGTCAGTTGCATCGCATATTCTCCAGATGGCCGGCTCCTTGCATCAAAGGGCACCTATCCAGATTCCAGTGTACGCATTTGGCGTGTCGGCACATGGGACGTAGTTGCGGCGCTACATGAAAGGAGCGCCACAATGTGGTTCGCTGGGATCGCCTTTCACCCCAATCGGATGCTGCTGGCCACCCTTGACGACAAGGACACGTCCATCCGCATCTGGGAACTTGATCCTGCGGTCTTGCTTGCCCCGCACCAAGGCGCAAAACCGGTTCAGTATGTCACAGCCAAGGTCGCCTTGGTGGGTGACAGTGGCGTCGGGAAGACCGGGCTGGGGTGGCGGCTCGCTCATGGGCGTTTCCGAGAGCAACCATCGACGCACGGTCAGCAGTTCTGGATCATAGAAGAACTGAGCATAAAACGCGCAGATGGTGCGGAGTGCGAAGCGATTCTTTGGGACCTTGCCGGACAGCCAGACTACCGTCTCATCCACTCGCTTTTTCTGGACGACCTGCATGTAGCATTGTTGCTTTTCGATCCGGCAAATCGGGAAAAGCCTTTGAGTGGCGTCGAATACTGGCTAAGACAGCTATCACACACCCACACCCAGAAGACACCCACTCCAGCCATCCTCGTTGGCGCACGGGTGGATCGAGGAACACCGACCCTCACTCGTCAGGAACTCGTGAACTACTCCATACATCACGGCATCAGAGGCGGATATCTTGAGACAAGTGCGAAAACTGGCACCGGCGTTGCCGAGTTAATTCAACGGATCAAGGACCTCATTGACTGGAATAGAATCCCCGCGACTGTCACCACAAGTTCATTTCGAAGAATTAAGGGCTTTATCTTTTCTCTCAAGGCCGACAAAGGTTGGAAGCAGGCACTATTATTTCCAGAAACCCTAACAACCCATTTGCACGAAACGGATCGTTCTTGGGACTTCACGCAGGATGAGCTGGTAGCAGCGCTTAGGTCTTTGCAGAATCATGGCTACATCACGCTCCTCATTGACTCCTCCGGGCGACTCGCCATTCTGCTCTTCCCAGACCTATTGATAAACATAGCTTCCTCGATTGTGCTCGAGGCAAGAAGGAACTCTAAGGGTTTCGGCGCTTTGGAGGAGAAATCGCTGGTCGAAGGCCTCTACCCATTGCAGGAACTCTCAACCCTCTCGAAGGCAGAAGCACTTACTCTCCTAGCCGCTGCGACAAGCCTCTTTTTGAAACACAATATATGCTACCGTGAATCATTGGCCGACAAGACCTACCTCGTCTTCCCTTCGCTGATCAATGAAAAGCGCCCAAAGGAACCCGGAATTGAAACCTTTGACGATGTGTCGTACCGAATAAGTGGAGCCGTTGAGAACTTGTACGCCTCGCTTGTTGTTTTGCTTGGCTACACGAACACCTTTACTCGCACCCATCACTGGCAAGACCAAGCCCAGTACGAACTGGGGCATGGTCAAACCTGTGGCTTCCGGCAGGTTGCTGAACATGAGGGAGAGATTGAACTCATCCTGTGTTATGGAAAGGACACGCCTGAATATGCAAGGTCGCTGTTCAAAGGGCTGTTTGAAAAGTTCCTCAGTGAGCACGAGGTCGAAGTGGTGAGGTATCCATCAATAAAGTGCCCAAGATGCGGCGATCGTCCTGAGAGAGCAGCAGTCAGAAAGCAGCTCGAACGCGGTAGTTCGTCTCTGTTCTGTGGGAATTGCGGAGAACGCATCACATTGAGTGGTACAGATCAGGTTCCCACGCTATCTCTGCCGGAGCAGAAGAAACTAACTGCGGAACAGGGCGTTGCCAGCCGAAGGACGAAGTTTGAAACTGCCTTAGTGTGGATCAAGAGTCACGTGCGCGAACGGGGAGACGTCAAGGGGGCTCCACGTTGTTTTATTAGTTACGCTTGGGATGTTCCCGAGCACGAGCGGTGGGTGTTAACCTTGGCAAAAGATCTCCGCAATGCAGGAGTCGAAGTTGTGTTCGACCGGTGGCAAAACACACCCGGAACCAGCATTGTCAAGTTCATTGAGCAGATCCGATCCGCAGACTTTGTTCTCGCAGTCGGAACGCCCACATACCTGGCGAAGTACAACGCCGAATCCTCCGATGCTGTGGTGGAAGCAGAACTGCGTTTGATTGGCACACGTCTCCGGAAACGAGGCGCCGTGCGCGAGCGCGTGATTCCTTTGTTGCTTGATGGTGAACAAGCTACGGCCTTCCCACCTCAGTTTGAAGATTCGGTTTTCATCGACTTTCGACTCGAGAGACAGCATTTTGTGAAACTCTTGGATTTAGTTTTGACAATCTACGAGATTCGTTTTGATCAGCCAGGAGTTGAGGAGTTTCGCGAATCACTGATATCTTCAAGCATGTAGGCAGGAGTCTGGTGAAAGGGTCATGAAAGGATCGCCCTAGTATAGTGTGACATTTCTCCCCGGCCTGGTTTGAAGGACTTGTTGAGAGATGAGATGTCTCGCTGTGCTTCGCCTCGGCAAGACATCGTGAGGCGTGAGGGGGTCAGGCCGTGGATTGTGACATTTCTCCCCTACCGAGTTTTGGGATTCGGAGTCCCCGACGAACTCAACGCTCTTCCACCGTCGCCGAGGCTATGTTGGACAGGTCCGCCGTCGCTTTGCTTCCATCTTCACAACGTTTCGACGCGACAGGGTTGGATGCCTTGCTCAGCCAGACAGCAAAGATCGACACCTCACCTTTTATCCAATGACTCGTTCATGCCCATTCACTCGGCCTTTACAGGCTTTCGGCTTTGCCAAACTCCTTTCGCCATTTCCCAAACGGCTCAAGTCCCCGTTCGAGGCGGAGAGGACATCCGCCGACCGAGCCTTCACCCGCCTTCATGTGATTCCCGTCTTCACTCCCGCCGTCGCTATGCTTCCGCCTTCATCCGCCTTCGCGAGCTACGGCGCGACGGGTCTGATTTCGGCGAGACAAGTTGGCGCGGCAAGTCGACGCGACAAGCTGATGGAGAGGCCACGTAAAAGGCGCTCAGCCTCACGTGGTGGAAAACATTCAACTCCGACTTGCTTCGCGAGCAGGCATTCAACGTCGAACTTTCAAACTGAGACCGGAAGTTAAACCGCGAAATAAGCGAAATAAGCGAAAGACGCGAAAGGCCGAAGGACGATCCACCTTCGTCCCGCAATGCAGGACTATGGTGGACAGGGGACGATGGGGAAGAATCATGAAAATCCGGTTCGCGGCTTGACCTGGTGCCCGGGTTCCCGGATGCTCCCGCCCGCCGCAGATCAACCAATGCAGTTTAAAAACCAGATGAAATCATTTTTTATCCTGACGCTCGCCCTCGGCCTGCTCGCCGGTTGTGGCGTCAAAGAAGACAAGACGACTATGGAAAAGAATCCCAGCGCGAAATCCGATTCGCAACCCGTCAACGGTGAAACCTTTCTCGCGCAGAACGCAAAAAAGGAAGGCGTCGTCACCACGGCCAGCGGTCTGCAATACAAGGTCATCCAGTCCGGCACGGGCGAGTCCCCCAAGCTGACCGACCGGGTGAAGGTGCATTACCACGGCACGTTGATTGACGGGACGGTCTTTGACAGTTCGGTGCAGCGCGGTCAACCCATCTCCTTCCCGGTCGGCGGCGTGATCCCGGGCTGGGTCGAGGCGTTGCAACTGATGAAGGTCGGCGACAAGTGGCGGTTGTTCATCCCGGCCAAACTGGCCTACGGCGACCAGAGCCCCAGCCCGGCGATTCCGCCCAACAGCATATTGATCTTCGAGGTGGAATTGCTCGGCATCGAGAAGTAAAATAAAGGCTAAAGGCTAAACGCTGAAGGATATGAGTCAAAGGCGCTTTTTTACTTTAGCCTTTAGCTTTTAGCCTTCAGCCTTTAGCCTTCGCTCCTCCCGTCCTTCTCTTCTTGATTTGTGAAGAATAATTAATGATGCTGGAGACCGCTATGCAATTCAGTAGTCGAAACCATGTTTGATCAACTGGATCAAATTTTTGTCACGTTGAAGCATCAGGCGGTGGGGGTTTTCCCCGACGCCTGGCAGCCGCTGGTTTCCGCCCTGATTTCGATTTCGTTCATCCCGCTGGTGTTTGCCACCCTGTTTGCCTTCGTCACGGTTTTTGAGCGCAAGGGCATCGGCCGCATCCAGAACCGCTACGGCCCCAATCGCGTCGGCATTCCGTTGACCAAAATCCGCCTCTGCGGTTTCGGCCAGTTCATACCGGATGGGATCAAATCGCTCACGAAGGAGGACATCGTCCCGCGCGCGGCGGACAAGGTGGTGCATTTTCTGGCGCCGGTCGTCCTGCTCATCCCCGTGCTGCTGGCCTATGCGGTGCTGCCCATCGGCCGCAACATGACCGCGGTGGATCTTGATGCGGGGGTGCTGTTTTTCTTCGCCGTGGGCGGGGCGGTGGAGCTGTCGGTGTTCATGGCCGGCTGGTCGAGCCACAACAAATACTCCCTGCTGGGCGCCATGCGCGCGATTGCGCAGATGATCAGCTACGAAATCCCGCTCATCCTTTCCGCCGTCACGGTCATCATGATCGTCGGCTCGCTCAAGACCGTGGACATCGTCGCGGCGCAAAATCATTACATCTTTGGCCTGGCGCACTGGTTTGTGTTCACGCCGTGGGGCCTGGCCGGGTTTATCCTGTTCTTCATTGCTTCGCTCGCCGAGTCCAACCGCACGCCGTTTGATTTGCCGGAGGCGGAATCTGAAATCGTTGCGGGCTATTTCACGGAGTATTCCGGCTTCAAATTCGCGCTGTTCTTCCTCGGTGAATACCTCGGCATGTTTGCCATCAACGGGCTGGGCATCACGCTGTTTCTGGGCGGCTGGACCGCGCCGTTTTCGTTCCTGACCTGGGTGCCGTCGTATCTCTGGTTCTTTGCCAAGCTGATGGCGCTGGTTTTCACGTTCATCTGGATTCGCGCCACGCTGCCGCGCCTGCGCATGGATCAACTGATGAATTTCGCCTGGAAATTCATGCTGCCCTTGTCGCTGGTCAACATCGTCGCGGCCGGACTCTGGCATTTCATGGGCGCGGGTCCGCTGCGCTGGGTGGTCTGCTCGGCCCTGATTTTTGGTTCGTATGCCATCCTCGGTTGGGGATTGATGCGAAATCAAAAACTCGGCAAACGCATTTATCGCTTTGCCGATTAAACTCCCGTGTCACCCGCATTCCTCATCATCGCAATTGTGACGCTCTTTGCCGCGGCGGCGGCGATGAGCCTGCGCAACCTGGTGCATTGCGCGCTGTCGCTGGTGGTGACATTCGCCGGACTCGCGGCGCTTTACCTGCAACTCGACGCGCAGTTCGTCGGCTTCGCGCAAATCCTGGTCTATGTCGGAGCGGTCGCCATCCTCATCGTGTTCGCGGTTTTGCTGACGCGCAGCGATGCGACGCCGAACCAGGCCATTCTTGCGCCCGGCTGGATTGTCGGGATTGCGGTTTCCGCCGTCGTCTTCGCCACGCTCGGCTGGGCGGCGCTGAACAGTCCGGGGCTGCCAAGGGAAATGCCGCCCACGCCCGAAGCCACGGTCAAAAACATCGGCGACCTGCTGATGACCCGGTATGTCCTGCCGCTCGAAGTCATCGGCCTGCTGCTGACGGCGGCATTGATTGGCGCGGTGATCATTGCGATGAAGGAAGAACCGCTTTCAAAGCCCGACAGCAGCCGAGGTAACGAGGCTCATTCTTCAACGAAATTGGAGCCTTCTCACGTCGGCTGCTACGAATCGGAAAAAGATGGAGGCCACTCATGACACCGCTTCAAGGTTGCCTCCTCGTTTCGGCGTTGTTGTTCGCCATCGGCCTGGCCGGTGCGGTCACGCGGCGCAACGCCATCCTCGCGCTGGTCGGCATCGAATTGATGCTGAACGCGGCGAACCTGAATTTCATCGCGTTCTGGCGTTACGGTCCGAATCCCGAGGCGTTGACGGGCATGATGGTCGTGATTTTCTCCATCGCCATCGCGGCGGCGGAAGCGGCGGTGGGCCTGGCGCTCATCATCGCGATTTACCGCCATTACAAAACCGCCAACCTGGATGAAATGAAGAATTTGAAGGGATGACCTGGATTGCTCAAAATCTCTGGCTGATTCCGGTGCTGCCGCTGGTGGCGAACGGGGCAGGCGCGGAGCGCCGCAAGACGGTAGCCCACGGCGTGAGCCGTGGGTATCGAATCGCAAATATCACAAGCCCCGGAGGGGCGACAGAATGAACGCGCATGGCCCACACCTACACCAACCTGCTCGTTCACATGATTTTCAGCACGAAGGATCGTGTGCCGTTACTGGACGCGGAACTGAAACCACGCCTGTTTCCCTACATGGGTGGCATTGTTCACGAGCTTGGTGGCACCGCTTTGCTCATCAACGGACCCAGCGACCACGTTCACATGCTTCTGCTGCTTCCTGCCAAGGGCACCGTTTCGGAAATTGCCGGCAAGGTGAAGGCGAACTCCAGTGGCTGGGTTCACCGCGAGTTTCCAGGCAAAGGGACGTTCGCGTGGCAGACCGGCTATGCGGCATTTACGGTGAGCCATTCGCAAAAACAATCGGTGTTGGATTACATCGCAAATCAGGAAGAACATCATCGCAAGCTTTCATTCAAAGAGGAATTGATTGCCTTCCTCAAGAAACACGAAATTCAATACGACGAACGATATATTTTCGAATGAAAGTCGCGTTGCATTTTTTTCTGCCGCCCCTGACAGGGCTTGGTTTGTTTTTGACCATTGACCCACGGCTAACGCCGTGGGCTACCATCTGCCGCCGCTACGCGGCTGACCAATGACCTGGATTGCTCAAAATCTCTGGCTGATTCCGGTGCTGCCGCTGGTGGCG
>OBLU010001301.1_pt1 | contig 23222 bp, 19 predicted proteins | sample 1518681 | NCBI WGS metagenome assembly OBLU01 (sample SAMEA3539304, study PRJEB22396) | soil metagenome | biome: tundra; feature: field; material: soil | place: USA | collected 2010-05 | depth 0.15 m
TCCTCACAGGTTTTATTTCCCCCGCCGGGGCGTCCGGGAGACGCCCCTCAGCTCAGTCGTTGTTCCGCGGCCGGCAACATCCCGCGTTCGCTGCTGACTATTCCACGAAGGCTGCTCGCATCCGGCTCCATAGACTACTGAAAACGGGCCGCCGGAAACGGCGGTCTGAACTAACCACAAACGTATGGATTCATAGCCGGCTACACCTTTATGCTGCCATCTTCTGCAACGTCATGCCGCCCAAGCGGCGAAGCGCGACCATGCGGGCCGCCGCTGCAGTCTTCGCCGTCAGTTTTTTAGGATAAGTTGGAAATCATTTTCGCTCATGACCCTGAGGTAGTCTTCCGGGTCGACGTACATCTCGATGTCGAACTTGGGTTCATGTCTGCCTTCAATGAAGGCTGCGATCCCTATCTGGCAGATACTTGAGGCGGACTCATTGGCTGTTTCTACGTCAAAACAAAAGAAGTTCACGTGCGGGCCCCGGCGGCGAATCTGAAGACGTGTCCACTTTATCCCTATTCGGAAGATCGCAGTCGAAAAGAATTCTATAAATATAGCCTTGACTCTATAATAGAGTTGAGTCTATATCTAGCTACATGGCAACCGAGATCATCGTCACGGACGAGTTCAAGCTATGGTTCGAAGGCCTGAGCGAGTCTGAGCAAGAGTCGATTGATCGCATCGTCGGTTTGTTGCAGGAGCGCGGCGCCACTCTGGAGTTTCCGTTCAGCAGTGGCATCAAAGGTTCGAAAGTTCCAGGGATGCGCGAACTGCGGATTCAGCACGTGGGCCGTCCATACCGCATCCTGTATGCGTTTGACCCGATCCGTCAGGCCGTTCTGCTTATGGGCGGAGACAAGACGGGAGACAGCCGTTGGTACGAGAAAGCAACCCGGCTCGCCGATAAGCTTTTCAGCGAGTACCTACGTGGCTTAGGTTACTGAGGCTCGCGCCTCTTGAAAGGACAGACCCGTGAAAACTACTGCATGGAATGATCTGAAGCACAAGATTTCCCCAGAGCGCCGGGAGCAACTCAAGCTTGAAACTGTAGCAGAACTTGACCGGATGGGCTTTGCTTCTCTTCGCAAGGCCCGCCAGCAGACGCAGGCGGAGCTCGCCGACAAGCTTGGAATCGACCAGGCGAGCGTATCGGCGATCGAGAACCGCTCGGACCTGCTGCTGAGCACGCTAGCCAAGTATGTCCGTGCCCTGGGCGGCGACGTCGAGATCCGCGCCGTCTTCCCGGAAGCGACATTCAACCTCGAGCCACTCTTGACGGGCGAGATCGTGCCGGCGCAGGCGTCCGTCTCCAGCTCGTCCAGGCATCCAAGTGGAAGCCAAAAGTCGCCGGGCGGACGCCGCAAGGCCGCGGCTATGGCTAGCTGAGAGCTTCCCGAATGAGAAGCTCTTCCAGCTTGCGGATGAGGATATGGTGGTTCGGGTGGTAGTGTAGCTGGTCGATGCGGATGACGAGCTGCGTTATCTCGCGGTGAATGCTTCTGACGATGAGATCGAAGGATTTTATCAAGACAATTCGAAGCTGATCCGCATCCTCCTTAGCGTTGTGAACGCGATGGCTTATGACCCGCAGGAAACTGCCGAGGTCTACAGGCGCTATGCCACATGCTTTGGGAGAGAGTGGTTTAGCGACTACCTCGTTCCTGCTTCTAGCCCACCAGCCGCGGTCCCGGTTCCACCCCGAGTGCACTCTCCGGCTTCGTCGCTGAGGAGGACGGCTTCTTAAGCTGCAGGTCGTCGTTCTGCCGCAGTGTTACTGCCAGTTCCTGCCGTCCAAGTTCGATAATGGACTCGAGGATCCCTTCGCGGAAGATCTCCCCGTTGAACCTTACCCGGCGCCGGTTCGGTATGGTGCCCGCGTTTTTGAAGCCGATCTGGAACAGATCCTGAAATTGCGCGTGGCAGGGAGGGGTACCGTTCTGGAGCTTTTCCAGGGTCACCGGGGAGACGATCAAACGGGAACTGGCATCGCCTTTACGGTAACCCTCATAGTCCTCGTGGTATGCCCGCGCCTGTCGGGCACTCTCGGCGAATATGAACCAATCCTCGTCATGATCGTCCGTCGTACACCAGTACAGCTTGATTGATTGCTTCGTGCTTGCCATATAGCTCATGTTCTCTCTCCCCGCCGGCTTGAAAAAACCACCGCGAAGGGGTAACAGTGTAGCGCAATATATCTCAGATATGCAAGGTTTATCGACAACAGCCCCGAGGCAACACCCCCACCTCTTTATTTCCCCGACGGCCTCCCCCCGGGTTGGAAAGCGCCCCATCCCAGCCCCAGCTCAACCCAAAGTTGGAACCACGAGCCGCTCCTGGACACAACGGCGTTTGCGGGGAGTAATCCTAGGAAGTGAGTGCAACCTGCGCTAAATGAGTGCTTTGGCCTGAAGCCATCAGTTGATCTTAGATCATCGCTGTTGTCGTGTACGCTGAGGCCTAGCATCTGGAAGCAGAGGTTTCCACGAAGATGGCCAACAATGTCCGTACTACTGCCGCTTGGCATGAAAATGAAGGCGCTCCGTAGTTGTAGATCGCCGAGAATACGGCCCGATACCTGTTCTGGGTCGCCGGCGCCGCGGGCAGTGCACGGAACCAGTCAGAAATCTCACTGACCTTGATGCTGTTCGCCGGCCGCGATCCGAACGCGGCCTTGATGACCCCGACGCGATAAGGCGGGTTCTTCTGGTCCTTGTACTCTCGTGGCCGGTCTTTGATCTGCTTCAGTAATCCTTCGCATAGCTCGCTGAGCAAGACGCCGCCAGAGGACGCGGCCAGCGCTGCGGCCGCTTGCTCTGCAGCCAGCTCAGCGGCGGACTTGATGGGTTCCTTGGCGGAGGTGGGGACGACGCCGCCCCCCGACAGCTTGGTTGTCCTCGCCTTATCTACCCAGTTGATCGCCGCCGCCCGGTCACGTCCGAACGACTTTCGAACCAGCTTCCCGTTGACGCGGTATCGGGCATGCCAGTTCCCACTGCCCGGATCCCTCTCGTATACCCCTTCAACATGTGCAACTGGTCTTGCCATCGCCCACATCCTCGCTTTGGACTGCGAGGCCATTTTAGCTTGGTGTGATACGTTTGTGATACACCAAGGCGTCTATTCGTGCAGTCCACTGCATCGATGGCGTCCCGGCTGTATCCATTCAAGCGCTTTATTATATTAGAGTTATACTGCATACGACTGCAATGCATCGCATGCCGCTGAATCGGTCAACGCGCACTCCTAACGCGAAGGTCGCCGGTTGGACTCCGGCCCGGGCCACCAGTTAAACCCCTGTAAGCAGTGGCGATAGAGCGATCCGGCAGATTCGATGAGGGTGAATCGGATCTCCGCGATCTGGTCGTGTCCTAAGGTGCGGGCTGTGTAGCCGCCAAATCTTCAAAATGTATCCTCTTCAGGATTCAAGAGGTTCGCTTGCCGGGTTTCTTTTTGCGGGGAGCGGACTTGGGGGCGATGCGCGAGACGACTTCTTCGAGTTCTGCCAGGCGCCGTTTCATTTCCGTGACATCTTCGACATTGGCTGCGGCGGCAGGTCGTGTGTGGGAGTTCTCGGCAGCACGATCCGGCGCAGTCGCAGCAGGGGTTTCCGCGCCCCCGTGGTGTTCGGCGGCCGGTCCGGACATGAAATCGAACGGACTTACGGTTGGAGCCATCATGCGATACGACTTCTGGTAAAAGTCCAGCATCGCCTTCATGTATTTGAGCGTGCCCTCCTGGCCCACGCGGCCGGACGCGATGACCATCTGGCGCAAGATATCCAGCGGGAAGGAGGAATCCGTTGCCTTCGCATCCTCGACGATGATCTGGGTCAGGATGAGGCGGGTAATATCCTCGCCGGTGGCGGCATCGATAACCTGCACATCTTCGCCGCGTTGCAGCATTTGGGCGACCTCATCGAGGTTCACATACCGGCTGTTGGTGGTGTCGTAGAGGCGGCGGTTTTCGTATTTTTTGATGACAACGGCCTTAGCCATAATAATTTCATCTTACCCCTTGACACGGTTCCCGAAGAGCGTATGCTTAATTCATGCTGCAGTGCAGCAAATAGCGCAGCATGCAGTTCCTGAGGAGGAATCCAAATGGCCACCCGAAAAGCTACCATCCCGCAAGCCAAGCAGACTGAAGTCGCCGAAACCCTCACGACTTTGTACACCAAGAGCATCGAGCGCATCGCCGATGTCCAGAAGAAGACCCTCGACCTGGCGTTGCAGCAGAACGCCGAAGTCGTCGGCGCCTGGAAGAGTTTTGCGAAGGGGGCACCCGATAGCCCGATACCCAGCATTCTCGACCTCGCCGGCAGCATGTTCGGACAGCTCGTCGAACTGCAAAAGGGAGCCATCGACCTCGCCCTGGAGCAGAGCCAGGCGCTGGTCGAACTTGCCAGCGAACGCGCCGATTACATCACAAACGCCGGCGAAACCGTGAAGACGATTGTGCAGGATACGGTCAAGCGCGTTGCCGCGACCCAGAAGAACGTCATCGAGTTCTCCGCGACGCAGACGAAGACGGCCTTTGACACCTTCAAGAAGCAGGCTGGCGTGGCCGGAACACCGGTTGAAGCGGCCGCCGATTCGATTCAGCGCGGGTTCGACTCGCTGATCGAAACGCAGAAGGAATTCCTGAACGTCGTGTCGAAGCGGACCGCCTAAAGCTGAACTGATGGTTGTGTCACCCAAAGCAGCCCTGGAGTTGGAGACCACTTGACGTGGTATTTGACTCTGCGGCTGCGATTGGGTGTAGGCTCAATGCATTCGAGGGAGAAGGTCGATGAGCACCGTAGAAACAGGACCCAACCAGCCAGATCCGATGGAGAAGATGCGCGAGTTGCGTGACGCCTACCTGGACACCTGGTCCAAGTATCTAATCGAAACGGTCAACACGGAGGCTTATGCGCAGGCTTCCGGCGCGGCGCTGAACGGTTACCTCAACGTCGCAGTCCCGCTCAAGGAGCCTATGGAGCAGGCCCTGCTGCGGACGCTTGAGCAGCTTCATATCCCTAGCAGCTCGGACTTCGCCGGCCTGGCCGGACGCATGACCAATATTGAAATGCAGCTCGACAACATGGACGCCAAACTGGACCGGTTGGAGAAATTGCTGGCTGGTGTGCAGGCCGGGCAGGCTTCCAGTAAACCCGCTCAAGCTCGTACCCGAGTTGCGGCGCCGAGGGTAGCAAGGAAACCCGCCCCCAGGGCAACCACCGCCAAAGCGGGCCGTGGCAAGGCGAGAAAGGGAAAGTAAGCCATGGCACAGACTGAAGCAACGGATCTGCTGACTGCTCTTACGCAGCGCATGGAAACGGTCACCAGGGTGATGACCTTGAAAGCGCCCATCGCCCAAACCCCCAAGGAACTGGTCTGGACGCTGAATAAGGCCAGGCTCTACCGCTATGTCCCGGTTGTCCCGGAGGAGCAGCGTCATCGGGTTCCTCTGCTGCTGGTCTTTGCACTCATGAACCGGCCCTCCATTCTCGATCTTCGCCCGGGGCATAGTTTTGTGGAATACCTGATCAAGCACGGCTTCGATGTATACCTGCTGGACTGGGGGTGTCCCGGCCCTGAAGACAGTTACCTGAAGTTCGACGACTACACGCTCGACTACATGCCCCGCGCCATCCGCAAGATCAAAGCGATCTCCGGTGTGGAGGAGATCAGCGTCCTGGGATGGTGCATCGGCGCCATTTTGACAACGATCTATGCGGCCTTGAGACCCGACGACGGCCTGCGCAACCTGATCCTGCTCACCGCGCCGCTCGACTTTTCCGACAAGGAGAGGCTGACCTTCGGCCGCTGGGTCGACGAGAAGTACTTTGACATCGACAAGGTCCTCGCGGTCTTCGGCAATATGCCGCCGGAGATGATCGACTACGGAGCCAAGGCGCTAAAACCCGTGGAGAACTACATCGGCAACTACGTGAAGCTTTGGGACAACATCGACAATCCCCAGATTGTCGAGAACTGGCACGCCATGAACACCTGGGTGCGCGACAACATCCCAATGACCGGAGGCGCGTTTCGGCAGCTTATTGTCGACCTGTATCGCAACGATCGGCTGATGAAGGGCGAGCTCGTGATCCGCGGCGAGCGAGTGGATCTGAGCCGGCTGCGGGCTAATTTATTGACCGTCATTGCTGAGGGGGATCACATCACGCCACCCTGCCAGTCCGAGTCGGTGATGGCCAAGGTGGGCAGCACGGACAAAGAAGTCTACCGCATTCGTGGAGGCCACATCGGCATCATGGCCGGCAGCGGAGCGGAGAAATCTACCTGGCCGCACATCGAGCATTGGCTCGCAGCTCACTCCAAATAGCGCGCGGCCGACGGTCTGTACGGAACCGTCGGCCGCGTGTTGGTATCGGCTGGATGAATTCCGCTCCTTAGTTGATGGCCTCGAAGATGGCCGCAATTCCCTGACCGCCGCCGATACACATCGTGACCAAAGCGTAGCGGCCGCCGATGCGGTGAAGTTCGTGCAGCGCCTTTACGGTGATGATCGCGCCGGTCGCTCCCAGTGGATGTCCGAGCGAGATTCCGCTGCCATTGGGATTGGTCTTCGCCGACGGGAAGCCCAGGTCGCAGACCACAGCCAGCGCCTGCGCGGCAAAGGCTTCATTCACTTCGAAGACGTCGATCTGATCGACCGTCAACCCGGTCCGTTTGAAGACGGCTCTCACCGCCGAAATAGGCCCGATCCCCATGTACCCAGGTTCCACGCCGGTCACAGCGTAGTCGACCAACTTCGCCATCGGCTTCAAGCCGCGTTCCGCCGCCGCTTCACGCTCCATCAGAATCAGTGCAGCCGCGCCGTCGTTCACGCTGGAGGAATTGCCGGCTGTAATCGTGCCATTCTTGTCAAACGCCGGCTTCAGCTTCGACAGGTTCTCCATCGACGCATCCGCACGAGGCGATTCGTCCGTATCGAACGGCATCGTGCCGCCTTTCACCTTGATTTCGATGGGTACAATTTGTTCCTTGAACTTGCCACTTTGGATCGCGTCCAGAGCGCGCCTGTGGCTCTCAACCGCCAACTCATCCTGCGCCTGTCGCGTGATATTCCACTTGGCGGCAACATGCTCGGCAGTGATGCCCATGTGAATTCCCTCAAAGGGATCGGTCAGCGCCCCGACCATAACGTCGACGGCGACGGTGTCGTTCATGCGCGCTCCCCATCGCATGTTCGGCAGCCAGTAGGGCGAGCGGCTCATGGATTCCGCGCCTCCCCCCACCGCGGCATCCACATCCCCATGGACGATCGTCTGAGCAGCAAACAAGATGGCGGACAGTCCGCTGCCGCAAAGGCGGTTTACGGTGATGGCCGAAGTCTCAATCGGCAGGCCTCCGCCCAGCGCCGCAACCCGCGCCATGTACATATCCTTGGCGTCGGTGTGGATCACATTGCCGAAGACCGAAGCGCCTACATCGTTCGGCGCAAGACCCGAACGCTGCACGGCCTCGCGTGTCACTGTCGCTGCCAATTCTGTGGGTGGAATGTCCTTAAGGGAACCGCCGTATTTTCCAACCGCGGTACGCACTGCACTCAGAACCACAACTTCACGTTGCTTATTCATCGTTTTCTCCTGGGCCCAATCCTGAAGTCATTGGCAGGAGAGGCGTTGGAGAAGACGCTTTCGAGCAACGTTGATTCGGGATCCAACTTTCGTGCAATTCGGGCCCGGAAAAACTATAGCATCGGATACCCGTCTCGAATCAGTTAGATTTTGGGCATGAATTTTTCTCTGTCTGATAGATGACAGAAAAGGGGCGGGGCGACGTCACCCCAAGGCAATCGAGCAGCCATGCCGCCTAAAAGTGCATCCCGCCGCCGCAGATCAGCACCTCGCCGGTGACGTAGTCCGATAGTGGAGAGCAGAAGAACAGCACCGCCGCAGCCGCCTCATCCGGCGTGCCCAGTCGTCCGAGCGGGCAGGAATTTCTCATCGATTCCAGCATGCTGGGCTGCACCCCGAGTCGAATCTCGTGGCCATGCATCTGCAGCGGCGCGTTATCCCCAGTCAGAGGCTGCACCAACCGTGTCTCGATCAGCCCAAATCCGACCGCATTGACGTTTACGTTGTATCTGCCCCACTCCTTGGCCATGGTCTTGGTCAGGCCGATCACGCCAGCCTTCCCGGAGGAATAACCTGCTTGGCCCGGATTGCCGTCCGTCCCGGCAATGGAAGTGATGTTCACCACCTTGCGCATCACTCGCCGGTTGTTCGCCGCTTCGGCTTTGGCGGCTTCCCGGATGTAGCCGGAGGCTGCCCGCAGAATGCGGAAAGGAGTGACCAGGTGAATGTCCAGCATCGCCTGAAACTGCTCGTCGGTGGTTTTCTGGATCACGCTGTCCCAGCTATAGCCTGCGTTGTTGACGATGATATCGATGGAGCCGAAGGCGCCCAGGACAGCCTGCACGACTGCCTCCGGTGTTGCGGGGTCGGTCAGATCGCCCTTTACGTGCCGGACCCTTTCTCCGTGGCCAAGATCCGCCTCCGCTTCCAGCAGCAGGTCTTCGTCCATATCGTTCAGCATAACGTTCGCGCCTGCCGACGCCAGGCGTCTTGCGATGGCTCTTCCGATTCCGCGGCCCGAACCGGTTACCAGTGCCGTTCGCCCTAGCAGGGTGAAGGGTGACAATGGTGCATCGGCAGCCACGGCGGGCTTGCCGTTTGTAGATGTGGTGCGGTCTTCCCGTGTAATGGACATCACTTAAGACCCTCCCCGATCGTCAACCGCATGCATTTCGCATGCAGTTGGGCGCAACCATTATATTGCAACGCAGCAAGTTTTTATATGCACTGCAGCATCTAAATAAACTGCCTGTGTCCCACGTCACATTCCTGGAATTAGAGGCCAGAGTAGTATCACCGGGCATAGAAGTTACTGTACAAGGAGTTCAAGATGGCACGAGTTGCGGTAGTAACCGGCGGCACGCGAGGAATTGGTGCGGAGATCAGCGTGGCATTGCAACGAGCGGGTCGGACCGTCGCTGCCATCTACGCAAGCAACGACAAGGCAGCGGAGGCCTTTTCGAAGGAAACCGGGATCAAAACGTACAAGTTTGATGTGGCTAATTTCGAGGAGTGCTGCGAGGGTGTAGCGAAGATTGTGGCCGAGGTCGGTCCGGTCGAGATCCTGGTGAACAACGCGGGCATAACCCGGGATGGAACGTTGCTGAAAATGGACCGGGACATGTGGGATGCGGTGCTCGATACCAATCTCGGCTCCTGCTACAACCTCTGCAAACTCACGTTCGAATACATGAAGAACGCCAAGTTCGGACGCATCGTCAACATCGGCAGCATGAATGGGCAGGCAGGCCAGTACGGCCAGGTCAACTACGCCGCGGCGAAGTCGGGGATTCACGGATTTACCAAGGCTCTCGCCCAGGAAGGTGCGCGCTTCGGCATTACGGTCAATGCGGTCGCTCCGGGCTACGTTGACACGGAGATGGTGCGGGGAGTGCCGCCCGAGGTGCTGCAAAAGATCGTGGCGCGCATCCCCATTGGCCGTCTCGGGAAGCCCTGCGACATCGCGCGGGGCGTCTTGTTTCTCACCGACGACGACAGCGATTTTGTGACTGGATCCACGATCTCGATTAACGGCGGGCAGCATATGTATTGAGTCGTGCGGACGTTTCGTCTTGGCCGCAGAGACTCGTCTGCCACCGCACCCCTGGAAATTCCGGCCGCCGTTGGGAATTCGGTACGCTCAGGGTCATGCGTCACATTCAGTTGTGACGCAAAGCACTGTCAATTCTCGTCCAGCGGCTTACTCTAGGCGATCTGGGGTGAGGATCTACGGGCTGGAACGAGACCCCTGAAGACGAATTCGTTGTCAGCCCTGGCCGAACGCTCCACAGAAGTGAGGACCATCATGACTCAAGCAAACGATTCTTCCTCGGCTTCCTGCGAATCCACACGTACATCTTCCGCAGCCCACGCGCCAACCGGGCCTACGATGCTGTGTCCCATCCTTGGGCTCGAGGACGATCAGGCCTTCGATCGGTGCGTGCAGGACATGGATCCGTCCCATACCACTACGGCGTCCCACATCGGAGACTGCAATCTCGAGTGTTGCTACTGTGCCCTTCGTTGGAGTGCCCGGCGGACGTTGCTCCATGGGGACGCACGAATATAGGTCTTTGGGCGTACCGGTCCCTGAGCGCTCGCCTCACAGGCTGAGCCGTCCCATGGGAGGCGGGGTCCTGTCCGGGCCATCCTACTTGAATCCAGTGTGAAAACACACGATCGCAAGGTGCGTTTACGCGTGCAAGAGAGTCTCTGGCGTCACCATCTTGTGGTCCACGTAGTTGTACGGTGGCACGGTCTGTCCACGCAGAATCGACAGGCCGAGATGCACCAGGCTGGGTCCGTAAGAACTGGCCTCGTGGGAGACCGATCCGATGAGCGGCGAGCCTCCGTTGCTCATCTCCGCAATCGCCTCTGGAATGCAGTCCTGCCCTACGATGGCTACGTGCTTCTCGCGCTTGCGTTCGCGCACCGCATCGAGCGCGCCCAGGGCGCTGGTGTCGGTCGTGGCAGCGATCAGGATGTGGCGTTCGCGCGGATGACGATCCAGAAAATCCGAAATCAGCTTGCGGCTGCGGTCTCGCATTCCACGTCCGTCGATCCGGACGAAGCACTCGATTGGCAAATCGGGAATGCCGCCACGCACACCTTCGAAGGCGCCGGTGATGCGGCTCTGGACCAGCAGGCCTGCTTCCGGAAGATCGAGGCCCAGCACCCAGTCCACCTTTCCTTCCCACGTCTTCAGCGCATGGGCCGCGAGCACCTCGCCAGCCTCAAACCCGACGCGGTAGTTATCCACCCCAAAGTAGGTGGCATGGGGATGGGGAATGTCGATTGCGATCATCGGGATCTTCGCCGCTGCGATTTTGTCTGCGATTACCGGCGCGGCCTCCTGCTCGATCTGGAACTCGATGACCAGGTCGACGCGATTCTTGACGAACTCTTCCGCATTTTGCATGGCGGTCGCGGCGTCGTAGCAGTTGTCGAGGATCATCAGGTCAACGCCAACCTGGGCTGCGGCGGACTTCAGGCTCTCCGTGACTTCCACGGAGAAGGGCATGTCCACGCTCTGTCCGCCGAACCCGAAGCGGAGCTTTTTGGGCCGCGAGACCTGGCGGTAGAGTCCGTCGGGCGACTGGGCCAGGTAGCCGCGATGAACGTAGGTCTTGAGCACGCGATAGACGGTGGTTTTCGATATTTTCGTCTGGCGATGAATGCTTTCCAGCGTCATTGGCTGGTTTTCGGACTGGAGGAGTTCCAGAATGTCGAGCGCCTTGGAGAGGACCGGGATGAGGTAGAGGCGTCGGGATTTGCGCAGAGTCATAAGGATTTACCCATGCTTCGATAGTCATTATGCGGGATCGGGGCGACGTTTCGCTAATGGAATCGTGAAAAACAATATGTTTCTTCGCGGATGCTACCAGTTTTGGTATCCCGGCATTTCTGACCCGGAGAAATGACCCAAACCGCTGCGCTCTCCTCTCAACTGTGCCATCCTAGGGAGTGCAAGGGAGAGCCTTTGGCAGCTATCAGCGAAATCGCGGAACTGGTCGGCGCACCAACCCCACCCGTCGCTTACGAAATATCGCGTGTTTCCAGTATTGAAGCTGCGACGCCAGTGGCACTGGTCTTCGCGACGGATGCCGCCACGCTCACGGCGGCGCTCAATTCTCCCGCCGGCGCCATCCTCACGCGTTCCGCGCTCCTGGTCCCCGGTGAATCTGTGCCTGCCGTCGATCCCTCTGACCCGCGCCTGCTGGCGGTGGCTGACCCTCGGTACGCCTTTGCGTTGGCGGCGCGTTTTCTGCGTTCCCGGGATCAGGCGTCCGTGGAATCCGCCGCTCGCAGCTCGGCCCCGAATATCCATCCCACCGCGGTCCTCGGCCGCGGCGTGCAACTTGGACGGCGCACCAGCATTGGGCCGCACACTGTACTGGGCGAAGGCGTCATTCTCGGCGACGACTGCGAGGTGCTGGCGAACGTGACCATCTACTCTGGCACTGTGGTTGGCGATCGCGTTGTTGTCCAGGCTGGTGCTGTACTGGGATCCACCGGGTTCGGGTATGCGCGCAATTCGTCTACGGGGGAATACGTGGCGTTTCCGCAGCAGGGCACGCTGGTAATTGCCGACGACGTGGAGATTGGCGCGAATACTACGATCGACCGCGGAGCGCTGGGCGAGACACGCATCGGTGCGGGAACGAAGATCGACAACCTCGTCCACATTGCGCACAACTGCATTCTCGGGCGCAACGTGATCATTGCCGCGCAGACTGGAGTCTCCGGCTCCAGCATTATCGAGGACGGCGCGATTCTGGGTGGCCAGGTTGGACTGGGCGAGCACGCGCATGTTGGCCCGGGAGTGATTCTTGGCGGTGGCGCAGGCGTGCTGAGCCATAAGAAGGTCCGCGGCGCCGGCGAGGTCTTCTGGGGCAGGCCCGCGCGGCCGCTGAAGCAATATCTCCGCGATCTGGCTCGTCTTAGCCGCCGCTGACGGTTGAGGGCATGATGGCGATCGTCGTGATTGGCGGACACTCGCGGAATATCGGCAAGACCAGCGTGGTCTGCGCGCTGATTGCGGATATGCGTGAACAGCGTTGGACTGCCATCAAGATTACGCAGTGCAAGCACGATCCGGCGGATGGTGCATCGTGCGACTGCGAACTTGGGGGGCAGGCAATCGCGATCTCCGAGGAGCGCGACGCAACTGCTCCAACCGACTCGTCTCGTTATCTCGCTGCCGGCGCGGTGCGATCGCTGTGGGTGCGCACGCGGAGTGGCCGGCTTGCGGAAGCAATGGCTCGCATTCAGGTTGAGATTGCTCGTGCTGAGAATGTGATGTTCGAGTCGAACAGTATTCTTGGCTTGCTTGAGCCGGATGTTTACGTGAGCGTGCTTGACCCGCGGGTGGCGGACTTCAAGGCTTCCGCTTTCCAGTTTCTCGATCGCGCGGATGCGATCGTTGTGGTGTCGGCGGCGCTCGAATCGGCCGTTTGGGGTGATTTTCCGTTCGCAGCGATCGAGAGAATTGCGAAGTTCCAGGTTGCGCCGCCGGACTATCGCTCAACCGACTTGGTGGCGTTTGTTGCGAACAGGCTGAAGACGGCGGCTCGGCAGTCAGGCTAGTGTCCTGGCCCAGAAACTATTGATGTAACTCAATCCTTGCTAAGAACTGATGCAAGAACAAAAGCTGGGGGGCATTGGGGAGAAAGGTTTGGAATGTTGTGGGTTGGCGTAGATCGTCGGGGTCCTTCGACTCGCTGCGCTCGCTCAGGATGACAGCTTTTATAACAGGAACTTCTGAGACAGGACACTAGCAACTTAGTTTGCGTCGTCGGTCAGTGCGTCCATGTAGGCGACGTCGAGCGCTGTGCCCTGGACCGTGACGGACTGATTGTTGATCTCGGAGCCGTCGACCGTGCTGAAGATGTGAACCTGGCCACCGTAAGCGGTGTAGACCTTGTTGAAGTTCTGCACCCAGCACAGGCCGGTGAGGCTGCCGTAGTAGTACTGGTTGTTGTTCTGGTTGGGATAGGGAACTACCGCGGTTGCGGAGCCTGGTGTCACATTGGGGACAATCTGCGGCTTGAGGGTCGCGCCACCGAGCTGGACCATCGTCAGGCAGTTGTAATTCTGGCCTGCATCGGCGCGCACGCCGCTGGCACAGAACTGCGAGCCGATCCAGAGAGTGTTGTTGTCGGCGAAGAGCATCTTGCTGTGGCTGCCGTCGGCGATGGAGTAGGCCCCCGTCACCTTCTGCGTGGCCAGATTCATCGTCGTCAGGTAGCCGCCGAAGAGAGCGTTGTGGTTGGATGCCACGACGGTGGTTCCATTGCTGGCGATCTGGTTCTGCGATTGGCCTGCGAGATAGAGCGTGATGCCATCGGAGAGGGCGTCGGTGACGCCGCCCGGAACGAGCACATTGGCGATCATTGGGGTTGGCTGCACGACCGGACATTGCTGCCCCGTTGGTGGGGCTGGCAGACAGTTGCATACCTGCCCTGGGACGCAGTTGATGACGTTGTTGTTCAGCGGTCCTTGTTGCAACAGCGTGACGCTCGCCGTCTTGCCGCCGCACTCCGGTCCGCAGTTCAGGACGTAGGCGGTGGTGCCGTCGAGCGAAAAGTAGACGCCGGTCGGCTGGTCATAGACTCCAGGCACGGCGACCGCGCAGTAGACGGGAACCAGAGTGGGCTGGCAGTCGATCGAGCCGGTGGCCGCAATGGCCGCCGCCTGCGTGGGATACTGACTCTGATTCAACTTGAAGACTCGGTAGACCGAGGCTGGGCAGGACACCGTGGGAGTCGGTGATATCGCCGCGCAGCCCGGATTGGCGGCATCCGCATTGCGCACCATCGCGAGGGCAACAGTGTCGCCTTTATTCACCTCGACTTTGTACACATTGGGGATGTTGAGTGCGAAGCTTTGTCCCGTGAGGTTGTCGATGACCTCCAGCACTCCGGCGGCCTCTTCTGCGCCGTAGTAGCGGCTGAAGGCAGTGGGAATGGCGACCGAACTCGATCCGGATTGAAAGGTGCCGACGGATCCCGCGGATGCTTCAGTGGAGTAGTTGATATTGGTTAGGCTTCCGTCGCTGCTGGAATACACATAGCCGCGCAGCTCGGAAGGAAAGCTGAGGATGGTGCCGGGAAAGCCGGACGAATAACCGCTGATCGAATAGCCCTGGATGGTGTCTTCGACGTTGGTGCGAATGTCGCGCAGGGCATCGACAATTTGCAGGTCGCCGGAGCTGCCGTTGCCGGAGACGCCGATCATGACGCGCTGGGCAAGCTTGCTGGGCGGTACGGGGCGGCCGGCGTAGTTGTACTCGGGAAACTTGTAGTAGTAGTAGGCCGCGGAGTGGCAGGAACTGAGCCCGACCGAAGCCAGCGCCAGCAGGAGCCCGCAGAGGAACCGGAGCCCGGCGCCGTTCGGGAGCGACGGTTTGTCCGGCGTCGATGAATCCTGGTTCGAGGGAACTTCCGACAACTGGCTGGGGAACGACTGGGAGCCGAACCCGCGGACAAAGAGACTACGATTCTTCAACGTGGACAACTCCAACCTTCGTCGTGCAAGGGTTTCCCTGAGGCTTACTCTCTTACTATACCAAAGGAAACGCACTCGTAAGGCCGGTGCGCGGCGGTTTGGTTGCGACGATTCTGGTTGTATAAGGTGGTCCATTCCGATGACGGAAAGAACTCGAGCGGCGGCGAACGAAAGCGTGTACGAGCGGCTGTTTGCCGGCGGCGTGGTGCTTTGCGATGGTGCGATGGGGACTGTGCTTTGCGATCGCGGTGTCTCGATCGACCGCTGCCTGGATGAGCGGAATCTTTCGCGGCCGGAGATGATTGCCGCGGTGCACGCGGAGTATCTGCGAGCCGGCGCGGAGGTTGTCGAGACGAATACGTTCGGCGCAAATGCGATTCGGCTGGAGCGACATGGGCTGCGGGAGAAGGTGAGGGAGATTAACCTTGCCGGAGTTCGGATTGCGCGCGAGTGTGTGGCGCAGAGCACTGGCAGCGAGGCGCTGGTTGCGGGAGCCGTTGGTCCGCTGGGAGTGAGGCTCGGCGTGGAGGAGGCGCGCGATGTTTTTGCGGAGCAGATTGGCGTACTGGCGGAAGGCGGGCGCGGCGTTGGCGTGGACCTGCTGTTGGTTGAGACGATGATGTCACTGGCGGAGGCGGGCGCGGCGATCCGCGCGGCGCAGGAGGTTGCGCCAGGGGTGCGACTGGTGGTGATGATGACGGTCGATGCGGCAGGGAACTGCCTGGACGGCGCTACGGCTGAGATGGCCGCGGAACGGCTGACGGAATTGGGCGCGGATGCGGTTGGTTGCAACTGCTCGGATGGGCCGGAGAGCGTGCTGCGTGCGGTGGAGCGGATGCGCGCGGTGACGCATCTGCCGTTGGCGGCGATGCCGAACGCGGGGTTGCCGCGGAGCGTCGGGGGACGCAATGTGTATGCGATCTCTCCGGAGGAGATGGCGGAGTTTGCGCGGCGGGCCATTGGGGCGGGGGCGAGCCTGATTGGGGGCTGCTGTGGGACCTCGCCGGAGCATACCCGGGCGATGCGGTCGGCGTTGCCGGTGTGATCGGTCAATGGAAGGTACCCCCTCCCCCCTGGGTGCGATCTTGCGAAGAACTCTTTCAGAATCAGTTGGTTGCGAGGCGTATGTCTCGCCAAAATACTCAATTCAAAGGACTTCCTGCTAAGATCGTCTCCCATAAGGGCTTAAGTGCGAAAGGCTACCAGGGTTGCGCTTGGTGCGCTCGCCGGCAGCCTTTTCTGAATTTTGCCTACCCTTTTATTGTACCAAGCCGACCATAATTCAGCTCGGACCGACTCGGCCGCAAGTGACTGCTTCAGCGTAGTTTAGAGTGAATGCAAAAATAGATCTTGACAAGGAAAACCGGGCAGGTTCCCAGGCACATTGGGTCGCTTTGGATGGACGATTCAGGGAGAGTGGTTGGAGGATTTCGGGGTAGACTTTGGAGATTGAGGAACGAGGGTAGCGATGGCTGGTTTTGAGAAGCACCTGACGCAGTTGGAGACGGTGGTGGAGCGGCTGGAGCGGGGGGATTTGACGCTCGATGAGTCGGTGCGGCTGTTTGAGGAGGGGATGAAGCTCTCGCAGGCCTGCAAGGAGGAACTGGAGCAGGCGGAGGGACGGATCCAGGTTCTGGTGGAGACCAAGAGTGGGGCGATGCAGGTGGCGGAGATGGAGGTAGAGGAGGACGAAGAGATTGGGGTGGATGAGGAGGAAGAGGAGGGGTAGGTCGAATGACAAAGGCTCGATTGTCGACAGAAGAGATATTGAGGTTGGTCGAGGAAGATAGGCTGAGACGTGAGCGACTCGAGGAACCGTATCTCATTGCTTTTCGTGCTACGCCAGAAGAGATTGAGATGCGGAAGGTTGAAGATGCGAAGGAAGCTGATTTGCCGGATGAGGGATTCAGGCGCCGGGCGGAGAGAATTGCGCGTTGTGGGCGAGAAGCGGTCCGATTCGGGTTCTATTTGAGGCGGCAGGGCTTCTATCCAAACATTCCTAAGAATGATCCTAATGCTTGATACGCCCTTGATGAATGAGGTTGTGCGGTCGGGATTCGACTCGCCTGACACTGTCATCCATCTGTTTATTGGTGGATCGGAGTTGCATGGGGCCAAGGTAGGCGCTACGGACGATCTCGATCTGTACGGAGTGTTTCTAGATGGTCCGGCGAGGACGCTTGGGCTGGAGCCGAGGAGTCACTTTGTATGGTCTACGGCTTCAGATGATCGGAGAAACGGCCCTGACGATGTTGATCTGACTTTGTACTCGCTGCGACGATGGGCTCACTTGGCCGCGAAGGGAAATGCGACGGCGCTGCACTTTGTTTTTGCAGATGCGACAGGTGTGAGTGACGAGCTTTGGCGAATGGTTCAAGCCAATCGCCATTTGTTTCTGAGCAAGCGATCGGCGGTTCAATTCATGGGTTTTGCGGACAACCAGTTACGCAGGATCACGGGAGAGAAGGGTCGGGGAGCGAAGGGCCGGCGGCCCGAGTATGAGGGACGTTTCGGTTATGACACGAAGGCTGCGATGCACTGTCTTCGGCTTTATCTGGAGTGTATTGAGCTCATGAAGTCTGGCGTGATTACGCTTCCTCGGCCGGAGCGTGACTTTCTGATGGAGGCGCGTTCGGGGGCATGGACGCTGGAGCGGTTTTTGCAGGAAGCGGAGCGTCTGCGGGTCGAGGCTGAGGATTCGGCGGCGCAGTCAAAGTTGCCCGCCGAAGTCGATGTGGCGGCGATTTCGGAGTTGATTGGAAGAGCTTATCTGGCGGCGTGGCGGAAATAAATGGTACTGAAATTCCCAGTGGGAATGACGCGAAAAAAAGAGAACGCTTCGAGCGGATGGAACGATTTCCGGTTTGCGATCTTATTCGGTAACATACTTAATGGGGCATGACTTGCGGCGTTGGCCGTGTGGCAAAGAAATCTGCCTAGACTGAGTTTTTCCTTATATAGTTGAAGTATCTATTTGTTCAGTTCTGTCCCTGACGCTCGAGCAGTCTGCTCCGGCAGACGTGTCGATACAAACACTGGAAGGGTTTCCGGGCTGGAAATCGCCTCATCGTCGTGTCTCACAGGCCAGGAAACACAGTCCTTCACACGGAAGGTAGCTATGCAAACAACCGAGAGCCGTCGCCGCATTCCCGACCCACAAGGCTTGTATCATCCGCAGAATGAGCATGATGCCTGCGGCATGGGATTGGTCGCGAGCATTAGGGGAGAGAAGACCCACGACCTGATCCGCAAGGGTCTGGAGGTTCTGATCAACCTGACGCATCGCGGAGCCGCGGGCTGCGATCCGGAGACAGGCGATGGCGCGGGCATTCTGATCCAGATTCCGCATGACTTTTTTGTGCCTGAATGCGCCAAGCTGGGGATTAATCTGGGCGAGCCCGGCGAGTATGCCGTGGCGATGGTATTTCTGCCTGTGGATAAACACAGCCGCCTGGTGTGCGAGGGCGTGTTGGAACGGATGGCGAAGGCCGAGGGGCTGACTGCCCTGGGCTGGCGCGACACTCCGGTGAACGGCGACCTGATTGGGCGCGAGGCGCGGGCGTCGCAGCCGTACATTGAGCAGTTCTTTGTGGCGCGGCCGAAGGGGATGGACGAGGATGCATTTGAGCGCGCGCTGTACATTGTGCGGCGGCGGACGCAGAACGAGATTGGCGCTTCGGAGATTGAGGACAAGGGCGACTTCTACATTCCGTCGTTCTCCTGCCGGACGATTATCTACAAGGGGCTGATGCTGGCTCCGCAGATTGAAAAGTTCTACATGGAGCTGGCGAATCCGCTGGTGAAGAGCGCGCTGTGCCTGGTGCATCAGCGCTTCTCTACGAATACGTTTCCGAGCTGGAAGCTGGCGCATCCGTATCGCTACATCTGCCACAACGGCGAGATCAACACGGTGCGCGGCAATGTGAGCTGGATGAATGCGCGGCAGTCGGTGCTGCAGAGCCCGCTGTTCGGCGAGGATATCAAGAAGGTGTTTCCGGTGATTTCGCCGAAGGGGAGCGACTCGGCTTCGCTGGACAATGCGGTGGAGTTCCTGGTGCATTCGGGGCGGTCGCTGCCGCATGTAATGGCGATGCTGATTCCGGAGGCGTGGTCGGGCAATCCGGATATGGACGAGGACAAGCGCGCGTTCTACGAGTACCACGCGTCGCTGATGGAGCCGTGGGACGGGCCGGCGGCGGTTGCGTTTACCGATGGACGCATCATTGGCGCGACGCTGGATCGCAATGGGCTGCGGCCTGGGCGCTACATCGTGACCAAGGACGACCTGGTGGTGCTGGCGTCGGAAGCGGGCGTGATTGAAGTTCCCCCGGAGGATGTGCGCAAGAAGGGCCGGTTGCAGCCGGGGCGCATGTTCCTGGTGGATACGGTGGGGCATCGGATTATTTCGGATGCGGAGATCAAGAAGTCGCTGGCCGGCCGGCAGCCTTACGGCGAATGGCTGAAGGAACAGCAGGTGACGCTGGAGCATCTGCCGGAGCCGTGGCGCGTGATCTCGTCGGACCCGGAGACGCTGCTGCGTCGGCAGCGTGCGTCGGGCTACAGCGAAGAGGATTTGCGGGTGTTGCTGGGACCGATGGGCTCGAAGGGCGAAGAGCCGCTTGGGTCGATGGGGACGGACGTTCCGCTGGCGTGTTTGTCGGACCGGCCGCAGTCGCTGTTCAACTACTTCAAGCAGCTGTTTGCGCAGGTGACGAATCCGCCGATTGATCCGATCCGCGAAGAGATGGTGATGTCGCTGATCAGCTACATCGGGACGGAGCGGAACATTCTGGAGGAGACTCCGGAGAACTGCCACACGCTGAAGCTGCCGCATCCGCTGCTGACGAATCGCGACCTGGAGAAGCTGCGCCGGGTGTCGTCCGGCGATCTGCTGGCGACGACGCTGCAGACGCTGTTCCGCGCGGAAGACGGCGAGGCGGGGTTGAAGCATGCGCTGGAAGATCTGAGCACCCGTGCGGCCCATGCGGTGGAGTCGGGCTATTCGCTGCTGATTCTTTCGGATCGCGGCGTGAATGAATCGCTGGCGCCGATTCCGAGCTTGCTGGCGATGGCTGCCGTGCACAACCGGCTGGTGCGGGACAAGACGCGCACGCAGGTGGCGCTGATTATCGAGAGCGGCGAGCCGCGCGAGGTGATGCACTTTGCGCTGCTGATTGGATACGGGGCGAGCGCGATCAATCCTTACCTGGCGATTGAGACGCTGCACGATCTGAAGCGGCGCGGGTTGATGGCGGACGATGTGACGGCGGAGTATGCGGAGAAGAACTTCATCAAGGCGATCAACAAGGGCCTGCTGAAGACGTTCTCGAAGATGGGCATCAGCACGCTGCAGAGCTATCGCGGGGCGCAGGTGTTCGAGGCCGTGGGGTTGAACAAGGAACTGGTGGAAGCGTACTTCCCGCGCACGGCTTCGCGGATCGAGGGCGTGGGGCTGGATGTACTGGCGCGCGAGGCGCAGTTGAAGCATGCGTTTGCGTTCCAGCCGCTGACGGAGTCGGAGACGGACCTGGTAGTGGGCGGGCAGTATCAGTATCGCGAGGGCGGCGAGTATCACCTGCTGAATCCGCTGACGATCAGCAAGCTGCAGCAGTCGGTGCGGCAGAACAATCCGGCGACGTTCCAGGAGTACACCGACCAGGTGGATGAGCAGAGCAAGCATCTGTGCACGCTGCGCGGATTGATGAAGCTGAAGTATGCAGACGAGCCGATTCCGCTGGATGAGGTGGAGCCGGCGAAGGAGATTGTGAAGCGCTTCACGACGGGCGCGATGAGCTTTGGCTCGATCAGCAAAGAGGCGCACGAGACGCTGGCGATTGCGATGAACCGCATTGGCGGCATGTCGAACACGGGCGAAGGCGGCGAGAGCGAAGACCGCTTCAAGCGCGATGCGAATGGCGATCTGCGGCGCAGCGCGGTGAAGCAGGTGGCGAGCGGACGTTTTGGCGTGACGGCGAACTACCTGGTGAACGCGGACGAGTTGCAGATCAAGATGGCGCAGGGCGCGAAGCCGGGCGAGGGCGGACAGTTGCCTGGGCACAAGGTGGATGAGATTATCGCGAAGCTGCGGTACTCGATTCCGGGAGTGGGGCTGATTTCGCCGCCGCCGCACCACGATATTTATTCGATCGAGGACCTGGCGCAGTTGATCCATGATCTGAAGAACGTGAATCCGCAGGCGCGCATCGCGGTGAAGCTGGTGGCGGAGGCGGGCGTGGGCACGGTAGCCGCGGGCGTTTCGAAGGCGCATGCGGACGTGGTGCTGATCTCGGGCGACAACGGCGGGACCGGCGCGTCGCCATTGAGCTCGATCAAGCATGCGGGGATTCCGTGGGAGTTGGGGCTGGCGGAGACGCAGCAGGTGCTGCTGCTGAACGATCTGCGCAGCCGCATTCGCGTGCAGACGGATGGCAAACTGCAGACGGGGCGAGATGTTGTGATCGCCGCGCTGCTGGGCGCGGAGGAGTATGGCTTTGCGACGATGCCGCTGATTACGATGGGCTGCATCATGATGCGCAAGTGCCATCTGAATACGTGCGCGGTGGGAATTGCGACGCAGGACCCGGTGCTGCGGGCCCGATTCACGGGGCAGCCGGAGCACGTGATCAACTTCTTCTTCTTCCTGGCGGAGCAGGTGCGCGAGCATATGGCGAAGCTTGGGTTCCGGACCGTGGACGAGATGGTGGGGCGCGTGGACAAGATCGACGCGGCCGTGGCGGATACGCACTGGAAGGCGAAGGGGATTGATCTGTCGTCGATTCTGTACGCGCCGACACTGCCTTCGCACGTTGGGCGGCGGCGGATGCAGGCGCAGGACCATGGGCTGGATCAGGCGCTGGATCATGCGCTGATTGCGCAGGCCAAGCCGGCGCTGGAATCGATGCAGCCGGTTACGGGGAGCTTCGCGATTCGCAACGTGCATCGTACGGTAGGCGCGATGCTGGGCGGCGAGATTGCGCGGCGCTATGGCACGGCGGGATTGCCGGAAGAGACGATTCACTTCCGTTTCAACGGCTCGGCCGGACAGAGCTTCGGCGCGTTTGTGCCGAACGGCGTGACCCTGGAGTTGGAGGGCGATGCGAACGACTATGTGGGCAAGGGATTGTCCGGCGGGCGCATCATCGTGTATCCACCCAAAACGTCGAGCTTCCTGCCGGAGGAAAGCATCCTGGTGGGCAACGTGGTGTTGTACGGAGCGACCGGCGGCGAGGCGTTTCTGAGCGGGATCGCGGGCGAGCGCTTTGCGGTGCGGAACTCGGGCGCTACGGCGGTGGTCGAGGGCGTGGGCGACCACGGCTGCGAGTACATGACTAACGGCACGGTGATTGTGCTGGGCTCGACCGGGCGGAACTTTGCTGCCGGCATGAGCGGCGGCCGGGCGTACGTGTACGACGATGAGGGCGACTTCTCGACGCACCGGTGCAATCGCGCTGGGGTGGATCTGGAGCCGCTGGCGCTGGACGAGGATCTGGAGTTGGTGCGTGGACTGCTGCAGCGGCACATCGATTTGACGGGCAGTCCGCAGGCGGCGTGGATCCTGGAGCACTGGGACACGACGCAGGCGCGGTTTATCAAGGTGTTCCCGCACGAGCATAAGCGGGTGCTGGGCGTGCCGCGCGCCGAGGGAATCTACATTGCTCCAGCAAAGACATCGCCGTTGGTGGCTACAGGACAGGTGCAGCATGGGTAAGGTTACGGGTTTTCTTGAGATTCAGCGCGAACAACCAACCCGCCGCAAGGTGGAGGAACGGCTGCAGGACTGGACGGAGATCTACGAGCCGTTCGGGGAAGAGAAGCAGAAGGAGCAGGGCGCTCGCTGCATGGATTGCGGCGTGCCGTTCTGCCATAGCGGATGCCCGGTGAACAACCTGATTCCCGACTGGAACGACCTGGTGTACTCGGGCCGGTGGGAGAGCGCGATCCGGCGTCTGCATGCGACCAATAATTTTCCGGAGTTCACGGGCCGCATCTGCCCGGCGCCGTGCGAGGCCGCCTGCGTGCTGGGCATCAACCAGCCGGCTGTTTCGATCAAGCTGATTGAGAAGAGCATTGTGGAGCGCGCGTGGGAGGAGGGGTGGATCCATCCCGAGCCGCCGCAGGAGAAGACAGG
>OBLU010001303.1_pt1 | contig 23210 bp, 20 predicted proteins | sample 1518681 | NCBI WGS metagenome assembly OBLU01 (sample SAMEA3539304, study PRJEB22396) | soil metagenome | biome: tundra; feature: field; material: soil | place: USA | collected 2010-05 | depth 0.15 m
ATCCACGTTCAACCCGATCCTCGCGAGCCAGTAACTCGCGCGTGCGTCGCGCTCAGCCGAACGCCACGAACGGCTATGCCTTGGGCCAGCCATATCAAACTCCTTGGGGAGAAGATTTTTGCCAAGTTTACAAGTTAGTGGACACTAACTTATCCATGCGCTGCCAGTCGCTCGTACTGTCAGCTTAAGTCAAAGTATACAAGGACCTGCCACAAAAGTCAAGATATTATTATTTGTAATCAAATACTTAAAGTTGGCAAATATTGGAAATCGGGCCCCCGGGCGAGAATATGTATCTGGCAAAATCTGCAAATAACCGGCTTTAGCGCCACGCGAGGGCTGGGCTCCGAAATCGTGGTGCCAACACTAATGTTAGCGGGCGTCCGTGACAGTTTGCACAATTACTGTCTTATTTAAAATGCCAGAAAGATAGCTGAAGAAGCGCGTAAAGCCGATGGCGTAATATCCAAGAACTCGGTCTGGAATCTCACGCTGCCGCACGGTAGTAATAGTTGAGCATTCCGCCGAGTCGTTGCCGGCGATGAATGACTGCGTCGTTCGCAGCATCCCTCGGTTCTGCTCGGATCAGCGTGTTATTCAGCCCCTGGTGATTGCGCTCCTCATGGTAGTGAGCCATGTATTCACCAATCGCACGACCCAGCGACGCCTGCCCGACGAAGATCATCCTCTCCAGGCATTCATCCTTTATTGAGCGGACGAATCGCTCCGAATACGCATTCAGGTTCGGCGACATCGGCGGCAGCCGGATGACCTCCATCCCGCTCTCCTCCACAAGCCTCCTGAATTGCTGTGTGTACTTCGTATCCCTATCAACGATCACGTAACGCTTCGAAGCAAGCGCCCCGCTCTCCTCGTCTATAAGGTTTCGGCCCACTTGGAGCATCCACGCTTCATCTGGTCGCGTAGTGATGCCTGCAATATGCGCGACACGGTCTGCGATGCTGATCACGAACGGCACGTAGTGGGTCACGAGCCCCCTCGCCGTCCAAACCTCCACCCTGAAGAAGTCGCTCGCAGCCAAGACCTTCCAATGGGCCTTCAAAAACGTCGACCACGTAGAGCGATTGCTGCGCTCCGACGTAGGTTCAACGCCGTTGCGTTTCAACACGTTGGCTACGGTCCCGCGTCCCACCTTGTGGCTCAGATTGGCCAACGCCCCTTGAATTCGGGTGTAGCCCCATCCGGGGTTCTCCTGCGCCATGCGCACAATAAGCTCCGTGATCTCACGCATGATGCCCGGACGACCCGGGCCACGCCGGTGCGCGAAGTTCCACTTCGCGGCAACCAGCCGTCGATGCCAGCGCATCCAGGTATCAGGACAGACAAGGGTATCGAGTTCCAACAGGGCCTCACGCCCTACCGCCTTCGCTTTCCTCGCAAGCAACGCCCGCTCAGCATCGGTGAACCGAATGCGCTTGCCGCGCAGTCGCTCCTTCAGCAGCCGATTCTCGGCTTGGAGGAACTCAATGACCATGAGCTGGCGGCGATAGACCCACCCCGAGACGACCATCAGCAAGAATGTGAGCAGCGAGGGCACGGAACCCATGCCAGAAGTCTACCGCGTTCCTCGCTCAAATTGTTGGACACTACGGGTTGGATAGCGCGAGACGACCGATGGACCCAGGCCCGAAGATCGCCACTGACTCCTCCGCGTTCGCTGATTTCATTTCATCACTGCAGGAACGTCCGCCCGATGATCATTCGCTGGATCTGGTTCGTCCCCTCGAAGATCTGCGTAATTTTCGCGTCGCGGTAGGACCGTTCCACTGGATAATCGCGCATGAAACCGTATCCCCCAAACGCCTGTACTGCCATGCTGGTCACCTCAACCGCCATATCGGCGGCGAAAAGCTTGGCCATGGAGGCGATGGTGGCGTAATCGCTTTCTCCGGCGTCAACCAGATCAGCGGCGTGGTGGATTAGAGACCGGGCCGCCTCCATCTGGGTTGCCATATCGGCGAAGGCAAATTGCATTCCCTGAAACTCAAGGATCCGCTTGCCAAACTGTTTCCTCTCGTTCGCATATCGAACCGCCGCGTCGAAGGCTCCGCGGGCTATTCCCACCGACATGCTGCCGACGGTCAACCTGGATTTGTTCAAACCGCGCACCAGGACGCCGAACCCTTCACCCTCCTCCCCGAGCCGATTCTCGAGAGGAACCTCGCAATTCTTGAAAATTAGCTCGGCAGTCGTGGATCCGCGAATCCCCATTTTTTTCTCCACCTTCCCAACCGAGAAGCCGGGGAACCCGTTTTCCACAACAAATGCGGAAATTCCTTTCGCCCCGGGACCGCCCGTGCGGGCATACGCGAGAATCGTCCCGGCTACGTTCCCAGACGTAATAAAACATTTCGTGCCATTCAAGAGGTACCTGTCCCCTTTCCGGACTGCTGTGGTTCTCATGGATGCCGCATCCGACCCGGCTTCGGGCTCGGTGATCGCCAAGGCGCCGATCTTCTTTCCGGAAGCCAGGTCGGGGAGGTATTTCCGCTTGATTTCCTCGGTCCCCGACGCGAGGATCGGAGACACGCAATTCGCTTGAGTGCCATAGATAACCGCTGTGGAAGCGCAGGCCGAGGCAATCTCTTCAACGACCAATAGGAATGTCCGAAAGGATGTGGGGGATCCATCATATTCGGCGGGGATGAAAATCCCGAACAGTCCCTGTGCTCCCAACAAGGAAACGACGTCCCATGGAAACTCTTCCTGCTCATCGATCTCTGCCGCCCGGGGGGCGATCTTTTTCCGAACGATGGATTTCACCAGGTCAATCACCATCCGTTCTTCTTCCGATAATCGATTCATCATGAGATCACCTGCCCGCCGTCTACGTAAATGGTCTGTCCCGTGATGTATTCGCCCCCGCGAGAGCAAAGAAGAACGGTCAACGGGCCAAGCTCCTCCGGCATCGCCACCCGACGCAACGGAATTCTCGACAGGACCGCCTTTCTGATCTTCTCGTCCTCTAGGGGCTTGCGATTGAGATCGGTGGCGACATACCCTGGTGCGATACAGTTGACCCGTATCCCGTGGCGGGCGTATTCCGTTGCGAGGGAACGAGTCAGTCCGTCGATCGCCGCCTTGCTCGTACAATAGTCGACGAAGCGCGGGGGTGCGATCCTCCCTGCAGTCGAACCCATATTGACAATCCTGCCACCCCTGCCCGCTCGAACCATTTCAGCCAGCGCGATCCGTGCGCACAGAAACATCCCTGTCACGTTGACGTCTTGTACCCGTTTCCATTCGGATAGGGAGATTTCCGCGAATGGCTTTCCCAGTAGCACTCCGGCATTGTTGATTAGGATGTCTAGGCGGGAGAAGGTACGCAGGGTGGCGTCAACGGCCGCGGCGACATCCTCCTCTACCGAAACATCTCCTCCTATTGCCAGTGCCGTCCCTCCGGAATCCCGAATCTTTGTCACGGTGCTTTCCGCGTTCTCTACCCTTGTTGCCAGGCAAGCCACCTGCGCTCCCGCCGAAGCAAGAGCCAGGGCAAGCGCTCTTCCAATTCCGCGGGAGGCTCCGGTCACCAAGGCCACCTGCCCCGTCAAGTCGAACCAATCCTTTAGCGGTTCCATGTCCTCGCCTTACGTTCAATAGATTCTTCTCGACCTCATCCGGATATTCCCCGGGCTCGAAACTCCCTCATGGTGTGCTCGTCATACCCCAGCTCCCTGAGTACGGCCTCCGTGTCCTCTCCGAGTTCGGGCGCTCCCTTCCGGATGGCTGCTTCCTCGCCCCTCCCGGTCCGGATCGGGTTCCTCAGCAGGTGCTGCGGCCCTTGGGTGGGGTGTTCGAACTTCCGAACCATTTCCCTGCTTTCAATCTGCGGATTGGACATGGCCTCCGCGATTGTCTGCACGGGAGCCACGCAGATGTCCACCGTCGCGAGATCTTCCATCCATTGATCCAAAGTTCTCGTCTCGAATATCCCAGCCAGCAATTTCTTCGCCGCGTCACACGCTTCCGGCGTCGAGTCATCCGGAGTATCCAGCCCAAGATGTCGAAAAAGAATCAGCCAGAACTTGTCCTCCAAGGGGCAAAGGGACAGGTATCTCCCATCCGACGTCCTATAGATGCCATACCTTGGCGAGCCGCCCGTTGGCAGCTCGACGCCCCGTTTCCAGGAACGTCCGGTCAAAAACAGTTCCCCTATCGGCGCATACATCGTGGAAACGACGCCATCCAGCATAGAGATGTCGATGTATTCCCCCGCTCCCGTGCGATCCCGGTGGCGCAATGACATCATGATCGCCAGTGCCGCCGGGTACGCTCCACCCGCGATGTCACCGAACAGGACATACGGCGCCGCCGGCGGGCCTTCCGGATCCCCGCTCAGATCCAGCGCCCCCGCGTATGAGAGGTAATTGAGGTCATGCCCCGAACGATCGCGGTAAGGCCCAGTCTGCCCATAGCCAGTGATGGAGCAATAAACGAGGCCCGGCCGGATTTCCCGGAGGGATTCGTAGTCGAGACCAAGCCGCTGCATCACCCCGGGGCGAAATCCTTCCACGACAACATCCGACGTCTTCACAAGATTCCGGAAAACCTCTTTTCCTTCTGGCGATTTCAAGTTCAGGGTGATGCTCCGCTTGTTCCGGTTCAGCGTCGCGAAGTTCGCGCTCATCGTGCGGTACAGAGGAGTGTAGGAACGCATTTGGTCTCCCGCCCCGTGCTCTTCCACCTTGATGACGTCAGCACCAAAATCGGCGAGAAGCATGGTACAGAATGGACCCGGAAGAAGCCGGGTCAGATCCACGATGCGGATTCCTGAGATAGGCAGTGACATAGTGATCTTGCGGCCTCCTCTTCATCCGCCTACTCAGTGTCGAGGCGGCGGTTCTTCCAAATGGTCAAAGGAAGGAGAAATAGAAAAAACAGCTTTTTCCGCACTACTCGGCAAAAAACCTCCGTCTCCCCGATCTACGAGAAGCAGTGCTACGATAATTCGCCCTTGAAAACCGGTTCTCTTTTTTCCAGGAACGCCGAAAACCCCTCCTTGCCGTCTGGACTCGACATAGAGATCGCAAAGACATCGGCTGCGATGTAATACCCCTGACGGATGTCCACATCGAACCCTCGATCGATGCCCTCCTTGGTGCCCCTGATGGAAACTTTCCCCTTGGACGCCATCGTATTGGCCGTCTTCATCGTCTCTTCCCAGAGTTTCTCGCGCGGGAACACCTTGTTCACAATGCCGATCTCTTTGGCTTGCTGGGCGCTGATGATCTCGCCGGTCATGCAAAGCTCCTTGGCCATTGGCTTCCCCACAAGCTTGCAAAGCCGCTGACCACCGGCAAAACCGGCAGTAACGCCCAGGTTTATTTCAGGCTGGCCGAACCTGGCATTTTCGGAGGCATAGATGAAGTCACAAGCCATGGCAAACTCATTGCCCCCGCCGAGGGCAAACCCGTTCACGCAGGCGATCACCGGGATGGGAAGCTTTTCAATTCGAAAAAAGAGCTCCTGTCCATTCCGAGCCATTTCAAGAGCCTTGAGCGGCGTGAAGTGCACCATGTGTGCAATGTCAGCTCCCGCTATGAAGGCCTTATCCCCGGTTCCCGTAAATACGAGGACTTTTATTGACTTATCGGCCTCGATTGTATCTACGGCGTCGCTGATTTCCCTCAACATGATATCGTTTATCGCATTCAGCGATTTTGGCCGGTTGAACTTTATGACGGCAACGTTTCCGTCCCTTTCGAAGATAATGGTTTCATAATTCATGGCTTGCCCCTCGATGATTGGGATTTCTTCGACATAGTTACTCACGGCGGCTTACGATCTTTTAACCGTATCACTTTGCATCCGCGCCACCATTTCTCTCAACTTGTGCTTCTGGACTTTCCCGCTTGTAGTGCGCGGAAAAGAATCCGTCATCATGATGATGTCGGGTATAAGGTACTTCACGGTTTTGTCTTTCATGAATTCGACAAGCTCATCTCTGGTGATTACGTCCGCCGCGTCTTTCGGAATGATGCAGGCCACAGTCTTTTCTCCGAGGCGCTTGTCGGGCGCTCCAACAACCTGTACCTCTTTTATCTTGGGATACTTATAGATGATCCCTTCCATATCTGTCGCATAGATATTCTCTCCCCCGCGAATGATTATGTCCTTTATCCTGCCCTTCAATCTGATGTTTCCCCATTCATCCATGGTTCCCAGATCGCCATAGTGGAACCATCCCGCTTTATCGATTGCTTCATCAGTCTTTGCTTTATTCTTATAGTATCCAAACATGTTGGTGGAACCCCTTATACATATCTCTCCCAAAACGTTCACCGGAACGATACGGCCGGTATTTGGATCTATTATTTTCATCTCGATTCCAACATCTATCGGTGGTCCAGGACTCTCCGCCGTCACTTCAACCGGAGCATCCGCCGGACTAAATATGCCCGTTCCACATTCAGTGGTACCGTCGGCTTGTAGAATCCCGCATCCGAACCGCTTCACAATCTGCAATGCGATTTCTCGGGGCATGGGAGCTCCGGTGAAAAGCACATATCTCAAGGAGGACACGTCAGTCTTGTTGAACGCCGGATGGTTCATCAAGTCGATGAACATGGTTGGGACACCGATGGCTACGGTTGCCTTCGTCCTTTCGATTTCTTTTATCGAAACATCCACCGAATACCTTCCCATGAGCACCAGAGTCCCGCCAGTAAGGAAGGTCGTATATTGAACGACCGCGTTCCCGGTGGCATGAAATAGTGGCGTCATGCACAGCCAGATATCTCCGGGGGAAGCTCCCATGCGTATGGCGATTCCGACCGAATTTAACATTCGGGTGTCATGAGATTGAACTGCCCCCTTAGGATCACCTGTTGTACCGGATGTATAGGCGATTTCCAACAGGTCATCGGCTTCTACTGGGTACTTTGCGAGATAGTCGCTCAAGTAATCCTCTTGCGACTGCTTCACGTATTCCCTGTTTACCATGTCATCGTAATTCAGCATCGAGGATGCCTTCGTGCCCCCCTTCACAATTACATGTTCCACCGTAGGAAGTTCAGAACGAATTTGTTCCAGTAACTCAACAAAAGGAAATTCCCTCCATTCGCTCGGAATGAAGAATACTTTCGCCTCCAGGTGATTCAGGATGGTTGTAATTTCCACGCTTCTGAAAAGCGGATTCATGGGTGTAATGACTACCCCAATTCGGGCACAGGCATACAAAGCAATGGAATATTCGGGCCAGTCGGGGAAGAGGATCCCTGCACGGTCTCCTCTTTTCAAACCTATTCTCAGCAAGGAATTGGCCATGCGATTGACGGCTTCATTGAACTGCCGATAAGTCAGTTTAACGTCGCCATACCAGATGGCCACGTTCTCAGGGTATCGTTGGGCGGAATTTTCCAGCGACTGTCCGAAAGTCAACCCCTTTTCGATCCCAACTCCATGTCTATAACAGTAACTCATTGTCAACGGTTTCAATTGAGTCACCTCTATACTCTAGTTATTCTTACGATTTAGTCGCGGACTTAATCGACTTCGACACCATTTCCCTCAATTCCACCTTACGGACCTTTCCGCTTGGGGTTGTCGGGAACTCTTCCATTAAGACGATATGATCTGGAATCTTGTATCTTGCTACCTTGTCCTTTAAGTAACCCTTCAATTCTTCGTATGAAAAAGATTTCCCCTCCGCTGCAATAATGCAGGCACAGGATGCCTCTCCGAGGCGCTCGTCCGGAACGCCGATTACAGCTGCTTGCTTCACTTTCGGAAAGGTGTATAGGATTTCCTCGATTTCTGTCGGCGCGATATTTTCTCCGCCGCGAACTATCATGTCCTTTATTCTTCCGACGATTATCAGGTTTCCGAATTCATCCATCTTCGCCAGGTCACCGCTGTAAACCCACCCTCGATCATCCATGACCTGTGCGGTTCGATCCGGATCCTTGTAGTACCCAACGAAAACGTTCTGACCCCTGGCACATGCCTCGCCTTCCTGACCGATGGGGACAATCCTTCTATACTCGTCGACAATTTTATGTTCCATACCGGGTTGAGGCGTTCCAACCGTCCTGCAAACAATTTCCGCTGGATCATCGAGTGAAGTGAGGTTACTCGCCGCAGTCTCCGTCATGCCGTAACCCGAAGTCAGCTTACATCCGAATTTCCGCATGATATTTTTTGCAACTTCGACCGGAAGCGGCGCGCCCCCAACCAGCATGCTCCTCAGCGACGAGAGAGTGTATTTTTCAAAATCAGGGTGCTGAAGCATCATGATCGGCATCGTCGGAACACCGATTGGTATGGTCACTCGCATTCTTTGAATTTCCTTTAACGCTTCCTCAACGTTCCATGTCTCCAGTAAGCCTGAGCATGATCCGCTAATGACCGAAGCATAAAAGCTGTTTACTAGGGCAGTCGTATGAGAAAGCGGGACCATTACAAGCCAGATATCGTCGCTGGTTACGCGCATTCTCTCAATTGTCCCCATCGCGGCCCTGCATCTCGAATTGTGGGTATGCATAACCCCTTTGGGATTGCCGGTCGTCCCAGATGTAAATATGATTTCTAGCAAATCATCGGCTTCGACTGGATGTTCCTTGAGGTAGACACGGTGATAATAGTCGGGAGCATATTTCACTTTGAGATTCTTCTCGATCAACTCGTCCATGGATATCTCATGGGAGTATTTCGCCTTACCAGAAACAATGACATGTTTGAGGTTTGGTAGATCTGTCAGTATGTTTGACAGTAAGTCGGAAAATGAAAACCCCCAGAACTCCTGTACCATTATTATGGCTCTGACTTCGGCATGGCCTAATATGTGCAGGATTTCTCTTTTCCGGAGCCTCTCCGATATCGGCACGATGATGGCCCCGATTTTCGCCAAGGCCAAGGCGCTATATATGAACTCAAGCCGGTTGGGAAAAAGAACGGCGATTTTATCTCCACGCGAAATGCCCAAGTCGATCAAGGCCAAGGTCAGGCGATCCACGATTTTGCCAAGCTCGCCCCAGGTATGGCTCTTATCCCGAAAGGAGCAAGCCGCCTTCTGCGGAAATTTTTGAATCGTCCGTTCGAAGTATTCTCCTAACGTCACACCAGGCGGAATCTCTCCCGGAGAGTAATAGTAGCTGTGGGTCAATGGATTCGCCTTCATAATTCGGTTTTTCTCCCGGCCTTATGAATAGAGTTCTTCCGGAGCTCAAGTCGGTAGCGCGAATACGTCATGTGCCTCGAATAGCGACAGGACGCAGTTCTTAGCGCGACCCTAGAAAAGTCCATTGATAAAATTTCAACTCACTCCCAGGTAGGCTTGCTTTACGTATGAGTTATTCACCATATCGTCCCGAGTACCGACCATGGCTATTTTCCCTTGCTCCATGAGATATATTCTTTCCCCAAGGTTGAACGCCAAATGGGTATCTTGCTCAACTAGGATGACACTTACACCTTTCTTGTTTACCTCCTTTATTTTTTCCATGATGTCGTCCCTTACCAGGGGCGCCAGTCCAGTAGAGGGTTCATCCAACAGAAGCAACGATGGTCTCCCCATCAGGGCGCGGCCTATAGCCACCATCTGTTGCATGCCGCCGCTTAAATTGCTCGCTCTCTTGCTTTTGATTGTTTTCAGCATGGGAAACATGCTGAATACCATTTCTATATCTTCATCGATCGCTTTAATGTCATTTCTTAAATAGGCTCCTAATTCGAGATTCATCCTTACTGAAAGATCCGGAAAAAGGTGTCTCCCTTCTGGACAATGTATGATTCCCAGCTTTACGACATCGACCGGCCCTAAAGAATCGATCCGGTTTCCCTTGAAATAAATCGAACCATCAACCGGAATGATCTTCGACAAGCCCCTGAGGAAAGTTGTCTTGCCAGCCCCATTGGGACCTATTAAGGCAACCATCTCTCCCTGTTCCATGTAGAAGCCAATATCGTCGAGTATGAGGGCGTTTCCATACTTGACTCTCAATCCTTTTACGTCAAGAAATGGCAAAATGCCTGCCTCCCTTCCCTAGATATGCCTCTACGACTTCTTCATTGTTTGCAATTTCTTCAGGTGTTCCGTCCGCGATCAACCTACCGAAATTAAGCACGATTACCCTTTCGGCCAACCTCATCAATTCCCGCAATTTATGTTCGATGATTATTATGCTCAGTCCTTCTTTGTTGAGCTTTTGTATTAACGGAATCAGCACGTCCACTTCCTTTAACGACAACCCAGAAAACGGCTCGTCGATAAGCAAAATGTCCGGGTTAGTCGCCAAGGCCCTTGCAAACTCCAATTTTCTTTGATCGCCTTGTCCAAGAGATCCCGCCAGAAAATTGACCTTGTCCTTTAATCCCACTTTCTCGAGAATTGAATTCGCATCTCCAAAATGCGAATCCTTGCTCGATAATATCTTGTTCCCTTTTTTCGCCAACAATGAAACTATTACGTTCTCTCTGACTTTCAGAGAAGAAAACATGTGGGGTATCTGGAAAGTTCTGCTGATCCCATTCCGTACGATGTTATGGGGTTTCCAGCCGGCCACATTTGCACCATTGACAAGGACATCACCGTTATCCGGCGTGATAAATCCTGTTATCAGATTGAAAAAAGTGGTCTTTCCAGCACCGTTAGGACCTATGATTCCGACGATCTCTCCCTTCCGGACGGAAACATTGATGTTATCAACGGCAAGCAATCCCCCGAAGTGTTTCGACAAGCTCTTGACTTCCAGCATGCCCTTCACCGTCGAGTACCCCTGACAAAGATCATGATCAAATCGAAACTGACTAAATTTGCTCGGGAGAAAACTTATGGATTATTTTTTTAATTCCAGACACGATGGCTGGATATAAACCCTTCGGGCAAACGAGCAATATGAGAACGACCACTCCTGTATAGATCATCATCTTGTAATCTTCGGTGAATCTGAGCGATTCGTTCAACATGATCAGAAAGTAGCCGCTGAACATGGGCCCGATTATGGTACCCATCCCCCCAGCTACAGCCATCAGGACAATCAAGACCGAAAATGCCGGCTTAAGCTCCGCCGTGCCGACGTGAAGTTGATTATGGCAATAGAACGCACCGGCGATTCCCGCGATGAATCCACTTATTACGAAAGTCATTAGCTTATATTTACGGGTATCTATGCCCACGGCCATGGAAGCCGTCTCGTTATCTCTTATGGACAGCAAAATAAGGCCGTAATTGGATCTGGTTATTAGTATTAGGATCCCTCCACAAAGGATCAATAACCCCACCGACAGATAATACCTACTCACTATGTCGGCACATAAAGGGGCAATTCCTGAAAGACCGTCATCGCCGCCCGAATATTCCCAGAACGTGGCGGTAAGAACGCCCGGAACAGCCGCAGCCGCAAAAGTGGCCAGCGCAAGATATGGGCCTTTGACTTTCAATGCAAAAACACCAATCAACAACGCAAGCGCGGCGGCAACGACGCCTCCCAGCGGTATGGTTATATAGGGAGGCACTTTAAAGTAGTAGCTCAATAACCCGGCAGTGTAGGCTCCGCCGCCTATGAAGAGTGAATGACCGAAGCTGATCTGTCCCGTATACCCACCCAACAGGTCCCAGCTAGACAGGAATACAGCGTATATATTGCAGAGGATCAATAGATCGATGATGACACGCGACTTTATGAATATAGGCACAACCAACAATATCGTCAGGCTGATGACGTAACCCAGGTATTTCCTCATTCTTGCCTGACCGTATTTTGTTTACCAAGTGTATTCGTCATGTCTGCGATTCTCTGACTGGCATCAGACCAGAGGGTTTAAACGCAAGAACGATCAGAATAACGACAAAGGGCACAAGCTCACTCATGTAACTGGATAAAACAAACGACACAATAACTTCGCAATACCCAATAATAAGAGCCGCTAAAACCGTCCCAATCAAAGAGCCAAGGCCTCCTAGGATGACTATGGCAAAGCAAATGGTTAGTGGCCTCAACCACATATTTGGCCGAGCACCAATGGTGGGACTAATGAAATCCCCAGCAATACCGGCCAGGATCGCTGCGATGAACATGACCTGCAGAAATATTTTTGCCGGGTCGATACCTACGAAAATGGCCCCTTCCCGATCCTGGGCCACGGCCAGAATCGCTTTCCCAGGCTTGGTCTTCGATATGAAGATATACAGCAGCACCAACAGAACGATCGACGCACCGAGGGTGAGCATCCTCTGTGCGTCGATATCGACCGTTCCGAAAAGGATCATCTTTTTTTCTATGAAGGAGTTTATGTTTCGATCCACCGGTCCATAGGTGCTTAGTACGACCTGTTCCAGAAAGTTGGCAATTGCAACGGTGATGATCATCACGGATATCCCGGATTCGATAACCGGATGAATGAAGTACCTTTGGATGATCAGGGCCAATATTCCCATTCCAATCACCGAGGTCATCAATGCTACGGGTAGGCCGAACCCTAATGAACTCATGCAAGAGTACAGGAGGTACGCGGCCCCCATGTAAAACGATCCATGAGCCAGGTTAAATATCCCGGCGACTCCGAACGTCAGGCAGAAGCCTAAAGACAAGAGAATGTAGACACCGCTTTGGACTGCCCCGTAGACTATGATTTCCAGTAGCAATCTCATGTCCGTTTTTTCGTCCGCGTTATCTCTTGATCCATGGCGGGTTCATATACCCGGTCGTGGCAAACTTGGTGGGCCATATGACGGCCATGTCGTTGGGCCCCTGCCACTGAACGAAGACATACCCCTTGCCCTGCTTGAATGTCGGATCGTAGATAAGATCGTGGTTTTTATCGAAGCGGATAAGACCCGCAAGCCCGTTGTATTCTATCGTTTCGAGGGTCTTGATCAGAGTCTCGGTGTCCAGAGACTTTGCCTTCTCTGCAGCGACCTTAAGCAGATAGAGAGAATCGTAGGCAGAGAATGCCGTGTAGGTGGGCCCAATCTTGTAAGTCTTCACGAACTTGTCGAAGAAGGGAATGGTCGTCGGTGACAGGGCCGCTCTTCCGCCGTTGGCCATCAAGGTTCCTTCCGCCAAGCTCTTGCCCCCCGTTTTATCCCAGTAGTTGAACGATTGAGCCATCATGTTGTAGCCGACTTGATGCACGGGAAGCTCCGTCTCCGCCCACTGCTTGCTGAGAGCCACCCCTGACGAAGCGGCCTGGATTGCGGTCATAACCTGGGCCCCGGAGGATCTGATCTTTGCGAACTGAGGGGAAAAGTCGGTCCTTTGAGGATCAAACACGTCGTAATACACGACCTCCATGCCCCTCTTGGGGAGCTCTTTCCTGAGCTGTTCGGCCGATTCACGACCCCAGACCGAGCTTTCCGCGAGTATGGCGACCTTCTTCAGCCCCTTGCCTTTCGAAAACAGGTCGTAAAGAGCATCAGCCCAGGCCTCCGACATGTAATTTGTGCTCAGGGGCCCGACCCGGAAGAAATATTTGGACTTTTCATAGTCGTTTTGCACCATTTCGGCGAACTTGGGGCTCGCGGGCCCTCCGCTGAACCACAGCTTCTTGGCGGCAAAAATATGGGGAGCCTCGGCCAGTCCTACTCCGCTCAAGAACCCACCGCTTATGAAATCCACCTTATCTTCGTAGAGGAGCTTCTTCACGGCGGATATGCCGGCCTCCGGGTTCGCTCCATCATCCGCAAAATAGCACTCCACCTTGCGTCCCAATATGCCGCCTTTCGCGTTGATCTCCTCGGCAGCCATGAGACTGGCGGCCTTGGCGCCGATTCCCGCCTCCCCCTGCAACGTAGACACCACGCCCCACTTAATGGGAGGCTGGTCAGCCGCAAACCCCGATAACGTGAATGTAAAAAGCAAGGCTGCCATCGAAACCAAAGCCACCACGGACCTTCTTTCCTTGTTCATGTTCCACTCTCCTTTTTCGTTGATTACGAATTCCTCATTTGTAGAACTTATCGCTGTTGGGCTTCTCCTTCGCATTAAAAGCTCGAGACAACTCCTTAGGTTCCTCGGATTTGAAGTAATAGCTTGCCAAGAGATCCGAGGCAACTCTGGTAAAACCTACGACGCCGGAATGTTTTGCAGTAAACGAGGCCTTTACCGCCCAAATGGCCTGAGGCCCGCGCTGGATAAGCTCCTGACACCACTTGTTGATTTCTGCTTCAAATTGCTCAGGGGGCACGACGACATTTATGAGCCCCATAGAGAGCGCCTCTTGGGCCGAGTATTTTCTGCAAAGCATCCATATTTCTTTTGCCTTCTTCTTGCCGACGTTGTCCTCCATGTACCATGTCCCGTAGCCGGCATCGAAGCTTCCCATCATGGGTCCGACCTGCCTGAATACGGAACGATCGGTCGCGATCGTGAAATCGCATACCATCTGAAGAACGTTCCCGCCTCCGACCGCATAACCATCCACCGCTGCGATGACCGGCTTCGGAAGCTTGTCAATGATGTCATACACGTCCATGGTGGGCTGAGCCCATTTATAGGAGTAGGATTCGACTCCTTCTACCTTCTCTCCTCCTATACAAAAGAACTTTCCTCCGGCGCCGGAGATGACAACTACTCTTGTGTCCTCATCCTCTCGCGTCGATTCCAGGGCACGCCTGATTTCGACCATGGTCTTCGCCCTGAACATGTTGCCGCTATCCGGTCGATTGATCGTGATTCGAGCAACATTGTCTTTCCTCGTGAACAAGATATCTTCGTATTCCATAGACTTCTCCTGTTAACCAATGAGCCGCCGAAGGCGCGCTATGAATTCTTTCTGTCTTCTTCGCACCTGATGACTCCAGATCTTCTAAGTTCGCTCAACGCTTCCGGCCCGAAGCCCAGCCATTCTTTGTAAACCTGATCGTCGTGCTCCCCGATACTGGGGGCTCTTTCGTGCTTCTTTTCCTCAGTGCCGACGAGTTTCCAGGGTGTTCCGACTTGTGGTATTGCGCCTAATTGCTCATCTTCTATGGCGAAGACCATCCCCCTTGCCTTTATGTGAGGATCTTGTGCCACCTCCTGCAGGGAATAGATCGGTCCGCACGGGACCCCGCTTTCCGAAAGAAAGTCGAACCAGTACTTTGTTTCTCGCGTCGTAAGGATCTTTTCCAGTCCTGAAACTAGCTTAGCCCGATTCCGTCGACGATTTTCATTGCTGCTGTATTCGTCGCCGTTGAAAACTTCATCAAGCGCTAACAATTTTTTCACGCGTGCCCAGATCCTGTCATTCCCGATGCCTAAATTTAGGTAGCCATCTTTTGTCTTGACCGGCTGATAGACAGAGATGGGGGTACATTGATTGCTATCAGGCCAGAACTTTTCCCCTGTCGCCATGTAGCTGACCAGCTTGGGTGTTACAAAAGAAACAACACTATCCAGGAGGCAGACATCAATAAGATCTCCACGCCCTGTGAAAGTCCTCCGATAAAGGCATGACAAAATGGAAATGCAGGCCATGTGAGCCGCCAGAATGTCACCAGCCGGGGTTCCGACCTTCTCAGGATTATTATTGTTCCCAGTAATTCCCATGATGCCGCCAACGCCTTCCGCAATCAGGTCGTAGCACGGGCGATTCCTGTAAGGACCGGTCATCCCGTAGCCAGTCAACGTGCAGTAGATTAGTCCCGGATTTAGGACGTTCATCTTTTCATAAGAAATATTCAATCTCTCCAAAGCTTGCATGGTCATGGCCACTATGAATACGTCGGCTTTTTTTATTAGTGATTCCAATATTTCGTGTCCCTTGGGATCCTTGATATCCAGCGATAGCCCTTTCTTGTTCCTATTAGCACTGAGGTACCAAGGATTGATACCTTTGAAGAGGTGATCCCCACCCCACTGTCGAATGTCATCTCCCTTCTCCGGCTCCTCCACTTTCACCACTTCCGCGCCTAAGTCCCCCAAGAACATTGTGCAAAAAGGTCCCGCATAGGATCCCGTCATGTCCAGAACCCGTATGCCTTCCAAAGGTAGCCTTTGCTTCGTCATCCCCGACTCCAAGAAAGATTAAACGGATGGCAATCCGTGGTAGTAGGCATCTCGCAATCCGTCCATGACCTTCTTTGTGATGGTCTTCTTCGCCTTCCATAATCCGGCGGACTTGTATCTGGCAAGGGTTTCAACCAATTTAATGGCCGCTAACGCGCCATCGAGAACCGGTACTCCATCCACATCCGTCACGCCCTTGTTGGTAAGGAACGTCGAACTGACAGCACATGCGAATATGATTACGTCAGCTCCCTCCTTAATAGCCTCCCTGGATAACTTCAGAAAGCCTTGTAATAGCAGTTCGTCATCACCAAACTTTTCCAAAGGCAAATTCAGGGCGCGACAGGGTCTGTATGGAAGTACGAAATTCTCGGCGCCATTCTTTCTGACAAGGTTTTCGATACCCTCCTCCCAAAACGGTAGGGTGATAAAAACCATCTTCCTTCCGAGAAGCTGTCCCATGATCATGGCGGCCCTTGCAGGGGCAAGAACGGGAATATCAACCAGTGTCTGGAGCACGTCGAGCCCAGGATCCGCAAAGCATCCAATCACCGCGCCGTCATAACCTTCTTTCTCTGCCTGAATAATCCCTTCGGACATTTCAATCGATCTGAGGAAATCGGCATAGAGGTTCCCTACAATTGAATACTCAAATTCCTTTGTCCCTATCTTGGGAGATTTAATGACAAGTTTGGTGTCGGGACTTCCTACCTTGCTCCAGTTCGAGAGCAAGCGCTCGTGAAATACTTCCGGACCTTTCGCCGGCCTTGGCAACTCGTACCAGATTTTCATTGCGTAACCTCCTTTGATAAATCGGCCGTTCTGATGGAAACCCCGCTAACTAGCAATGCCTGACGCCTCAGCACATCAAGGTAAAGCCCCTCGGTCGCAAAGTGATCCACGAAAGAGGCGGAAGAACTTTGAGATGGCCATCATCACAACGCGTGTCCACGGATCTAGCGGAACCCGGCGATTGCCTCGTCGCCGGTTACGTCAAACCATCGTGAATCCTCCATTCACAGCCAAGCATTGCCCGGTGATGTAAGCCGCCCGATCTGAGACTAAGAAGGCGACCGCATCGGCCGCGTCCTGAGGACTGGTAAGACGTTTCAGCCCCTCGCCGATCGGATAACTCCTGAGCACCTTGCGTAGCATTTCATCGTTTTCGACGGTAGCGTCCGGCCGCTGAAAGCTCGCAATTGGGTGTTCATGCGCCACCGCGGAAAGCGAAACGGTATTCACATTAATGCCGTGCTTACCCATCTCTTTGGCAAGAGCCTTTGAGAACCCCATGATGGCTGCCTTGGCCCCAGAATAGACGGCCATGCGCGGCTCGCCTATGCGGCCGGCGTCCGAGACAATGCTGAGTATCTTGCCACTCTTGCGCGTCATCATTTTGCCCACCGTGGCCGATACGCAATTCATCACGCCGTAATAGTTCAAGTCGACAATCTTGCGCCAATATTTCGGGGCCATTTCTGGAAATGTGGGCAAACCTATCTCGCCGGTTCTGCGTTCCGGGACCACCCCTGCGTTGTTGATGAGGATATCGACTGGACCGAGTTGCTGCTCAATTGCGGAGACCATCGAATTGACGGCGTCCAAGTCCGTGATATCGGCAACGCATGCCATGGCCGTTCCGCCTTCGCTTTTGATCTCTCCAGCTACGGCGTGCGCCCGCTCCATGAGAATGTCATTGACGGCTACTTTGGCCCCCTCATGCGCCAAGGTGCGGCTGATCGCGCGCCCGACGCCCATACCGCCGCCAGTAACCAATACCACCTTCCCTCGTAATCCGAGCTCCATACTCCCTCTATCGTCAAGTAGCACTCAGGATGAACACGGAGCACGCGCCGGCCTCAAGACCGGTCACCCCGCCGCCGACGGCATGCGCCAAGCCGATCCTGGCTCCGGGCACCTGGCGCTCGCCCGCCGAACCCGACAGCTGCCAGAAGAGCTCGGCAATTTGGGCAACACCAGTCGCCCCGAGCGGATGCCCACGCGTCATCAGGCCGCCCGAAGGCGAAACCGCCACATCGCCGCCGATGTCGCTCCGACCTTCATCGATAAAGCGTCCTGCCTCACCCGGCTTACAGAAGCCCAGATCCTCGTAATGGACCAGCTCGGCAATGGTGAATGGATCATGCAGTTCGCACACATCTATGTCGCGCGGCCCGATACCTGCCTTCGCATAAGCTATCTTCGCCGTGCGGACAGTCATTTCGGAACAGTCATCCACCATTCCATGAGGTGTTCGCTTGCCCGAGGTGAGGACTGCTGCCCGCACTGCAACCGGGCGGGACATATATTTTCGCGCTACCTTCTCTGAAGCCAAGATCACTGCCGATGCGCCGTCGGATACGGGACAGCACGACAACCGGGTCAGCGGCTCTGCGATCATTGGCGAGGACAGCACATCATCGACCGTTATCGGATCGCTCCATCGAGCATATGGGTTGCGGGAGCCGTTCCGCCGGTTCTTGACCGCAACTTTGGCCATCTGCTTCAGCGTGGTCCCATAGCGGCTCATATGTTTCTGCGCCATCATGGCAAACACCGCCGGCATCACTCGGCCCATGCTGCTTTCCAAATCGTCGGGGACCAAGGGAGTAAAGCCGCCCCCGCGCCCAGATAGTTTTTCGGCGCCAATCGCAAGACCGACGTCGATCTCGCCGGCACGGATGGCGTTCACGATTCCATAAACCGCCGAAGAACCGCTTGCGCACGCGTTTTCGACATTCACGATTGGCATGCCGGTAATGCCGATCTTCATCAACACCTTCTGGCCGAAACATTGCCCCTGATACGCATGGCCAGCATAGGCAAGTTCAATATCCTCGAGTTCCACTCTCGATGACACGATCGCATTCCAAGCTGCCTGCCTCGCAAGTTCGTGGACCTCGACATTGGGCGCCGGCCCAAAATTCGTCATTCCTGCACCGATCACATAGACCGCTGACATTTTCATCCACCCTATCCAGTCACTTCGGAATCGGCCGGAACTTCGGACCAATTACGACGGTACCGTCCGCTTCCTGCTTAATCCGTCCAATCACGAGCTCGACTCGCATCCCCTCTTTCAGAGTGACCGTCTGCCACCCGTCAAGCTGAGCCATCATCGACGGTCCAGCGTCGAGTTGGATTACCCCGAGCATATAGGGCGAGGGAAACCCCGTAAGCCCTCGCACAACTTTGGTAAAGGAGTACAAGGCTCCAGAACCTTCTACGCGCGCAGGCTCCATCGTTCCTTCTTTGTGCGTATCGGGATTCATAATTTGTGGAGGAAAGAACACCTTCCCGGTTTCTTTGCACCGACTCCCCAGAAGGAACGGCGGCGGGCCTTCCACAAACAAGCCCTGACGAATAGGCTTGAACGTGGCACTAGTCTGAGCCTTGTCTTCTTGTTTCACGTCTTCAAGCTTCTTTGCTTCGCCACCACGGCTCGCCGCGCAGGGGCGTAAGCAGCTTGGCCATAAACTTCGAACAGTGCTTTCGTCACATCGTAATGATGGTGCAGGCCGCTCTTGTATAACGGGCCGATAAATCCGTTGCGGTATCCGAGACCTAGTTGGACGGTTACATCCAGGTCGACGGCCGTGGCTATTCCTTCATCCAATGCGCGCAAGGCCTCGTTGAACTGGGGCCGAATCAACCGATCGACAATTCGGCCTGCAAAGTCCTTGCATGAAGCCACGTCGAAACCGGCTTGCTCAAAAAGAGCGCGCGCCGCCTCCGCCGAAGCCTCCGAGGTGTTGGACTGCATCACCACTTCTACCAGATTGGTTGCGGGCAAATCGCCCAGGCGGAAACGGCTGAAGCCGAGTACGTTGGAACTTTCCGATCCCGGGCTCTCTCCGGTATGCACACCTAGACATTCAGTACCCAATTCAATAAGGATCGCGAGCTTGGGGGCATCGGGTACGTACTTGCTACCCGCATCCTTCCCGATGTAGACCGTAATCGCGGCGTTGGCCGATGCGCCTTGGATAAAAGAGTGCCCTGCTTCGAAGGAGCGGCTGTTCCCAGTATCGATGACAACGTAATTGTTCATGTTTCAGCCTCCGAACATTTCGGCAGATTCGTATTCGTGGAAACCGCGCTTGGTCTTTCGCCCTAGTAGGCCGGCTGCAACCATGCGTTGTAACAGAGGAGGCGGCGCTAACCTTGGATTGTTGGTAATGGCAAAGAATGCTTCCGTTCCCCGCAGGTGCGTGTCCAATCCGACCATGTCGAGCAGTTCGCAAGGTCCCATCGCAAAACCGAGCGCCTTTTTCATGGAACGGTCGATCTCAACCGGGGTTGCCACTCCGGCTTCTATCATCCTAATGACATCGTTATGGTAGGGGACGCAAAAATAGTTGAGGATGAATCCCGGCGTGTCCCGCGTCTCCACCGGGTGCTGGTTGGTGGCCAGCGCGAATTTCCACGCAATGTCCCAGGTTTTGTCCGTCGTATAAATTCCGCGTGACATCTCGATGAGTTTCATTACTTGGGCTGGCAGACAATAGTGCATGCCGACGAATCGGTCGGGGCGCCCCGACCCTGCTGCAAGCTGGGTAATTGATAGCGTCGACGCGTTAGATGCAATCACCGTGTCGGGCGGGCAGATCTTATCCAACTGCGCGTACAGCCCGCATTTGATTGGCACATCCTCGAAGATCGCCTCCACCACGAAATCGCATTCCCTGAGCGGCGTGATGTCCGAAGTGTAAGAAAGATTCGAAACACACTCAGCGGCTTTATCACGGCTAAGCTTTCCTTTTTCAACGGATTTCCGAAAGAAGTTCTCGATCAGTGGCCTGGAGCGGTCTAAAGCGGCCTGAGAACTGTCGTAGAGAATGGTCTTGAATCCACTTCGTGCGATCGTGATGGCGATACCGGCGCCCATGGTACCGGCGCCCGCCACCGCAGCTGTACGGATGTTCTGCGCTGTCATCTATCTCCTCCCTTTCTTTCAGCGAACGCTCTTGCTTGCTCGATCTGGGCCGGAATGGCAGTTCCACCCATTGCTCTTGCTACTCCCAATGTGGCGTCTAATACGCTCCACCGCGCCTTTGACGCAAAGGCATGTCTGCCTTAACGCTAAAACAATACTGTGCGCGCTTTTGTTGGTTGTCAAGCGAATTATGAATCCCGAACCATAATTCATTTTCGTCGTGTGAATGCATGAGAACCGTTCTTATTCTGTATCCACCCAAGTGTATGAATAGCCGTTCATCCTTTTGAAACAAACTCGACCATGGCTCGCGCTGCGATTTGGATCGAGCTTCAAGGCAAGCCAACACGCTTGTGATGCAAGCAAAAGCCGTAGACCAATAGCACCAAACCTTAGCCGTGCTGCTAACGCTAAAGCTTGGGTTATCGTCGGATCAATCGATACAGGGGATTGGCGTCTTTGTGGGATGCGGTTGCCAATTGCGTCGGCATTTCACTCGTCAACACGATGATTTCGCTCTTGATGACAATGTACGACGTATTCTCGAAGCGTACCCCGTAGCATCCCGTGTCCACCGGGAATCAGCCTCAATAAGCAGTCATCGCGGACGTGGCGACCCCATGTTTCCTCGTAAGTGACCAGGTTGGGGACTGCGATGGCAGACAGAACACTTCGATGCCTTCTCGCTTCGCGAAGTTTCGAAATGTCGATTAGTACTTTGTGTAACCTTCCACGATGACGTATCACTTGCCTTGAGGTAGTGGAACATACTCAAGCCGATACCGAACAAACCGCCCGTCAGGATTACCTAACATTTTCCTAGGGCTTGGGGAACAGTCATGTGGCGGTTTCTTTAACGCTTTGTGAAATGTGTTGACGTGCGTCCTTCTTTGAAACTTTGCCATTCGCAGTACGCGGAAGCGCATCGAAGAAATGAATGCCTTTGGGACTCTTCACCGAATCTAGCTCGCCTTTGACCCACGCAATCAGTTCCGCTTCCGTTGCGCGCGCCCCCTGCCGCAATTGCACTGCAGCATGGACTGCCTCGCCCCATTTGTCATCGTCGGTTCCAACGACCGCGCAGTCATACACGGCCGGGTGTTTGCCGAGCACGTTCTCGACGTCAATCGGGTAAACGTTGAAGCCGCCCGTGATGATCATGTCGCGCACCCGATCCTTGAGGAAAAGATAACCGCGTTCATCGAGATAGCCGCCATCGCCGGTCTTCAGCCATCCGTTCTTGAATGTTTCTGCCGTTTTATCCGGCTGCTTCCAGTAGCCGGTCATAAGCAGATCCCCACGCACCACCACTTCGCCGGCGTCTCCTACCGGCAGCAACTTTCCCTCTGCGCTCATGATCGCGATATCCGTGAGAAGCGCGGCGCGACCAACCGACTGCAGGTTGCGCGGGTCGCGCGCTTCTTGCGCAGTCATATAAGAAATGATGGCCGGTGCTTCAGTTTGGCCGTAACAGGTCTCGACGTTGCCGAACACCCGTTGTGCCTCGATAATCCTTTCTTCACGCATTGGCGCGGCGGCATAGATAAAATGACGCAATGTACTCCAGTCGCGCTGGCTGACCGTGTCATCATCCAGCAGGCTATAGATCAATGTGGGCGGCATGAAGACGGCTGTCACCCGCTCCTGCTCGAGCTGATCCAAGATGTCACGTGGCTTGGTCGATGCAGGCAGCACCACCGTGCCGCCGCGGCCCAGCACGGGCAGGAGAAAGGTCGATGTACCGTGCGTGATTGAAGCCGCTGCTAGGTAGCGCTCGCTCTCATTCAGTTGCATTGCATGCATGATGGACACGATGCATGAATTCCAAGTGCGATAGCTTTGCATGACACCTTTGGGTGCGCCCGTGGTTCCACCAGTGAACTTAATTGCCTGGGTCTCGCTCAAATCGTGATGGATGTTCGCGGGGCGTTTTCCCCAGTGGCGATCAATCAGCGTTCTCAAACCGCATTCCCGATCCCCCTGATCTAAGCGATTGACAGCAGGGATACAAAGGATCGTAGGCGCTTGTACGCCACGGACTTTGTCTTCTAGGCCTGCTTCGACGATTACAAGGCTTGCCTCCGTGAAATCGACGATGCGGGTCAATTCCTGCTTTCCTGCACGCGGGTTTAGCGGGACCCAGATCCTTCCAGCAAGCAGCGTTGCAAACAGCGCGACCACGTGCGCAATGTGGTTGCCAGCGCAGATAGCAATGCGTCCGCGCGGATCGGGCGCCAGTTCTTGAAATGCGACGGCCAACGCCTGCGTCCGCGCCACGAGCTCGCGGTAGCTGATTGATCCCTCGGGGCCTGTAATTGCCACCTTGT
>OBLU010001305.1_pt1 | contig 23208 bp, 23 predicted proteins | sample 1518681 | NCBI WGS metagenome assembly OBLU01 (sample SAMEA3539304, study PRJEB22396) | soil metagenome | biome: tundra; feature: field; material: soil | place: USA | collected 2010-05 | depth 0.15 m
AAAGGACAGGTCATTGGCATGGACACCGCTGCGTCGTCGGCCAACAACGGTCCCGTGTTTAACTCCGACAGTTCGACGACCACGCAAGCATTTGCCATACCGATCAGCACCGCTCTCGCGATCGCCACGTCAATCGAACACGGAAGTTCGTCGTCAACGGTACACATCGGTGCCACCGCGTTCCTCGGCATTGAGGCCGATGGAGGATCATCCAGCCCCTTCGGCGGAGTCGGTGGCGCGCCACAGGGCGCGACCAGCGGCGTCACCGTCGCCGGGACCGTCGCTGGTGGCCCCGCCGCAAAGTCAGCGCTGACCGCGGGCGACGTCATCACCTCGGCGAATGGTCAGTCCGTTTCGACGATCACTTCTCTCGACAAAATCTTGCAGACGCTCAAGCCCGGTGACACGGTGAGCGTTGACTACACCAACACCAGCGGTGTTCAGGCGACCCTTCAGCTCGTGCTCGGTTCGGGACCACCTCAATAGCGCGCTACAGAGTCGTTGCGACTTGTCCTGGACTGGTCTTACTTTAGCAACGCGGTCGCACGACGCAAGGAGCGCGATTGGGGATATTCAGGCATCAAGGATTCGGGCAACGTCCTTCAATCGCTCCGGCACGACGTGCCACCACATCCACCGACCCCGTTTCTCGCCAGTGATGAGTCCTGCCTCCACCAGGATCCTGGTGTGGTGCGAAATTGTGGGCTGGCTCTTGCCCAGAGGCTCTTCCAGCGCACAACTGCAGACCTCATCCTGAGAAGCGATGAGTGACAGCATCCGCAGCCGCGCCGGATCGCTGAGCGCGCCGAAGATCTGAGCCATGTCGCTGGCCTCGATCTCGGACATCGCACCGCCTACCAACGAACCGCAGCAAGTGACGACGTCTTCGTCGATGGTGATGGTCTTGCGATGTTGCATTGACTCCATCATACTATTGACACCTGTCAATGTATTGGCTACAGTTCACATTGACGAACATCAATTTAAAGGAGATCGAAGTGTCCAGACTGCAACTCGCCCTCAACGTATCGAACCTCAATGAGTCGGTGGCGTTCTACTCCAAATTCTTCAACACCGAACCGGCGAAGATCCTTCCCGGTTACGCGAACTTCGCCATCACCGAGCCGCCGCTCAAGTTGGTGCTCTTCGAGAACCGTGAAGCTCCTGGCACGATAAATCACCTCGGCATCGAGGTCTTTTCCACCGACGAAGTGGTTGAAGCGACCCAGTACCTCGGCGATCAGGGCTTCGCCACCGAGATCGAGGAGCAGACGACGTGTTGCTTCGCCGTCCAGGACAAAGTGTGGGTGGGTGGACCCGATGTTTCGCGCTGGGAGGTCTATACCGTGCTCGCCGACGCGAACGACGCGTCCTCACCGGCCGGCGACAACACGTGTTGCGCGTCCGAATTGTCGACGGCGCCTGAGTCCGCTCCATGCTGCTAATTGATCAACTTAGTGGGGTCCGCGAACGGTCATGAGCGGCGCCGTCTCAGAACAATCGCGTGACGGCACCACCGGCGCGCCGGTCATCAAGCGGTTGTCGTTCCTCAACCGGTTCCTGCCGGTGTGGATCATTCTGGCGATGGTCGTGGGCATCACTCTGGGCCGGGCACTACCGAGCCTCAACGCCCACCTCAACGCGGTGCAAGTGACGTCGGGCACGTCACTGCCCATATTCATTGGACTGCTGGTGATGATGTATCCGGTGCTGGCCAAGGTCCGCTACGACCGATTGGGCACCGTGACCAGCGACCGACGATTGCTGGTCGCGTCGCTCGTGCTCAACTGGCTGGTCGGCCCGTTGGTCATGTTCACCCTGGCCTGGCTACTGTTACCCGACCTGCCCACCTATCGAACCGGCCTGATCATCGTGGGCCTGGCCCGCTGCATCGCGATGGTGCTGATCTGGAATGACTTGTCGGGAGGAAACGGCGAGGCGGCCGCGGTGCTGGTGGCGATCAACTCGTTGTTCCAGATCGTTGCCTTTGCCCTGCTGGGCTACTTCTACCTGAAGGTGCTGCCCGGCTGGCTCGGTCTCAGCACGCAGGGTCTACATCTGTCGATCGGGCGCATCGCCGAGACCGTCGCCATCTTTCTGGGAATACCGCTCGCCGCGGGCTACCTGACCCGCACGCTGGGCGAACGGGCACGCGGTCGCGAGTGGTACGAGACAAAACTGCTACCTCGCCTCGGTCCCTTCGCGCTCTACGGCCTGCTCTACACCATCGTCATCCTCTTCGCCCTGCAGGGCCACACCATCACTTCTCGGCCCAGCGACGTGGCGCGCATCGCGCTGCCGCTCCTGGGTTATTTCGCCATCATGTGGTTTGGATCCTTCGCCCTCGGCCGAGCCCTCGGTCTGCCCTACGATCGCACCGCGACGCTGGCGTTCACCGCGGCCGGTAACAACTTTGAATTGGCCATCGCGGTGTGCATTGGTGTCTTCGGGGTCACCAGCGGTGAGGCGCTGGCCGGGGTGGTCGGTCCTCTCATTGAGGTGCCCGTGCTGGTGGGCCTCGTCTACGTGTCGCTCTGGGCCAAGCGGCGTTATTACGCGCCGGCTACCGCCGTGGAAGGTGCGCCATGAGTGGCCGCCCGGAAATCCTCTTCCTCTGCGTGCATAACGCCGGACGGTCTCAGATGGCCGCCGCGTTCGCTCGCGAGATGGGAGGAGCCAGCTTCATCGTGCACTCGGCGGGCTCCGATCCCGGAGAGCGTCTCAATCCGGCGGTCGTTTACGCGATGTTGGAGAAGGGCATCGACATCGCACACGAGTCGCCGCACAGATTGAGCGACGAAGCGGGACGAGGCGCCGACGTCATCGTCACGATGGGCTGTGGCGACGCCTGCCCCGTGTACCCGGGCAAGCGGTACCTCGACTGGGAATTACCTGACCCCGCAGGAATGCCGATCGAAGAAGTCCGATCGATTCGAGACGATATCGAACGGCGCGTGCGAAGCCTCATCGACGATCTTCGTTCGTCCAGTTCATAGAAAGAGGGAAGACCATGTCCGACACCCGTCAATTTCTCGATCTCCCGCATGAGGAGCAAAGACGCATCAAGCATTCGCTCGAAGAGCTTCAACGCGAGTTCCACGGAACCTTTGACGACGAGACCATCGAACACTTCCTTGTGGACTCCTACGAGAGACTCGCCGCGAAGGCCAAAGTCAAGAGATTTATTGGAGTAAACGCGGAGCATTTCGCCCGCCAACGACTTCAAGCAATGGCGCAGCTTGAGAGCCCCGAGACGGGTAAGCCGGGAGTGCTGTTCCTTTGCGTCCACAACGCCGGACGCTCTCAAATGGCCGCGGGATGGCTACGCCACATGGCGGGAAATGAAGTGAACGTATTCACCGGAGGTTCTGAACCTGGCGCAGAACTTAATCCAGTGGTTATTGATGTTATGGCCGAGGCCGGAATCAATATCCAAGAAGAGTTCCCGAAGCCGTGGACCGACGAGATTGTCCGAGCTGTTGACCTCGTAATCGCGATGGGTTGCGGCGACGTCTGTCCCATCTATCCGGGCAAGCGCTACCTTGACTGGGAATTGACTGACCCGGCGGGAAAGCCGATCGAAGAAGTCCGCCTGATTCGTGACGACATTGAACAACGCGTGCGTGACCTTCTCAACGAACTTCGTAGGTCAAATTCCTAGAAAGTGGTTTCGAGCAAAAAAGGGCCGAGTCGTACTCCGAACGTTCAAGATTTCTTGACCGTGCAGCCGGTGGTCCCTTGGCCGCATCCTCCCGACACTTTGAAAATGAATCGTTGGTAGGGCACCACGGGATTGCCCACATCGATTTGGATCGACGCGTGAGGAATGAGAGGAGTCGATCGTGGGTTGCCGTCCAGTTGCTTGCCGTTCTCGAACACCACCACCTTTCCTTTGTCGGGGCCTACTTGATTTGGTCCCAAGGGCTGGTTCCAGATGTCAAAGAACTGGCCGAGGGTGAAGCTCTGCTTCGCCGGCGCTTCCACGTGAATGATGCCGTCGGCGACGTGCGTGTGGAGCCAATAGAGACAGTCGTAGAGGCCAACGTCTTTAAATACTCCGGCTGAGTCGTGCACTACCAGTTGGGGCTGGGTTATTCCGATCCCCGCGGGCAATCGCCGCATTTGTCCTTTGACGTAGATCGCCACGTGCACATGAACGTGATACTTCACCGATTCTTTCGCAATGGTTCGACACGTGATGCCGTCAACGCTGCTGCCGTGAAGCGTTGACGATGAACTCGCCAGATCCGGCACGTTGAAAATAAGGACACCCTCGGGACCGCGATGAGAATTTGATGATCCGGCCGAAAGCCATACGGTGAGGCCACCTCCCAGCACGATCAGAATAACGAGGAGGCCGGCGATAACTGGCCACCGCCTTCGACGTACTTGGTCCTCTTCAGTACTCATTGCCCTCCATTAGCCGGCATTCTCGCTCAACGCTAATTCTCAGCGGTCGATCACCACGGGCGGACACTCAACCGAGACGGGGCAAGAGACCGACAGGTAAATGGTACCGAGGTAGTTCTCCGGTCGAGTAGTGACGAACGTCACGAATGGCTCCCCGGGCCCCGAGAGTTAATACCCATACTCCCTATGGGTATAATTCAATGGAGCACCAATACGAGGTCCAACAAAAAAATCTGTACCGACAAGAAGATTAGAAAGGAACACCACGATGCCAACACCTGGTTACGCCGACGACAAGACGGCGGTTCTCGCACGACTGAAAAAGGTGGAGGGTCAGGTCCGAGGCATCCACAAGATGATTGAGGCCGACCGCTACTGCATCGACGTACTCCAACAGATCACGGCGGTCACTCGGGCCCTGCAAGGCGTGGCGCTGCATTTGCTCGATGAGCACATGACGCACTGCGTCGTCAACGCGGTCAAGGCCGGTGGCGCCGAAAAGGAAGCGAAGCTCAAAGAAGCGTCGGCGGCCATTGCTCAGTTAGTGAGGTCATGATCTACTCGGTCACCGTATCTACGATCATGCTCGACGTCGGGCGAAGCCTTCACGAAGGGTTCTTCATGTTTTGGGAGACCCTCTGGGCACTGGTGCTCGGCTTCACCTTGTCCGGCGCCGTCCAGGCGTTCGTTTCCAAGGGCCAGATGCGCGCCAAGCTCGGCAACCACCGCCCGGCCGCGGTGGCGCGCGCGTCCGGTTATGGAATGGTGTCGTCCAGTTGCTCCTACGCCGCCTCGGCCATGTCGAAGTCGCTCTTCGTCAAGGGAGCGGACTTCACCAGCTCGATGGTCTTCATGATTGCCTCGACGAACCTCGTGGTCGAACTGGGGATCGTCATGATTGTCCTGCTCGGTTGGCAGTTCGCCGTGGCCGAGTTCGTGGGCGGCCCGATCATGATCGCGTTGCTGGCGATAGGTGGAGGCGTGGTGTTCACCGCACCCGTCGTTGCGCGCGCGCTCAAGCGAGCGCAAGGAGAAACCGACGGGGGCCACGATCACGGAGCCATGACGATGGTCAGCACCGAGCGTCAGGACGAGTTGGCGTCGGAGCCCTTTGGTTCGAAGTTTCGTTCGCCGGCCGCGTGGTCGGACGCCTCCAGCTACGCCGTCGCCGACGCGACGATGCTACGTAGAGAACTTCTGATCGGCTACACCGTCGCCGGTTTCCTCGCCGCACTGGTGCCGGACCACGCGTGGAGCACCCTCTTTCTTCACGGCCACGGCTTCTGGACCAGCGTCGAGAACGCTTTGGTCGGTCCGCTGATCGCGGTGGCCAGTTGGGTCTGCTCGATTGGCAACGTCCCGCTCGCGGCGGCGTTATGGTCGGGCGGCATTTCCTTCGGTGGCGTCATCGCCTTCATCTTCGCCGATTTGATTGCCATGCCGCTCATCCTGATCTACCGAAAGTTCTATGGCTGGGAGCTCACGTTTCGCATCGTGGCCCTGTTCTACGCCATCATCGTGATCGCCGGTTTACTCACGCAAGGCATCTTCAAGATCTTTGGAGGTATCCCTAACCGGCGCCTGTTCAAGGTGTCCGCCGCCCACTTCGAGTGGAACTACACGACGTATTTGAACTTCGTCTTCATTGTTCTCGCGGCCGCGGTGTGGTGGCTCGCGAAGAATCGGACTCGATTCGGCGGTGGCGAGGGCTACGCGATCGACCCGGTGTGCGCGATGCAGGTTCGAGTAGTGGATGCCCCGGCGCAGGCAATGCACCACGGCCGAACAATCCACTTCTGCTCGGACCGCTGCCGAGAGAAGTTCGAAGTTGACCCGGATCGCTACTGCGAAAACGGTCGGCCGGCGGAATCGACGGATAACGCGGACTAACTACGGAACCAAGAAGCGATCGACCCGGTCTGTGGCATGGTGGTTAATCCCGCGTCGACCGCTGACCACCGTTGCCTCAATGGTGTCGACTTCTGGTTTTGCGGTGCCCCTTGCGCCCAGCAGTTCGACGAGAACCCGAGCAAGTTCGTCCATTCGACCTAGTGCGCGCATCTGACGGCCGTGTGACCGCGAAGAATGAACTAGTCACCGGCCCTGAAATCGTGGGCGCACGAGTTCGATGCACGTCACCGGCGAATGGAGCTCGCGTTGGGTGCGACCCCTCTACGCCGCGCCACGAAGACCGAGTGGGGTCGTAGTGTGGATAAAGCATGACTTCGCTTTCCGTACTCGACCTCGCCACGGTAGCGACCGGCTCCACGCCGGCGAAGGCGCTGCGTGAGACGACTGCGATGGCCCAAGTGGTGGAGCGTCTCGGCTACCGCCGACTGTGGGTCGCCGAGCATCACGCCATGGCCGCCATTGCCAGTTCGGCCCCCGCAGTGCTGATCGCCCATCTTGCCAACGCCACGTCCACCCTGCGCATCGGATCCGGTGGCGTCATGCTGCCCAATCACTCGCCCCTGGTAGTCGCCGAACAGTTCGGCACCTTAGAAGCGCTCCATCCGGGCCGGATCGACCTGGGACTCGGCCGGGCCCCGGGGACCGATCCGCACACCACGCGGGCCCTTCGCCGCGACGGCGACCTGCGAGCGGACACCTTCCCCGACGACGTGGTCGAGCTGATCAGTTATCTCCTTCCGCGCGAAGGACCTCCCGCCCACCCCTTCGCCACCCCCGGTAGCGGCTATCTACCGGAGGTCTGGTTGCTCGGCTCGTCCACCTTCAGCGCCCAATTGGCCGCAATGCTGGGACTGCCTTTCTCGTTCGCCTATCACTTCGCGCCCGCACAACTCGATCAGGCCCTCGACATCTACCGATCGACCTTTAGGCCGTCGATCCTGCTCGGGGAGCCCAAAGTCATGGTCGCCGTGTCGGTGCTGTGCGCGGCAACCCCCGACGAGGCCCGGTGGCTCTCGGGATCGACCGCCCTGAACATGCTGCAGCGACTATCCGGAAAAATGGGCCTGCTGCCTTCCCCGCAAGAAGCGGAGTCCTATCCCTTCAGTGCCGCGGAACTGGGGATCGTGGACGAGGCCCTGGCCAGCCACGTCATTGGCGATCCGACCACCGTGCGCCAAGGTCTGATGGAGTTACAACTGCGCACGGGAGCGGATGAACTGATGCTGTCGACCCGGACCCACTCCTACGACGCCCGAATGCGCTCGTTCACCCTGGTGGCCGAGTCATGGGAACTGGCCCCCGTCGAAAGTTAGTCACCTCACTTCGGCGATTCTCCGCAATGAATCACGGGGTGAGCCGTTTGACATCAAATCTCATCCGTGAGAGAATTTTGAATGAAGGTAAGCCTCGTTCGTGATGCCGGGGCCTTCTTAGACCGGACCAGTTTCTTTCGCTCCCAAGTGCCCTATCTCACCCACGTCATGGGTACCGTGGCGACGTCGGTGGCCACGGGACAACGCACCTACCAGAAGATGTCGTGGTGGGTCGTCGAAGACAGCGATGCAGCAGTGTGCGGCATGATGATGCGCACCGCGCCGCACAAACTTGTCCTCTCGCCGATGCCCCGAGAGGCCATTGATCCGGCCGTGGCCGCCGTAGTGGAGAGTGACCGTGAGATACCCGGCCTCTCGGGATCGAAAGAGTTGGCCGAGTCCTTTCTCGTCCAGTTCTTCAGGCTCTCCGACCGTATCGTGCAACCGAGAATTGAACACCGTCTCCTGGTCTACGTGTTGGGCTCGCTAAATCCTCCTCCGCCCTCGATGGGGTCCTTCCGCCCGGGCCAGTTGAGTGACTTCGAACTCCTGCTCACCTGGTGGGCCGGCTTCGCCGACCACACCAATGTTAAGCGACACGGGCTCGAAGAGGGATTACGGGCATCGCTGGTCAGTGGTCGAATCCACCTCTGGATGATCAACGACCGACCGGTCTGCGCCGTGGCGCATTCACCCGTGGTGAACGTGCCGAGCGGACCGGTGGCACGGATTGGCCCGGTGTACACGCCGCCCGAGGAGCGACGAAAGGGATACGCCGGCCAACTGACCGCCGCCGTGTCGTCGGAGTTGATCCAGTGGGGAATCGGTCTGATGCTTTTCTCCGACGCCACCAACGCCACCTCCAACGGCGTGTACGCGCCACTCGGTTACGAGAGGGTTGACGAGATGGTCGAGTGCGTCCTAGAGCCCGTGTAGCGAGGTCACCGTGCGGCCACCAAAGTGGCCGGCCACCCGGTCGTTAGAGGCGAGTAACCAACCGGCCGGCCGATATCGCCGGAGTGAGGTCGGTGGAGGATTTGAAGGCCAGACGATTGGCGGGGGTCGGGCGACTGATGTAGTAACCCTGGGCCAGGTCGCAACCGAGGTCGCCGAGTAGGTCCAGGGTCTCGACGTCTTCAATGCCCTCGGCCACCACGCGAAGACCCATGTCGTGGCCGAGATTGATGGTGGCGCGCACCAATTCCAGGTCCCGACCCTTGCCGTCGGCACCGAGCGCAGTGATGAAGGTACGGTCGAGCTTGAGCTCTCCCACGGCCAGGCTGCTGAGGTAGGCCAGCGAGGTGAATCCCGCCCCGAAGTCGTCGATCGAGACAATGATGCCCATATCGCGCAGCACCTGAATGACGGCCTGCGAGCGCACGAAGTCGGTGATGATGGTGGTTTCGGTGATCTCGATGACCAGGCAATCCGCGCCAAGCCCGTGGCGCTCGAGTAACTCTTCAACCAGGTCCAAGAAGCCGGCCTCGAGCAGGTCCGTGGTAGCGACGTTGACCGAGACCGCCAGCACGCGATCCTCGGCGCGCCACGCCGCGCACTGGGCGAGGGCCTCGTTGAGCACCCAGGTGGTGAGCGGCCACATCAGGCCCGCTTCCTCGGCCAAGGGCAGGAACTTCATCGGTGGGACCAAGCCAAGCTTGGGGTGCGGCCAGCGCACCAGCGCCTCCACGGCCAGGACCTGACCGGTTCGCAGGTCCAACTGGGGCTGGTAGTGGAGCACGAACGCGCCCTCTTGGACCGCCACGCGCAATTCATCGAGCAAATTGGGCTGGTCTTCGCCCCCGTCGAGGTCTTGATCGTAGAACACGAAGGGCGTGTTGCCCAGTTTGGCCCGGTACATCGCCACGTCGGCGCACCACAGCAAGCCCGGACCGTCCGAGGCGTTGGAAGGAACCAAAGCAATGCCGATGCTCGCCCCGACGCTGGCGTTGATCTTATGCAGGACAAAGGGCTGTTCAATCTCCGCCAGGATTCGCTGAGCCACCACCACGGCCTCGTCGGCGTTGGCGTCCATCAGCACGACGGCCAGCTCGTCGCCGCCCAGTCGCACCACCGACCCGGCGTTACCGACCGCCCTCGTGAGGCGGGGTCCTAACTGACGCAGCAGTTCATCGCCGGCGGGGTGGCCAAAGGAGTCGTTGATCTCCTTGAAGTGGTTGAGGTCGACGAACAGAAAGGCCATCTCGCGCGGCACGGGCGAAGCCATTTGATCGGCGAAGAACATGTCGAGAATGTGAAAGAGCTGGCGTCGATTGCCCAGGCTCGTCAACTCATCGGTGTGGGCTTGGCGGTGTCGCTGCTCGGTGAGAATACGAAGACTGCGCGCCGAAATGGCGAGCCGTACGCCCACCGTGAGCAGGGTCGCCACGGCCAGCCAGAGCGCCACCCGGCTGATGGTGTTAAGGGTTCCCACCACGAGAATGAAGAGACCGCACCCGGCAGCCAGCCCCGGCAAAAAGAAACCGGAGACTTTTTGGGGACGCAGCGGATCGAGCGCGCGCGAGGGCAGCCATACCGACATCGACATGAGCAGGATTGCGGTAGGCCAGGCAATGGCGTTGAAGTTATTGCCGAGATTTCCGTACCGTGTCACCACCGCCGACGACGAGAAGAGGTTGAAGGTGTCGCCAACGACGATGACGCACAGACCGGTGGCCAGCAAGTACCACTGACCGGACCCGCGCCCGGAGAGCAGCACCGTACCGCCGATAACCAACATGAGCATCAAGAGGTCGCCCACCGGATAGGCCATGTTGGTGGCCGTCGCCACATTGCTCCCGCCCGTGAAGTGCATGATGCTGTGGAAGGCAAAGGCCGCGCAGAGGGCCGCGGCTCCCAAACCGGCGACCACCCCGTCGAGCCAATTGGGCCGGGAAAGACGCCCCAGACCCCGCTGCAGCAGCAGCACCGTTGCCACGTAGGCCAGGGGGTAGAAAAGGAGGTAGAAGCCGTCGGCGGCCGATGGCGTAGGGGCGGTCTTTCCGCCCAGTGACTCGAAGGTCAAGAAGAAGTCGCCAATCGACCACGACAGCAGGCTGAAACCAAGAATTAGCGGAACGGCCCGGCCCGGCTTCTTGGCCAGACCCTTGTTGATGCAGAGGACTGACGCCACTATCTCGAAGGCCGCCACCGACCACCCGTCGAGCCATTCCCACTGCTGACCGGGCCGTCGGATAAGCAGCGAGACCAGATAGGCAATGAGCAAGGTCCCCAAAATGGCGTAGGCCAGCCAGGGGTTTCGCGCACGCTCTTCTATGGGCTGCGCCTCGAGCGTAAGTTCGTCGGGAGAATCCATGGAATCAGGCGCTACGTCAACGATCTGTGCGGGCGCGGGAGCGACCGCCGCGCGACCACGTCCCCCGCGACGGCGGTCTTCAATCATGGGCATCATCGCGCGTGCCGCCGCGTTCCATAAATTGCAACGTACCTGGTAAAAGACATGGGAACTAGCATTTCAAGCCATCATCAAATCAACCTCGACAAAAACCCAACAAGGACCCAATTCCGGGCTCCTTACGCGAATGGTGGAAAGTTCAGATTTCGTGCTGCCCGGGGCCGTTACTCCGACGTCGAGGACCAAAACTGGGGCCGGTGCCTTAGTGTGAAAGGAGAAAAGGTTCAGGCCAATCAAGGCCATTGATCCGCGAACCAATTCATTCTTCAAAAACCACGGCCCGCAGTACGATGGCCCTGGCAACGGCCACGATGGATCCACTTTTGGAGCACGAGCGACCAGATCGGCGAATTAATCATGGAGCAACAGTTTTCTCATACCGATAAAACCGGGAAACTGAAAATGGTCAACGTAGCCCGTAAACGGCCCACCAGAAGGCAGGCCCTGGCCAGTTGCGTCGTGTCCACCGTGGCCGATCTGACCACCTTGGGACCCAGCCACACCGGGATCGAGCCGCTGCACGCGGCCCGACTGGCCGGTATTCAGGGGGCCAAGCAGACCGCCAACTTGATTCCCCTCTGTCACCCGCTCAACGTGGACGTGATTCAGGTCGATCTAACCGTAAAGGCCGGGCGAGTAGAGATTACGGCCACGGTAGGCGCCACCCATCGCACCGGCGTCGAAATGGAGGCGCTGACGGCCTGTGCCCTGGCGGCACTGAGCCTCGTAGGCTCACTGTTGAAAACCGATCCTTACGCGCACGTCGATGACTTGGTCCTGCTACGAAAAACCGGCGGCAAATCGGGCGATTGGGGTCGATTAGTGGACAACGCTCGTTAGATTGACCATCGAGGCAATTTTCGGCGCACCAGTGGTTGCGACAGTAAGTAAGCGACGGCAAGATGCCGGGAACGAGATTCGGTGAGAGGGTGCAAAGTCAATGAGTGAACGCAGCGATTCCCCGCATCCGGGTGCGAACGGCCAGGGCGCCGTAGCGGTCGCCGTGTCCGTGCAGCCCCATCGCCGGGGACTGGACGCGCGCGTCGCCACCCGGGCCGACGTCGTCACGGCCACCATGCCGGTCGAGGGCCCTCTGGTTGATCGCTACGGACGAATCCACGATGATCTGCGCATCTCGGTCACCGACCGGTGCAATCTTCGCTGCGTCTATTGCATGCCGGAAGAGGGAATGACCTTTTTGCCCAGATCCGAACTGCTCACGTACGAAGAGATCGCCCGAGTGGCCCGGGTGGCGCGCGATCTCGGCGTGAGGTCCATCCGACTCACCGGCGGCGAACCCCTGGTGCGCAAGGACCTGTGCACGCTGGTCTCGCAGCTCTGCGCGATGGGCTTCGACGACCTGGCCCTTACGACCAACGGCATGCTGCTCGCGCCGCTGGCGCAAAAACTGGCCGACGCCGGACTCAAGAGGGTCAACGTGAGTTGTGACTCGTTGCGGGCGCACCGATTCGAGTCGATTCGCCGTCGCGGGGATTTGGCGACGGTGCTGGGCTCGATGGGCGCGGCCGAAGCGGCCGGCCTAACCCCCCTCAAGGTCAACGTGGTCCTCTTGCGGGGCAACAACGACGACGAAATCCTGGACTTTGCGGCCTTTGCCCGCGAGACCGGTCGCATTGTTCGTTTCATCGAGTTCATGCCCCTGGACGCGCAGGGCCAATGGGACCGGACCCAGTTAATACCGGGTCAGGAAGTCTTTGAGCGCATCTCGAAGGTCTGGCCCTTAGAGGCCGTGGGCGACACGGGTGGCCCGGCGCCGGCCGAACGATTCCGTTTCGTCGACGGAAGCGGCGAGATTGGAATGATTTCCAGCGTTACCCAACCCTTTTGCGGTACCTGCAACCGGCTTCGACTCACCGCCGACGGGTCGTTCCGCAACTGCCTCTTCTCCGACGACGAATACACCGTTCGCGAGGTGCTGCGCCGCGGCGACGCCGACGCCGAGATCGCTCGACTGTTGCGTCGCGCCGTGTGGGCCAAGTTCCCGGGCCACGCCATCAACGAACCGGGCTTCTTGGCGCCGGCGCGCTCGATGTCGATGATCGGCGGCTAGAAAGTAGTCGCCGTGCAGTGCGCGGCGACTACGGTCACGTTGGCAACGTCAGCGCCGGCAGACCGGTGCGGAGCTAGGTAACCTTTGACGGTGAGCGAGTACCGCGTCGGACAAGCCGCCGAACTGCTGGGGGTGAGCGCGGACACCGTGCGCCGATGGGCCGACGCGGGCCGAATCAAGGCCACCGTCGGTCCCGGAGGTCGCCGTTACTTCGACGGCGTTGAACTGGCCCGGTTCGCCATGGAAATCGCCGGCGAACAGAGTGCGGATCAGCCCCGCGCCCAATCGGCGCGTAATCGATTCGTGGGCATCGTCACCAAGGTGGTCAAGGACAAGGTCGTGGCGCAGGTCGAGATTCAGGCCGGTCCCCATCGATTCGTTTCACTGATCACCCGCGAGGCCGCCGATGAGTTGGAGTTGGCCCCGGGAGTAGTGGTCGACGCCGTCGTGAAGGCCACCAACGTGGGAGTGGAGATTCCTTCGCAGTTCTAAAGAAGAAGGCGACCGCGGCCGAAGAGGTGGACGCCCGGCGATCAATGCTCGAAGGCGAAGGGCGCGGGGCCGATTGACTCGGGCGCCGGCCACAGCGAGATCGCCTCGGGCGCCATCTTCACGGAGCACGATGCGCCCACCTCAAGGTCGATGGGCTCGGGCAGGCGAGCCTGCAGCTCCAGGTCGGCGTTGAGGGCCACGAAGAAGTCCACGGCCGTGCCTACGTCGGCGATGTCGGTCACCGTGGCGAGCAGCGCGGTGCCCGAGGGGACGTCGCCCGGTTGCGTCGAGTTCGGCGCTCGAGCGATCATCACCCGTTCGGGTCGAATGCTCCACAGGACCTCGGCGCCGGCCGACGCGTCGCCGGTATCGGTCTCTATCCGCGCTCCGTGGGCGTCGATGAGGCCTGGCGAGACCACGGTCGCCTGGTGCAGATTAGCGATACCCAGCAGTCTCGCCACTTCGGCGGAGGCCGGGCGCGAGAAGACTTCGCGGCTGGTGCCCGACTGCAGCGCGCGGCCGTTGGCGATCACCAGTACTTCGTCGGAAAGAAAGGCGGCCTCTTCCGGGTCGTGCGAAACCAGCACGGTCGCGAGTCCGGTTTCGCGCTGGAGACGGCGCAGTTCTCTACGCAGCTCCAGTCGCACCGGCACGTCCAGCGAGGAAAAGGGCTCGTCGAGCAGCAGGATTTGGGGGGACCGGCACAGCACCTGGGCCAGCGCCACCCGTTGGCGCTGGCCACCGGAGAGTTCCGAGGGGTAACGGTCCTCCAATCCCTCGAGACGCAGATGCTCGAGCCAGTACGCGGCCAACTCGGGCGTCGCACCGGTGGCGAACAAGAGATTTTGCCACACGCTGAGGTGCGGATACAGCGAAAATCCCTGGGCCACGTAGCCCACCCGGCGCCGCTCTACGGCGACGTCGCGCACCGGAAGGTCGCCGTACCAGACGGGCCCGGGCGAGGAGCCATAAAGACCGGCCAGGCATCGCAGTAGCGCGGACTTGCCCGACCCCGAAGGACCGAGTATGGCCAGGTGGCGCCCGCTGGATTCGTGAGCTAGCGCCAGGTGGAAGGATCCCAGTTGGTGGTCGACGGCAAAGCGGACCGGCTGGGACGGCGACGGCCCCGGAGCCTTAGGGGTCGCCGCGTGCACGCTCGGGCGCGCGGGGTTCTTGATCTTGACCCGACTGATCATCACCGCTACCACGGCCACGGCGAGCGCCAGGGCGGTGGGCGCCAAGGTGGTGGGCAGTCCACGGCCGCTGAATTGGTTGTAGGTGTAGATGGGAAGGGAGGCCGGGTTGTAGGCGAGGATAACCACCGCGCCGTATTCGCCGAAAGCCCGCAGCCACGAGAGCAGCATGCCGGCACGAATGCCCGGACCGGCCATGGGCACGGCCACCTTGATGAAGCGCGACAGGTCGGAGTGGCCGAGAGTGGCGGCCACGTCCAACAGGCCTTGATCGACCGAGACGAAGGCCGCGCGGGCACTGACGATCAAAAACGGAGCGGAGCAGAACGTCATGGCGATCACGATGCCGGCCATGGAATCGGTGAGGCGCCTATTAAAGAGTTCGCCGAGAAAGGTGTAGGGGCCCACGATGTAGATGAGCACCACCCCGCTCATGATCGGAGGAAGCGCCAAAGGGATCTGCACGATGATGCCCACGACCGAGGCGAGGCGACCCCGGGAACGGGCCAGCAGGTAGGCCAGGGGAACGCCGAACAACGTGGTCAGTCCCAGCGAGATGGTGGCGCAAATGAGCGAAACCCAGAGAGCGGGGAAAAGTCCCGGCGAGTGAAAACCTCGCTGCGGTGCGGCGACGAAACGCACAGCGAACGCCACCAGGGGTAGACCCAGGTAGAGAACCAGCAAGGTGCCCAGCCAGGCCAGCGGACTCCTGGCCAGTTTCGGGAACATCAGGGCGCCGAAGTAGTCGTGGTCGCGGCGGCGCTAGAAGAGGCCGAGACGACTTTGGCCGGAGTAACGGACGTGATGCCGTTAGCTTTCAGGATTTTCTGGCCTGGGGCGCTTAGCAAGAACTTCACGAACGCTTTGGCGGCCGCTTCGTGAGGGGCCTTGTTAAGGATGGCCACGGTGTACTGGGCCGCCAGATCGGTCCCTACCAACGGCACCGTCTTGATGTGCGCGGCCGACGCTTCCACGCCGTAGAAGAATCCGGCGTCAAGTTGACCGGCCTGCAATTCGCCCACCAGGGAAGTCTCGGGAAAGATATTCGAACTCGAACTGGCCAAGGTCGCCAAATTCGGTACGTCGTAGCTGAGCGACACCCCGGTCAGCGCGTCGACCGCCAGCACCCCCTTGGGGTCGGTGGCCGGATCGGTGCGCCCGAGCAGGAATCCGGTGCGGTCCACCACGTTGAACCAAGGGAACCTTTCCAGGGCCTTGGCGAACCTCGACTTGGGGTTGTAGCCGAGCACCAGCGGTGACGTACCGAATTCGTCGTAGGAAGAGACCCAGTTCCCGTTGGCCGCACCTTCCAACGAGGCGTTGACGGCCGGCGACGCGCTGATGAAGACGTCGCCCACCTGAGTCCCGCCGGCGATTTCGGTCGCCAGCGCTGACGATCCGGCCGAAAAACCACTCACCGTATAGCCGGTGGCCTTATGGAACGCGGGGTCGATCTGCTGCTGCATTAGATCGAGAAACGATCCGGCGTACAGCACGTCCACCGGGCCCGAAGCTTTCGTGGCTCCGGTGGCCGAGGAATTCGCCAACGGACCGACCAGCGTTCCCGCGAGTACGAGCGACGTGACGGTCGCCGAAAGGGATAGGCGTCGCAGGGTCCATACCCGATTGGTGGTTCGCTCGATTGAAGAAAGACCTGACATGTTAATTCCCCCAAACCATTAGCAGTATTTGCGGCGACATCTCAACTTCGAGTTCCGTCGAAGCGTACTCACACACCAAAGAGCCTGGCAAGTGCGAGGTAAACATTTTCTCCAAGCACTCGTCCGTTGGTACGACTCGGCTACCAAGCAACCGGCGACAAAACGGCCGGCGGCCCGCGATTCCACGGGTTCTCTCCGAGTGCGCGCGCATTTTGCCAACGTAGGATGCTCTTCGTGGAGTCGACCTCAACCCCGGACTGGGTTTCTGTATCACCGATCCTTCTATCGGCCGCCGACCTGACCGCCTGGGCCACCCGAGCCAACTGTGGAGCGGTCGTTACCTTTTGCGGAACGGTCCGAGACAATTCTCATGACCTGGTCGATATCCAAGCGTTGGAGTACGAGACGAGCGTGGCGATGGCCGAACGGCGAATGCTCGAAATCGTCGCCGAAGCGCGAAACCGCTGGCCGATGCTCGGTGCGGTCGCCATCCATCACCGAATGGGGCGCGTCGAACTCTGTGAAACTGCGGTGGTCGTCGCGGTTTCCTCCCCGCACCGCGAGGAGGCCTTCGACGCCGCGCAGTTCTGCATCGACGCCGTCAAGAACTGCGTGCCCATGTGGAAACGCGAACTTTGGGAGGGCGGCTCCGCCTGGAGCGAGGAGGGCCGAACCATCCTCACGGTTCGAGAAGTGACCGCAAGCAGCCCGAATTCGGGAATGAAGGCCGCGAGGACCACGTGATTAGCGTTAGTGAGGCGCAGACTTTTGTTCTGGAAACCCTCACGCCGCTTTCACCCGTCGATCGAACGCTCGAAGAGGCGCTCGGCTGCGTGGCGGCCGAGCAAATAATTGCCACCGAGCCCGTGCCGGGGTTCAAGAACTCTTCCATGGACGGCTACGCCCTACGAGCGGTCGATACGTCCGAGGGTTCGGTCCGTCTGCGAGTAATCGGCACGGTCTTGGCCGGTGACGCGCCGGATCAACAACTTCACGAGGGCGAAGCGGTTCGCATAATGACCGGAGCTCCCATTCCCGACGGAGCGGACGCGGTCTGCATGATTGAAGAGACTACGGTCGATCCAGACGGACAAACGGTCCTGATAGTCCGAACCATCGACGTTGGTCAGTCGGTGCGTCAACCCGGTGAGGATATCGCGGTGGGCCAACTTCTCATCGAGGTCGGTCGTGAATTGGGGGGGGCCCTGATCGGAGTGCTGGCCAGTCAGGGATGTGCTTCGGTGTCGGTACACCCGCGACCTCGCGTCGGCGTTATGTCCACCGGTGACGAACTCGCTGGTCCCGGCAGTTCCCTGTCGTTCGGCCAGATCCGTGACGCCAATCGGCCGATGTTGCTGGCGCTGCTACGTCAATCGGGTTTCACGCCCGTCGATCTAGGAATAGCGAGCGACGATGAGCAGGAAATTACGAAGAGGTTGCAGCTGGGGGTCGATGAGTGTGACGCGGTCATCGCTACCGGCGGGGTAAGCGTGGGCGACGTCGACTTCGTCAAGACCGTGCTCGCCGAGATCTGTGCCGGAAAGGCCCGCTGGATGCAAGTGGCCATGAGGCCCGGCAAACCCTTTGCGTTCGGTACGGCCGGAGAGCGCGGGACGCCCATCTTCGGTTTGCCCGGCAATCCGGTATCGACCCGGGTGAGTTTCGAAATGTTCGTACGGCCCGCCCTGCGTCGCCTGGCCGGGCACCGGGTTTTGGATCGGCCGACGGTCAACATGGTGCTGGACTGTCCCATGGCGCGCAAACCCGACGGCAAGCTCCACCTCGTGCACGTGACGAGTCGTTTCCACGACGACGGACGAATGCACATCGAGGTTGCCTCGCGCCAGGGATCACACCTGTTGAGCGCGGTGGCCGGTGCGAACGCCCTCGCCATGATCCCCGACGGTGACGGTTTCGCTCCTGGCAACGTCGCCCGAGCGATGATCTTGGACCACGAAACCGGCGACTGAGATGGGCCGCCTACTGCTCTTAGGACCGGCGCGCGAAGCCGCGGGAATTTCGAGCGAAGAGATCGCCGGCGAGACCGTCGCCTCAATTCTTCAAGAGGCGGTACGACGCTACGGAACCGCCTTCGAAGAGGTGTTGTCCGTCAGCCAGATCTGGGTGAATGGCGATCCGGCCGACGCGCTCGACGCCATCGGGCCTCACGACGAAATCGCGGTGCTGCCACCAATCTCCGGGGGGTGACGCTGCTCTTCATCCCCGGCGCCGCAGTGCCGAGCCGCGACGCGAGTCGGGGGCCGGCAACGTCCTCACGGGTCCCCGCCACGAGCGAATCAGAGACCGTCAGAATCTTGGCGGCGAGGTCCATTCTTTAGCGTAGGTAACGGAGAATCCGAGGTTCGCTACGTGGAAGCGGCCGCCGGCGGGATTTGTAGAATCAATCAGCACCGATACTTATGGAAGGAACACCATGACGAACAATCTGATCGCGGAAACCATCTCCCTCAAGGGTCACGGGGGCGACGAGATCGAGGCCTACCTCGCCCAGCCCACCGACGTCGACAAGGTCGGATCCATCGTGGTGATTCACCACATGCCCGGCTACGACGAACAGACCAAGGAGATCTGTCGAAATTTCGCGGCCCATGGCTACCACGCCTTGATGCCCAACCTTTACTCGCGCGAAGCACCGGGCGCCAGCCCCGATGACGCCGCGGCCGTCGCCCGGGCCAACGGCGGCGTGCCCGACGAACGCCTGGTGGGTGACGTCGATGCCGCGATGAAGCATTTGAAATCGCTCCCGCACGCCAATGGCAAAGTGGCGACCATCGGCTACTGCTCGGGAGGTCGTCAGTCCTTCCTGGCGGGATGTCGCTTGTCCTTGGACGCCGTCATTGATTGCTACGGAGCGTTCGTCACCGTCGACGCCCCCGCCGAAATGCCCCTCAACGTCAAGGCCATCGTGGCAGAGACGCCGAACCTTTCGGCCCCGATGCTGGGCCTCTTCGGTGCGGATGATCAGTACCCCTCACCCGAGCACACCGCGGTGCTCGAAAAGGCCCTGACCGAAGCCGGCAAAGAGTTCGACTTCCACGTGTACGAGGGCGCCGGCCACGCCTTCTTCTCGGTCAATCGCCCGAGCTTTCGACCGGAGGCCGCACTCGAAGGGTGGGGCCTCATCTTCGATTTTCTCGGTCGCACCCTCTCCTAAGTCACGAAAGGACCACCCCATGTGTACGTATCAAACGGAAAAAGTTGCCCTTCGCGGTAGCGGCAAAGCTCGCCAGGGCTGGATGAAGGTGACCGACGCCACCGTGTACTTCGACCATCCGGTGCACTATGCGGCCGGACACGCCCTCATGATCGACGTCACGGATCCAACCAAGGGCCCCGACGCCCGAATCGCCCTGGAACTTGACCCCCACTCGGCCCGCGCCCTGGCCCAGTCCATCTTGCGCACCTTGGATCAGGTGCCCGCCGGACTGCTCGACGAGTCCGAGACCGTACGCAACTAGAGATATTGCCACCGCTGCCAAATTGGTCAAGGGTTCCATCATTGGACACCGAGGACCTTTACAAGAAGTCCTCTTCTCGGTACTCGTCCCCGGACCGCTCTCCGCGACGTTCGGTCTCCAAAAGTCGAAGATCGACCCGGCGGATCTTGCCGCTAATGGTCTTGGGCAGTTCGGCGAACTCGAGACGACGAACCCGCTTGTACGCCGCGAGATGTTCGCGACAGTGACGCAGGATATCGCCCGCTAACTCTCTGCTGGGCGTCTGACCGACGACGAGCGCGACGTAGGCCTTGGGCACCGCCAGGCGTAGTTCGTCGGGAGCCGGCACCACGGCCGCCTCGGCCACCGCCGGATGCTCAATCAGCACGCTCTCGAGCTCGAAGGGGCTAATGCGGTAATCGCTGGCCTTGAACACGTCATCGGACCTTCCCACGTACGTGATGTAGCCATCCGCGTCGCGACTGGCGATGTCGCCCGTGTGGTAGCGCCCGCCGGCGAAGGCGCGGTCATTCAGTTGCTCGTCGGCGCCGCCCGTAGATTGGTAGCCCACCAACAGACCGACGGGACGCTCGGGCTGGTACTGCACACAGATCTCACCCTCCTTAGCCACCTCGCCGCTGGCGGGATCCACCAGGACGACGTCATAACCCGGCAGCGCACGGCCCATGGAGCCGGTCTTGAGTTTTTGACCCGGCGAATTACCGACCAGCACGGTGGTCTCGGTTTGACCGAAACCGTCACGGATCGTCAGGCCCCAGGCGTGCTCGATGTGCGCAATTACTTCGGGATTAAGTGGCTCGCCGGCACTGACCAGTTCACGCAGCGACATCGGCCATAACGTCAAGTCCTGCTGGATCAGCATGCGCCACACCGTGGGTGGCGCGCAGAACGTGGTCACCTTCGCGTCGCGCAGGACGTCCAGCATGGCGGAGGCAAAGAAACGCTCGTAATTGAAAATACACACGGTGGCACCGGCAATCCACGGCGCGAAGACGCAGGACCACGCATGCTTCGCCCAACCGGGACTCGAGACGTTGAGATGCACGTCACCCGGTTGCAGGCCTATCCAGTACATGGTCGAAAGGTGGCCAATCGGGTAACTGGTCTGCGTGTGCTCGACCAGTTTTGGCATCGCCGTCGTTCCCGAAGTGAAATACACCAGCAGCGGATCATCGGACCGGGTCGGTCCATCCGCGACGAAGGGCTCCGTCTCACCCTCGTAGTCGCCGTACGCCAGCCAGTTCGCTACCGGCGCTCCCACGGCGATTCGCACAAAACTACCCGAGGCATCGTTGAAACGTCCGGCCACTTCGGAGCGAGCAATGACCGCGCCGGCCCCGGCCCGTTCGACTCGGTCCCGCAGGTCCTCGGGCGTAAGCAACGTGGTGGCGGGCACTAGGACGGCGCCAAGTTTCATGACCGCCAGGGTCGTTTCCCACAACTCCACTTGATTGCCGAGCAGCACCAGTACTCGCATGGCGCGCTTGACGCCGTGGCCACGCAACCAGCGGGCCAGCTGATCGGAGCGACTCGACAGTTGCGCGAAGCTATGGGAGACGTCGGTGCCGTCGTCTTCGATAATGCGCAACGCAATGCCGTCAGGATTCTCCGTCGCGAGCACCGAGTCAAACCAGTCAATGGCGAAGTTGAAGTGTTCTGGACGGGGCCAGGAGAATTGCCCGTAGGCCGTGTCGTAGTCGGTGCGATGAGTCAGCAGAAAGTCACGGGCAACACGGAACTTTTCGTTCGACGGAATCATTTTCTGGCCATCCTCGAGTCGGAGGGATGTTAAGGCACCATTGTCAGCGCATTCCTGTAGGTTTAGGCGCCTTTTCGCGTTACGTCAAGAAAGACCAGACCAATCGGGGCCGCCGTGACTAGCGTTCGCGAGTTATGGCGTTCACCGTGGCATCTGGTGTAGGCAACGCGCCAACAACCAAGTTCAATTAGGTCAGTTACGTAGAAACGGGGCGCTCGGGCGGCGGCTGCATCGCGACCACATCGGCTCACGACGTGCCAATGATTCGACAGAGCGAAGCTTTATCAGCGAAGCAGTCCGTTCGTAGTCTCCTTCGACCCGCGCTGCCCTGGTGAGTGCGAGTTCCAGCAGTAGATCGGCACGCCGGTGGCCACCGTGAATCCGGTGTGAATGACTAATTCGCGGTCCTGGTCCCAGTGACTGACTTCATTGGCGGGTCGACAAGAGTATTGATCGCCTGGCGCATCGCGGTCACGACCTGGTCGGACTCGGTACGCCACTGCGACCAGGTCCTTTGAGGGGTTGGAGTACAGTCGACCCTATGCCGAGCCGCGCCTCGATCGTGATCCCCGCGTACAACGAAGAAAGACGGATCCGTGGCCTGCTCGGAACGGTTTCGGACCCCTCGATCAGGGGTTTCTACGACGTCTACGTGGTCTGCAACGGATGCATCGATAGGACGCGTCAAGTAGCCGAGGAGTACGAGGGGTTAGTGGTGGTGGAGATTGACGACGCGGGAAAGTACCACGCACTCAACGAGGGCGACCGGCTCGCCGGTGACGTCTATCCGAGGCTCTATTGCGATGCCGACGTTCAAATATCCCCCTCTTCGATCACTGCCCTCGTCGAAGCGCTCACCACTGAAGAGGTCAAGGTCGCGGGGCCCACGATCCGCTACGGCGTCGAGAAATCGACCCGGGCCGTGAAAATGTTCTTTCGGGCGCTCGAGGGTCCGGGGATCACGGGGTGGCAGCGCGAGCATCTGGTCGGACGAGGGCTCTACGGCGCCAGTCGCGCGGCCCGACGTCGCTTCACCTCCTTCCCCCCCTTGACCGCCGACGACTTGTTTTTCGACTCGCAATTCGTCTCCACGGAGAAGGTGACCTTGCCGGACGCCATTGCGACGGTCTGGGTCCCGGTCAACCTTCGTCAACTGGTCAGAGCGGAGGTCAGAGTCGCGGAAGGAAATCAGCAGTATCGAGTCGCCGAGTCCGATGAGGGTGGCGTGGCCGACCACGCCGTAATGCGCCCTGACCGATTCGAACGCGGGCTGGAAGACCGGATCAAGGAGATCCGGGGTTGGTTTCGCGACGGCGACGTTCTGCCGGTCCTCTTCCACCTGGGCGTCCTCACGGTGGTGAGGATGATCTTGGCCGTCAAGAAGTTACGGAGACGCCAGATCAACTGGCGCTAAGCGAGGCGAATGTTCAAGCCTTTAACCATCGACACGCGAAAAGTTGGGCGTTCCCCATCGCATCGACTACCCGCCCCGTCGCGCCACGACCGC
>OBLU010001307.1_pt1 | contig 23207 bp, 20 predicted proteins | sample 1518681 | NCBI WGS metagenome assembly OBLU01 (sample SAMEA3539304, study PRJEB22396) | soil metagenome | biome: tundra; feature: field; material: soil | place: USA | collected 2010-05 | depth 0.15 m
CGCTCGACTCCCGGCCCACCACGAACGGAGTCATCATGTACGGAAAGATGACCACATCCCGAATGGGCATCATGGGCAATTTCTTGCTCTCGAACTTTTCTTTGGGGTTCGACAACGCAGTCTCCTGTCTCTGGTCAGTATTGGTCGTTTGGTCGCTAGTCGTTGGTCGCTCGCTATTCCAGTTAGCAAACGACTAACGACCAGCGACTAACGACCAGTCAGCTTGCCGCTTTCTCGATCATGGCCAGCGAGACGTTGCGTTTCTCCACCATCTCGCGGGTCACTTCAAATTCCTTAACCTTCTTCTGGCTGGGCAGACTATACATCAATTCCAGCATGAGCTCTTCCAGAATCATGCGCAAGCCACGCGCGCCTACTTTACGCGCCATCGCCTGGCGCGCAATCGCCCGGTTCGCGTCCTCGCTGAACTTCAGCCGGACATTTTCAAACTCAAACAGGCGCTGGTATTGTTTCACAATCGCGTTCTTGGGACGCGTCAGAATTTCGACCAGGGCGTTTTCGTCCAGCTGCTGCAGCACTCCCATCACCGGCAGGCGCCCGACAAACTCGGGGATCAGGCCGAACTTGATCAGGTCCTCCGGTTGCGCTTCCGAGACCAGTTCAAAGTTGCGCTTCGAGATCAGGCCCGCCTCGGTTTCCTCGTCTTCGCCCATGCGGAAGCCGAGGGCTTTCTTGCCGATGCGCCGTCCGATAATTTTCTCCAGGCCGACAAAGGCGCCGCCGCAAATGAAGAGAATATTCGTGGTATCGACCGGCGTAAATTCCTGGTGCGGATGTTTGCGTCCACCCTGCGGCGGAACGTTGGCGATGGTCCCCTCCAGAATCTTGAGCAACGCCTGTTGCACGCCCTCGCCCGACACGTCGCGCGTGATGGAGGGGTTCTCGTCCTTGCGCCCAATTTTGTCGATTTCGTCGATATAGATGATGCCGGTCTGGGTGCGGCTGACGTCGCCTTCGGCCGACTGCAAAAGCTTCAGGATGATGTTCTCGACGTCCTCGCCCACGTAGCCGGCCTCGGTCAGCGTGGTCGCGTCCACGATTGCGAAGGGGACATCCAACATGCGGGCAAGAGTTTGCGCCAGCAGCGTTTTGCCGGTTCCGGTAGGCCCGATCAAAAGAATGTTCGACTTGGTCAGTTCGACGCCATCGCCGCTGCGCTGGCGATTCATGTAGATGCGCTTGTAGTGGTTATAGACGGCGACGGCGAGTTTCTTCTTGGTCTGCTCCTGACCAATCACGTATTCGTCGAGGAACGTCTTTACTTCCTGCGGCTTCGGCAGTTGGTTTGGCACGGCAGCCGCTGGCGTTGCGGTGCGGTCGTCTTCGAGAATCGAATTGCAGACCGCCACGCACTCGTCGCAGATGTATGCCCGGGGATAGTCGCTCGGCGACGAGATCAGTTTCGCGACCGCGTCCTGCGACTTGTGGCAGAACGAGCAGCGCAACATCTCATCCGAACCCGATCTGGTTTTCACTCGGCCTTACTCCTTTTCTGGCGGCCTAGCCGTGGCTGGCTTCCTGCTCCGGGCTGAGACGCGGCAAACCGCGTCTCTACGCTGCTTCACGAACTGCCGGTCCTATATTAAGGCTAGCCCGCTATCTCGTCTTATAGATGATATCGTCAATGATTCCGTATTCCTTCGCCTGCTGCGAGTTCATGATGAAGTCGCGCTCCACGTCCTTCTCCACTTTATCCAGCTTCTGGCCGGTGTGCTTGGCCAGTAACTGATTAGTAATCTCGCGCATGCGCAGGATTTCGCGGGCATGAATGTCAATATCGGTTGCCTGCCCGGAGAGCCCGCCCATCGAAGGCTGGTGAATCAGGATGCGGGAATTGGGCAGCGCCAGCCGCTTCTTGGCTTCGCCCGCGGAAAGCAGCAGCGCCGCCATCGAAGCCGCCTGACCGATGCAGATCGTGGTCACGTCGTTCTTCACGTACTGCATGGTGTCGTAGATCGCCATGCCCGCCGTGATCGACCCGCCCGGCGAGTTGATGTAGAGCTGGATGTCTTTCTCCGGGTCTTCCTGCGCCAGGAACAGCATCTGGGCGATGACCAGGTTAGCGATATTGTCGTCAATCGGCGTGCCAATAAAGATGATGTTGTCGCGCAGCAGGCGGGAATAAATGTCATAGGCCCGTTCGCCCCTACCCGTCGACTCGATCACCATTGGTACCAGCATCATTTGCGGGTCTTTCGTATTCACATTCACCCTTTCCACACTCCTGCCCTCAGGTCGTCTCTGCGGCTCGGGGGAGGATCGAAATGGTCCGCGTCATGATGGTCACTTACGCGGACTGGCGATACAGAAACTCGAGGGTCTTTTCGTTGCGGATTCTTGTTCGTATCCTATCGAGGCCCCCATCCCGTGTCAAACGAGCGCGCACTGCTTCCGAGGTCTGTTTGGATTGTTTTGCCAGCGATTCCAGCTCCTGATTCAACTCGTCATCGCTGACTTGCACGTTCTCTTCCTCCGCCACTCTTTCCAGCAGCAGGGCAGCCTTTACATCGTGGATTGCCTGCTCGCGCTGTCCCGCGCGCAGACGGTTCAAATCCATTTTCTTCATTTGCTCGGCGGTCAGGCCCTGCGCCGCCAGCGCGCGCAGTCCCCGCTCCAGCCGTATGTCTATCTGCTGTTCGATCAACGAATCGGGAACCTCAAAATCGTTGCGCTGAATCAGTTCCCCTACCAGCTTTTCCTTGGCATCATGTTCGGCCTGGTGCCGGCGCTCCGCTTCCATCTGCTCGCGAATTGTCTTCCGTACGTCGTCCACCGTCTGGAATTCGCCCAGTTGCTTGGCGAACTCGTCATTCAACTCAGGCAGGCTTTTCTGTTTGATCGCCTGCACTTTCACCGCGTAACTGAAAGTTTTTCCCGCCAGCCGTTTGTCCTGCGTATCTTCCGGATAGTTCACATCGAAGGTGCGCTCATCTCCGGGGTTCGTGCCGCGCAGGTTCGCGGTAAATTCCGGCATCGTGTTCTGGCCCGCGATTTCGACCAGCACTTCATCCATGTGCACGGGTTGGCCTTCACCCGACTTCGATTCACCAGGCTTTCCTTCGCCCGACGTTTGTTCCACCTTCGGATTGCCATCGAGCGAGACTTGGGCGAAATCGCCATCGGCAAGGGCGCGTCCCTCTACCGGATTGAAACTGGCATGGCGCTCGCGCAGATCGGCAAGGGCCTGTTCCACGTCGGCCTCGGAAACTGCGATCTCCGGTTTATCGGCGTGCAACTCTTTGTAGCCTTGCAGCTTGATCTCCGGCAGAACCTCGAAAGCGGCTTTGAACCGCAGCGGTTCGCCATCGTGCAGGTGCAGGTCGGTAACCCGCGGCTGCGATACCGGATGCAGGCTCAGCCGTTCAGCTTCCTGCCGGAAGAAGCGTGGAATCAGCGCTTCCACCATGTCGGTCTTGATCTCTTCGGAAAAACGCTGGCGAATAATCGATGCCGGAACATGCCCGCGACGGAAACCAGGAATGCGCGCTACTTTCTGATATTTCTGGATCAGCGTGTCGGTCTGCCGGTTAACATCTTCAACTGGAATCTCAACCTGAATCTCGCGCTTGGTGGCGCTTTCTTTCGTTGCGCTATCTTTGGTCGCGCTTTCCTTCGTCTCAGCGGGGCTCACAGTAACCTTTCCAAGGCGGCCACGGCAGCAGAGTCGTGGGAATTTGCTCCGCTGCGACGCATGTGCCGCAACCCTGAGTGTAAAGACTCCAGAAGAGCAACGTCAAACGGCGGAGGGGATGGTTCGACCCACTAAGGTAACGCGCGCGGCTCTAGTGTGGCGCGGACGCCCTCGTCCGCGAAAGCCTGCGGCGAAACAACTCTCCGGGAGACGAGGGGCGTGGACGCACCTAAAAAGCGAAAACCAAGAGCAAGGGCAACAGCAACAGCCGCGGACGAGGGCGTCCGCGCCACACGAGCACATACAATCTAGGTGCATGCCCGTCCCCAACTGGCTGAAGGTTCTGAACGCCGAAGTTATCGCCTGCACGCGCTGTCCCCGCCTCGTCGAATACCGCGAGCGCATTGCCCGCGAAAAGCGTCGTGCCTACCGCGACCACGACTACTGGGGCAAGCCCGTTCCCGGTTTCGGAGATCCGAACGCCCGCGTTCTCGTTCTCGGACTGGCTCCCGGCGCCCATGGCTCCAATCGCACCGGCCGCCCTTTCACCGGAGACGCTTCCGGCAACTTTATGTACCCGGTGCTGCACGAAACCGGATTCGCCGTCCTGCCCACCGCGACCGCCCGCGACGACGGCCAGGTGCTGACCGGACTCTACATTACCGCCGCCGCACGCTGCGCCCCGCCGGACAACAAACCCCTGCCCGAGGAACTCGCCAACTGCGCCCCGTTCCTTGAACGCGAACTCGAAGACCTCAAGCATCTGCGCGTGATCGTTGCCCTGGGAAGAATCGGATTCGAAGCCTACCTCAACTACTTGATGCGAGAAAAACTCATCGCCAGCAAGCGGGAGTATCAATTTCGCCACGGCGCCGAATACGCGCTGGCGGATGGTCGCGTCCTATTAGCTTCCTACCATCCCTCCAACCAGAACACACAAACGGGCAAGCTGACCAAAGAGATGTTCCGAAACATATTCAAGCGAGCCCGCGACCTGGCCGACGAATCAACCGGGCGGATTACGCGGTAGCCGACTTCCGACACGCGCTGCAGTTGATTGTGTGGCGCGGACACTCTTGTCCGCGGCCGTTGCGCTTGCCGTTGCTTTTCCTTCCAGGGTCTTCCGCTCAATTCCCTCCCCGCGGATGTTCTATCCGCTACCGGCTTTCGCGGACAGGAGTGTCCGCACCGCACAACCAGCTCCGAGGGCGGCTGCCCCTACGCGAGTGTCACGGCAAGGTCAGAAGGGAGAGGTCAGATTGCCGAGGTAAAAATCCGAGTCTGGCCTTCACCTCTGCAATCTGACCTCCTACCTCTGACCTCTTACCTTCGAACTCTCAGAATCCCACGAACACCGGTTCCGGTTCGAGCAGAATGCCCCACGCTTTCTGCACTCCCAGCTGGATCTCATCTTTCAGCGCGACAATCTCGCTCGCCTTCGCGTCTCCGCGGTTAATCAGCGCCAGCGCGTGCTTGTGCGAAATTCCGGCCGCTCCCACCGCGTAGCCCTTGGCGAAGCCCGAATGCTCCACCAACCAGGCCGCGGAAACTTTGTGTTGGGCCTCCTTTATTTGCGAGCGGCCCGCGGGATAGCTCGGCACTTCCAGCCCTCTCGCTGCGCCGCGCCCGGCCAGTTCTTTGAACTGATCCTCGCCGAGCACGGGGTTCTTGAAGAACGATCCAGCGCTACGACAGTCATCCTCTCCGGGGACAATGAGCATCCCTTTGCTGCGCCGTATTTCGCGCACCGCTTCGCGGGTTTCAGCCAGCGATGGCGTCTTTTTCGCTCCCAGTCGTTCCGCAAAGTACTTTTGCAAATCGGCGTACTTCAAACTTGGAGCGCCCCCCCTCTTCAACCGGTAGTTCACTCGCAAGATGATGTACCGCCCGCGTTCCGTGGTATTAAAGACGCTCGAGCGATAGCGAAATCCGCAGGCCGGCTTGGGCAAAACGACAATGCGGGCTTCTTGCAAGTCAAAGGCGCGCACCGATTCAATGGTCTCGGCGACCTCCTGCCCATAGGCGCCGACGTTTTGCACGGGAGTACCCCCTACGCTGCCCGGAATGCCGCTCAGGCACTCGATTCCCGCGCAATTCTGCACGACTGCCTGGGCAACGAAGTCATCCCAGGTGACGCCCGCCCCCACGCTGAAAAGCACCGCTTTGCCCGCATTGCCCGCCGCCTCATTCGTAGCGGGAGTCGCCATGCCGCCGATCGCGATGCGCAGCACCTGTCCCGGCCAACCCGAATCGGCGATCACCAGGTTGCTCCCTCCGCCCAGCACAAACAGCGGAAGGCCGCGGGCTGCCGCATGGTGAACAGCCTCGCGAACATCGTCTTCTCTCTTGAGCTCCGCAAAGTAGCGTGCCACTCCGCCCACCTGCAACGTGGTCAGTGGCGCCAGCGGAACATTCTCCTGAATCGTCATAAAATTTGCGATTGGTAATTTGTAATTTGTAATTTTGAAAACTGGGGCTTTGGATTCTCAAACTACCTGCAACAAATTCGGCATCGTCAGAAGCCTGGATTCGCTTTATAGTGAATTGAGCATCTCATGTTTAAAGAGACCTCAGATGGTAATTTGTAATTGAAAGCTGCACCTCGCGATTTTCAAATTACCAATTACAAATCGACCATTACAAATTCTAGGAGAGTCCATGTATCCCGAAATTATGGTGGTCCCGATGCGCGAAGAATTGACGCGCCTGGGAATTGAAGAGCTGCGCAGCGCCGCCGACGTTGACCGCGTCCTGTCGGGCCATCCCGGCACAACCATGGTGGTCGTAAACTCCATCTGCGGATGCGCCGCCGGCCGCATGCGTCCCGCTGTCCGCCTCGCGCTCCAGCATCAGAACATTCCCAACCACATCGTAAGCGTTTTTGCCGGGCAGGATAAGGAAGCGACCGAACGTGTCCGGTCATATTTCACCGGATATCCGCCATCGTCGCCCTCCCTTGCGATTCTGCGGGACGGCAAAGTGACCTACATGATGCAGCGCTATCAGATCGAAACCCGTGACGCGGCTGCCATCGCCGCCGATCTGAAAGCCGCGTTTGATCAGCACTGTGCAGTCACGGCGGCGCGTTAGCGCATTTATGAAGTCCTCCGCGAGCTGCCCCTTCCGTCACAAATAGAAGTAACCTGCATCACAGCCCAGACCGGCTGGAATGGCGGATCATAGGGAAAAGTCGCGGCGAAAAAACAGCGCCGCAATTCGCTGCACGACTCGGCGAATCCCGTAGCGGATTCCCGGTTGCGGCGATACCGTGGAGTACTCGAATGACTACAGAACTGCGTCTGTCATCAGCCGACCGCCACGATCCAACTGAAACGCTCACCTTGGAGCAGAAAGAAGCGCTGCAACGCGCGGTCTCCAAGGTGGTTGCATTGGGCGCACAAGTAGGAGTCAGCGCTGATCAGATGATCCTGCTGCTGCAGTCGGGCCTGACCCCGGAGAACTGCTGGACTACCTGGCCGCGCGCACCGGAGAAGTTGCCTAGAGCCAAGTTTCAGAGTTTCCAGGTTTCAAGTTCGAGGTTTCAGAGTTCAAGGTTTGCCGATGCCGGATGGCTTGAAACCTCGAAACCTGGCCTTTAACGTTGCCGACTGGCTTGCGATTGAGTAATCTCTAGCGATGCCAATTCTCCGAGCAAACAGCATCTCTGGAACCACGACTTCCACCCACACGCTGTTCTCCTTGCGGCTCCCCCTGTGCGCGTTGATATTTTCTGGAGTGATCGCACTCGGCTGGACTGCCCACGCATTCGCCCAGGATACGCCGAAGCCTCAAACTCAGGGTGACGATTCGTCGGCCGGTCAAACTCCGAATTCCAAGTCGAGCTCCCCTCCTGTGCGTGTATACAATTCGCTGCAGACGAAGTCTCTCTTTTTTCCAAACATCGCTACCGAAACGGGCCCGCTGTCCACCGGGGGCAAATTCAAGCTGTTTGTCGACAACAGCATTTCCCTGAGCACACTAAGCTTTTCGGCCCTCAGTGCAGCAGTTAGCCAGGCGGCCGACTCGCCCAGTGGCTACCTGCAGGGCTGGGATGCCTATGGCAAACGGTTCGGGTCCGCGATGGGGCGTCAGGCGTCCACCGAATTCTTCGGAACGTTTATGATTGCATCCGCGTTGCACGAGGATCCGCGGTTCTATCCGGAGGTCAATCCGAGCTTTGGCCACGCCGTAAAGTATTCGTTGCAGCGGGTCTTCATCACTCGCAACGATGAGGGGCGTGATGTTGCCAACTGGGCCGGGCTGGCCGGGCCGCTGATGGCGGAAGGCCTGGCCAATGTCTATTGGCCGGACCGCAACCGCACCGCCGGAGACACGCTCTACCGCTACGGTCTGGATCTGGCAACCAAGGCAGGTGGCAACTTGCTTCGCGAGTATTGGCCTGTGGTTTATGGAAAGTTCCACCACACGCCGCAGCCGGCCGGCGGACACTGACCATAAGGGAAAAGACCGTCAGAGAAAAGATCGTCACGGAAAAAGACCGGCTTTCCGCATTCTGCCAGCGCATCTAAGCTGAAGAACGCTATCGTGACAATCCTGCCAGAAGCATGGCAGCGCAAAAATGTTCACGGCCGCGCCTCCGCGAAACAGGAGATCGAGTTTGAGCAATCGGATACTGATTTTGCTTGTCTTATGTGGGATCGCCGCATCGGCTTCGGCCCAATCTGATTTCAGTCGCTACAACTTCACCGCCGGCGGCGGGCTTGGCATCGGCCGAGGCGAGGTCGCCGCCTTTGTCGGCAACTCCGGTCATGCCGTGCTCGGAGGCGGCATGAACTTCAACAAGATGTTCGGTGTAGATGCCGAATACATGTTCTACAACCTCAGCTTCAGACCAAGCGTCATCCAGGGTCAGAACCTGAACGGCGCCAGCGGACACATGCAGTCCATCAGCCTGGACGGCATCGTCAACGTTCCTTACCACCGGGGCAAGTTGGGCGCCTATGGAATTCTCGGCGTAGGTTTCTACCGGCGAAGTGTTTCGGCGAACAACGTGCCGCTCACGACTCAGACGGTCTGCCAGCAAGCCTGGACCCGATGGTGGGACGTTAACTGCTTCAACGGCAAGCCTCAGACCGACCAAACCCTGTCCTCGTTTTCCAAAGATGCAGGCGGCTTCAATTTCGGCGGAGGGGTGACCTACCGTGTGGACTATCTCGACCGCGCCAAGCTCTTCCTGGAGTTCCGCTACCATCGCGCCTATCACAGCGACGGCCAGACCATCGTGATGCCCATTACAGTGGGGCTGCGCTGGTGAAGGGCGATTCAGCGTAGGGAGAGCCACCCTCGGCTGTCCGCCGTGCGCAGCAGGGCATGCCACAGCTGATACACCCTTAGCAGGCTAGTTGTTCGCGGGTCAGTTTCAGCCCGGTCAGGTTGCCCAGGATGGTGACGGCGATCTGCTCGGTGCGGAAAAATTCCTGGGCGGTTTGCTGCAGATCTTCCACCGTGACGGCTTCGATGCGCGCGATGAGTTCATCGAGCCCGTAGAAATGGTCGTAGTACATCTCCTGGCGGGCCAGGTTCGACATACGCGCAGTTGAGGATTCGAGCGAGAGCATCAGACTCCCTTTGAGCTGGTCCTTGGAACGCCGCAATTCTTCGTCGGGGACAGGCGTCGTTTTCAGGTTGCGGAATTCTTCGACCACGCACTCCACCACTCGAATGGCCGACTCGCGCGACGTGCCCGCGTATACGCACATCGAACCGGTGTCGCGGTAGGGATTCAGATCGCTGTAAATGGAGTAGGCCAGCCCCTGACGCTCGCGGATATTCTGGAACAGGCGCGAACTCATGCCTCCTCCAAGCAACGTATTCAGAATGTAAGAAGCGTAGCGCCGTTCGTGCGCCATGGGATGCGAGGGGACGCCAATACAGATCTGGACCTGCTCCAGCGACTTCTTGTTGCGCAGGTTAATGCGCGAAAAAGTCTTGGGCTGGGGCGAGTGCAATCCGTTTTTCGCCGGCTTCACCGGTTCAAAATGTTTCGCAACGAGCTCGACGAAGTGTTTGTGGTCAAGGTTGCCGGCGGCGCTGACAATCAGATTGCCGGGAGCGAAGTGATGCCCGTAGAAGCGGGAGACGACCGGCCGCTCGAATTTTCTCACCGTGTCGCGCGTGCCCAGGATCGGCAGACCAAGAGCATGATCCTTCCAGAAGCTTTGGGTGAAGATTTCATGGACGAGGTAGTCGGGATTGTCCTGGTCCATTTTTATTTCTTCCAGGATGACGCCGCGCTCCTTCGCGATATCGCCAGCATCGAATACGGGGTGAAGGACAAGATCGCTGAGGACGTCCATGGCCAGCGGCAGATGCTCGTCTAATACTTTGATGTTGAAGCAGATGCACTCCTTCGCGGTGAAGGCATCCATGTTGCCGCCGATCGAGTCAACCTGGCGGGCAATGTCCTCGGCGGAGCGGGTTTCGGTGCCTTTGAAGACCATGTGCTCAATAAAATGTGAGATGCCATTCCATTCAGAATCTTCGTCGCGCGAGCCGGACTTGAGCCAGACGCCGATGGCGACGGAACGGATGTGCGCCATCTGCTCGGTGATCAAGGTCAAGCCATTCGGCAGGACCTGACGACGAATGCTGCGGGCTTCTTTTACCATTCTCCCCTTACCACTAAGCTTTCTGACCTTCTGATTTCCTTGCTATGGACTTAGATGATCGACGTATGAATTCCAAGGCTGACCGCTTACTATTGTCCCATAATCTGAGGAAGGGACGGCCGTCGACTTGTTGCTCTTTGTTTTGTTTGATTTACGACGATTTATTCGGCTTCTGCTTCAACGTTGCGGTTCTCACTCCGGCATCAATTCGAACAGCCGACGCTACTTCAGATAGATGATTCGGCCGCCCCGAACGGTGCAGGCGACTTTGGCGAGGTTGTGTACGTCGGCGGCAGGGTCGGCGTCGAGGACGACGAGATCTGCATCCAATCCCTTCTCCACGCGTCCTTTCCTGGCGACTTTAAAGTACGCGGCGGGATTGGTCGTAAGGGAAGCGAGGATCTCGCTGACGGATAGCGCGCGATGCATCAGCTCGTACTCGAGAGCAGTGTCGTAGTTGGTGGTGAAACCAATGTCGGTGCCGAACAGAACCGGGCCACCGTTCGCTGAAAAAGTCTTGAGTTGAGCGACACTATTTTGCACCAATTGGGCGGCGGCGGCCGGGTCCTGGACCACGGTCGTCCAGAGAGTAAGCGTGGGGATCAGTGCCGTGTGCTGGGATTTAAAACGCGCGAGTTCTTCGGCGGTGTAATCGAGTCCCGATGGAACGGTATGGGCGAGGACGTCGACGCCACCGGCGAGCGCGTTGTCCACACCGATTTTATTCTGGGGATGCGCGAAAACTGGCTTGCCTTGAGCGTGCGCGACATCGACCGCGGCCTTCACGATGGCGGTGTCCATGTTCACGACTGGCTTGTTGCCCATGAAGGCGCCGGTAAAGAGCTTCATGCCGTCCAGCCCCATTTTCAGGTCGTCGCGCGCCATTTGCGCAGCTTCGTCAGGGGTGGCCGCTTCGGGGAGTTGCATCTCGGGAGGCAAATATACGGGATGACCGTTTTTCGGAAAGATGGCGCCGGCAAGAAGAATCTTCGGGCCGGGCACTTCGCCCGATTCGACGCGGCGGCGGAGAGCGAGAGAATTGTTGGGGTCGGAGCCAAGATCCCAGACCGTGGTGAAGCCCCAGCGCGTCAGCATTTCCTGCATGTGCTTCCCAATGGCGCCGGCCGGCGCGCTCGCCGCATTGTTAAATGCCGGTTCGGTGAGGTGGACATGACTATTCCAAAAGCCGGCAACGATGGTTTTTCCGGTGCAATCAATGACGCGCGCATCTTTCGGAATTTTGACTTGGCCGTGCTTGCCGACAGCGGTGATGATTCCGCCTGAGGTTAGAACGACCGCGTCGCCCAAAGGAGTGGCTGTGGGCGAGGAGTAAACGGTAGCGCCAACGAAAGCAAGAGTCCGCGAGCTGGCGGCGCCAGCCGGCAATGCAGTTAGGAAGGCTGCCAGAAGAAAGCCCAGGGCGACGCGGTATTGCCGAATCATAGGTGAGTCTCTCTTTATCTTCGTTGTCGGACTGAATATTGTCAGAGTAAATTTTCAGGCCCAATTTTAAGACTTATAGTACGGCGTTACACTCAAGAGACAGAAACCAGCTCCATCAAATGCAAGGGCCGCCCTCCAATTCGCTCCTGGGACTCGACCTCGCAGAACTCACGAATCTTGCGCTTGGTTCGGGACAGCCTGCCTACCGTGGCCAGCAACTATTTGACGCGGTATATCGGCAAAAGATAGAGCGAGTGGACCAGGTTTCGACGCTGCCACTCGAATATCGCGCTCGTTTGGCGGAGGAAGGTTGGAGGGTCGGCCTACCGGCCCTCTCGCGCAAGTTTGCTTCGAGCGACGGCACGGTGCGGTATCTGGTGGAACTCGCGGACGGCGAGACGGTGGAGACGGTCTGGATGCCGGAGGGCGATGGCGGCGAGAGCGGCGACGGCAGCGAAGCGGGCGACGAGTTTGACGCCGGGAGCGCTTCGGAACGTGTGGTGGCGGGCCTTCGCCCCGCTGGACGCGGCCCCGCGACTCCGCTCCGGGCAGGCTCCGTCCCGTCACCACATATGAGTGGGCATCGGGCTACGATTTGCGTATCCAGCCAGGTAGGATGCGCGGTGAATTGCAAGTTTTGCTTCACCGCGCTGCTGGGGGTCAAGCGCAATCTTGAGGCGGGAGAAATCGTCGGCCAGATCGCCGCCGTGTTGCGCGATCAGGGGGTTGAACCCCCGCTGCAGCGCGTCAACATTGTCTTCATGGGGATGGGCGAACCTTTCTTGAACTACGAGAACTTCATGAAGTCGGTGAGGTTGCTGGTGGAAGGCGTCGGAATTCCGGAATCGCGGATGACCGTATCCACGGCGGGGATCGTGCCGCGGATTCATGATTTCGGGCAGGAGCCGGTGCGTCCGAAGCTGGCCATTTCTCTGAACGGCTCGAATGACGCGCTGCGCAGCGAGGTGATGCCGCTGAACCGCAAGTGGAACCTGCAGCAGTTGATGAAGGCTGCGCGGGAGTTCCCGCTGCGGCCGCGGGAGCGGCTCACGTTCGAGTATGTGCTGCTGGCGGGTGTAAACGATGCTCCAGAGCAGGCGCGCGAAGTAGTGGAGTTGGTGCGCGGCATCAGGGCAAAAATTAATTTAATTGCGCTCAATCCAGGAACGGAGTTGCCGTACCGGACGCCCGAGCAAGAGCGCGTGTCGGCGTTTCAGCAGGTTCTGGTGGCAGCAGGAATTCCAACGTTTGTAAGGCGGCCGCGGGGGCGGGACATATTCGCAGCGTGCGGGCAGTTGAAGCGAACGGTAGAAGTAGTGCCCACCGATGAAATTAAATCCACATTGTCATCCTGAGCGCAGCGAAGGACCTGCTGTCTCGCACAGTGGAACAAGCAGGTCCTTCGCTTCGCTCAAGAATGACAATTTGCTTATACGGAAGAAACAATTTACGACCCGCTGTGGGCCGCGGTCCGATGGGGCGTGGCGAATGAAGCTCCCCTGGTAGCGTTTGAGGCAACCCGCATTTCCATCCGGAAAGCGGGGTTGCCTGGAGCCGAAGTCTGCAAGAGACGGCCGCCATGTTCTTCGACAATGCGGCAGCAGGCGCTCAGCGACAGGCTGGGAGGCTTGTTTCCGCCTTCCGAGCGGAAGACCCAGGGAAATGAGAGGGACGGTAAAGCGTCGTCGGCTGATGGATTGTAAGAAGTGAAGTCAACGCAAACCACGTTGCCTTCTCCGTGGGTACGAAGCAACAATGTCGAGTGTTTCTGTCGGTTAAGATGAGTGCTAATCTGTCCGGCAAGGTGCATGCAAACGTGGAGAATCTGGTTGGAGTCGGCAAGCACGGCGGGAAGCGATTGAGCCAGTTCCAGCCGGATCGAAACGGTTTCCGCCTCCAACTGGGGAGCCATCAGGCGCCCCGCCGTTTGCAACACGGAATTAATGTCGACCACCGCCAGCCGGGCGGGAGCCTGACGTGCAAAGGTGAGCAGGCTCGCAACCAGTGCCGTGGTGCGCCGTACCTGCTCTCCGATTTGCCCGGCCTGCAGTTGTTCCTCCGGCGGCAGATTGCCCGCGCTGAGCAGGTCGGAGTATCCCAGCATGGCGGTCAGCGGGTTGTTGATCTCGTGCGCCGCGCCTCCCACTAACTGACCGAGCGAGGCCAGTTTCTCGGATTGAATGAGCTGTTGTTGCACGGCCTTGAGGTCGTCAAAAGAGCGGCGCGAGCGTTCCAGAAACATCGAAAGCTCGGCCCGGAGCAGGCGTTGCCTCCAGAAAATCACGATGCCCATCACCACCATCGTCAGCAAACTCGCATTAATGCGGAAGGCCTTGACCGACGGCGGAAGCTGCGGATCCAGTTCGCTATGCATGGCGGCCCACAGCAGGCTGAACAGAGCGACCATGCTCAGCCGAGTGATCCAGATGCCGAGCACTGGCTTGGTGGGCTTGGTATCGGAAAGGTTGAGACGGAGGGCCAGCAGTGGAGCCGCGCCCATCCATGCAATGGAGATGCTCAGCGGGATGTCGTAGACGCTGCCACTGTAATAAAGCTTGTGGCCGATGGCCCAGTTGGCGACATAGGAACTGGAGGCGTAGAGGGCGCTGGCGCCGAGCAACTGCCCGTAAAGTTGCCGCCAGCCGCCGCTGGTGTTGTACGCGAGGACGGCGAGCGAAACCAGGAGCAAAAGTTTTTCGGTCAGATACGCGAGGTTGAAATTCGCGCTGTAAGCCGCTTCATCCACCTGCACCGTTTGCCATGCGATGACGGCATACACATAGATGAAGACCCACCAGGTGACAAGAAGGGTAAAGTCGAGCATGCGAATGCGCTCATCCCGCTCGTCTTCCTGCAGGTGAGGAAGCACCGCGAGAGCGGCGATCATCGGCACCAGATGCAGAAACAGGACGATGTCGCCCAGGAATGGGTCGGGCACCTCCTGACGCTTGATGACTTCAAAGTAGTTCCACATGCCCTCGTAGGTAAGCCAGAACAGCATTCCCACCGTCATGAGAATCCAGAAAAGCCGAATATGGAAAGTGGGGCATCGCGAACGAAGTGTATTGGGAAAAAAGGCGGCGGTGGCCACCAGGAAAAGTGTGCCCTGGATGAGGTCGCTCGCAATGGTAAGCGCCGCGCCCCTCGGCATGAGCAGAGACGCCGCCGTCTGCGCGACGACCAGCCCGATCAGTAATGAGATCCAGAGTTTCGTGACTGCGGCCAAGGCAAGCTACTCCATGCTCTATTCTAGAGCGGGTGGAAGCAGTGCCGGGCTTACCGGAGTAACCCTACGCCCAGTACCAGAAGAAACTTCCGATTCCAGTAGAGATACTATTTTGTACAAGCACTCAGACAGCAGTTAGAAGCGAAAATCCTGGAAATAAGAAGCTCATGGAGTTTGGCTGAGATTGCATTAGAATTAGGCGCTCCACCCCCAATGAAGTCCTGGATGATCCGTCAATACCGCGATCTATGGCGTTTCCGCGCGCCGCTGAGTGCAGGCGAGATCCGGCGCACCGAGCGTTGGCTGGCGTCCGCGCGGGTGGCCCTCACGATCGCAGCCGAGGTCACCCTGTGGATGCAGCCGGTGCGCGGCATTGCCTATTCGCGCTGGCTGTACTGGCTGCTGACGGTATACCTCGTGCATGCCGTGGTGGTGTTGTTGCTCGTGCGCTTCCGTCCCGAGTCGACCAGCGCCTTTCGTATCGTGGTGCATTCGGCGGACGTCGTGTGGCCCGTGCTGATCTCCATGTTCGCGCCGGCCCAAGGCGGGCCTTTCTTTCTATTCTTCGTGTTCGTGATGGCGGCCGCCGCCTATCGCTGGGGCCTCTGGGAAACGGTGGGCACCGCTGTTTCCGCGGTGGCACTGCTGTGGACAGAAGTGTTCGTAGTCAGAATCGGTCTGGAACCGGCTGCCGACCAGTGGCTCCTCAAGATGCATCTGGCCCCTTTGGGCGTCAGTGTCCGAGAGTTGGATCCGCAACAGATGGTCATGTTTTCGGTCTATCTCATTGTGCTCGGATTCCTGCTCGGCTATATGTCCGAGAACCAGAAAAAAGTGCGGGCGGAGCGCGCCGTGATTACGCGCGTGCTCAGTTCCGCCCGCGTGGAAGCGGGCCTGACCGGCACCATGCAGCTGATTCTGGGCGAGGTCATGACCATTTACGGTGCGCGCCGAATGATGAGCGCCTCGCAGGAAAAGCACAGCTACCGTGTATTTCTGGCCGAGATGAGCCGGGGCGAAAATGGCAACGGAGCATTGCGCTGGCGCGAAGCTTTGCCGGAAAACGAAAAAGTGTATCTGTTCGATTCGCCGGCCGACGCCGCTTACGCGTTGCGCACCGGCAACGGTTTTCATACGGTGCTGCTGGATCGCGACGGAAAGCGTCTGAAGGATGTCAACGCTGAATTCCTGGAGAAGCTGGCCCAGGTGGAAAAATTTGACGCCGTGGTTTCGGTGGCGTTGGTCTTCGGGGCCGAGTGGTCGGGACGAGTGTTCCTTTTCGACCCCGAGATGATGGGGCAAGCCGATGAGGAATTGCGGTTTCTGCAGGAGTTCGCGCAGCAGGTGGCTCCGGCCATCTACAACGTGTACCTCATGCGCCGCCTCCGCGAACGGGCCGGAGCCCTGGAGCGGGCCCGGTTCGCGCGCGAACTTCATGATGGGGCGATTCAATCGCTGATTGCGGTGGAGATGCAACTGGACGTCCTGCGTCGCCAATCGGGAACGCAGGCGCCAGTAGTGAACGCGGAACTGGGGCGGATCCAGAAACTGCTGCGCGAAGAAGTTTTGAAGTTGCGCGAACTGATGCAGGCAATGAAATCGTTCGAAGTGAATGCCGACCGGTTGCTGGGATTCATCTCCGACACGGTCGAGCGCTTTCGGCGCGAAACCGGAATCGCGGCGGAATTTGTCAGCGAGCTCGAGCGGGTGGATTTGGCCCCGAAAGTCTGCCGCGAACTGGCGCGCATCGTCCAGGAGAGCCTGGTGAATGTGCGCAAGCACAGTGGAGCGCATCATGTGCTGGTACGACTCGCGCAGCGCGCGGGTAATCTGCAATTGACGGTTGAGGACGACGGCAAAGGATTTGCCTTTTCGGGCAGGCTCTCCGACGCGGAACTGGAGGCGCCGGGGAAGGGGCCGGCGGTGATCCGCGAACGAGTGCGACTTGTGGCAGGCGAACTCACGATAGAATCGACTCCGGGGCACGGCGCGCGGCTGGAAGTCCGAATTCCACCGGCGAGAAAGGCCGATCATGGATAAGCCAAGTACCTATAAACCAGGCACGGACAAGGCAAGCAGAGATCATACAAGCATGGACAAGCCAGGCACGGATAGGCCAAGTATGGATAAGCCAAGCAGCATGGACAAGCCAAGCATCGACAAACGAACTCATCCCATACGCATTGTGATTGCCGATGACCACCCCATCTTCCGCGACGGGCTGCGGCGCCTGCTGGAATCGGAAGGCGACATGAAAGTGGTGGGCGAAGCCTGCGACGGCCGCGAAGCGGTAAAATTCGCGACCGAAATCAAGCCCGATATCCTTCTGCTGGATCTCGCAATGCCGCATCATACCGGCCTCGATGCGCTGCGCGACCTGAACACGCGCGCAGGCGGTGCAGGCCCGGTGCGTATCATCCTGTTGACCGCAGCCGCGGAAAAGAAACAGGTCGTCGAGGCGCTGCAGTTGGGAGCGCGCGGCGTGGTGCTGAAAGATTCCGCCACCCAACTGCTGCTGAAGAGCATTCACGCGGTGATGGCTGGGGAGTATTGGGTAGGACGGGAAAGCGTGTCGAATCTCGTGCAGTACCTGCGCAACTTAATGCAGAGTACGAACGAGGAAACCAAGCAGAAGAAATTCGGACTCACACCGCGGGAACTGGAGATTGTATCGGCTGTTGTCGCGGGCTATGCCAACCGTGAGATCGCCGAGTACTTCAAAATCAGCGAGGATACGGTGAAGCACCACCTCAGCAATATCTTCGATAAATTGGGGGTTTCCACCCGGCTGGAGCTGGCGCTGTTCGCCGTGAACCAGGGCCTTCCCCTGAAAACGATCGTGTAGAACGATTGTGGAATCAACAGTTTGACTAGACCCGCGTCTCTCAGTATGGCACCTTAGTGCTATATGAAGTCACGTACGTGCTATTGGGCGGAGAGAGGAGTCACGATACGTTTACAATTACACGACGGCGGACCAGTGTCCCGAGTAAGCACCTACGTCTGGCGCACGTCGTTGAGGGGGGACACACAAGTGATTAAAGCAATACGTCAACTTTGGACTGAGGAGAGCGGTCAGGACGTCGCCGAGTACGCGGTAATGCTCGCGGTGATCCTCGTGATCGTGATTGGCACTGTCCGGCTGATCGGCAGCAACGCCAACAACGTCTTTTCGCAAGTCCAAAGCAGCATCGCCAGCGGCGGTTAGCGACTGGCTTCAGCGTTCCAGCGCACAACGCTTGTTGAGTCCTGCAATGGAACGCCGCGCGCGTGACGAATTCCTGGCAACCCTAAGCCTAGCACTACTTTACTGTCCCCAAGCCTGCTGTTGTCCCCAATACCCTATTGTCCTGAAGGAGCAGCCGCCGTTTTCTCCGGAGTCGGAGTCCCTTTGTCGGGTGCTTCGCTCCCCAGCCTGGTAAGGAATGGGAAAAATGGTGTGACCTCGAACGGCATCTTCTCCGCTGCCGTGGTCACCGTCACAGGTTTGGTCTTCACCAATTCCAGCCGATTGTTCCACGGGTCGACTTTGACCCGGCCACCGAGAGGCAGCGCCGCGACCTGGTCGGTTTTCTTGGGGTCATATTGCGGCGACGAGGTCATCAAAGATGACATCCTGGTGGCGTCGCCATTCAGCAGACTCTCACCCAGATGCGCCCGGATCAGGTTCTTCAGTTGCGGAGCGTTGACCTGGACTGCCTTGAGGAATAAACCCGCATTGTTCAGCTTGTCCTTGTAGGGCGAGTTGTTCAGCAGTTCAATCGCTTTCTTGTCAGCCGCTTCCTCTTCGCTGCGATCGCGAGCGAAATCCATCCGCTCGAAGGTGCGCTCGTCCGGGAAAAACATGCGGTCGTTGAAGGCGAGCTTGGTGTTGAGTTGATGGCCGAGCGCAATGTGCGCCAGTTCATGGGTCAGAATCATGGCCAGGGACGCTTCGTCGGGCAACACATCGATCATCCCGCGGCTCACCACGATGGTATGGCCGATGGTGAATGATTCCAGCGGCGTGGTCATCATCACGCGGCATTCGACCTCGGGCTGAATGTCCAGGTTGTTGGTCACCATCATGTTATTGACCACCGTTTGCAGCACCTTGTCGACTTCGCCTTTCGGCGACATCAGACCAATCTGCTGCAGCCGGTCTATCACATTGATCTCCGCCTGACGTTCCCATGCGCGCTTGGCTTCGATGGGGCTGGCGTCCTGTGTTTTCTGACTCTGGTCCTGCACCGACTGCGGCGCTTCGACCGTGATGTCCGTAAACTCAGAGTTGCGGCGGAAATCCTTCAGGTTGTAGCCCCACAACCGGGTCTGCGCCTTGTAATGAAGCGTCTGGCCCAGGTGATACTTGAAGTCGCTCTCCTCGGAATAAATCAGCGAAGGCAGCCATGTGCCGGGACGGAGATTCTGGCGCCAACTGTCAAAATGGAAGTAGTAACTGTTTCGCCGCGATTGGGTGTAGGTTCCGTTGAAGCGGACGATGTTGTAGTCCCGGTCCTCGATCCATATGCGCCCGAGGAATCGCCCGTTGCCGGCATCTTTCTTGGGAGCGACGTCCATCACCACGCAGCGTACTTCACCTAAAAACTCGCGGCGGACGAAAGTGAAATCATAAGACCTGCGCTGAAAATCCTGATCCAGCACCACCATCTGCGCAAATCCCAAAGGCAGGAACTTCATGGCGTAAACATTGCTCAGCTTGCTGAGCATGCGTTTGCCCAGGCCACCCGTGGTGGGCGAGGTGAACGTACGGTCATCCGTACCCTCGGTCATGTCCAACCGGCCCAGGAAGTACACGTCGCTGCGCGGGACTGGGGCGCCAAGGTCTTTGTCTTCCTTCAGATTCTGGATATAAGTCTCCACCAGCGGATGAAGTTGCTTCATCTGCGCCATGAAGAAATGTTCCCGCTCGATCGCCCGATCGACAACCTGGTCGAAGCTGGTGGCAGCCGCTGTGGCCTGTTGGGCGGCCGCGTCGCGGTTGGAGAGTTGCGGTTCCGGCGCAGTCTGGGCGAGTGATGTCTGGGCGAACCAAGCTGGGGGAAACAGCAACCCAACCCAGCAGACTAGAAAGAACGTGACAAGTACGAATCGGGGGGGCAACATTTGATTTTGTTTCATCTCACCTATGATGCATCACCAACGTGTGGCCTACGAGGCCAATTGAAATGCAATGTGCAATACGGCCTGGGAATCCGTGGGTTGGCCGTCCTTCACGGCCGGTTTAAACTGGATTTTTTCCGCCGCTCGAACCGCGGATTCATCCAGTCCATGACCAAGTCCGCGCACCAGTTTCATGATTCGAATTTGTCCGTTGGCTGAAAAAACAACTTCCAGCAAAACCTCGCCTTCAATCTTGAGCTTCCGCCCTTCCTCAGTGTAAACCGGACGGGGCTTGGAGATGATCTCAACCGGCAAAGTCTTGACGGCCACTTCGGCGACTTTGGCTTTCGGTTGGGAAGCGACGACATCGGCATCTCCGAAACCGCCTTGGCGAACCGTGCCGCGCGATCCCGAAACGCCGGTACTCGTACCCGTAGCCACACCACTCCCAAATCCAGTGCTGGCAACAACGCCGCGAGCGCCATGCGCTCCGCCGGTGCCGTTACCCGAGCCTGGGCCCGAGGGCATATCAAACGAGCCCGCCTGTGCGATCGTTATCGGCCGGCCGTGATTGTCCTGATTGGGCACGCCATTCGGATCGCCAAATCCACCAGTCTGCACTTTTTGCGGCGCTGCGGCCATGGTCGGCGTAGCCGAACTGCCGGTGGAGAACACATTGGTCTTGACCGGCGGCCTCGGGATCACGGGCTTCACATCCGGCAGAACTTCTTTGGTAGCCGCCAGCGTCACCTTGGGTGCTTGCTCCTCGGGAACAGGAGGCTTTTTCCGAACCAGTTCAACCGGAACCCGCATCGCTTCCGGTCGCGGGGTCACCGGTTCGGTCAGCTTCGCAACCGGCTCCGGAAAATGCTTGACCGGCGCCGGCGCCGCCGACACAGGGGGCGGCGTGCTCACCAGGCTGACAAAGTGATAGTCGTGCACCGGCATCACCAGGACTTCCGGGTAGACCGCGGCAGCAATCACAAAGAACGCCACCACCAGCGACTGTACGCCATAACTGAGCACGAACCTCTCCCAGCGAGTGCGATGCTCGGGAAGAAGGCCTAAGGTCAATGGTGAAGCATCGAAGTCCATTTACGGCACCTCAAGTAGCTATACTTAACGCCTGCGAAAGAAGTATCCATCCCACCAACGGGCATTTTTCACGCTAAAGACCGCGGGAGACAAGCCTAGGGGCGACACTCCGATCAGTGAAGTGCACGCCGAAGGCCATTTTCGACGAAAGCTCTTCACCTTAAGATGCTGCTAAGCGGCTACTTACATAAGGATTAATCTATCCTACCAGAGCGCAGGATCGCATCTGCAAGATTTTTCCTATTTTGGAGAAGAGAATATTTGGTGACGAGAGTGGAAGAATTTGCCCTCAAACCCGGCTTCACCAGTTCTAACGTAGCGGCAGCCGCCCCCGGCTGTCCAGCCGAGCGAAGCTCGGCAAAATGGTAGCGCTGGAAGAATCCGCTGTTGTTGAGCAACTCGAGCGGCCGGGCTGTGCCTTACTCTTCCTCGTCTTCGTCCAGTTTGATGCGCAGCGACTTCAGAAACTTCAAGTCCTGATCGCTGATCTTAAGGTCGGCATTCGTGCTCAGCGTCGATACCAGCGAAGTCTTGTCAGTAGCCTGTTCGCCTTGCTTGCTGACGCCAATCGTCGCCTCCAGCACCAGGAAAATGTCGTAGCCGCCTTCCTTGATGCGGGCAACCACCTCAGCGATCGATTCGGAATCGGACAGAGACTCGTTGATCGCTTCTCCGAGCTCTTTCATGAGTTGCTTCAGTTGCTGATCCACGAATCCCCCTTGGAATCGGACGCCACTGATACTGACGGGGGACATCACAGCCGGGTGTGATGGCGCCCATCGTCATTGTACGCCCGGCCGCTGCTAAAATCGACTGATGCCGGACACGGTAACCAGGGCATGATCGACGGCCTGACGGTGAGAAAAATCGTGCTGCTCTACCGTGCCGCCGTCAACGCCATCGAGCGCAGTCGGACCGGCAAGGCTGTGCTGGCCGGCATCCGCGCGACCACCCGGTCTTTCCGGAGAGTGCTGCGCCAACTTTGGCTGGAAGTCACGGGATTCACATTTTTGGCGATGGCCGCAGTCGGGGCCATGGCCGGCATGCGCGAATACAACAAGTATCAGTCCGGCCACGCAACGGGACCGGCGCGTCTGGTGCTAGCCATCTGTTTCACCGCTTCGTTCGCCTGGTTCGGACTGACTTCGTTCTGGCGGATAAAGAGACATAAAAGAGAAAACCCGTAGAGACGGGGCTTGCCCCGTCTCCCTCACGCGAAACGCGGCGAGCCGTCTCGACCGCAGAATTCAAAAGAAGCGCCGAAGCAAGGTAAAAGAGAAGCAAGGTAAGAGAGACGCGGGTAAAAGAGAAAGGTAAAAGAATGGCGCCACTCAAGACGGCCGAACCCGCAACCACACGGTCGGCCTCGGTCCCAGGCGAAGAGACGTCTTCGCACATTGCTGTACGCCCCCTCTATGCCCCTGAAGACCTGGCCGCGTGGGACTACGACCGCGATGTCGGGTACCCCGGCGAGTTTCCCTACACCCGCGGCGTGCAGGCCACCATGTACCGCGGCCGCCTGTGGACCATGCGCCAGTATGCCGGCATGGGCGATGCCGAGGAATCGAACAAGCGCTACAAATATCTGCTCGCTAACGGGACGACCGGGCTGTCGGTGGCATTTGATTTGCCAACGCAAATTGGCCTCGATTCGGACCATCCGCTGGCCGTCGGAGAAGTGGGCAAAGTCGGTGTCGCCATCGATTCCATCGAAGATATGCAGCGTCTGTTCGATGGCATCGATCTGACAAAGATCTCAACCTCGATGACCATCAATGCCACGGCATCGATTCTGCTGGCGCTCTACGTGGCTGTGGCGCGGCGTCAGGGGATGGACATTCGCAAACTTTCCGGCACGGTGCAGAACGACGTGCTCAAGGAGTACATCGCGCGCGGCACCTATATCTATCCGCCGCAGCAGGCGATGCGCATCATCACCGACCTTTTTGCCTGGACCAATGAAAACGTGCCGGAGTGGAACACGATCTCCATCTCCGGCTATCACATGCGCGAGGCAGGATCGACGGCGGTGCAGGAAGTCGCATTCACGCTCGGCAAC
>OBLU010001311.1_pt1 | contig 23150 bp, 21 predicted proteins | sample 1518681 | NCBI WGS metagenome assembly OBLU01 (sample SAMEA3539304, study PRJEB22396) | soil metagenome | biome: tundra; feature: field; material: soil | place: USA | collected 2010-05 | depth 0.15 m
CAGACGTGTCCTCTTCCGATCTATCCGCCGAATTGGCCGGGGTGCCGGACGAGCCCGCGCCCGGCACCCCGGCCAATTCGGCGGATGCCAAAACCCCGGCTGCGCCTGCGGCCAGGACTCCTGCCAAGCCCCAAAAGAAGGAGATCGAGCGCCGATTTACCCTGGGCATCGGAATCTCCGCCCAGAACATCCTCAACCACCCCAACCTCGCCCAGCCGGTTGGGGTGCTGGGATCGTCGCTCTTTGGTACCTCGACGGCCTTGGCCAACGCATGGGGTGGAAAACGGCTCGGCTAACCGCACAGTGAGCCTGGAAACTTTCTTCCGTTTTTAAGCTGTGCTTTTCGAAATGTGAGCCGCTGGGCGCTTCGGCGGTTTCCCGATCTTTCAGAATCTGTAAAGATAGAAGCTATGACGACTGTTGCCGCTCCTTCCAAGGTTTTTGCTGATCGCATTGGCCGGATTGAGGTTTCCGCTACCATGGCCGTGGCCGCTGAGGCGGCCAAACTGCGCGCCCAGGGCGCCAATCTTGTGGACTTTGGTGCTGGAGAGCCCCATTTCCCCACGCCGCGGCACATAAAGGACGCGGGCATCGCCGCCATCGATGCCAACTTCACCCGCTATACGGTGGTTCCCGGCATCCCCGACGTGCGCAAAGCCATCGTCGAGCGCCACGCCTGCGACTTCAAGTCCGACTACGGCATTGACGAAGCCATCTTCACCACTGGCGGCAAGCTGGCCCTCTTCAACACGATCCAGGTTCTGGTCGATCACGGCGATGAAGTGATCCTGCCCGTGCCCTACTGGGTCAGCTTCAAAGACATCATTCAGTACGCGGGCGGCAAGGTCGTCTTCCTCGAAACCAAAGAAGCCGAAAATTTCCGCATCACCGCCGACGCTATTGAAAAGGCGATCACTCCCCGCACCAAGGCCATCATCCTCAATTCGCCGTCCAACCCCGCCGGGTCGGTCGTCTCCGCCGAGGACCTGGAGCGCATCGTTCACCTGGCTCACGACCGCGCCATTTATCTGCTGCTTGACGAGTGCTACGTCTACCTCAACTACGCCGGCAACCCGGTCTCCGGCGGCTCCTTTACCTGGGCCAAGGAGCACCTGGTGATTCTGGGCTCGCTCTCTAAGACGTATTCCATGACTGGCTGGCGCGCCGGCTATGCCCTGGCTGCCAAGCCCCTGGTCGCCAATCTCAGCAAGCTCCAGTCCCAATCCACCTCGAACGCGTCCAGCATCGTGCAGAAAGCAGCGATCGCCGCCTTGGCCGGTTCACAGGAGTGCGTTAGCGAGTTCCGAGCTGAATTCATCGATCTCCGCGATTACATGCTGTCCAAGCTCACTGCGATTCCCGGCGTCACCTGCACCAAGCCCGAGGGAGCCTTCTACGTTTACCCCAATATCTCAGCGTTCATCGGAAGAGGGGGCATTCGCAGCGCAACTGAATTGGCCACGCGCCTCCTCCACGAGGCCCACGTGGTGACCGTACCGGGTGAGGCTTTTGGGACCGGCGAACACATTCGCCTCTCGTACCCGGTAACCAAGCAAAACATCGATGAGGGAACACGCCGCATGGCAGACTTCCTCACCGGCTTGGCGCAGATTCGCGCTTCCCGTCCAATTTAAGGTCGGGAAGCGTCTATCTTTTCAAGTAAATGTATTCACCATCACTTTTCAAACCCTGCGTTTGTCGAGTAGGATGTGTCTTCCATGCCGAAGCGTATCGATTTTCGTCCTGTGATTCTTGCCGGCGGTAGCGGAACCCGCTTCTGGCCCCGCTCGCGCCGTGCCCGGGCCAAGCAGGTTTTGGCTCTCGATGGCGAGCGCTCCATGATCCAGCAGACCGTCGAACGCCTCAAGCCTTTGGCCGGCCTGGACAAGATATGGGTCATCACCAACGAATTCCTGGCTCAGGAAATAGCCGATCAGCTATCTGGCGTACCTGCCGGTCAAATTGTGCAGGAGCCTGTGGCCCGCAACACTGCTCCGGCCTGCGGCCTGGCCGCCTTCCTTATCGAACGCCAGAATCCTGAAGCCGTGCTGGGGATTTTCCCGTCCGACCACGTCATCGCCGACGAGCCCCGCTTTCTGAAGGCTCTCCAGAAAGGAATCGCCTGCGCTGCCGACGGCGACAACATTGTCGTGCTGGGCATTGAACCCACCCGCCCCGAGACTGGCTACGGTTACATCGAAACCGGCGAGTACACCCGTGAAGACACGGCCCTGCATGTCCGCCGATTCACTGAGAAGCCGAACCTGAATCGCGCCGAGGAATTTGTCGCAGCGGGGAACTACTTCTGGAATTCCGGCATGTTCTTGTGGTCGGCCCGCACCTTGGCCAACGCAGTTCGCGAACACCTGCCTGAGACCGCCCCGCATCTCGAGAGCATCGCTGCAGCCTACGATACTCCCGAATTTGAGCAGGTATTTCACGCCCTCTATCCGAAATGCGAAAACATTTCCGTCGATTACGCGGTGCTCGAACCGCGCTCGGCCAAGGGCGAACATCTCTCTAATCTCTACTGCCTGCCGGCTGAGTTCAGCTGGAACGATCTCGGATCCTGGGCTTCGCTCTATGAGTACCAGCTCGAGACCCGCCTACGCGGAGATGGCGATGGAAACGTAGCCGAAACCGAAGGTCACCTCACGATTGAAGCGGGCAACAATTACATCTTCAGTCCCAAGAAATTTGTGGCGCTGGTTGGCGTCGAGAACCTGGTCATCGTGGATACCGATGATGCGCTTTTGATTGCCCACCGCGATCATTCACAGGACGTAGGCAAGATCGTAAAGGAACTCGGCCTCTCCGGCCGTACCGAGCTGATCTGAAGCTTTTCCAACTCGGCCGCTTCGATCCGGGCATACTTCAAAAACGACATCGAAGCTGGATGTCGAAGCTTATAGGGCACGCTTCCCCTGAGCGCCCGATCGTCACCAAAGTTCCGTCTTTCGTCCATCGCACGACAGGCCCGATCCCCACCCTTATTTACACTCTTTGCAAGGAGACCGAATTCTTACAATGCCCCATCCGCAGATCAAGTTTGGAACCGATGGTTGGCGCGGCGTGATCGCCGACGACTTTACCTTTGCCAATGTCCGCGTGGCCGCCGAAGCGATTGCCGCTTATGTGCACGCCAAGGAAGATCCCGCCAAGTGGCTTTGCATTGGATACGACACCCGCTTCGGTTCGAAGGCCTTTGCTCATACCTGCGCTGAAGTCGTCGCCGCGACCGGGATTGCTGTTCGGTTGGCCAACGACATTACGCCCACACCGGCGCTGAGCTATGGAGTGCGTGCCCTGGGCGCGGCTGGCGGCATTATGATCACCTCGTCGCACAATCCCGCGCAATGGAATGGCGTTAAATACAAGGCTTGGTATGGCGGATCAGGCAAACCTTCGATCATCTCCGAGATTGAGTCGTACCTGGATCAGCCTGTGCCCAAATCCCCGCAGCCGGCAAAGATCGAGGAAGTCGACTTCCTGCCCCCGTATCTCAAGGCGATCGAGAGCTTCGCAGACCTCAACCTGATCGCCAAAAGCGGAAAGAAGTTTGCGATCGACAGCATGTATGGGGCGGGGCGCACCATTCTTTCCGACATCTTTACCCGCATCGGCGTGGACCACATCCAGATTCGCGGCAATGTCGATCCGCTGTTCCCGGGCATCAATCCCGAGCCCATCGAGCCCCATATCCGCGCTCTTGGTGAAGCTGTTGTCGCTCAGAAATGCGACGCGGGCCTTTGTACCGATGGCGACGCGGACCGAATTGGCGCCACCGACGAGCACGGCAACTTTGTCGATCCTCACAAGATCTTCTCGGTTCTATTGAGTTGGGTCTTGCGCCGTAAAGGCTGGCCCGGCGCCGTCACGCGTGCCTTCAATACCACCAAAATGCTGGACCGCATCTGCAAGAAGCATGGCCGTGAGTTGATTGAGCATGGCATAGGTTTCAAGTTTGTCTGCGACTACATGCTGGAGCGTGAAATCCTAATGGGCGGCGAGGAATCCGGCGGCATCGGCTTCCAGCGCCACTTGCCGGAACGAGATGGACTCCTCAATGCTCTCCTGCTGGCCAACGTGATGGCTGAAGAGGGCAAGACGCTGGGGCAGCTTGTCGCCGACCTGCAGGCCGAGTATGGCGAGCACCAGTACGGCCGCATCGATCTGCATATTCCCGACGACATCAAGAACGGCGCTATCGCTCGAGCACGCGCTCTGCAACCTGGAGACCCGGTGTTTGCGGGCATGCCTATTCTTCGCCAGGAAACCCTGGACGGCGTGAAATTCTATCTCGACAACCCTGAGGCAGCTTCGAAGCCGAACGCCGCCGAAACCTGGTTGCTGCTGCGCACCAGCGGCACTGAGCCTCTGATGCGCATTTACACCGAGTCCTGCTCAAAAGAGTCAGTGACCAAACTTCTGGAATCGGCCCGCGAATTTGCGCTCAAAAAGTAGTCCGGGGGGGAACTGAAACATGTTCATTCATATTTTCGGGTTTCGCTGGAAGCCAAACGCCACCGAGGCCGACAAAGCCCGCGCGGCACATGACATCGCGGCGTTTCGCGACCACATTCTAGGACTCATCGACGTGCATGTCGGACCGAACGTGTCGCCCCACGGGCAGGGCTACACCTTCGCCGGGCTGATGACCTTCACCGACAAAGCTGCGGCAGACGCCTATACAAAGCATCCGATGCACCAGGCGTTGTTGAAATGGCTGCTCCCCCTCATCGATCCTGTCGAGCTGGATTTCGAAGCATAGACGCCGCTGTCTGTTGGAGAGATGCGAACCCTCACTCCGACGCTCTCTGAAACATCCGGGCGTCGAAATTGAATGGCTCGGCCGGATCAATTTTGAGTTCGCTGACGCGTGGATGAAGCGGATTAACCAGCACATTCCATTCCGAACGAATAGGAACGGCGGGGACCATCATTGCCAGGCTCGATTGTTCGCGAATCCAGGCATCTCCGAGTTCGCGAAGACCGCCTTCTTCGGCCCACCAGTCTGAAGGCAAAGCCGAAGCGGACAAAGTGCTCGCCGGCTCGCCCTCTGGCAGCACCACAGAAACCGAAACCAGGTCGGCCGGAGCTTGACTGGGTTCCAAATGAACAAACAATTCAATTGCGGCGAGAGCCAGGGAAGTGGATGTGTACACCATGGGCACGCCGCGCGAGTTCCAGCGGCCGCCAAATCGTCGGGCTCCCTCACCGGAGAACGCCTCGGCCGCGAATGCGGCCCTGCATATGCGCCAAACCCGCATCAGCTATAGACGCCGTAAGCTATGCGGCCCAGCACGTCCTCTACTTCGCGCACGCCCGGGTCAGTGTCTAACTGGTCCAGAGGCCGTCCACCGCGGAGCGCACGATTGGGAGTCTTGAGCCACTGCGCGGCCTTATCTTCGTCACCCAGCGTTTCCACGGCCGTGGCATAAACCTGTGCCAGGCGCACAGTCCGATCAGATTCGGCGGGCGTCAGGCGCGAATGCTGTGTCAGCCGCCGGGTCAAAGTGCGCTGTGGAATGCCAATCTTTTCCGAAATCTCTGACTGGCGAAGATCGAGCCGTTCGGCAAGCAAAAAGAGCGCCTTGACCGGAAGCCCCTCGCGAATCAGGTCTGCCAAGGCTCCGCCCTTGCTCATCGGCCCGCCGAGAATCAGTTCTCCACCTAGCACTTCAGGAACAGTATGGGCTGCCATGATCGCCTCCACAAACCAGTGTACGCCAATTGGCTATACAAATTCAGCCATATTGCCGACAATGGCTATCTTAGCGCGCTTCCCAAGGCGAACGACCAAGCGCGCGGGCAGCGCGTCGATCGAAATCACGGCATTAGCGGCCACCTCGCCGTCCAGTTTGACCGCTTTTTCGGCGATTTTCCGGCTGGCTTCCGCGCCACTGGCGGCCAAGCCCAACTGCACCAGCAGCTTGGGTAGGCGGATCTGAAGGGTTCCAGGCGCTCCCGACGGACCAACCAGGTCGGCGTAGGCGATGTTGACCTCTTCTAGATCTTCGCTTTCGCCTTTCTGCTGGAACATCCGCGCCCAGTTTTCTCCTGCGTGCTCTGCCTGCGCTTCGCCATGGAAACCCGCAGTGATGGTACGAGCCAGGCGCTTCTTCACTTCCATGGGGTGCACGGTCCCTGCTTCGACCTGTGCTCGCAAGTCATCCACTTCTGACTGGCGCAGGTCCGTGAGAAAGACCCAGTACTTCCACATCAACTCGTCGGAAATCGACATGAGCTTGCCGTACATCTCGTTGGGCGGCTCGTGGATGCCGATGGCGTTACCCAACGATTTCGACATCTTCTGAGTACCGTCGAGGCCTTCGAGGATCGGCGTCATTAGTACGATCTGCGGCTTTTGCCCGTAATGGCGCTGAAGTTCACGACCACACAACAAGTTGAACTTCTGGTCGGTGCCGCCCAGTTCCACGTCGCACTCCAGGGCCACGGAGTCGTACCCCTGCATGACCGGATACAGCAATTCATGAAGGCTGATGGGCTGTTCGGCCTGAAAGCGCTTGTTGAACTCATCGCGCTCCAGCATTTGAGATACGGTGAAGTGCGCCGTCAGCCGGATTGTGCCCTCGTAACCAAGCTTGCTCAGCCACTCGGAGTTATGACGAACCTCGGTCGCATCCTCGTCAAGGATTTTGAAGACCTGCTGCTTGTAGGTCTCGGCATTGGCATCGATCTGTTCGCGCGTCAGAGGCTTGCGGGTTACGTTGCGCCCGGTCGGGTCGCCGATCAGCGATGTGAAGTCGCCCACCAGAAAAATGACCTGGTGGCCCAGTTGCTGAAAGTGTCTGAGTTTGCGCATCAGTACGGTATGGCCAAGGTGCAGATCGGGAGCGGTCGGATCGAAACCCGCCTTCACCCGCAGCGGCCGTCCGGTTTTGCGGCTTTCTTCAAGGCGCTCGCGCAGGTCGGTCACTCGGATAATCTCCGCCGCGCCCTTCTCTAGCAAATCCATCTGTTCGTCTACGGGTAAGAACTCGCTCATGCCGTGTTTCAGTATAAATTCGCGGGCTTGAAACGATGCTTGAGGCAGTAAGGAGCTCAACTGAACACCATCAAGAATGTAAAAAAACAGGCGACTATCAAGGCGTGATTCGACCACGACTTTGATCAAACTAACAGATGACAAATTGTTCATGTTGCAGGGGTTTCCCGTCACTTCATACATCCGAATAGATGACCGCGCATCTTAAATTTTGAACAGGTATAGAGCGTTGGTTTCTGACAATCGATTCCGTGTCTGAACGCGCACCGAACCCTTCATTCATCAACGAGCGCATTGTTGAAAGTGCCTCATCACCATCTCTCACGAGGACGGAAACGCATGAAGCGGTGGTTAACCGCAGGCAGGGGGGCACTACTTACCGCGGTCGTGGTCCTGCTTGTGGCGGGTTCATACGTTCTTCTTGCGCAGACCATTCCCGGCCGACGCACCCCTAATATCAGCAACGGCAGGACCATCTATAACGATGGCTGCATCACCTGCCACGGGCCCAAGGGAAATGGTGCGGCGCAGACCAGCACCGAGTTCAAGCGACCCGGCACCTTCCCCGATTTCACGCGTTGCGATCAGACGACGCCGGAAGCCGATTCCGCCTGGAAGGCGGTCATCGTGCACGGCGGCCCGTCACGAGGCTTTTCCACCATCATGCCGTCGTTTGGAGCCCTGCTGTCCAACGACCAGATCGACGATGTCATCGCCTACCTGCGCGGATATTGCACCAATACGCACTGGCCACGCGGGGAATTGAACCTGCCGAGAGCCCTGGTGACCGAGAAGGCCTTTCCCGAAGACGAATTCGTGATGTCCTCGGCGGTCAATGCCAGCGGTGCTCCGGGCCTGACCACCGACTTCATCCACGAACAAAGCTTTGGCAAGAAGGGCCAGCTTGAAGTCGACGTCCCCTGGGTCTACCAGGATCAGAATCACAACTGGAACAGCAACGTGGGGGACATCACGTTCGGGTGGAAGCAGGTGATGTTTTCGAGCCTGAAGACGGGATCGATTCTCGCCCTGCAGGGTGGGGTACTGCCCCCTACCGGCGATCAAAAGCTCGGCGGCAACGGCACCACAGTCTTTGAGCCGTTCCTCGCGTTTGACCAGCTCTTCCCGACCAACACCTGGGTGCAGTTTCAGATGGGCGCAGATTTGCCACGGCATCCCGACATCACTCCGCAAAGCTTGTTCTACTACACCGCGATTGGACAGACGCTAGCCCCTGACCACTGGTTGGGGCGGCAGTGGTCGCCGATGGTGGAGTTTCTAGCTACGAAAGATTTGAAAGACGGCGCGAAGACCGACTGGGATGTGTTGCCGGAGATGCAGGTGACCATCAGCAGGCGACAACACATACGGGCAGATATCGGAGTGCGTACACCGTTTACCAATACCGCAGGCCGATCGCCGGAGGTAAATCTGTACGTTTTGTGGGATTGGGCGGATGGGAAGTTCTGGGAGGGCTGGAAATGAAGATTCAGTTGGCCCTCACGACCATCGCCTGTGTTTGCTTGATTGCCGGGTCTTCTCTGCTACGCATCCCTCCCGTGAACGCGGCTTCACATCCAGATGCAAAGAACGACTTTCACACGTCGGACCGCTGCGTAGCGTGTCACAACGGGTTGAAGACAAGCTCAGGTGAAGATGTCTCCATCGGGTTTCAATGGAGAGCCAGCATTATGGCCAACTCTTCGCGCGACCCCTACTGGCAGGGCAGCATACGGCGCGAGGCGATCGATCATCCTGAATCGTCCGCACTGGTGCAGGATGAGTGTTCGACGTGCCACATGCCGATGCAGCATTTGATTGACCGCGCGGAGGGACGCAAGACCGCCGTGTTCTCCACCTTCCCACTGACTGAGGCACACAAGGGAGTTCGGGAAGCAGCCGACGGAGTGTCGTGTTCAGTCTGCCACCAGATCACGAGCGCGGGGTTGGGAACGCCGAAGACCTTCAGCGGCAATGTTGCCGTGGCGCCTCCATCGGACAAGGACAACCGGCCTGAGTACGGCCCGTTTGTGATCGACGCAGGGCACGCAACTGTGATGCGCTCCTCGACCAAAGGCTTTGTTCCTCAAGAAGGCGCTCATATGCGTGACTCCGCCCTTTGTGGAAGCTGCCACACCCTGTACACCACTGCACGCGGGCCAGGCGGACAGGCCGTGGGTACGCTACCGGAGCAGATGCCCTATCTCGAATGGCAGCACAGCGACTATCGCGACAAGCAATCGTGCCAGGAATGCCATATGCCCGTCGTGAAAGAAGCAACCCGCGTAACCGCAGTCTACGGCCAACTGCGAGAAGGCATGCATCGGCACACGTTTGTTGGCTCCAACTTTGTGATGGAGCGGATGCTGAATGCCCATCGAGACGAACTGGGTGTGGAGGCCCTGCCGGAGGAACTGGACGCGTCGGCGAAGCGCACCGCTGAATTCCTGCAGGCGGAGGCGGCGCGGGTCTCGCTTTCAGGATCGCGGGTTGCGGACGGGTGCCTGGCCGTCGAGGTCAAGGTTGAAAACCTCACCGGACACAAGCTGCCGACGGCGTATCCGTCGCGTCGCGCATGGCTGCATTTCCAGGTGAAGGACGAGACTGGGCGGGTGGTGTTTGAATCCGGAGCGCTCAATGCTGATGGGTCGATCGTGGGCAATGACAATGACGCCGATCCGACCCGCTTTGAGCCGCACTATCGCGAGATCACAAGCCCGGAGCAGGTGGAGATCTTTGAGCCCATCCTTCAGGACGCGCAAGGCAAGGTAACCACAGGTCTGCTGGCAGCTACTTCTTATAAAAAGGACAATCGCCTCTTGCCTGCGGGCTTCGACAAGCAGACGGCGAGCCACGATATCGCGGTGGTCGGCGATGCGGCTGAAGATCCTAACTTCAGCGCCGGATCGAGTCGGACGCGCTACGTGATACCGGTCGCGAACGCTTCAGGACCTCTGCATGTGGAAGTCGAGCTCCGCTATCAGCCGATTGGCTTTCGATGGGCGCACAACCTGGCGCCATATCAAGCGGCCGAGCCGCAGCGATTCGTTTCGTACTACGAATCCGCTGCTCGGGATTCCGCAATTGTGCTGGCTCACGCTGACGCGATCTACTGACAATTCAATCGACCTCCGAGCCACCAGCCATGGCTTGAGAGTCGAGCCGGCAAGACACAGAAGCTTAACAAAAAGGTTGCGCAACTTCCCCTGGGTCCGCTCATCCAACGGCGCAGGAGAAGATTACCTATGCCTTCAGTAACTGGTCGTGCCGTGCAGGTTGCCGCTGCCGGCGGAAACTTCGAGTTGGTTCAAAAGGAATTCCCATCCCCCGGCCCCGGGCATGTGCGCATCCGCGTCCAGGCCTGCGGCGTCTGTCATAGCGACGTGCTCACCAAGCTGGGCCTGTGGCCGGGCATCGCCTATCCGCGTGTTCCTGGGCATGAGATCGCCGGAGTCGTCGACGAGGCCGCGCCCGACGTTCCGCTCTTCAAGACCGGTCAGCGCGTCGGTCTCGGCTGGCATGGTGGTCACTGCAACCACTGCGTGCCTTGCCGACGCGGCGAATTCATCTTGTGCGAAAACGGGCAGGTCTCTGGCATCAGCTTTGACGGCGGCTATGCGGACTACGTCATCGCCCCGGCCAACGCCCTGGCCTTCATCCCCGAAGAATTGAATGACGTGGATGCTGCCCCGCTGCTCTGCGCCGGCATCACCACCTTCAACAGTTTGCGCAACAGCGGCGCGCGTCCCGGTGACACCGTCGCCATCCTGGGCATCGGCGGCCTTGGGCACCTCGCCGTGCAATATGCAGCCAAGAGCGGATTCCGCACCGTCGCCATCGCGCGCGGTGAAGACAAGGACCCGCTCGCGCGCCAACTCGGCGCCCACGTTTATATCGATAGCACGAAGCAGGATCCTGCAGCGGAACTCCAAAAGCTCGGTGGCGCCCTCGTGATCCTTTCGACCGTCACTAACGCCGCGGCCATCGAGCAATCCATCGGGGGACTCGGCCCCAACGGCAAATTCATCATCAACGGAGTTCCCGACAAGCCGCTCAGCATTAATTCCATGGCGCTGATCGGTAAACATCAATCGCTAGTTGGATGGCCGTCCGGTACCGGCATGGACTCTGAAGACACCCTCAACTTCAGCGCCCTCACCGGCATCAAGCCCATGGTCGAAACTTATCCGCTGGAGAAAGCAGCCGAAGCGTTCGATTACATGATGAGCGGCAAGGCCCGCTTCCGCGTGGTCCTGACCATAGGCAAATAAGCCGGTCGTCAATTCGCAACCGCTTAAGAGCCTGTTCGCACTCAGCGAGCAGGCTCTTTGTTGGTTCCTGGAGACAAATCGCGCAGGTCTACAGCTTGGGAAAGCCTGCGGGTCAAGACTTGTAAGTGATACCCCATCACCGCCAGCGTCATGGCCGCGCCAATGCAGTGACGATAGCGCGTGGCGATTGTCAGCAAAAACTTCCAGTAGCTCCAGCGCTGCCGTCCCAGAATTCCCTGGCGGATGATGGAAGTCACAAAGGCACGTGCATTGTCGCGGGTGAGCCAGCGTTGATTTGAAACTTGCTCATCGTGCGTGTGGCGCTTCGGACGCGGCTGGGTACGGTTGAGATAGAGCTTCACGCGCTCGTAGTAGGCCTCGCAGTTATAGATCCGCTTCAGCACCGATCGATAACCTTCCACCAGCCGGGCTGCATCCATGCGCGGGAGAAAATTCAACTTGTCGTCGGTATTGTCGCCGTGTCCAGCATCCAGAATGCGTCCCTCGCGGCGCAGGCGGCGAAAGAGCTGCGTCCCTGGCATAGCCTGCAACAGGCCCACCATGGCGATTGGGATTCCACTCTTTTGAATGAACTCGACCATGCGGTCGAAGATGTCTTCGCGGTCGGTGTCGAAGCCGAGAATGAAGCCGCCCATGACCTGGATGCCGTAGCTTTGAATCCTGGCCACGCTCTCAAGCAAACTGCGCCGCGTGTTCTGGAGCTTGTTACTGGCGATGAGTCCCGATTCGTCGGGTGTCTCGATGCCTAAGAATACAGACACGAAACCCGCGTCTTTCATCATCTGCATCAACTCCGGATCGTCAGCCAGGTTGAGCGAAGCCTCCGTGCAGAAATTGAAAGGCAGTCTGTGCTGCCGGCGCCACTGGGCAAGGGCAACGCAAAGCTGTTTGGCTCGCGGCTTGTTGCCGATGAAATTGTCGTCGACAACGAAAACCGATTCGCGCCAGCCAGCCATACGCAACTGGTCAAGCTCGGCCAGCACCTGGGCAACGCCCTTGGTGCGGGGACGGCGGCCGTAGATCTCGATGATGTCGCAGAATTCGCAGTTGAATGGGCAGCCGCGCGAGTATTGCACTGTCATGGTGGAATAGCGGTGCATTTTGATGAGGCTGAGATCAGGCAGCGGACTCGTGTTCATCTCAGGACGTTCCGCGGCCTGATAGATGGGCTTAGCGGTTCCATTCTCGAGATCGCGAGCCAGATCGGCGATTAGGCTTTCAGCCTCTCCGATGACGATGTGATCCGCCTTGAGATCTTGAGGAGAGAGACTGCTGGCGATGGGGCCGCCAATCACTGTGCGCAATCCACGGGCGCGGCATCGATCGACAATCTCAAGCAGCGGTTCACGCTGAATGTGCATGCCACTGAGCAGAACGACGTCGGCCCAATCGAGATCGCGGTCGCGCAACCTCTCCACGTTGGTATCGACTAGCCGCTTTTGCCATGAGTGCGGAAGCAGGGCGGCGACAGTCATCAGACCCAGGGGCGGTTGAGCTGCACGCTTACCGAGAAATTTGAGAGCGTGCTTGAAACTCCAGTAAGTATCGGGAAATTGCGGGTAGATCAGGAGGGCGTTCATTCGGCAAGCTCCGCAGGGACGTGCAGCGGTGCGTGAACGGAATCGGAGGGTTCGGGCCGTGTTTCCCCACGCTGGAAGCAAGAGCGGCCGCGTTCGAGGCAGCGACAAGTCCCGTATCCATTGTGACACCTGCACGCGAAAGCGCTGTACAAGAATGCTCAGAAAGGTACGTTACGCTTGAGAGATTGCGCGATCAGGACTTTGTCATACGGCCGCGAAGGCGTTTGAGCACGTTCGGGGGAACGAGGCCTGTCACATCGCCACCGAAGCTGAAGACTTCTTTCAACATGCGCGAGCTGATGAACGAATAACGCCCCGCCGGTTGCAGGAAAACTGTCTCGATCTCCGGGGCGAGGCGGCGGTTCATTAAGGCCATCTGAAATTCATACTCATAGTCCGAGATGGCGCGGATTCCGCGAAGCACGGCAGACGCGCCCTGACGCCGTGCGAATTCGACCATGAGGCCATCGAAGGTTGCGACGGAGACGTTTCCCAATGGACGAGTGACTTCCTCAAGCATTTCGACGCGCTCCGCAACGCTGAACAGGGGATTCTTTCCGGGATTATTCAGGACGGCGACGGTGAGATGCCCAAACAGCTTGGAGCCACGCTGGATGAGATCCACATGACCGTTGGTGGGGGGATCGAATGTGCCTGGATATAGGGCTTTTACGGTCATCAAAACGGCTCCACCCGGATTTTAGCAGCGCAGGCCGGTCGAGCCTTTAACTTACGGAGACGACCTCGCGGCGAGCGGGTGCACGATCGCGGGAAACAAGATAGATTGAAACCACGGTGATGTCATCGTTCTGGCCGAATCGCTGCGCAGTGCGCGCAATGTATCCGGCGGATTCGTTGCTGACTTGTTGGGTGCGCTCGAATCCAAAAAGTTCGCCGTGAGAATTGGCGGCTTCGACCACACCATCGGAGAGGAAGATCACGCGGTCGGACTGGTCGAGTTGAAGCTCAGCCTGGTCATACTCGATGCCGGGAATCACACCGAGCGGCAAGCCCGGAGCGAGTTCCACTTCGCGGCCATCGCGGTAGGGGCTCAGGTGACCGGCATTGGCAATGACCATCCGGCCATCCTGATAAATACGGGCGCAGAGACAAGTGGCAAAGGTGGCCACGGAATCTTTGCTCGACACGGCGCTCAATCCCGAAGCAGCGCCAAGCATTACGTGGTTGAGGTGATTCAGGATGGTCGCTGGGTCGTTCGAAAGCTCGTTGCGCAACGCCCCCACCAGCGTACTGGCGTTCATTGCTGCCTGCAGGCCTTTGCCGCTGACGTCTCCGACGACGATGAGCATCGATCCGTCCGCAAGGGGCAGCACCTGGAAAAAGTCGCCGCCGACCCCATTGGCAGGCAGGTAAGCGCTCTCAAGCATGAAGTGGCGATTGGATGGGAGCTGCGTGGGAATCAGCAGGGCCTGAACGCTGCGGGCTGCGGCGATTTCGGCGGCGGATCGCTGCTCCTCCTGGCTGACGCGGACAAATCGGTAGAGGATCACTGCCAGCAAACTGCCAAGGAAGATGGCGTACGCGAGCACGCTGGCGCTGAATTCAATCGGCCCCAGGTTGAAGCTGATCATCGAGTACTGCGGCGGTATCCAGTGCTTATTCGAGGCGTAATCGACGACGGAGTTGAGGGAATCAGCGATGGAAGCGAGGAAGAACGGCAGCAGCATGATCCCGGCCTCGCGACGGCCGCGACGCCAGGCACGGAAGAGCAATGCGCAAACCGTACCGCAGAAAACAAATTCGGCCGCCATCGACAGGTAGTCGTAAATCTGCTGCAGGTTTAGCAGAGAAACAATAGGCAGCGCAAGGACGGCGATCTGGATGCCGCGAACGGTTTTGCGGGCGTCGGTTGCGGTGAAGTGGAGCGCGAACTCGAGCGTCACCGCCATAAAGATGCGGCCGCTCCATAACTCGAGAAGACTGTAAAGATTCATGGTCAGATGCGACTGGCGAAACGCGAGTTCGGCCACTCCTCTGAAGACCACGGAGAGACAGAGTAAGGCGAGCCACAGATATTCGGCATGGTGGCGCTGCGCGAGGTAGAGAATCGCTCCCAGGACGGCCATGCAGACAAACAGGAACGTCACCATGATGCCGGCGATGACGTGCTTGTTCCACTCGCGGCCGGTCTCCAGGGCGATGCGGTCGGCGACGTCATCGTTGATGCCCACTCATGCCCACTCCGACGTGATCAATGAGGCCATGATGGATCGGAACATCTGCGCCGGCCCACGTTCGGATAGCCAACACGGTTGTGCCGCTCGCATCGGGGCGCGGCAGGATGACCGCGAACGGAGGGCATTGATACATCAAGGGCGGTTCCACCATCCCGCGGGTGTGGCCGGCCTCGATGCCGTCGATAAAAACTGTCAGCTGTCCGACTGAATAGCTTGAGATCAGCAAATCAAACGGGGCATCGCCGGGCAGATTGCCAAAAGGGGAAAGCTGCTTGGGTTGCAGTCGCATACGATACCAGGCGTAGCCGGAGTACGGTCCGACTCCCTGCTCTGTGATCGGGCTGCCGAGTTTCACCGTCTGCCACGAGGAGTCGTCGAAGTTGGGATCGGCCCACTTTGGATCATCACCCAGGTGGAAGCGCCAGGGACCGTCGAGATCGAGGACCCCGTGAATGGCGGCAGCTTGTGACGTTGCGGTAGTGCCGGGAGCCGGCGTGCTCGCAGGAACCTTGGGCGACTGGGCTCGAGAGGCTATGCTGCAAACGCAGAGGACCGCGAACCAGCAGAGGATCAACCGAGCGTGGACCTTCGCCGCTTGTCCGACGATCTTCATCGTGATCTAAGTCAACGACTTGTCTGGTCTGCCGCGAAACTATCCTCGCCGGGCGCGAACCGCTTCCTTAGCTTCAGTCGGACCTGCGACAGGAACCTCGGGAATCTCAGCCTTGACCGCGCCAACATTCAATTTCTTGCGCAGTTCGGCATCCATCTTGACAAAGATGTCACGATTTTCCTTGAGGAATCCGCGCGTATTTTCGCGTCCCTGTCCAATGCGCTCGCCGGAATAGCTGTACCAGGCACCGGACTTCTCCACGATGTTGTTGGCCACAGCCAAGTCCAGCACATCGCCTTCGCGGCTGATGCCTTCGCCATAGAGAATGTCGAACTCCGCCTCCCGGAAGGGGGCGGCGACCTTGTTCTTGACGATTTTGACCTTGGTGCGATTGCCGGTGACGACGTCGCCTTCCTTGATGGCCGCGATGCGGCGGATATCGATGCGGACCGAGGAGTAGAACTTGAGAGCGCGGCCGCCAGTTGTGGTTTCAGGATTGCCGAACATCACGCCGATCTTCTCCCGAATCTGGTTGATGAAGATGAGAGCGGTGCGCGACTTTGAAACCGTACCGGTGAGTTTGCGGAGCGCCTGCGACATGAGGCGAGCCTGCAGTCCGACGTGGGAATCTCCCATTTCGCCGTCCAGTTCGGCCTTGGGAACCAGCGCCGCGACCGAGTCCACGACGAGCACGTCGATAGCCCCGGAGCGCACCAGGGCTTCGGTGATTTCGAGCGCCTGCTCACCACTATCTGGCTGAGAAACCAACAGGTTATCGACATCCACACCTAGCTTCTTGGCATAACCCGGATCGAGCGCGTGTTCGGCATCGACGAACGCTGCGAGCCCGCCCAGCTTCTGCGCTTCGGCGATGATCTGGAGAGTGATGGTGGTTTTGCCCGACGATTCAGGACCGTAGATTTCGGTTACACGGCCACGCGGAATGCCGCCCACGCCCAGAGCGGCGTCAAAGCTGATCGATCCGGTGGAGATAACGGCGATCGGAAGCAAAGCTTCTTTCGACCCGAGCCGCACAATCGACCCCTTGCCGAATTGCTTCTCAATCTGTGAAAGGGCAAGTTCTACTGCTTTAGAGCGGTCTTCGGCAATTGCCATTCGGAGCTTCTCCTGTCAGGCATTCTCAGGAGCTTCCCCTTGCTGTGAGGAGGGAAAAAGGCCAAAACCTGGAATGCATTTCGAAGGGATTGTAGCAGGATGAGACATACAAAAGACAGGAAAAAGCGAAGAAAAGGGGAATGACATATTAGTGGCGTATTCTGAGTCACGGCCAACGCTTGGACCCTCTCTCAGGATTGCCCTAACCGGGAGCTACTGAATGTCATCGAATAGGAAGCATGGAATGGGGACGGGGCTGGAGAATCGCCTTGACCCGAACATGTACGGCAGGTTTCGAACCAGCACTCTCGATCGCGACCCAGGCCTGAAGGGGATCATGAATCCAGCTTTGCGCACATTGAAGTCTGTTTCCACCTATTTTGCTGTCGCGCTGGCAGTTGCCAACGTTGGTTTCTCAACCGCCAGGGCCGCGACGATTCACCAGATCGACGGAACCGGCGCAGTAACTCAGGCAGCACAACCCAGCGATGCGGCCCCCATACAGGGCCATCGCATCACCATTGACGTCGTCGCCGAGGACAAGCTCAGCCATCCCACCCGTGGCCTGCAGGCAAGCGACTTCACGGTCCTCGACAACAACCAGAGCCAAAACCTGGTTGGATTCCGCGCCATGGACGGAAACGGGACGACTCCTGACCCGGTGCACATTCTCATCGTCGTAGACATGATCAATTGCGATTTCACGACCGTGGCGAGAGAACGCGAACAACTGGGGGAGTATCTGAACCAGGATAGTGGCCGCCTTGGTCATCCCACCGGTCTCGCCGTGCTCACTGAATCGGGGTTGAAGATGATGACCGGCTCGACCCTGGATGGAAAGGCCTTGATGACCAATTTCCAGAAGGTCCAGACGGAGATTCGTTCCGTCGGCAGGGCTGCAGGATTCTACGGAGCAGCGGAGCGGCTGGAAATGTCCTTGGCACAACTTAGCCAGTTAGCCGCCTACGAGGGGACTCAACCGGGCCGGAAGATGGTCCTCGTCATCAGTCCCGGATGGCCGCTGCTTTCCTGGGCTGGAACGGAAGAAGACACGAAGCAGCGCGCGTGGGTATTCAACTCCATCGTGCATCTCTCCAACGGGCTGCGCGAGGCACACGTGGCTCTTTATTGTCTCGATCCGTTTGAACTGGGGCGCACCAATCCGTTCTATTACCAGAACTACCTCAAGCCGGTAGCCAACATCGGGCACGCGGAGTATCCCGATCTTGCCTTGCAGGTGTTGGCGGAGCATTCAGGAGGTCGGGGACTCACTACAGGAAGGGACATTCTGGGCGAGATCGACACGGCACTTCACGATGCGGGCTCGTATTACGAGCTTACTTTCGAAGCGCCGACCGCTGACCATCCCAATGAGTACCACGGCCTGCGGGTCAAGACCGACAAGCCTGACCTGAAGATTTTGACGACTGCCGGGTATTATGCGGAAACGCAAGCGCTTGCGCCGGCTTCAGGAAGCATCAAGAAGTAAGTGTCAAATTGCGGCTGCGGCACGTTGCGTGAGAAATCAGATGCATGCAGCGTGCCGACTACCGCCGGGTCAGGACAGCACGGTCTCCTTCGCTAATTCCTCAACAACCTGGCGCGCGGCCGCGGCTGTGATGTCCACGATCTGTTCGGCATCCTGACGGGTGAGAATGAGCGGCGGCGCAAACCCGACTGCCTCACTTTGCGGCATGGCGCGGGTGATCAGGCCCCGTTCGCGCGCGGCAGTGGACACTCGGTAAGCCACTTTGAGAGCCGGGTCAAGCTTGCGGCGAGTGCCAGGATCCGCGACAAATTCAACTGCCAGCATGAGGCCGACTCCGCGAACTTCACCGGTGATCGGCAGGCCATCAAATGCCTCATGGAGCAAGCTCAGCATGTAGGCTCCGACTTCGTCGGCGTTTGCGGCGAGGTTCTCGCGCTCTACGATATCGAGGTTGGCGTTAGCCGCGGCCACTCCAATGGGATGCCCGGTGTACGTATAGCCGTGAGGGAAAATGCCGGCCGTTGCGGCTCCCTCTTCAATGACGCGGAAGACCCGTTCGCTGATGATTGAAGCCGACAGCGGCGCGTAAGCCGAAGTGATGCCCTTGGCAACAGTGGTCAGGTCCGGATCAATGCCATAGAGATCGCTGCCAAACATGCGCCCGGTGCGCCCGAAGCCGGTGATGACCTCGTCGGCGATCATCAGAATGTCGTATCCGCGTAGAACCGTTTGAATCGCGGACCAGTAACCAGCCGGCGGAGGAATTAATCCGCCGGTGCCGAGAACCGGCTCGCCGATAAAGCCGCCGATGGTCTCAGGATCTTCGCGCAGGATCAGCTCTTCAAGTTCCGACGCGCGCCGCGCCGAGAACTGCTCCTCGCTCTCACCCGGCTCGGCGCCCCAGTAGAAATGCGGCACGCCCGTACGCAGAACCGCAGGCACAGGCAAATCCATCAGGTTGTGATAAAGGCTGAGACCGGTCATGGAGCCCGCCATCACGGTGTTGCCGTGGTACGCGCGCTCGCGGGCGATGATGCGCTTCTTCTTCGGCTTGCCGAGAAGATTGTGGTAATACCACACGAGCTTGGCTTGCGTTTCGTTGGCATCGGAGCCGGAGGTGCCGTAGAAAACCTTGCTCGGACGACCCGGCGCCATGCGGATCAGGCGATCGGAGAGGCGGATCAGCTCTTCAGTCGAATGGCCGGCATACGTGTGAAAATAGGCCAGCTGATGAGCCTGACGCGCAATGGCATCGGCCACTTCGGGGCGGCCGTAGCCGATGTTTACGCAATATAGGCCAGCAAAGGCATCGATCAGCTCCCGCCCTTCATTGTCGCGGATGCGAATGCCGCATGCCGTGTCGATAACGGTAGATGGCACGGTGCCTGCCGCAAAGTCGTGCGCGTTGGTGGCAGGATGCAGGACCGAAGCGTGGTCGAGAGCGGCGAGGCCCATTGAGTCTTGGGATGCTGACATGGTGTACCTCTTGTGAAGGCTGGGATAGCAGAGGGTTCCAGTGTACGCGAACGCGAATTGGAAAAATGTCAGGCTGCGTAGGCGCCGATGCGGATTTCGCGGCTAGTCAGGGCATCGCATTCGCGGTCGAGGCGCTCGTAATCCGCATCGTGATCTTTGCGGAAGGCGCGGAACGCGTTTTCGCTGACCCAGCGATCGATGGTCAGATAGCTGCCTGGAATGTAGGCGTCGCGCAGAAGTTCGGTGCCGCGGTAGTCCGGCGAGCTGCGAAAAAGCTGCGCCCAGGCTCCGTCCGGGCCATAGGCTGCTTCAAAGGCAGAAATCTTTTCCTCGACAATTTCAAACTGCCAGACGACAACGAACATAAATGTCTCGATCCTGGATTTATGGTAGCGCAGGCGGACGGGTGTGCCGACATTACGAATGCGTCAGAGCCGACGCTTGGCTTCCAGCACGCGCTCCAGCGCCTGCTCCGCGGTTGCACCTGAAGCGGATAAGTGACCCATCTTCCGGCCCGGCCGCGGGGTGTGCTTCTCGTAGAGATGCAGGCGCACACCGGGCACCGCCAATGCAGCAGGGAAGTTAGGCTCGTCGTTCGTCCACACGTCGCCCAACAGGTTGACGATGGCCGCCGGCGTGATCAGCGAAGTATCTCCCAGGGGAAGATTGCACGCGGCGCGCACAGCCTGTTCAAACTGGCTGGTGACGCAGGCGCGCTCGCTCTGGTGATAGCTGTTGTGAGGCCGCGGCGCCAATTCATTCACCAGTAACTCACCACCACGCGTGACAAACATCTCCACGCAGAGCAGGCCCTCAATGCCGAGCTGCGCGACGAGGTCAGCAGCGATCGATTCAGCGCGCGATTCAAGCTCGGAGGAAATACCCGCAGGTAGAACGCTCCAGGCGAGGATCTGATTTTCATGATGGTTGCGCGCGGCGGGAAAGGTGCGCACTTCGCCGGAGGGATTGCGCGCCGCCATCACGCTGATTTCGAAATCGAGATCGAGTGCTTGCTCAGCCACCGCAGGCCGCTCGCCGATACTCCGCCAGGCGGCGCGAATCGATTCTCGCTGCGATTGCGGGTCCTGATTCGAACTCGCTGACTCGATACGCGCTTGACCACGCCCGTCGTAACCACCACGACCAATTTTCAAAAACACGTTTCCGCCCAGCGACGCAACCACCTGCTGCAGGTCGGCCTCACTGCGCACCACATGAAATGGGCCAACCGGAAAGCCGCCCTTCGCGAGCCATGGCTTTTGAAGTGTCTTGTCTTGAATGATGCGGATGGGTTCAACGCCCGGACGCAACGGCGCAAGTTTGGCGACCTCCCCGAGCGCATCGACGCCGATCTGTTCGATCTCCAGAGTCACAGCATCAGCGCCTGTGGCAAGGCGTCGGGCGGCAGCCACGTCGTCCCACTTGCCAACGATGGTTTCGTCTACGACAAAACTTGCCGGGCAAACTTGTTCGGGGTCCATCACGCGGACGTGGTAACCCATGGTGCGCGCCGACATCGCCATCATGCGGCCGAGTTGTCCCCCTCCCAGGATTGCAAGCAAGCCACCAGGGCGCACGACGGGAGGATTTTGAGAATGCAGATCTTTTGAATCGAGGCTCAACCGGGCAGCTCCTGCTCCAGCACTTCCTGAGTTCGCGCAGCACGCCAGACGGCTAGACGCTCATAGAGAGCGGCATCCGTAGCCGCAAGAATTTCAGCGGCCAGCAACGCCGCATTCGCGGCTCCCGCCTTACCGATGGCGAGCGTACCGACGGGAACGCCCTTGGGCATCTGCACAATGGAAAGGAGGGCGTCGAGTCCGCTCAGTTGGGTAGCCGCAACAGGCACACCCAGTACTGGGACCAGCGTCTTGGCCGCAAGCATGCCCGGCAAATGCGCCGCGCCTCCAGCCCCGGCAATGATCACGCGCAAGCCTCGCGACTTCGCCGTCTCAGCGTATTCAAAAAGCCGGTCAGGCGTTCGGTGGGCGCTTACGATGCGCGCCTCGTACACAATTTCAAGCGACTGCAAAATCTCAACTGCGGCCGAGAGTACCTCATAGTCGCTCTTGCTACCCATGACCACGCCGACCAATGGCTGAAGGCTCATTGGGAAATTATACGAGGGTCTACCTTGGGTTTACGAAACCCGCGGGCTAAGATGATTTCGAGTTACATCTCAGTGCCGACGCCAGGCCTCGACCGCGACTTCAACTACGGCGAACAGTACGCTGATGGCCGCCAGAAATCCCTTGGCACGCTGCCAGCTCTGTTCGTGGCGCTCCATGCGACGCTCCAGGTCTGCGATGCGGCCGCCATTGCCATCGCCCATGAGCCCGTTCATCTGCGTCTTGAGCACGCACAGGTCGCTTAGTACCTGTGCTTCGAATTCATTCATCATGCGCATCCGACCCACGTCGTCAGCCCCAACTGCCTCGCCTTCAGCACAATATTCCGCTCGCCGCGCCGCTCCTCAAACGCTCGCTGCACGGCATTGGCACGCAGCGGCGCCCCTTTTCCATCACGCGTGCGCACCACCAGAATCTGTTCGGCGAGGGCCATGGCCACGGTTCGTCCGCGCAGGCTCGCAGGACGGTGGTCGAGCACCGCCCCCCACCGCTCCAGCTCCTCCACGTCCCACTCCTCCGGGCTTAGGATCAAAGATTTCTGCACGCTCTCGTCCTTCCGCAGCTCTCTGCAAACACCCCATCTCGGCCCGGTCACGATAGCCACACACACCTTTGTTCCTGAAGAAGGCAGCCATTTTGGCGTAAAGGATTAGGAGGCATGCAGGTCTGCAGTCGAGGCTACTTATCCCGAGCAAGGCACTGAACCTCTCCTCTAGCCTTGTCATCCTGAGTCCAGTCCAAGGATCCGCGGTGTTTTTCAACTCTTAAGGCATCAGGCCGGTGTGCCACCTGACGAAACGCAAACATGAGGTAGTGAGGATCTCCTGCCGAGCCACCCAATCACCGCGTGCGCAACCCTAGAACTGCTCCAGGGCCACGCTCGCTCCATACTGTGGCGAACCCGTCGCCCCCGACACAAACATCTGGTATTTGATCGGTTGTCCCGCGACCGCATAAAAGCTGTAGACAAACTGGTTGGTTGAATTTGCAGCCGCCAGGCTCGCCGTCCCCCCGCTTGGATTAGACGCGCTCGTGCCAGACGTGAATGTAATTGAAGGGAAAACCGTCCCGGCCGTTCCCGCCGTCGAACAGTAATACGAGATCGTGACCCGGTATTGTCCTGCCGTCGACGGAGTCCAGATTGTGGTCGCAGCTCCATCGCTGACCGTCAATCCCGTACGTGAGAGCGCGTACACTTCCTTAGCTGTCGCGCCGGTTGTCGATCCGCTTGACGCCGCGGTAATCCTA
>OBLU010001312.1_pt1 | contig 23149 bp, 30 predicted proteins | sample 1518681 | NCBI WGS metagenome assembly OBLU01 (sample SAMEA3539304, study PRJEB22396) | soil metagenome | biome: tundra; feature: field; material: soil | place: USA | collected 2010-05 | depth 0.15 m
CGAGATATTGGCGTGACTGGAGTTCAGACGTGTGCTCTTCCGATCTGCTGCTTGCTGCCGCGGGCGGACAGGCACCGGCGCAGCTGCGCGACCGCGCCCTGCTGGAGCTGCTTTACGGGACGGGCGCGCGGATCTCCGAGGCAGTAGGCCTGGACGTCGATGACCTCGATCTGGCTGCAGAGGGACGCGCCGCTTCGGTACCCGTTGCCGTCCGGTTGTCCGGCAAGGGCGGCAAACAGCGGATCGTCCCGGTCGGCAGCTATGCGCGAGCCGCGCTTGAGGCCTACCTGATCAGGGCCCGGCCGGTCCTGGCGGCCGCCGGGCACCTGGGCACCGCCAGCCATGCGGTATTCCTCAACGCCCGCGGTGGTCGGCTCACCCGGCAGGGCGCATGGGGGGCGCTGCGGGGCGCGGCAGCCAGGGCAGACCTGCCGCCGGTGTCGCCGCATACCCTCCGGCACTGCTTCGCGACCCATCTGATCGACGGCGGCGCCGACGTTCGGGTCGTGCAGGAGCTGCTGGGCCATGCCTCGGTGACTACCACGCAGGTCTACACCCTGGTGACGGTAGACAAGCTGCGCGAAGTGTATGCCGCCGCCCATCCCCGGGCGCTCGGTTAGCTGGCCGCCCACCGTGGTGCCATACTCATCTTCTCTCCCGGCTGACCGGCTTCCCGATGATCATGGTCTCCTGCCGCCTGGCTGAGGCATGGCCTGATCACCGACCACGACGACTGGCCCGCCGCCGAGGTCATCGCCGCCTACCGGTCCCAGTCCGAGGCCGAGTTCTCCTTCCGGCAGCTCAAAGACCCGCGCGTGGTCTCGTTCTCCCGGATGTTCCACTGGACCGAGCACGACATCCGCGTCCACGTCTTCACCTGCGTCCTCGCCCTGCAGGTCGCCTGCCTGATGCGGCTGCGGGCCCGCCAGGCCGGACTGGACCTGTCCGTTCGCGAGCTCCTCGGCCACCTCGCCGGCATCGCAGAAACCGTCCTGATCTACCCCTGCACCGGAGGACGCCCCAAAAGCCCGGCGCATGCTCACCGAAACCACCAGCCGCCAAGACCAGCTTGCCACGATCTTCCGGCTCGCCGACTACGCCCCGCGCCGTTAGGTCATCCCCCCCGGCAGGCCGCCGCACCCTATCTGACCAGCAACAACGATCCGCCGACCTCAAGATCATCGGAAAGTCGGGCTAGCGCGCCGTTCTCCCGGCTAGCGCGCCATTTCCGCGCAAACTATTAGTCGTTGCCCCTAGGTACGGTGAGTCGGCTTGCCGCGCCTGCAGGCAGGCCCTAGAGTCCGGGTTTCAGCGGACGTATTTCGGCGGCCGCCGGGGGAGGTGCAGCAAACTGTGGCAGCGTCCCGAACGTTGGAGGTCAAGCCCGGCGCGCTCGGTCCCACCGGCCGGCCAATCCCGGTCTTCCCTAATCCCGAGCCGCTCCTTGAACACGGGCCGGCCCGGATCGCGGCCGTCTGCAACCAGAAGGGCGGGGTTGGCAAGACCACCACGACGATCAACCTGGGCGCGGCGCTGGCCGAGCAGGGCCGTCGCGTGCTGCTGGTCGACTTCGATCCGCAGGGCGCGCTGTCGGTGGGCCTGGGCATCCAGCCGCACGAACTCGACGCTACCGTCTACAACCTGCTGATGGAACCGGGCCTGCCGGTCAATGAAGTGATCATGAAGACGCGCGTCGAGGGCATGGACCTGCTGCCCAGCAACATCGACCTGTCCGGGGCCGAGGTGCAGCTCGTGCACGAGGTCGGGCGCGAGTTCGTGCTCGGCCGGGTGCTCCAGCCGGTGATGCCCGATTACGACGTGATCCTGATCGACTGCCAGCCGTCCCTCGGTCTGCTCACGGTGAATGCGCTCGCCTGCGCCGACGGCGTTATCGTGCCCCTGGAGTGCGAGTACTTCGCGATGCGCGGCGTCGCACTGCTGATGGAGACCATCGAGAAGGTGTCCAACAGGATCAGCCCGAAGCTGGCCCTGGACGGAGTACTGGCGACCATGTACGACTCCCGCACGCTGCACACCCGCGAGGTGCTGAGCGGCGTGGTCGCTGGCTTCGGCGACAAGGTCTTCCACACGGTCATCAGCCGCACCGTAAGGTTCCCTGACGCCACGGTGGCAGGAGAGCCAATCACCCGCTTCGACCCGATGTCCAACGGGGCAGGCTCGTATCGCGAGCTCGCCAAGGAGGTACTGGCCCGGTGGCGCCAGGGCGTCCCCGCGGGTCGCGCTCGCGGCGGGTAAGCGTGCCGGGGGTTGCCGAGCTGCTCCGCCCGGCGGTGCGCACCCCGGATGTTGAGACCCAGCGCCAGGCCAGCGGCAGGGAACAGCACTCCCAGAAAATTACCGTTTACCTGTCCGCCAGCGAGTTGCTCGAGCTGGAGCGGGCCCGGCTGGCGCTGCGCTCCTACGGGATACCGGTCGACCGTGGCCGGATCGTCCGGGAGGCCCTGGCGGTCCTGCTCGCCGACCTGGACGCCGAGGGCGACCAGAGCCTCGTGGCGCGGCGGCTGCGCCAGGATTGATGATCGAGCGCCCCCGGCGGGCGCGGACCCGGCAGTTCGTGGCCCGCCCCGGTTATCCCGGCATTGGCACGCCGTGCGCACGGCCTGGCGGGATCAGATAGCGTCGGGTGGGAGTGCGGCGAGCGCCGCGAGCGGTGGGGCGGCGGCGGATCCTTCTATGACAAGCGTGGTGACCGGCGAGACGGGCGATGCACCGCAGACTCGGCCTCCCGGCGGCTTCGAGGTGCACCTCGATGTGTTCGAGGGCCCCTTCGACCTCCTTCTTGCGCTCATTTCCAAGCACAAGCTGGACATCACCGAGATCGCGTTGTCTAGCGTCACCGACGAGTTCATCAGCCACATCCGGGCCCTGGCCGACGGGTGGGACCTGGACCAGGCCAGCTACTTTCTGGTTGTCGCCGCCACCTTGCTCGACCTCAAGGCTGCCCGGCTGCTGCCGGCCGGAGAAGTAGACGACGAGGAAGACCTCGCCCTGCTAGAGGCCAGGGATCTGCTGTTCGCCCGGCTGCTGCAGTACCGCGCCTACAAGGAGGCGGCCGCGGTGCTCGCCAGCCAGATGACGATCCAGGCTCGCCGGTATCCCCGCCGGGTTCCGATGGAGCCGAGGTTCGCCGAGCTGCTGCCGGAGGTGCTCCTTGGCCTTGGCGCCGCCGAGTTCGCCGCGATAGCGGCGCGGGCCCTGGCACCTAAACGGCCCCCGGTGGTATCGACCGCCCACCTGCATGTGTCCCGCACTACGGTCCGGGAGCAGATTGAGATAATTGCCGTGCGGCTGGCCCGGCTGGGCCGGGTGACATTCCGGCACCTGGCCGTCGACTGCGCCGACACCTACGAGGTGGTAGCCCGCTTCCTGGCCGTGCTTGAGCTCTACCGGGACGGCCGCGTCTGGCTCGACCAGGTGGTGCAGCTCGGCGAGCTGCACGTGTCCTGGAGCGCGCTGCCTGGCGCCGGCATCCGGGAACCGGACGGTGCGGCCTCGGGCCCCGAACGAGAGGAAGACGACTAGGCCATGCAGGACGGATCTCTTGCGTTCGGCCGGGACGACGCCGGCCTGGAGCCGGGCAACGGCACGGGTCTGGCCGATGGTGCCGGGCTGGCCGACGGCGCCGAGCCGCCCGGCCTGCAGGCCAGCCTGGAAGCCATCCTGCTCGTTGCCGACGAGCCGGTCCCTGAGGTCGCCCTCGCTCAGGTGCTCGAGCGGCCGCGGGACGAGGTGGCTGCCGCGCTGAGCCAGCTCTCGGCTTCCTACACCGAGCAGGGGCGCGGCTTCGACCTGCGGAAGGTGGCCGGCGGCTGGCGCTACTACACGCGCGAGCAGTGCGCGCCGGTCGTCGAGCGCTTCGTCAGCGATGGTCAGGAGGTCCGGCTGACGCAGGCGGCCCTGGAGACTCTTGCCGTCGTCGCCTACCGGCAGCCGGTCAGCCGGGCGCGGGTATCGGCGGTGCGCGGCGTCAACTGCGACGGCGTGATGCGAACGCTGGTGCTGCGCGGGCTGGTCGAGGAGGCGGGCGCCGATCCGGATACTGGCGCCGTCCTGTTCCGGACGTCCGGCTACTTCCTCGAGCGGCTCGGCCTGGACAGCCTGGATGAGCTGCCCGACCTTGCGCCATTCCTGCCCGATGACGTGGACGACGAACAGGATGCCGGTCATGAGCCCGCGCGGGGGTGACCAGCGGCATCGCCAGTCCCGCGGGCGCGGGCCGGCGCCCGGCCGCGGTGCCAGGGACCGGCCCGGCCGCGGTCAGGGCCCAGCCGTGCCAGACCGGGATCCGGATCTGCGCGAGGAGGACGACGGTCCCGACTCGCTGAGGGACGTACCCGGCGGCGTGCGCCTGCAGAAAATCCTGGCCGCCGCCGGAGCGGGCAGCCGGCGGCACTGCGAGGAGATGATCGGCGAGGGCCGGGTGGAGGTTGACGGGGAGGTCGTGCGCAGGTTCGGGGCACGCGTCGATCCGCAGCGCCAGGTCATCAGAGTGGACGGCAGGCGGATTCCGGCCAGCGAGGACCTCGTCTACGTCGGCCTGAACAAGCCGGCCGGCGTGCTGACCACGATGTCGGACAACCGCGGCCGGCCTACGATCGCGGATTACCTCGGCGACCGCGCCGAGCGGCTGTTTCACGTCGGCAGGCTCGACTACGACACCGAGGGCCTGATCCTGCTGACCAACGACGGGGAGCTTGCGCACCGGCTGGCCCACCCTCGGTACGGCGTCCTCAAGACCTACCTGGCGGACGTGGCCGGCCCGCTGCCCAGGGATCTGGGGCGCCAGCTGATCACGGGCATTAGGCTGTCGGACGGGGTGGCAACCGCCGACCGGTTCCGCGTGGTGGAACGGGCGGGCAGCCGGGCGCTGGTGGAGATTACCCTGCACGAGGGGCGCAAGCACATCGTCCGGCGGATGCTCGCCGAAGCTGGTCATCCGGTCAGCCGGCTGGTCAGGACCCAGGTAGGGCCGGTGACGCTCGGCTCGCTGCGCCCCGGTTCCACGCGCCGGCTCAGCACCAGGGAAATCGGCGACCTCTACGCCGCCGTTGGGCTGTGACACCGCAGGCCAGCCGACGCCGCAGGCCAGCCGGGTGACAAGGAGGGATTCGAGGTGGCAGTCAGGGCAGTGCGGGGCGCGACGCAGGTCGATGCCAATAACGGCGGGGCGATCCTGGACGCCACGGCGGAGCTGGTGACCGAGGTCATGAGCAGGAACGAGCTCAGCACCGACGACGTGATCAGCGTGCTGTTCACCGCCACCGCCGACCTGAATGCCGAATTCCCCGCGCTCGCGGCGCGCAAGCTCGGCTTCCAGGAGGTGCCGCTGCTGTGCTGCACCGAGATCAACGTGCCGGGCGGGATGCCGCGGGTAGTGCGGCTGCTCATGCACATCGAGACCGATCGGGCGCGATCGGCGATGCAGCACGTCTACCTGCGCGGCGCGGCTGCTCTGCGGCTGGACATCGCGCAATGACCACCGTCGGCACCGGCGCATCCCGGGCCGCCCCGGCCCGGGCCGTGGTGATCGGCGCCGGGCTGATCGGCACCTCCATTGCGCTCGCCCTGCGCGAGCGCGGCAGCTCGGTCTGGCTAGCCGACCGCGACCCCGCTTCTGCCCGGCTCGCCGCCGAGATCGGGGCCGGGGAGGTACTGCCCGAGGCGGGCCTGCCGGATGGCCCTGCCGACATCGCGGTGCTGGCCGTGCCGCCCGCCGCCGTCGCGGCCACCCTGGCGTCCGCGCAGCGGCGCCGGCTCGCGCACTGCTACACCGATGTCGCCAGCGTCAAGGAGCTCCCGCTGGCCAGCGCCAGGGACCTCGGCTGCGATCTGCGGACCTACGTGCCGGGCCATCCGCTGTCCGGCCGCGAGCGCTCAGGGCCCGCCGCCGCCCGTGCCGACCTGTTCCTGGGACGGCCCTGGGTCATCTGCCCGGCGCCGGAGACGGCGGGCACGAGCGCGACCGCGGTGACCGAACTGGCCAGGGCCTGCGGGGCGCAGCCGGTCATGATGTCGGCGGACGAGCATGACCGGTGTGTGGCGCTTGTTTCGCATGTGCCGCATCTGGTCGCCGCGTCCATGTCCGCCCAGCTTGAGCATGCGCCCGCCGGCGCCCTGGCAATTGCCGGGCAGGGACTGCGCGACGTCACCAGGATTGCCGCCGGCGATTCCGGCCTGTGGACCCAGATCCTGACGGCGAACGCCGCGCACGCACGGGAAGTGCTCGCGGCGATAGCCGGGGAGCTCGCCGCCGCCGCGGCGGCGCTCGCCGGTGCTGCCACGGGCGATGAGGCATCGATCAAGCAGCTGACCGGCCTGCTGGAGCGCGGCAGAGCCGGCGTGGTCAGGATCCCTGGCAAGCAGGGCAGGCCCGCCCCGCACTACGCGGTTGTCCAGGTCGTCATCGGCGACCGCCCCGGCGAGCTCGGCCGCCTCTTCGATGCCGCCGGCGAGGCCGGCATCAACATCGAGGACGTGGCCATCGAGCATTCGCCCGGAATGCCGGTCGGCGTGGCCGAGCTTTCGGTCCGCGCGGAGGCCGCGGCTGGGCTCACCGCGGCGCTCGCGGCCGGCGGTTGGCCGGTCCGCCGGTAACATCACCATCGTGACCAAGTCGGCTGCAAGCACGCAGGAGACTGTCGTCGGTGACGCTGGCCGTTCAGCGCCGCCCCGCCAGGGTCTCGTCATCGCCGTGGACGGCCCGGCAGGCTCGGGCAAGTCAAGTACGGCACGGGGCGTCGCCAGGGCGCTGGGCCTGCGCTACCTGGATACCGGTGCCATGTACCGGGCGCTGACCTGGTGGCTGCTGGTTCACGACATCGACACCGCGCGCGATGCCGCAGTGGTCGAGCAGCTGCGCCGGCCGGTGCTCGAGGTCGGCACCGATCCTGACAGTCCGATCATCCGGGTCGACGGCGCCGATGTATCGGGCCCGATCCGGACTCGCGAAGTCTCCAATGCGGTCAGTGCCGTCGCCTCGATTCCGCAGGTTCGCGAGTACCTGATCGCACAGCAGCGGGACATTATCGGCCGGGCCGTCGGCGCGGGCGACGGCATCGTGGCCGAGGGGCGCGACATCGGCAGCGTGGTGGCGCCGGATGCGCCGGTGAAGGTATTTCTCACAGCTACCGAGGAGGTCCGGGCGCAGCGCCGCACCGCCGATCTGACAGCAGACCCGGCGGCGACCCCGGCTATCACGCTCCGGGAGCAGGCGCGGCGAGATCGGCGCGACGCACCGCAGATGGCCAGGGCCGCCGACGCCGTCGAGATCAACGCGACGTCACTGAGGCTGGACGAGGTCATCGGCGAGATCGTCGGCCTGGCCCGCGAGCGGCGGACGGGATCCGCATGGACGACCTGAGCTTCGCGGCCGATGGCGCCGCACCGGGGGAGCGGCCGGAGGAGCCGCCAGCGCCGGTGCTGGCAGTGGTCGGCCGGCCGAATGTCGGCAAATCGACCCTGGTGAACCGGATTCTCGGCAGCCGGCAGGCTGTCGTGGAGGACACGCCGGGCGTTACCAGGGACCGTGTCGCCTACGACGCGACCTGGCGGGGCCGCGCCTTCACTATTGTCGATACCGGCGGCTGGGAGCCGGCAGTGGAGGGCTCCCCGGTGCTCGCGGCCAGGGTAGCCGCGCAGGCCCGCGTCGCTGTGGACGCCGCCGACGCCGTGCTATTCGTCGTGGATGCGGTCGTTGGCGTGACAGACGCCGACGCAGCGGTCGCAGCAGTGCTGCGGCGCTCCCGCAAGCCGGTCGTGCTCGCCGCCAACAAGGTGGACGACGCACCGGCCGAGCCGGGCGCGACCTCGCTGTGGTCGCTGGGCCTGGGCGAGCCGGTCCCGGTGAGCGCCCTGCACGGGCGCGGCAGCGGCGACCTGCTCGACGCGGTGCTCGAGGCATTGCCGGACGCGCCGCATGAGCCACTGGGCGAGGAGGCTGGTCCGCGCCGGGTCGCGCTGATCGGGCGCCCGAACGTCGGCAAGTCGAGCCTGCTGAACAAGCTCGCCGGGCAGGAGCGCGTGCTCGTGGATACGGTCGCGGGCACCACCAGGGACCCGGTCGACGAGCTTATCGAGCTGGGCGGCCGGACCTGGCGGTTCATTGACACCGCCGGCATCAGGCGGCGGGTGCGGGAAACTCAGGGCGCAGATTATTTCGCTGCCCTGCGTACCGAGCGCGCCCTGGAGCGGGCTGAAGTCGCAGTGGTGCTGATCGACTCGAGCCAGCCCCTCGCCGAGCAGGACCTGCGGATCGTCTCCACGGTGATCGAGGCGGGCCGGGCGCTAGTGATCGCTTATAACAAATGGGACCTGGTCGACGAGGATCGCCGGCATTTTCTGGACCGCGAGATCGACCGGCAGCTGCATACCGCGCGCTGGGCGCCGCGGGTGAACATCTCGGCAGCTACCGGCTGGCATGTTGACCGCCTGGTACCTGCGCTCGAGGCCGCTCTGGCGGGCTGGGAGACGCGGGTGCAGACCGGCCGCCTAAATGCCTGGCTGTCCGGCCTGCTAGCGGCCACGCCGCCGCCCGTCCGCGGCGGCAAGCAGCCGAAGATCATGTTCGCGACGCAGGCCGGGATTCGCCCGCCGCACTTCGTCCTGTTCACGAGCGGCTTCCTGCAGGCGGGATACCGTCGCTTCATCGAGCGGCGGCTGCGGGAGGAGTTCGGCTTCACCGGTTCGCCGGTGCACGTTACGATGCGCCTGCGGGAGAAGCGTGGCGGCGGGGCAGCGAGGTCGGTGCGCAGCGCCCGGCGCAGCTGACAGCGTCACTCACTCAGGCTGCGGACGCAGCCAGAACCACACCGTCGTGCCGCTCAGGTCACGCAGGTACCCCCAGTGATCGGCGAGGCTCTGCACCAGGAACAGGCCGTGACCATCGGAGGCGTATGTCCTGCCCTTGACGACCGGGGCGCTGAGGTCCGAGCCGCTGTCAGTAATTTCTATCCGCAGGTCACCGGACATCTCGGCCACCACGACCGTCACAGTTCCGCCGGTGAAGCGCGAGTTGCTGTGCAGGACAGCGTTGGTGACCACCTCGGAGGTCAGTAATACGGCCACGTCGGAGCGCTGGCACCAGGGCTCACCCAGCGTCTTGGCCACGAATGCGCGCGCTTCCCTGACATGCTCGGGCCGCCCAGGAATGGTCAGGCGCCCGAGAATCGAAGCGCCCGCCATCGCCGCGAGATCCTCGATGGCATCGCTCGCGCGAGCCGCTGATGCCATCTCGGGCGCTCCTTCCCCGGCGGTGCCGGAAATGGCGAGGGCCTTGCTGGCGACGATCCTTACCGCGCCCGAGCCGGGTCGGCGCGGGCGGACCGTTAGGACTCATAATGGTCTGGGCATGCACGCCACGCAAGTGCGTGGAACAAATCTCCGCCGCGAAATGTCAATTGGGATCCCAGCGGACGTGCTTTCCGGTATCGTGGCCGGTGACTCACAGGCTAGTGGCTGCTCATCGGTCTCCGCCATAAAGGTGCGACGGGGTTCCTGTCCTCCCTTAAGGGGGCGAAAACGCCATGTCGATCGGTCCGACCGTGCGCCGTCGTCGGCTCGGCAGTGAGCTGCGGCATCTGCGTGAGGCGCAATCCATCAAGCTGGAAGAGGTGGCGGACCGCCTCGGACTGGCCGCCTCCACCTTGTCACGAATCGAGACCGGCAAGGCGCCCACCAGGACCGCGTATCTGTCGGCGATGCTGGATCTGTACGGCGTGCAGGACACAGTGCAGCGGCAGACGCTCACGGATATGGCCAGGGAGGGTCACCGCAAGGGCTGGTGGACTGTCTGGGATGACGTGCTGCCCACCGGCTTCAGTGTTTACGTCGGCCTCGAGGCCGAGGCGGCCTCGCTGCGGGTCTATGAGGCTCAGGTGGTTCACGGCCTGCTGCAGACCGAGGACTACGCACGGGCGGTTATGACCGCGGTACGCAGGAGGCTGGCGCCACAGGAGATAGAGCGCCTGGTGGCGCTGCGCATGCAGCGGCAGGAGGTCCTGCTGCGTGCCGATCCGCTACAGTTGTGGATCATTCTCGACGAGGCGGTCATCAGGCGGCCAGTAGGGCCGCCCCAGGTAATGCACCGCCAGATTGATCATCTTTGTGATGCCAGTCAGTGGCTCAACGTGACCTTGCAGGTGCTGGCGTTCTCCAGCGGGGGCCATCCGGCTCTCAACGGGCCGTTCGCGATCATCGAGTTTCCGGAGCGATTCGATCCCGATGTCGTGTACTCAGAGGGGGTCAGCGGACAGGCATACCTCGAGGAAAGGGAGCGGGAAGTCCGCGCTCGCGTCGAGGCGTTCGATCTGCTCCGCGCGGCAGCTCTCCCGCCTGCCGATTCAGTCGATCTTATTAGCGCAATTGGCCGACAATGCACGTGAGTTCTGCGAAAGGATCAGCCAGATGAAGCCGGATCTCAACGATGCGACCTGGATAACCAGTCGCGCGTGTAACAACTCCGCATGCGTCCAGGTCGCGCATCTGCCAGGCGGCCTGGTGGCGCTGCGCGACTCCAAGGACACGGTAAAGCCAGCGCACGTTTTCGACCGCGACGAGTGGGCCGCGTTCCTGACAGGAGCGAAGAACGGGGAGTTCGACCTGCCGGTCAGGTAACCGGGTGAGGCAGAGGCCGGTGGCCTCCGGCCCGCTGCGCCGACCGGAGGCAACCGGCGTAACTAGCCGGTGGCAGTAACCCAAAGCAGTCAGGCAGGAGTGCCGAACTCGCCGTTGCGCGCGCCGCCGAGGAACGCGTCCCACTCGGTCCTGCTGAACAAGAGCGCCGGTCCGTACGGGTGCCGGGAGTTGCGCATGGCGACCTGGCCGCCGGCGAGGAATGCAATCTCCACGCAGTTCCCGCCGGTGGGACCGCTGTGGCTGCTCTTGACCCAGGTGACGCCTGTGATCGTCGCGGTGTCCATGCTGTCGCCGGTGCCGCTCATCCGGTTCCTCCCGTATGGTCGACCAGCGTCCGCAGGATGCGCCGGGACTCATCGGGAGTCGCGCTGATCGTGCTGAGCTTGTCCATCGCCTCGGCGTAGCGGTCGACGTCGGATCGCTTATCCAGGTACATTGCGCTGGTCAGCTGTTCCAGGTAGACGACGTCCGGCAGGTCAGCGGCGGCGAAGCGCAGGATGCTGAAACTTCCCGGCACGATGTGCGCTCCCGCCGAGAACGGCGTGACCTGCAGGGTGAAGCCCGGCCGGTCGGCGTTTTCGTCCAGGTATTCCAGCTGGGCCCGCATGACGCTGGCGCTGCCGACTGTGCGGCGCAGTGCGACCTCATCGATGATCGTCCACAGGTGCAGGCCGCCGGAGGTGAACCGGCGCTGGCGCTCCTTGCGCAGATAGACCAGGCGCTCCGCCTCTTCGGGCGCGAATTCGCCTAGGGCAATGACCGCGGCCGCGTAGTCCTCGGTCTGCAGCAGCCCGGGCACGAACTGTGCGTCGTAGCTGCGGATGGACTCCGCCGACTCCTCCAGGCCGATGTAGGCCTGGAACCACGCCGGGAGTATGTCCTGGTAGCGGTGCCACCAGCCGGGCTGGTTCGCGTGGCTCGCCAGCAAAAGCATCTGCTCGCGCTCGGCCGGATCGCTGATCCCGTACAGGGTCAGCAGATCGGCGATGTCGACCTCGCGCACAGCGTTCCGGCCCAGCTCCATCCGGCTGATCTTGGACTCTGACCCGCGGATAGCGCGCGCGGCTTGCTGCGCGGTGATTCCCCTGGCTTCACGCAGATGGCGCAGCTGAGTGCCGAGCAGGATGCGCAGCACTGTCGGCCCGGCTGTCCCGTCCGTCATAACTGGCGCTCCCTCTCGCCGCGATCACCGCCATGCGACCGCGTCACGGCCGCAGCCGATCTCATCATGACTTCACGCCCGTCCGGAACCACTTCCGCAACAATAATCCGAAAGCACTTGCGTAATAGGCACTTAACATAGCAAGTCTGGCTTCATGATATCGCGTGTGCGATTTCAGGCCAGCCCTGTCCTTGTGCGGATAACAGCCGTGTCATTCTTGTCGCAACTGCATCACCCGCTGTAGCGAGGCTGGGCCCGCGTGACCCATGGTGCCGCAGAGACTTTACCCCCGCGGTGCCGGGGCAGTGCTGGCCTCTCACTACGATCGGGATCTGGCGCGTGGGCACCAGGTAAGGGCAGTCGCAACACGCAGGGGCAGTCGCAACACGCAGAGGCAGGTCAATGCACTACAGGCCACTGGGCAACTCCGGGCTCCTGGTATCGGTCGTGGGGCTCGGCTGCAATAACTTCGGCCGGAGGCTGGACGCCGAGGGGACCAGGGCGGTCGTGGACGCGGCCCTCGACGCAGGCATTACCCTGCTCGATACAGCGGACATTTACGGCGGCGACGGCCAGTCCGAGGAACTCCTGGGCGAAGTGCTGGCCGGCCGCCGGGACAAGGTCGTGCTGGCGACCAAGTTCGGTCACCGGGCGGTCGACATGGGCTACGGTCCGGCCGCCGGGGCCAAGGGCAGCCGCAATTACATCAAGCGGGCCGTAGCGGAATCCCTGCGCAGGCTCAGGACCGACTACATCGACCTCTACCAGATCCATACGCCCGATCCGGTGACGCCGATCGAGGAGACGCTCACCGCGCTCGGCGAGCTGGTGACCGAGGGCAAGGTCCGGTACATCGGCAGCTCGAACTTCCCCGGCTGGCAGATCGCGCACGCTGCAGCGGCCGCACGCGACCTGGGCACGCCGGCATTCATCTCCGCGCAGAACCGCTGGTCGCTGCTCGAGCGGGCCACCGAGGCGGAGGCGGTACCGGCAGCACTGCACTTCGGCCTCGGGGTGCTGCCGTTCTTCCCGCTGGCAAAAGGCCTGCTGACCGGCAAGATCCAGCGCGGAGAGGCGCCCGCCGAGGGCACCCGGCTGGCGGCGCAGGCCGACTACGTCACCGAAGACAGGCTCGCAGCGGTGGAGGCGCTCACCGAATGGGCCCAGCGGCGCGGCCGAACCTTGCTCGAGGTCGCCGTCGGCGGGCTCGCCGCCCAGCCCGGCTGTTCCTCGGTGATCGCCGGGGCGACCTCTCCGGATCAGGTCAAAGCCAACGTCGAGGCGGGCGACTGGATTCCGACGGTGGATGAGCTCGCCGGGATCAACTCGATTGTTCCGCCGCCCGGCTGACCCGGTGTGCAGGCGCGGCGGCAAGGAATCGCGCCTGGAGGCTAGGAATGGCGTGCGGTCGCGACCTTGTAGAGGTCCCGTACACTGTCCAGGAACTTGGGTGAGTATGAAACGTCCGGGCTGTAGCCGCCCTCTTGATAGCCGCCGATCACCCCGACCACCGAGCCGCCGCCAGTTCTTCGGCTGACGTTGGTGAGGAACGGGCCGCCGCTGGTGCCGTTGGTGTAGTCGTCGCAATCGAACACCAGCTGCCGCAGGGTGCCAGGATCGTAGGGACGCGCCGGCGCCGTGCAAGTGATCGGCCGGTTCGTTGTGTCCGGATAGCCGATGACCTGCACAAGCTGCGGCGGCTTCCGATTGACGGCCAGAGTTTCCGCGCCCGTGTACTTCTCGATGCGCTTGCCCGGCCTCTTCACGACCAGGAAGGCAACGTCGTCGTTAGGGTTCTGATCCGACGACCAGCGGCTGTCCACGTACGCCGCAGTGACCGGCCAGAGGCCATACGGGAACTTGCCGGCGGCGAACCCAGGTGCGAACTCCATGCTGCCCGCAGGGGTCAGGCGCCTGCCGGTTATGCAGTGCGCTGCCGTGATGAGGAGGTTGCCCTGCGGGCTATGGAGGACGCTCGCGGTGCAGAAGTGCCCGCCGAGCTTGCCGTGGACGCGGCTGAACAGGGCGCCCACCGCAGCCGTACCGCGGAACGGGACGCCCTTCTTCATCACTCCTGCCTCTCCCGGCCCGGCCTGCACGGGAGGGGGATCGTCGCCAAGAACCTGCGCGCTGACCAGGGCGCTTGCCTGAGTACCGGAAGCCTGGTCGGTGATGCCGGCCCCGAACTGCGGGGCCGGGCCCGACATCAGCACGGCGACGAGCGCGCACAGTCCCGCGGACGCGAGCACGGAAGCCGCCCAGGGCCGATGTCTGGCTGGCCGCACGGCAACTGCGTCACAGGACATCGGTTGACTCTCTCCTTACCCGTTCGTTACGTTTCCTGATTGCGACGCTAACGCCTAAAAACGTCCATAGCGGGAAGATGTGAACATTCTGAGAGCGATGCCGAGGACCGCTGGCGGCTTCGCCGTTCGACCACGGACCTTCCACTCTGCGCGCGCTAAGCGTGTTGATGCGACTACTCAGAGCTATATATGCCTGCTAAAGCGTCCGCGCAATCCCAGCGCGCGGGAGTCCGCCGACTGCTGTGCATAAGCGTTGTTCGCGCCAGCGCGCCAGAGCGGCCCGGGGCGCGCGAGCTCGGCCATCTAGTCCGTGTCGGCCAGCTCCGTCGCGGATCTGATCGGCGGACCGCGCAGACACTCGGCTTGGCTGCCGAGTACTGAGGCCGAAGTGACACTTTTGTTGCTTTTTGTTGTACTGCAGAGTTATTGAATCATCATGGACGACGCTCGACCTTCCGCCGCTGGCGTTGTGTTAGGTCCATTCGCTGTGCATGACATCTCCTTCACTAGGACGTTTGAGACCACAGATATATGATCAGCACCTTTTAGGCTGGAAGCGTCGCTTGACAGCTCGGTTGCTTATCTGTAACAATACGGCATTAATTTACCACAATCCATTACAATTTGACTGGTTCTCCACTGTTCCACCGTTGGGGAGTGATCATGGCTGCCTGCCGCCTGCTTGACAGGTGTCAGGTGTGGTCGATCAAGGAGCCGCTCCGCAGCTATGTGCTGGCTGTTCCGTCGATCGCAGTCGTTGCAACAATCGTGGCCGCCCCGAAAACGGACTGGGAGATCCGACAGGCTGTCATATTTGCAGCGCTGATTGCGTGCGGCACCGTTGCTATCGAGGCGACCCGGACGGTCAAGGAGCCCCAGGGCACCGTGGCTAGGGACTTGCAATCGGTCTGGTACCTGGCGATAGCCATCGTCTTGCCGCCCGTCTATGCACTGGCCGCGCCGATACCGTTGGCTGCCTACAAGCCATGGCGGACGCGCCGCATGATCGTTTATCGGCGTGTCTTCAGCAACGCCACGATAAGCCTTGCCTACGGCGCTGCTTCTGTCCTTTCCGGGCGCTGCCCCGCTCCGCGGGCGCTGCTGCGCCAGGAGCGGGCGCCAATGTGCTCACGTGGACTGCTTCCGTCGCAGCCTGCGGGCCACTGGGCTGGCTGATAAACCACAGCCTCCTGGTCGCGGCCATTGAGCTCTCCGATCCCGCTACACGCGCCCGCGACCTGCTGGGCAGCAAGGAGTCAGTCACCTCCGACCTGCTCGAGCTCAGCCTCGCCGTTTCTCTGACTCTGATCGTGGCGATCAACGCGGTTCTCATGGCGCTCGCATTGCCGTCCGTAGTGCTCTGTCGGCGCTACCTCATGCGCTCTCAGCTGGTCGCTGAAGCCCGCATCGATGCCAAGACGGGCCTGCTTAACGCGGGCACTTGGCAGCGAGAGGCCTCGGCAGAGCTGAATCGGGCGGTGCATTGCGGCGTCCCCCTCGGCGCCCCCCTCGTGCTGGCCCTGGTTGGTGTCGATCATTTCAAGTCGGTGATCGAGACGGTGGGACCGCTGGTGGGCGACCAGCTACTTCGCGACATCGCGGGCATGCTGAAGGAGCAGTTGCCAGAGCACGACCTAATCGGCCGGTTCGGCGGCGACGAATTCGCCATCTTGCTCCCTCAAGACCGATCACGAGCAGGCGCGACGGCTGAGCGAGCGCCTGCGGGATCACATTGCGGGAGAGGCGATCGCGATCGAGTCCGGCGCTCAGGCGGGCTTCGTCTTCCGGCTAACGGTCTCCATCGGGGTCGCCGTGCTGAACGAGTCACGGCGCGCGCTCACGGAACTGATCGGCGCTGCGGACACCGCGCTGGAGCAAGCGAAGAGCACCGGATGGAACAAGGTCTACGTCATCTCCGATGGCGCTACCGAAGCCGACAACGACGAAGATGACCAGTAGACGCGCTAACCCATGCCCGCCCGTCGTGACTGCCTGTCCGGGGGCACCTCTGGGTTACCGCTTCCCCGGGCCGAAGCGTCGAGTGCAGGCCGGCCGGTAACCCCAGGGGCAGGTCCGTGATGGTTCTTGGTCTGAGTGAGATGATCAGCGGGTGGGATGAGCCGACGACGCCGGAGGCGATCTGACTGATGAGAGCTGCGCTGTACGACCAGTACGGGCCCGCCCGCGAGGTGCTGCGGATCGAGGAGATCGAGCGGCCGGAGCCGGGACCTGGTGAAGTCCGGGTGAAGATCGGGGCATCCGGCGTCAACCCGACTGACTGGAAATCCCGCAGCGGCGCCACACCGCGCCCGATCGAAGGCTTCCAGATCCCGCATCATGACGGCGCTGGGGTCATCGACGCGGTTGGCGATGGCGTCGACCCTGGCCGCAACGGGCAGCGCGTGTGGACCTGGCTCGCAGCAGCGGGCCGGCCGTGGGGGACCGCCGCTGAGTGGGCCGTTGTTCCCGACCGCCAGGCGGTCCCGCTGCCGGACGGCGCCTCCGTCGAGCTCGGCGCGAGCCTGGGCGTCCCGGCGATGACAGCGCATCGCTGCCTGTTCGCTGATGGTCGGGTGGAGGGGAAGACGATCCTGGTCGCGGGGGGCGCCGGCGCGGTCGGCCATTTTGCGATCGAGCTGGCCAAGCATGCGGGCGCCCGCGTCGTCACGACAGTTAGCGGTCCGCAGAAGGCTGAGCTTGCGGCCAAGGCGGGCGCCGACCTCGTGGTGAACTACCGGGACGCCGACGCCGCGGACCAAATCCGGTCCTTCGCCGGGCAGGTTGACCGGGTCGTCGAAGTGGCCCTCGGCGCGAACCTGCAGCTTGACCTGGCCGTGATCGCGCCGCTCGGGCAGATTGTCACGTACGCTGCCGAGTCGGCCGACCCTGGCCTGCCGGTCAGGGCCTGCATGTCGGCCAACGTGCTGCTCCGGTTCGTGCTGCTGTACGGCGTTCCCGTACCCGCGCTCCAGCAGGCCGCCAGTGACATCACCGCCGCCCTGGCGGCCGGGGCGCTGACGGAGCTGCCTGTTGTCCGGTTCCCGCTGGACGACATTGCCGCGGCGCACGAGGCCGTCGAAAGTGGATCCGTCGGCAAGGTGCTCGTCATCCCGAGCTAAAAAGCGCGGCCCCGGTCTGTCGCTCATGATCCGGTAAAGTTCGCGTCCGCCCGGACGCCTATTTTTACCGGATCATGAAAGTCCCGGCGAAGTCGGGCAGTCACCGTCGCCCGTGCCGTCAGCAGCCCCGTGCCGTCAGCAGCGCCAGCCGCGCGCTCAGCCGCCGTGCTGGCCGGCGCCGTGCTTTCGCAGGTAGCTGAGGTACAGCGGGCGCAGTGAATCGGCGACATCGCTTTCGCCGGAGCCGAGTGCGTCTGAGATGAGAGCGGACAGGTGGGCCGCGTCCGCGCCGGCTTCTCCGGGGTGCCCGGCCGCTGCCTCGCCGGCCGGGATCTCGCGCAGCAGCTGCCACAGAAACGCGACGTCCAGGTGCCGCAGAGCACGGTGCACGGCGCGATCGTGCAGCTCGCGCGAAGAGAGCGCGTCAAGGTCGTCCGCATCGGTCATGCGTGGAACCTTACCGGGCGCGGCAGGTGCGTCGGGCCCTGCTGGCGAACGGCGGCCGAATGGGGCGATGCCGCCGTGTGGCCTCAGACCTCGCCATGATGGGGTAGGGCATATGAAGGTACTCGTCTTCGGCGCATCGGGCGCTATCGGTCAGGCCATCACCGCCGAGCTGCTGGCCCGCGGCCATACCGTGACCGCCGCATCCCGCACGGGCGCTCCGGTGGAACGGCTGGGTGTCCCCGTCGTCACCGGCGACGCAGCCGACCCGGTGTCGGTAGCCAAGCTTGCGGTCGGCCAGGACGCCGTAGTCTCCGCCGTCGGTCCGCGGCACGGCAGCGAGAACGCCGAGCAGAACCTGGTCGGTGCGGTCCATGGCCTGGTGGAAGGGCTGCCTGAGGCTGGGGTGCGCCGCCTGGTCATGGTGGGCGGCGCCGGCAGCCTGGAAGTGGCGTCGGGTCAGCGGCTGGTCGACACGCCGGGTTTCCGGCCGGCGTGGAAGCCGCCTGCGCTGGCGCATGCCGAAGTTCTGGAGTTCTTGCGAACCGTCGATGACCTGGACTGGACCTCTGTCAGTCCGGCGGCCGTCATCGAAGCCGGGGACCGGGCAGGTACGTTCCGCGTTGGCGGGGACCAGTTGCTGACGGACTCCGACGGCAACAGCCGGATCACCATTCCCGACTTCGCTGTCGCCGTGGTCGACGAGGTGGAAGGCGGCGCTGCGATCCGCCGCCGCATCACCGTGGCTTACTGAACACCGGGCTTACTGAACACCGTGGCCTACGCGGGCCCCGGCGGGCGCGCTCCGGCAGCAGCAGCGGTTGTCAGCAGGCGCGTGCGCGTTCCCGGCTGAACTGTCGGTACTGCCTGGCAAGGTGGCGCCCGTGACCAGCGGGAGGCACGATGAGTGTCATAAGCGCTCCGGACGTATGGTCCGGCCAGGACCGGATGCTGACCGTCGCGGACATGGAGGACATGGCCGACGACGAATTCCGGTACGAGCTCGATGAGGGGATGCTCATCGTATTCCCCGCCCCGTCGGGCCTGCACCAGCTCGCCGTCGCCCGGCTGACGACGATCTTGAGCGCATCCTGCCCGGCCGAGCTAGCGGAGCTTGGTTGCTAGGACTTTGACACTTGTCCTGAGTTCTCGGGCGGACGTAGCGTTGACAGGGCCCGCTTCACTCTTTGCAGGCAGAGCCCTGACCAGCCACTTTGGGGTGGCACAACCGATGCGAGGACCGGTCGGACTAGGCGCGGCGGGCTGGCGGCGGTCGGCGGTCGGCCGATCATGACCGCAGGTCCCTGCGTGAGCTTGCCCCGAAAACGGGGTCACGCAGGGAACCATGCAGCTCGGCGGTCAGAGGCGGAGCCTCGCTGGATCGTTGACCGGTAAATATGGGCAGGGTCAGTGATCGATATGGGCAGGTCAGTGATCGTAGGCGATCAGGGATGGCTTGACCGGTGCGCCTGTCAGCCAGTTGTGCCAGATCGCGGCGTTGAGCGCGAGCAGGCGCTGGACCACGCGGGCCCGCAGCCCGGCGGGTACCCGGCCGCCATGGTGCTCGGGACCGGGCTGGCTCTTCAGCGTCCAGATGATCGCCTCGGCACGCTGCCGCAGCCAGTTCGGGAAGTAACGCGGCTTCTTCTCGTCTTTGCGGGCCGGGCGGATCAGGTCCAGGTCCAGCCCGGCGAGGTAGTCTTCGGTGTCCTGTCCGGACAGGCCCTTGCCGGTGACGACGGCGGTGCCGGGCCGCGGGCGGCTGGCTGGCTGGGCGTCCGGCATCTGCCGGGCCTGGTCCCGCTCGCCGGCCAGCCTGGGACTGGCCAGGCAGAACCCGGTGACGGTGCCGTCCGCGGTGACGATGAGCATCAGCCTGGCTCCCCGGTAAAACCTGCTGCGGGAAGCGCAATGGCCATAGCCGGCGTGCCCGGGCAGGTTCGAGCGCTTCGCGGTGACGGCGGACTGGCCGCACGGCACCGGGGTGCCGTCCATCAGCCGCAGCATCTCCGCCGGCCCCGGCGTCTGCTCCGCCAGCCACCGCAGCGCGGTCTCCGTCAGCAGCGCAGCGCTCCTGACCCGGTCGTTGCACTCGCTTTGGCGCAGCAGCCGCGGGAACAGGTGCCCGATCCGGGCGGGCGCGGCGCGCAGCCAGTGCCGCTCGTCGTCAGAGCGCAGCAGCACCTGTGCCACGGCCAGGCACGCCAGCTCGGCGCCGGTCACCCCGGGCGGCCTGCCCGGGCCGGACCTGCCCGGGCCGGGCAGGGGGATGATGCGGTCGGTCAGCTCGACGCAGAGTGCGGTCAGCAGAGTGTCCAGGCCGGCGATCACGTAAGGCTCCCAAGGCCAGACGTGTGTGAACACGCCGATCTTGGACACTCTTCGTCTTGTAGTCACGGATCAGTGACGGCGTGTCGCGAAACGCTATGACCTGCGCCGAATTACCGGTCAACGATCTAGTGGTGCTCCCGGAGTCGGCGTCAGCATCAGCAGGTTCCAGCACCGTGTCCCGGATCTCGCGGTGGTGCGGGCGGAGTCGTTCGGGACCGTGTTCCAGGAGAGACCGCCCCGGCTGGCGGTGGAAGTCGCCTCGCCGCGGACCTGGCTGTATGACCGCAACCGAAAGAAGGACATCTACCAGCAGTTCGGCATCCCTGCCTACTAGATCATGGTGCCGACCGGGACCAGCCGGAGCTAACCGTCTTTGAACTGGCCTCGGGCCGGTATGAGCTGAACGTTTGCCACGACGGTGCCGGTCACCTGGATGACGGTTTCCTCCGGCAGTGCCGTCTCGTCCGGCAGTATCTCCTCCCGAGCGGCCAGGACGACCTGGGCCAGCCCCGACCGGTCCCGGACGATCAGGAAGGTGACGGACTTCAGCTCGCGGCGCCGGTGCAGCCAGCCTGCGATCATGATGTGCTCACCGACATGCGCAGGCAGGTCGGCAGCAAGGATGCGCGACATCATCACACTCCTCCAGGGATGTGCGCGACCCCTTGGGAGTGCGGGCGAGAAGGGAACTCGGGTGCCACCGCACTTTCGCCGCCGCCGGTAAAGGGCGGCGGCCTTGTTCAGGCCTGTCACGGGGCCAAGCCGACGGGGCATCGGGCGCGCAGCTGGCAGCAGCGGCCGTTCCTCCCCGCGCTCGGGAGGGTCTTCGCGTGCGGGGCGCGAGGCCGCTTTCTCAGCTTCCGACGGCTCTCTTGGCTCGCGTGATCCCGTGCTACTCGTCTCCGTCAGCGCGTTGCGCCCAGGATAGCCGCTGCAGTCGCCTGTCAGCCTGACTCGGGCGCAGCCGGTGGTCACGACGTGCCCGGTCCTGACTGCGAGCGATGGTGACGCGAGTGCCTGGCAGCTACGGCGCGCATACCGCGCGGCTAATCTGTAGGGATGTACGTACCACGTCATTTCTCGGTGTCGGACTTCAGCGAGATTGCCGCGTTCGTCGACGCGGCGGGAGCTGCTGACCTTGTCACGTTCGACGGCACGAAGCCTGTGGCCACCTTGCTGCCGGTGATCTGGGATCGGCCCGCTGACGAGCCCGAATCGATCGGGGAACCGAAGGCGGATGACCGCGAGGCTGCGGGGCAGCCCGAGGCGGCCGGGGATTTCGGCCGGCTGCTGGGCCACATCGCGCTGGCGAACCCGCAATGGCAGACGGCACAGCCGGGCGCGCTGGCCCTGGCGATCGTGCATGGACCGCAGGCTTACCTCTCGCCGTCCTGGTACGAGAGCACATCCCGGCACGGCCGGATGGTGCCCACCTGGAACTACCAGGCGGTGCATTTCACCGGAACGCTGACCATCCAGCGCAACCCGGAGTGGCTGCGCGCGATGGTGACCCGGCTGACCCGGCGCTACGAGGATTTCCGGCCCCAGCCGTGGTCAGTGGAGGATGCCCCGCCTCAGTACATCAACGGCCAGTTGCGGGCAATCGTCGGCGTCGAGATGGCTATCACAACGGTCGAAGCCAAATACAAGCTGGGCCAGAATCGCAACGCTCTCGACCAGGCTGGCGCAGTAGCCGGTCTCCGTGGCGAGCCAGGCCCTGGCCCAGCCGCGATAGCCGATCTGATGGCTGAGCTGACCGAGGCTGCCGAGCCCGACTGATATCGAGCCCGACTGACGATGTCGTTACCCGAGGGCGCGATTACAGTCTGCATGTCCCGGCAGGCTCGCCTGCGGCGATCTCAGCTTCTGCGGCCGCCTCGTCTGGACACTGCTCGTTGTCGGCCGCCTCCGTAGCGCCCGCGGAGCCGGAGCCCGCGATGAGGGCGGCGCTGATCTGGCGCAGCTGCCCGATCTGCTCCGGGCTCAGCAGGTCCATCATCGAGCGCCGGACCTGCTCGACGTGGCCGGGTGCCGCGCCGGCCAGCGCGGCGAAGCCGTCGTCAGTCAGCTGCGCGATCTGGCCCCGCCGGTCCGTCGGGCAGCTGGTGCGGGTTATCCAGCCGCGTTCTTCCAGCCGGGCGACGGCATGGGACAGCCTGCTCTTGCTGGACGTCGAGGCCTCAGCCAGCTGGCTCATCCGCAGTGCGTGGCCGGGCGCCTCGGAGAGCCGGACCAGGATCTCGTAGTAGCCGTGCGGGATTCCGTAATCACGCTGCAGCTGCACGTCCACGGCGGCGAACACGGTCTGGCAGGCTGCCAGAAACATCCGCCAGGCGGACTGCTCGTCGGCGGACAGCCACCGTGTCTGTGACGCGTTCATCCTCTCACGATACCTGATATTTAGTTGAGTGTTTGACAAGATGGGTGGCGCGTGGTAAACCTTGAGTGTTCAACCAAACTCTTGCCCGAACCCGAACCTCCCACTGGAGTGATCAATGACCGCTGAAGCAGCTACCAGCATTTCCGGCTACGTAGCCGGCACATGGAACATCGACCCGGTGCACTCTGAGGTGGGCTTCTCGGTCCGGCACATGATGGTCAGCAAGGTACGGGGCAAGTTCACCACGTTCTCGGGCCAGCTGGTCACGGGCGCGGACCCGGTGGATTCGTCTGTCACCGCGGAGATCGACCTGGCCTCGATCGACACCGGCAACGAGCAGCGCGACGGGCACATTCGCTCGGCTGACTTCTTCGAGGTGGACAAGCACACGAAGATGACCTTCCGCTCTACCGGCGTGCGCGTGGTGGACGGCGAGTATGTCCTGGACGGCGACCTCACCATCAAGGACGTGACCAAGAACGTTCCGCTGAAGCTCGAGCTGGGCGGTTTCGGCCCCGACGCCTACGGCGGCACCCGGGCCGGGTTCAGCGCGACCGGCGAGATCAACCGCAAGGAATTCGGCGTGAACTTCGACGCTCCGATGCAGAACGGCGGAGCGGTCGTGGCCGACAAGGTGTCGATTTACCTCGAGATCGAGGCGGTCCTCGCCTCCTAAGGGTGCTCGCCTCCTCAAAGGCTCTCTTCGCCTCAGGCAGACCGATGGCCGGCCGCGGCGGTGCGCGCGATGCGCGCC